>PVMK01169135.1_pt1 | contig 11017 bp, 9 predicted proteins | sample 1853481 | NCBI WGS metagenome assembly PVMK01 (sample SAMN08533507, study PRJNA380276) | Marine sediment metagenome, whole genome shotgun sequencing project. | reverse complement strand
AGCACTAAAACAGTCTGGTTCGGATCATTCAATAGTACACATAAATGGACAATTATTACAATAGAAGATTGAAAATCAGTCGGCAGTAAAAAATGTTTTTAATAACTTTAAGTACTTTAAACTTTAGGCACTATCCATTCTAAGGAGTGAAAGGAATGCAGGAAAGCAAAATAGCAATACTTTTCCCCGGTCAGGGATCACAGTATTTAGGTATGGGCAAGGAGTTTCTGGAGTCTGACAAAGAGGCACAAGCGTTGATGGACCTTGCAGAGTCAATAAGCTCTATTCCTTTACGGAAATTATGCCTCGAAGGTCCCATAGAAGAATTGACCAAGGCAGTGTATCTGCAACCGGCATTGACCGTAATTAATCTGATCTGCTGGCAGGCCGTAAAGAAAGCAGGTATCCGACCGGATTATCTCGTCGGGCACAGTCTGGGTGAATACAGCGCTTTGTATGCAGCAGACGTTCTTAAAATTGAAGATACCCTACGGTTAGTAACTGACAGGGGACGGTTGTCAGACAGGGAGGGTACGAAAAATCCCGGTGGCATGCAGGCAATTGTAGGACTTACTCTCGAGATGGTTGAAGAAGTTCTGCGAGAATTGTCCGGTGATTCAATAATAACAGTGGCCAACCACAATACGGAATTACAGGTGGTTATCTCTGGCGAGAAGGAGGCATTAAGTGAAGTTGAGGAACTTGTCGAGGAAAGGGGTGGCAGGGCAATCACGTTGAATGTAAGCATAGCAAACCACAGTCCCCTTATTGCAGGAGCGGTTCCTGATTTTGAAAATGTTTTAAAAGGAATAGTGTTTTCTACCCCAACAATTCCGATATTATTTAATGTGACTGCAACTGAAGAGACTGAACCTGATGTTATGCGTTCAATTATGGCAAGGCAGATAGTATCAAGGGTGCGTTGGTTTGAAACAATCAATGCTTTGCTGGCACAGAATGTAAGGATCTTTATAGAAGTGGGGCCTAAAACAGTTTTATCAGGTTTACTGAAAAAAATACTTCCCAAGGAACTGGGGTGCCGTCGACTCCAGGTTGACAATCCGGAATCTTTGGACAAGTGCAGGCAAGAGATTGAAGCCCTTGTCTAAAAATAATTTTAGAGTTGAGATGAAAGGCCCTCTCTTATACAAATCGAGAGGGCCTTTTTTATGTGATAGGAACAGCAAACCAGTAATAATAAAAGTTGAAATGCTTTACCAATACCTGGGATTTATTGTGGGTTTAAACTCTTCTTTGGTACGATTAAGCCTGATTTATAGCCAGAAATATTAAAACCTGATGGGAAATAAGAGTGAAAATTTTGGGGTGTGTAACCCCTGGAAAGAAACATGGCCGAAGTTTTGCGAAAAGTTCTTTATTGGCGAACGCCAACTACAATTTACCGGCAATTTTTGTAAAGGAGTATTTGCTTGACCATTACCTTTGTGGCGATACTAAGTGTTGTTGCTTTTTCGGCTGGTGTTCTCAAGAGTGGATTCGCTGTTGGTGCCGGTATATTTCTTACTCCGATACTTACCCTTATTATGGGGCCTAAAGAAGCTGTAGCACTTGTAGCATCAATGATGCTTTTTACGGATATTATAGCTATTTATCAGTACTGGAAACAGTGGAATGCGCGGGATATTTTTTATTTGGCACTTCCTTGCGTTATCGGGGCTGTCATTGGGGCAATGCTACTGCACTGGTTTTCGCCGACTATGGCGAAACGTGCAATTGGAATCATCGGTATTATCTATATCGCAAGTGAACTGTTCCGGTTTTTTATACAGAAAACAGTGAGGTCGCCAACAATGATTAGAAGTATATCCATAGGAGTTATCGGAGGGATTACTTCATCATTGGCCAACTCCGGGAGCGTGTTTATTTCTACTTATGTGGCTGGCAGGCTTTCCAAGCAGATGTTTGTGGGAACTCTTGTTGTAGTTTTTGTGGGTATAAATTTAACAAAAGTAATCATGTTCTCCGCACTTGGCATTCTTGAGGAAAGGTTGTGGTTGACTTCCTTGTCACTCCTGCCGCTTATAATTATCGGGGGGATGCTGGGGAAATGGGTCAACAACCACATTAATGAAAAACAGTTCAAGCAGTGGATATTTATTCTGATTGCCGTTGCGTGCCTGAAGCTGCTCTTCTTTTCGTAAGCTTTTATTATTTAGCCTAAAAGATGTCGATTTGGTTGTAATTATAAAGGTGTAAATAATAGGGGGAAAGTGCTGAATATTTCAAGATCATTTTTCCTTTGCCGACATAGTTACCTGTATTATTCCCATATAAATATGCATCCAAGAAATTGATCAGGTTGCAGAATTGGTCAGATAAAGGTTGTGGGGCCATCCCAAGAATTTGTTTTCCGGTTTAAGCTGTATATGTGTCCGTTATATTCTGCAATGATCTTTGCTAAAAAAAGTATGCCTCGGGGAAGGGAGACTTTCAACAGCAGGTTGAATAAAGAGTAGAGGATTGCGACAAATATTGCCGGAAATGCAATCTGGATATGCGCCCGCTTGCAAAATGCTTTCTTGTCTGTGCAAAAGATTAAGGTAAAGGTCAGGAAAAATAAGAAGGATGTAAAATAAAAACCCAGGATATTAAGTAAAGAAAAATAAGCAAGTATCAATACCAGTGTCGTTATAATCCTCAGGAAGGGAAAAACAGCACCATTTTTTGAAGAAGCAATGGCAGCCTCTTTTTTTTCTTTGGTCCATTTAATAAAAATAACTGCCTCCTGAAACAACAGGATAAGTGCCAGTGCACCCATAATTATGAATGTTGCCCCAGGAAATATCGCTGATAATGGATCACTTACATTCAAACCAAATTTGTACATCATGATTGAGAAAATAAAGATTGTAATTGAAACTACGACGTTTTTCTTGTCAGGGGCTTTTTTCTGCCTTCCTTTTATTGTACCAAAGATTCCAAAGAGAACAGATAAAATAGACAACGAGATAATGATAATATTTATCCATCCAGTGAAAAAATATTTGAGCATGCCATCCCCTGCGGCAGCCAACAACATCCCCTTTAAAAAGCTATTCTCGGCAATACTGCCTAAAATTAGGCCCATGACCACAGGTGCCGGAGAAAAACCAAATTTACTGCCAACATACATAAACAACCCGATGGCGAACATCACTATTACATCATTAAAATTATTGTTGATGCTGAATGTTCCGAAGATTGCCAGCACTATAATTGAAGCTGACATGTACAGTGCGGGTACTTTCATTACCCAGTTGGCATGACGGGATAAAAAGAGTCCGAACACCAGCATGACAAACTGAGCGAGCAGCAGGCTACCTATAAACGTATGGACTATATCGCCCTGGAGCATGAAAAGATCGGGGCCTGGAAAAATACCGTGTATAAGCAGGCCACCCAGCAGAACCGCGGCCGTTGGACTGCCCGGTATGCTGAGAGTCAACAGAGGAACAAGGGAAGGCCCCACCATAGCGTTATTAGCTGACTCAGCCGCGGCGACACCTTCAGGAATACCGGTACCATAATCCTGAGGGTTTTTAGAGAGTTTTTTTGCCTGGTCATATGCAACTATTCCAGCCACCTGTCCTCCAACACCAGGGATCAAACCGATGATCGAACCAACGATGGCGCCGATGCTCTGCACCCTGAACATCTTTATGTTTTTTATAAACGTTTTCTTTAAAAGTCCTTTTTCAGCATGCGTTGAAAACGTGGCGATTTTTTCTCCGAAAGATTCGATCAGCGCAAAAACCTGCGGGATGGCAAAAAGGCCGATTAAGGCTGCTATTATATGTATTCCGCCTGTAAGGACTTCATGAAAAATAAATCTGAATTCCCCGGTGGTAGGGTTCGGTCCCACAGCGCTCAGCAAAACACCAAATGCTCCCCCCAGAAGGGCCTTAAAAATGGAGCCCGAACCAAGTCCTGCCACCACGGTTAAGCCGAGGATTGCAACCCAGAAAATTTCAGCTGAGCGGAACTTTAGCGCGAATTCGGCCAAAGGGAAGGTAAGCAGGATCATAACTATCATCCCGATAACACCGCCCAGAAAGGAGCTTATAAAACAGGTATACAAAGCCTCTTGGGCTCTGCCTGATTTTGCCATGGGATAACCGTCCAGCATGGTAGCAATGTTTGCCGGTGCACCAGGGACGTTAATTAGGATAGCTGAGATGGCGCCTCCAGCTACCGAAGCCATGTAGACTGAACCTAAAAGTATCAGTCCGGTGCTGGGGTCCATGTGAAAGGTAAACGGTACAAGAAGGGCTACTGACAAAGTGGGACTTACGCCTGGAAGCGCTCCAAGGATGAGACCTCCCATGACTCCCATGAGGAGCACGATGATGTTGTAAAAAGAGAAGATGTTAGAAAGATTGTTTATTATGCCCGTTATGCCTTCTAACATCGAATTAATCCTAATAGAAAAGTTTTTTTATAGTTATTTCCAGTTATCCAAAAGGAAAACAGGAGAGAGGGGGGGCTCTCTCCTGTTTACTTGTTTATTTTGTTTTAAGATCCGCTAAGACACTTTTTAAGGACGTTTCTATCTTTACCCACTCTTTTGCTAATTCATCCCTTGGTATCACCTTCACTCCGCAGCCGGTCATTTTCATCTTTTTTGCCACTTTTTTATCGTTGAACATCTTTTCAAATTCTTCTGCCAGCTTGGCGATTATCGCCGGCGACGTCCCTTTAGGTGCCGCAATCCCTCTTCTGTTGTTACTTGTGTTATCCACATCATAACCTTGTTCCATGAAAGTCTTTACATCGGGGAGAAAAGAGCTCCTTTCCAGATCCGCCACCGCCAGAATTTTCAGCCTGTTTTTACTGCGGAATGCATCGGAGAGATTGTTGAAACCAGCCTTAACCTCACCGCTTATAACTCCAAGGAGCGCTGGAGCTCCTCCTTTATATGGGATATAACTCATCTTTATACCGGCAGCCTTTGCAGTCTGTAGCATTGCAATGTGATGCCCGACATACAGTCCTGCCCCTGAGACCGTTACCTTGCCTGGATTCTTCTTGGCGAATGCAACAAGGTCATCCACCGAATTAAAAGGACTGTCTTTGGGAACCACAAGAACGGCAGGATCTGTTCCCCAATTAGCAATGGGTTCCATGTTTCTGATGTTGTACTTCGCCTTATCGGGATACATAATTGACTGGGCGATGAAGTGCGGCACATTATATGAAACCAGTTCATACCCGTTATTTTTTGCTGAGTTCACAAACCAGTTCCAACCTACCATGCCACCGCCACCGGGCTTGTTGATAATTACAACTGGTTGAGTTAAATATTTTTGTGCCATCATGGTTACGATGCGCGCCTGGAAATCTGTCGCACCACCCGGAGAATAAGATACGATTAATTTAATTGGTTCGCTTGGGTACTCAGCCGCTATGGCCGATGAGAATCCGAAACTTAAAGCAATTACCAGAATTGTCGCCATCATCCAAAAGCTGTTTTTTTTCATGCTTCTCCTCCTTTTTTTTATGAAACCTTTATTTAGATATGAATCTCTTTAACATTTGATTTTCTCTTTTTAAGCATAAAAGAGTCACAAAACCAAACGCTCCCACGGTAATCCTTTAGCTTGTCAGGAATAATAATAGAATTATCCCCTATCTGCCACAAATCAATTTGTTTTCATTTTTTTACGACATCACATATACCAGTTTGCGCCATTGCCTCATCTCTCATAACACGGCGGAGACACTTGCCCTGAGGACTTATGGGGAGGCTTTCGCGGAACTCTACAGCTCGGGGCAGCTTATAAGTAGCCATCTTTTTTTTACAGAAGTCGAGAATCTCCTCGCTTGTAATGTCCTCCACAAATTCTTCTTTTGGAACAATAAACGCCTTAACGATTTCTCCATAGAAATCATCAGGAACTCCTACCGCCATGGCCATATTTACCTTTGGATGTGAATACAAAACCTCTTCTACATCACGTGGCCATACCTTGTATCCTCCGGTGTTGATCATATCCTTGAGCCGGTCAACAACAAAAAAGTATCCATCCTCATTCATTTTTGCCACATCACCTGTATGGAACCAACCACCAGCCATGGCCTCGGCTGTTGCTTCAGGCTTATTCAAGTATCCCTTCATAAGCTGCGGGCCCCGTAGAACCAATTCGCCTTCAGCTCCAACGGGGAGGTCTTCACCTGTCTCACAGTCAATGATTTTAGCGTCTGTGCCGGGAAGAGGTATGCCAATGGATCCAGCCCGGGGCTTATCAATCGGATTGGCATGTGTTAGGGGGCTTGTTTCTGTGAGGCCGTATCCTTCAACGAGGACCTCCTTCCCGACCAACGCATCAAAGGCTTGCTTAACAGCAACGGGGAGGGGAGCCGCGCTGGTTCGACAAGCCTTGAGTGAGGACATATCACATGCCCGTGCATCCTCATTGTTCAAAATGGCAACATACATCGTCGGCACCCCGAAGAAACGTGTTGCATGATATTTGCTGATAGATTTTGTCACGGAAAGAGCGACAAAGCGCTTCATGACTATAAGAGTGGCCCCTGAATAAAGCGGTATATTCATAACTCCGCTCATGCCTCCGCTGTGAGACATCGGAATGGTACAGACGCATATTTCCTCGCCCTTTTTATAGTCATACCACTCGGCAAACTGTATGGTATTAGCCACGATGTTACGGTGGGTCAGCATTGCACCCTTGGGATCGCCCGTAGTGCCCCCCGTATAGATTACAACCGCCAAATCTTCGGCCGGATCTATCTGAAAATCAGTTGGGCGCGGTGTTTTTTTGTTTGTCAGCTCCTCAAACCTGGGAACCTTCGCGGAAGTTTCCTCAATCGGTTCATCAACTGGGGCCATGATAAGTTTTAGCCCAAAACTCTCTGCCATTCCAGCAGCCATTTCACTCAACGAATCGGCTGCAATTAACATGCAGGCACCGGTGTCTTTTAACTGATACTTAAGCTCCTTCTCTTTTGACATTACATTGCATGGAGCAATTGCCGCGCCTGCCATCCATATTCCGTAATAACTTATAATGAGTGAGGGAGAGTTGGGCAGCAGGGTCGCTATTCTGTCTCCTTTTTTGATGCCAAGCTCACGAAGCCCGGCAGCAAGTGAATTGGCCTTCTCCCACAGTTCGCCGTATGTCAGATGTTCAATTTCATCCAGGTTTTCATGGTTTATGAATATGATTGCAGTTTTGTCGGCAAAACGCTCCATATTGCGTTCTAATATCCACCACGCGGGTACTTGCGGAAATTCAAGATCCTTTGGAAGATGGCTTGGCCAGGATTTAAACCAAGGCCTTTCAGCAACATTAAAGTCTTTTTGCTCAATCATTGTCTCAATCCCCGGTAATTCCTGCTCGTTCAATTGTTTTATTCTTCTAGCAATGAGTAGCCTATTTGAAATGCCTGCTTATTCTCTTCGTGAAATTTCGGGATGAGGTGCAGAATACTTTCAAGCACCACTTCGGGATCCAGTTCATCAAGAACTCGTGCCAGAACCCCAAGCAAAAGAGTATTCGCAAAAACCGGCTTGCCGAGTTTTCGACCGAAATGTCCTTGGCCGACACCGACATCTGTGTGCACGGGAGACTATCGTCAATCTCGGTGACAAAGGCCGGATCATAAATAATGAGCCCGTCCGTCACTTGGTGTTTAAATGTTTTGTAAGCAGAAAGAGAAAGAGCCACAAAGACATCCGGCGATTCCACGATTGGGCTGTCAATGGCCTCTTTTGACATGACTATCTGGCTTCTGACATATCCGCCTCTCATCTCTGTGCCGTGACTTTTCAACATGGTCACTCGATAGCCTTGCTTGACGGCAGCCTCACCTAGAATCTGGCCAAGCCTCACTACCCCCTGTCCACCAAAACCACTGGCAACGATTTCTGTTCGAGCTTTCATAGGGATTGTCCTTTTCTTATTTTTTCAGTGCTTTTATTGATTACCTCTTGGAAATCAGGTCTGGAATTGCTGGCATCATGATATATGCCGGTTGACCAGACTGTATTATCTTTTTCTTTGCCCATCGGAGCTGCCTGGTCCGTGATCCAGTTGTTCATCGTTACAGCATTTCTTGTTCCAAGTTCCCTGCTGCCGAAGTTGGTCGGACAGGGAAAGACCATGTGGATTAAAGAGAGGCCTCTGTTTTCGATGCCCTTCTTTATACTTTTAACTGCCCGAGGACCATCCGTTGAAACATGCCGGGCAAGAAAAGTTGCCCCGGCGTTTTTCAGCAGACCTAAAATATCCATACCATCGGAAATCAGGTTCTGTTCATACATGCCATAAGGACTGCTGTCGGTCTTGCTGCCGGCCGGTGTGGTCCAACCGTATTGACCGCCGGTTGACATGTATCCCAGGTTATCGTTAACAAGGATGGTAAGATCGGCATTTGACCGGCAGGCATGGATAAGATGCATCAAACCGATCCCAAAAGCATCACCGTCACCGACTGTAAGAATGATCTTTTTTTCAGGCGGCAGCGCCAGCCGGAGGCCTCTGGCAATGGCATAGACTCTGCCGTGGGTTCCAGCGAAGCCGTCACCTTTCCATGTGCCGAAAGTCTGGCGACCTGCACAGCCAATGGAGGTGCCCCAAACTATATCTTCTACTTCCAGGCCGAGCTCAAAGATGGCTTGAACCATTGCTTTATGATTTACGCCCAAGCCGCAACCGGAACAGGCAGTACTGGGAATCTTTCTGGGTCTCAGATATTTGTTCGCTAAATAATCCATATTTACCACGCCTCCAATTCCCAACCCCGCCTCTGCAAGGGTTGTCCATTTATTATTTTGCTGAAAGTCTCAATCAGATCCGGAACAGTGGGCAGGTCCCCGCATGTGCCGAGGAAATGAACCTTGGAATCACACGGAGTGGCTCGTTGGACTTCCCGCACCAACTGACCGTCCCAGTTCAATTCGACTGAAAGGTATTTTGTTTTCAAATCGAAATGCTGGTCAGGAAACGGCCATAAATTGATCAAACGCAAAGCGCCGACTTTCATCCCCTGTTCACGCGCTTTCTTGACAGCCGTGTTCACAACTCTTGAAGGAGTTCCATAAGAAACGACAACCAGGTCAGGATCGTCATCCATAAAAATTTTCTCATTAAGATGACTAAAGAGATCCGTGTGGTTGCGCACCTTGTAAATAAGCCGGTAGGCATGCTTGTGATGAGCCTCGACTTCCTCAACATCGTACCCTTCTTCCGTCGGGGTCCAATCTGAACAGAGAGCTCCGGTATCATGCCCGAGAACTACAGGGGGCACATCTATCTCATCAGTTGGAGGATAAAAAACTGGACCGCGGTTAATTTCGCGAGGCCAGGTCCTAAAGCCCATTTCCTTCATTTCCTCCTCGGTTTCCGGCACGCTGATATCTTCAAAACCGTCGGTAATCAACTGGTCAGCCAATACCGTAACCGGCATCCGGAAGCGCTCGGAGAGATAAAAGGCCTCTACCACCATCGACATGGCTTCCTGGGCCGAATTGGGCGCCAGGACTATGGACTCAAAATTTCCGCCCTGGGTCGGATAGCGGGTCAAATAGAACTCTCCTTGACCAGGCGCGCCGGTAATACCGCTTACCGGCCCAACCCGTCCTGAGTTGAGGACCACCATGGAATTTCGCAGCCAATTGCCCACCCGTAAGGATCAAAATAAAGAATGTATCCGGGGCCGGAAGTTGCAGTCATTACTTTATAGCCGCCAAGGGCTGCGCCAATGCATAAATGCATGGCAGCGCATTCATCCTCACCCTGGATGTAGATCCCGTTTACCTGGGGCAGTCGACTGGACATCGCTTCGGCGATTTCCGTGGCCGGGGTGATCGGATAGCCGGCAAAAAACCTGCAGCCCGCCAGTATTGCCCCCTCTGTTATGGCAAAATTTCCTGTTTCAAGATATCTTTTCATAATCTACTCAACTCCTTTAATTTCTATGGAAAAATCAGGGCAGTTATAAAAGCATTTCAAGCATCCAATACATTTCTTGGGTTCTTTACCTGCATGGCCCGATACCCTTTTGCATTGAAATCGACTCCTGGAGCAAAAACGTCTTTTTTGCAAACATCGAGACAGTATCCACACTCTTTGCAGGCTTCAATATCCAGTTCTACGATAAACTGCTTTTTCTTTTTAGTACTTTTAGTGTCAGTAGCACCTTGCATATATTTAATCCTCCTTCCAAATAATGAGATTTTGCAGATTCATATTAATTGTTATTAAGGCAATTCTCATGCCAGACACCGGGATTTATCGAGTCAATTCCATAACTAATTCATATCACACAAAGAATTACGCCACTTGGGCTTGGGCAAGATTTTCGTTCAATATTTTTTCGACATGAAGGCGCGCTGATTGGTGTCTAGTTTTCAGACATGTCAAGATTCTAGACACAAAAGCCCCCGCCAGGTTTAAAATACCTGCGGAGGCTTTATAATGGCAATTTTTGAATAACCTCTTTCAGTGGAGATGTCTGTTGAGTAGAGGTTTTATGGTGAAGGAAATACCAAATATTCAGTCAATAAGCTGTATATCTTTACCTTCACGCTCGCGTTTCATAATACGTACCGCACACATTTTGCCGCACATTGTGCAGCTGTCATCATGTTTGGGTTTAGATGATTCCCTGTATTTCCTTGCTTTCTCCGGATCAATAGAAAGTTCTATCATTTTATCCCAGTTCAGATCAGCTCTTGCCTGGCTCATTTGATTATCCCAGTTTCTCGCACCTTTTATCCCTTTCGCAATATCTGCTGCATGGGCTGCTATCTGCGCTGCAATAATACCCTCTTTCATATCCTCAAGTGTCGGCAGCCTGAGATGTTCAGCCGGAGTCACATAACAGAGAAAATCCGCACCATATGTTGCTGCTATAGCACCACCAATTGCACTTGTTATATGATCGTAGCCGGGTGCAATATCAGTTACCAGCGGCCCCAGGACATAAAATGGCGCCCCATGGCAGAGCCTTTTTTCCAGCATCATATTCCCTTCAATTTCATTCAGGCCATATGACC
>PVMK01119736.1_pt1 | contig 11017 bp, 11 predicted proteins | sample 1853481 | NCBI WGS metagenome assembly PVMK01 (sample SAMN08533507, study PRJNA380276) | Marine sediment metagenome, whole genome shotgun sequencing project. | reverse complement strand
CCTTGGGTCCAGCTGTTGGAGAAACCACATCCCTTGTTGCCCAAAGGACAGAGGGGTAAGACCTCCAGTCGTCTGTCGCGGGATCGTTTGCTGCCCTAATTGAGGTTTCGATTGCCGCGTGCCCATGGTCACATGAGGTTCAGCCAATACGTTAGGAGAGGAAGTCTCTGCCGCAGGATCTTTTTTCATTGTCTGCTCGGCATTCTTCGTTCTGTAATCATTTTTGGGAACCTTCATCCGAGTCTGATTATCATAGCAATTGAACCACTATACTTGGTCATGGCGTTTGCTCAGCTGACCTTTCGCAAAAGTCTTCGAGATAGAAAACCTATCTTCGTGCCCCAAAAATAAGCTCTATGTGTGGGGGGATTTGAGCAACAATTTCCCGGAGAACACTGGCAGATACCAATGAACAACGAGACTGGATAATTTACGCCGACTTGGCTCAGGCACTGATCAAAATCGCAGTCCCCTCTATGCAGAAGAGGACTTGGCGTTCGATCTAGATAATACCATTTACGCTCTTGATGCATCAACAATCGATCTCTGTCTCTCCGTTTTCCTCCGGGCACGGTTTTGTTCTCCCAAGTCATATGAATTTCCGGGTACAAAAATTGGTGCCCGTGAACTTGATATGCACACAGCCCCGATCAATGGCGACATTGAATGCCTCCGCTGTTTTCTCGGGACGGAGCCCCACTTCCACGGGATGATCTCCCTTCGCCAAACGGGTAGGGGCCAATCCGCTTCAAGTTATCTTCTGCTTTGCCTTACAACTTGGCATTCTCTCCCTAACGGGCACCACCAACGAACAACATATAAAAGACGATTTAGTCATTCTTAATCAGTTTGAACTTTCAACAGACGATGTTCAAAAAATTGAATCCATCGCGGGCTAAGTTAGTTTTTCCATCTTACGTTTTGTCGTTACTCAGGCAAAGAACTATGCTGATCGTTGTCAGGGATTTCCAGGATTGGTAGGGAAGCGTCCTTAGGGAGGAGTGGTTCCTCAACTGTAGAATCTGAAGCTAATTCTGGGCTCTTCTCTGCCTCACTGGTTGGCAGAATGAAAGGACTGAAGATGAATAGGCTGAACAGGATGGGACCGATTATCGGCATTCTTGAAGGACAACAATGGCTTTCTTCCGCCTCTTGTCCTTTTTTAGCTGTCCGCCTGTTGTAATAATTTTTGTACGCCATCATCTCAGGAGACCAATAAAAAAAGGCTCAACAGCCTCATCGTCGTTTTTTTTGCCTTCTATTCATGTGCAAACACGTCCTGCACCTTGATGATGTATCGGCTCTCTCCATGCCTTTTTTGACACCTTTCTCTTTGTCGTAGGTGTTCTTGTCGATTGTTCTTTGTTATGGCATTGCCAAGGATCATTCTTCCAAGGTTGAAATGTCGCCGGGGTCTTGGCCGAGTTCTTTGGCTTTTAACACACGGCGCATGATTTTTCCTGAACGGGTTTTCGGTAATGAGGGCACGATATCAATTTCTCTCGGGACGGCGATCTTGCCCAACTCTTGTAGGACATGATTTTTTAAATCTTTGATAAGATCCGGCGATTCACTCCGTCCTTGTTTAAGGATGACAAAGGCTTTAATCATTTCGCCAGCGGTTTTATGGGGTTTGCCAATGACCGCAGCTTCGACCACAGCATCATGACTCACTAACGCACTTTCTACTTCGGCGGTACCGATACGGTTGCCGGCAACTTTAACGACATCGTCAGCGCGCCCCATGAACCACATATACCCATCCTCATCCTTATGACAGATATCCCCAGCGGTGTAGACACCGGGGATGGTGTTCCAATAGAGCAGATACCGATCTGGTTCTTTGTAGATGGTGCGCATCATCGATGGCCAGGGTTTCTTAATGACGGCAAATCCTCCACCATGTGGAATACTATTGCCTTCGCGATCGGTCACATCGGCTTCAATACCCAAAAATGGTCGTGTGGCAGATCCTGGCTTGAGATCCACACAGGGAAGAGGCGTGACCATAATCATGCCGGTCTCCGTTTGCCACCAGGTATCCATGATGGGTTTGGTGCCTCCGGTGACGCGATGAAACCATTCCCAGGCTTCCGGATTAATGGGTTCACCGACCGATCCTAAAATTTTGAGTGAAGAAAGGTCATATTTGGCTGGCCATTCTTCGCCATATTTCATGAGCAACCGAATGGCTGTGGGTGTCGTATAAAAAATAGAAACACCATAATGTTCGATGAGATCCCACCAGCGCCCGGGATTGGGGAAATCGGGTTTGCCTTCTGCGGTGAGAATAGTCGCGCCGTTCAGGAGTGGGCCATACACAATATAACTATGTCCAGTGACCCAGCCCGGATCAGCCACGCAAAAGAAGACATCTTCTTCTTTGAGATCGAAAACATATTTGGTCGTGATGTAGGTTCCGACCATATACCCGCCATGGACATGTACGACGCCCTTTGGGTTTGCCCGGTCGTTCCCGAGGTATAGAGAATGTAGAGATCTTCGGAGTCCAGGTGCTCGGCTTCGCACTTCGGGGATTGGTCTTTCATCCATTCTTCCCAGTCTAATTCTTTTGGAGCCTGGAGGGGGGTGGCTGATGTCTCCCGTTGGACGACAATCACTTTTTCTACTGTTGGGCAATTGGCCACGGCTTTATCCACGACCGGCTTAAGAGAAACGGTTTTACTCCGGTCATAGCCCACATCAGCCGTAATGACAACTTTGGATTCGCAATCATGAATGCGGGTTTGAAGCGCTGGCGCACTAAAGCCGGAATACACAACCGAATGAATGACACCGATGCGGGCACAGGCCAACATCGCGACGATTTGTTCGGGAATTTTGGGAAGATAAATCGTGACGCGGTCGCCTTTGTGAAGCCCAAGGCCTTTGAGTGCATTGGCACATTTATTGACCTGCCGATAGAGCTCGGCATAGGTGAAGATCCGCTCTTCACCTTTTTCTCCTACCCAGATAACGGCAACTTTGTTTCTTCTCCAGGTTTGGACATGGCGGTCTAAGCAGTTATAGGAAATGTTGCAGGTAGCGCCAAGAAACCATTTGGCCCAGGGGTAATTCCACTCCAAGACTTTATTCCATGGCGAGAACCAGTGGAGTTCTTTGGCAATACCATCCCAAAACTTTTCGGGGTCTGCGATGGAGTCTTTGTACGCGGCTTCATAATCCTGAATATGGGCGTGAGCTTTCACCTCTGGGGGTGAGGGAATGACTCTGGTGGATCGTTGCAGGGTTTCAATGTTCTCACTCATGTTGGCTGCTCCTTCTTGTGGGGTATTTTCTGATAATCAACTCGATGATAACCCCATTATGCTGTGCCTCGCTTCTGCCTTCAAGTGGGTCAATCAGACTGTTCTTGAAATTTATTTAAAAAGATTGAAAGGGAAGGAATGAAAGATTAGGAGAAAAGAGGATTTAAGGCGACGAGGAGCGTGACCGGACAAATGAATGGCACTAATTTAAAGTCGATCCGACTGAAGCCAGTTGGGCTTGTAATTGCCCAAATTTGGCGGCGTAATCCGCTTGGCTACGACGAATGACGTCATGGGCTTCATCGCGTCCATATACATGGGTAATCTCGCAGTTCTTTTTTTGAGAGCCTGGCACATCTTTGTATGTCAGAAAATAATGTATCAAGCGTTCCACGAACGAAACGGGGCAGTCCTTAATGTCGGTCCATTGTTCATGCATCGCATCGCCTTTGAGGATGGCCACAATTTTATCATCAGCTTCATCTCCATCAATCATGCGCAGGCCGCCGATAGGAATGGCATCCAGCAGAATGTCTCCATGGGTAATGGTTTTTTCAGTGAGGACGCAAATATCCAGGGGATCATGGTCTCCTTGTAGCCCTGGCCGGTTTGTTTGCTGTGCACTCAATTCCGCAACTGATTGGCCACAATAGGTTTGGGGAATGAGACCGTACAATGTTGGGCAAATATTGGAATACCGTTGCGGACGGTCTACGCGGAGATGGCCTGACTTTTTGTCCAATTCATATTTCACGGTATCGGTTGGAACGATTTCAATATAGACAGAGAGGCACTGTGGAGCATCGTGCCCAATTTCAACGCCATGCCATGGATGAGATTTACAAGGGAACCCCAGGTTTTGCCATAAGGAAAAAAATTCTTGATCAGTCATTGTATTTCATCAATTGTGAAAGTGGATATGCTTGGATCAGCTATTCCCTTGTTTGTCGGTTGAGAACCGGTTGAATGTGAGCATGAATTCTTGGCTGGAGAAGAAAATTTTTAAAGACTTCTTTATATAAGAACTGCCAACAACGGCTTGATTCATTCATGAACATCGTCTTGGGTAAGGTCTTTTCATCCAGAGGGAGAAGCTACTTAGGCAGGGGCTGATGATTAGGATGGAGCCAGTCTAGAAACGATTTGACCGGATTAAATGTTGCGCGAGGAATTTCTACAAAAAGGGTAATCCAATCTGCCATGCCGCCATTCCATAACCCCGGCCATTCCAAGGCCTTGAGTGGACGCCCTTGATAGGATTTATGAGAAATGAAGCTGGTATCAGGATCACTGAAATTGAGAAGGTTAAAGGGTTTGCCCTGATAATCACGCACACCACAGACCATATCGACCGGATTGAAGTGGGTCGCTGAAGCAAAAAGTTGCTGCTGTGATTCCGATTCAGGATCAACCTGAGATTGTTCGACAATTTGGAGGGACTGGGAGCCATCGGCATGTCGAACCCAAAAGGGGCCGCCACCGGGATCACCGGTGTTCGGGCACAACCCGCACAGACTCGAATGGGGCGATCAAGAAATTGCTTCAGCCGTGCGGTTTTATCTGAAATATCCAAACGATCATATGATGTCGGGAATTGATGGTTGAGATGCTGTTGAACAAATGTTTCAGCTTCATCGATGACAGCGGGTTGAGCTGACTCGAGTTGATGAAGGTGATGAAAGATCTTGTTTTGTAGCGCAATTAAATATCCAGCCAATGACATTCTCCATTTCACAATATCCCCTTTGAGGTAGTCAGGGAACCACATTGTCGATATTGGAAATAAAAACAATATCGCCCCGATAGTCATTCAGGTTTTCTAGTAGGGCTCCATGCCCTCCTGGACGAAATAGTATTTTTCCATCTCACTTCTGAAAATCTGGCCATGAGAGTCCAGGGCGATGGTGTCTGTAGAGGGTTTTTGCAGTGAGACCGTTATGTCTACTTCCTTGCCTTGCTTCTCGATAGCCGCTTGAATGGTTAGCAGTTTATTGTTGATCAATAATTCATGTTGTGGCGAAATGGTGAGATGAAGGTTAACGTGTTTAGGGGTATTTTGAGAATAATACATGGCTTCTTGGAGCATGCTCTTCAAGAGAAGTGCGGGAACCTTCAGGGTATTGATGAAAGAGGAGCAGCGCCTTGGGTAAATCCGCATACCCTAACCCAGGCGTTAACAGAAGGGATTGAAAAATGGTTGTCATATTTTGAGCTTGCTGGAGCTGTTGAAAATTGTGCCCTTTTTTTTCGAGATCAGCCTTTAAATCTAGGATAAAAGGGAAGTCTTCTAGATGCTTCCAGGCCTGATCTATGGCAGGAGTGGAGACTGTTTTTGTAGGAATTCAAGGAGATCTTTGAACATACGGGTAGCAGCCCCAGATGCGGGAATGAATTTGCTGACACGTTTTGCTTGTAGGGCTTTGTCGAATGTCGTCTGATAGCGAGAATGGGTTTCAAGAGTTAGTTGAGTCACACCATCAGTCAACCCGACACGGCCGAACAAGACAAATAGGTGGTACCCCTTGCTGCAGCCTTACCAGTTGGGACTCTATTTGCGAGACAGGTATGCCTCGCTGCTGTAAAATGGAAATGTCCTCTGACGTTAACATAGCGAGCTTAATTGAGCGGCCGTGGGGGGAATACAATCTTATCGGTCAATGACAAGGCATAGGTAAGTTCTAGGCACTACTATGGCGTCCATAATTCCCTGGAGATCAATAGATATCGCCAGATCTATAAGAGCCGTCCTCTTGCCATGATTAGGGGGGAGGCGATTTCTGTTCTTGCTAGAAGCCCTAAAGGATTCATTTTTCGAATTGCCCTACCGCGTATTATGCCCTAAACCATAGGGTGGTGCTCAGTCCTGGGCCCCACCTTTTAAATAACCCAACCCGATTTTTAAGGCGCGGCGGGTGATTTCAGCCCATCGGTTTTCGGGATATTCAGCCAAGACTTTAGCTGCCTTGACATCTTGGATATCGAGTTCTTTGATTCGAATAATACCATCTTCTAATTTCACGTCAGCCACTGAGTCCTCCTTTGGTTTAAGACATGCCCTCTTCAGGCCGGAAAACAAATGTTACATAGTATATATAAAATGTGTAGGAGGGCTGATTTTCTTGACAGGTTATAGGGTCAATGCTAGCATTTTCTTAGTCTCTCGGAAATGAAAAGCCCACAGAAAAATCAAGACCTTCTTCACTCTTTAAGGTAAGCCATATGGCGTTACGAGGAAATTTGATGACAAATCACCTTATTCGATTGCTGGTAATCGCAGTGTTGGGTTGTGCTCTTATTTCATGCGGCGGACCTCCTAATTGGGTAGAAAAAGGATCCGGGGATTTAAATAAGGACGATCCCGAGTCAATTTATGGTGTTGGTTCAATTGTTGGCGTGAAAAACGAACCGTTGGCGTGGGAAGCTGCAGAAAATCGATCCAGGGCCAACCTGGCCTTATCTTTCCGGGCGTATACCGCGTATCTCATGCAAGATTATGCCGCCTCAACAACTGCGGGCAATTTCACGAAATCAACGGAAGAACAGAACGTCGAGCGGGCCGTGAAAACGTTCACGGCTACCACGTTAACCGGGGTGCGCCCCGTCGATCGCTATAAAGACGAAGACAACACCACCTATTATGTGTTGACAAAACTATCCTTTAAAGAAATGAAGAAAGTCCTCCAGCAAGCACAAGAACTGGATGTGGAAGTGCGCGAATACGTCAAAAAAAATGCCGACCGGTTATTCAAGCAGCTTGAAAAAGAAGAAGCCAAACGCTCAGGTGGGCTCTAAGGGTTCGCGAAACAATAACTTCCTGGAATTCGCGCCCAGATTTGGGTCAGATTTGATCGATCTGATGGAGCAAAACCACAGGCGTAGCAAGGCCTACGCTGAGGATTTTACGAGTGAAGATCGACCCAAGATGGCCTGAAGGTGAGATGCGAAAAGGGGAAGTTATTATTTCGCGAGCCCTAAGGTCCTCATTTCGACACAGCTATTCCAAGCACAGAATGAAGGGCTCTATGTTGTTATTCATGCCTCGACCTATGCGATTCTTTATCTTTCTAGTTTCTACCCTTTGCTTTTTGACCATGATGTCTTGCGGGAAAGAAAAACGCGTCACCCGTGTCGATCCTGGTGTTGTGATCGATTTGAGTGGTCGTTGGAATGACACGGACTCAAAATTAGTCGCGGAAGCTATGATAAAAGACATGGTGAACCGGCCTTGGTTAAACAAGTTTACAGAATCGCGTGGCCGGGAACCGGTTCTCATTGTGGGAACGATTCTTAATAAAAGTCACGAACATATCGATGTAGGGACTTTTGTTACTGATCTGGAACGAGAAATGACCAACTCCAGTCTTGTTTGTGGCCAGCAAAAGTGAGCGAGAAGAAATTCGAGATGAACGCAAAGAGCAGGCGGTCTATTCTCGCGAAGATACCCAAAAGCGTCCGGGACAAGAGCTCGGGGCCGATTTCATGATGAAAGGCACGATTGCGACGATTGTGGATGAATCTGCTGGGACGAAGGCCATCTATTATCAAGTGGATTTAGATCTGATTGATTTAGAAAATAATGTCAAATCCTGGTACGGCCAGAAAAAAATCAAAAAAGTTGTTGAACGAAAGCGCTTCTTGTTTTAAATCCATGCGTCCCAGTGCCATTGTCACGCACACGGCAGGTTCTTCAATCTTCCTCTTTTCCTTCCTTTCACCGATTTTTTACATTTTTCCATAACCAAAAGCTAGGCAGTCCGTTCCTCCCTGTCATATTTTATAGCCGGGTGATCTACTTGGGGCTGTTGAATATTTCACTCCCATGGCAAATACATGCCCAAGAGGAGACAGCCATCATCAGCTGGAGGGAATGTTCAAAAAAGTCCGCCCAGCAAGGCCGCAGCCATTTTGACGCGCGGAGCGTACATGGAGTACGTGAGCACGGCAAAATGGCGAGAACACCGCTGGCGGTTTTTTTCAACATTCCTTACTTGGTTTTGTGGTGTGCCCTGTTCATTGGCTGCAGTGGACCGATGACTCACTATGCCGGTGTGGAACGCAGTCTGTCAGCCGGTCAGTCGGCGCAAGCCATCGAAATCATGCAAGCCGCGAAAGAGGAATACGACAACAAAAGCCGGCTGCTTTTTTTGATGGACTACGGAATGGTTCTCCATTTGACGGGTCGGTACGCCGAGAGCAACGATGTGCTGGAAGAAGCCCATCTCCTGATTGAAGATCTGTACACCAAGCGCCTTCGTGATGAAGCTTCTGCGCTGTTGGTGAATGAAGCCCGCCAACCCTACGAAGGGGCTCCGCATGAGCATGTCATGGTCAATGTCGTGAAAGGCTTGAATTATGCGTTTTTGCAACAGTGGTCAGAGGCATTGGTCGAAGCCAGAAGAATAGACCATCGTTTGAACGTACTCAGCGATAAAGTGGAAGAAAAAAATACATACCACGAAGATCCTTTTGCGCGATATCTGGTTGGTCTGCTGTACGACATAGCTGGCGATATCAACAATGCGTATGTCGGATACCGGAAAGCGGAGCAGGTCTATGAAGATGGACAGGCCTGGATACGAGTGCCTCTTCCCGATGTCTTAAAAATCGACCTCATTCGAACCGCAAATCGTTTAGGATTGTATGAAGATGTCGAACACTATCAGGAGAAATATCCGGAAGTGTCAGCTCAGCCGGTGTTGAGGAATCATCATAACCTAGCTCAAATAGTCGTGATTACCTACCATGGCCAGGGGCCTAAGAAAGAAGATCTTGTCATTGATGTACCTGTAAGTCTAGATGCGCTCCGCCTGGTGGCTATAACTAAGCCCGGGTTTCGCCGGAGCGGCAGAGCGACAAGGGGAGGGGAGGCGTTTCTCTATGGCGTTCATGGACGGATTGCACGCATTGCTCTGCCCCGCTTTACGATGCCCAAAAAATCGTTGACTCTTGACAACATTCAGTTCAAAAGCGAGAAAACCACCATCAACACCCAGACTCAACTTATGTATGATGTGCATGCGGTGGCCGAAAAAACGCTGGCTGATGAGTACGATAGTCTGGTGTTACGAGCGGTAGCGAGAACGTCCATGAAAATGGGCGCGGCCGAAGGCCTCGCCATTGGGGCACGAGCGGCAGCGGGCAAGAATAATCGGGATTGGATCGGTCCCTTAGTGGGAGGTATTGCGCGTATTTTTGCGTTAGCCACCGAAGAGGCCGATATTCGGACCTGGCGAACTCTTCCAGGTGAGATCCAACTCACACGATTATGGGTTGAACCCGGAGAATATTCCGTGACCATTCAGTCCATGGATCTCCAAGGTCAGGATGCGCAGGCTTCCCAAGATACACGTCTTCAACTGAAAGAAGATGAGACACGGTTTCTATTTCATCAGAGTTTGCAATAAGCGACCATGAGATTTCCAAGAAACGGGATATTGCGGAGTTGGTTGTTCATCTTGATAGGCGGCTGTGCGTGGTTTGGATCTGAAGCTCCTCCTGAATGGATCCTGTCACCTCATAGCACTTATCCCGCAGAACAATTTCTCACGGGGATGGGCGAGGCAGAGAGCCGGGAACAGGCCGAAAGACGGGCCTATGCGGCAGTGGCTAGAGTATTTTCTGCTAACGTCAAAGCCCAGTCGATGGATCGAGAATCGTATGCTATTCAGGAAACCGGAAACACGAGTCGGACCCAGCGAACATTGCAACTCGATCATCGTACGCAAGTGACGACCAGCAAAGTGTTGGAGAATGTGAAGGTATTGGACGTCTGGTATCAATCCTCCACTCGTCATTTTTTCGCGCTGGCAGGATTAGACCGTCAGCAAGCCGAACAAACTATCATGGATCGTCTGAGAGATTGGGATGTAACCATTGAGAATATGGTGCATCAAGGGCGCACACATACTCAGAAAATCCAACGGATACGGGGATACAAGCAGGCGCTGGCTCGACTTGCTGATAGGGGAACCCTGAACGCGGATTTGCGGGTGATTCGTAACAGTGGAGAAAGCCAGCCACCGCCTTATCGCATTCCCGATATTCAAAGAGAATTTCAAGATTTTGTGGCAAATGAGTTGATAATTTTGATTTCTATGGAAGGAGAAAATCATGAGGAGATGGAACGCGCTATCCTGGAAGGCCTGAAGCAAGAAGGATTACTTAGCGGTACGGCCCCTGCGTTGAACGAGGGAATGAGCGGGACCGAAGATGTGTCGATTGTTGGCCAAGGAAAATTGTGGACAGTAGATTTACCGGACCCGATATTCAAATATGTGCGATGGTGTGGAGATATTGATATCTACGAAAATCCTTCTCAACGATTAATCGGCGTCATTTCCGAAACCGGACGGGAAGGCCATATTACCGAACAGGAAGCCAGAGTGCGGGCCACTGGTGCCATGCAACAAGTTCTGAGTCGAGAAGTCGCTCGCCTGTTGACCCAGTCTATCTTTGAAGAGAAGAACGCTGAAGCAAAGAGTCAAAGAAAATCCAAATCCTGCCCTCAATGATGGAATATATGGAGGGAATAGGAATTATAAAAGGCCTTTTTGACTGGGCAGGGCAGTACTAAAGAACTCCTTAACGGATTAATCCGCGGACTTTGCTGTCAGACATGCGAGCGTTCATCTTGCGAGTAGGGTCTGACCGGCCAATGTTTCTCGGATCGGGCCAGCATGTCGCTCCCGTGTGGGGTGTGGGATGGGGAAATGGGCAAAGAGGATTTGTCGGCTCCAGGAACTGAACCG
>PVMK01119060.1_pt1 | contig 11018 bp, 9 predicted proteins | sample 1853481 | NCBI WGS metagenome assembly PVMK01 (sample SAMN08533507, study PRJNA380276) | Marine sediment metagenome, whole genome shotgun sequencing project. | reverse complement strand
TACAACACGGACCCCAACAATATCAGGAATATGGCAAATATTGGTGGCGGAGGGTTGATGGATATCGGATGTTACACGATTTCGCTTGCCAGATTTATTTTTGACGCGGAACCGCAAAAAGTTTGTGGCTTGATGGAATATGATCCGCAGCTTGAGGTGGATCGTTTAACATCCGCGATACTTGATTTCGGCCGGGGCACATCAACATTTACCTGCTCGACTCAATTGGCCCCTTACCAGCGAGTAAACATAGTCGGCACCCGCGGTCGCATCGAAATTGAAATCCCTTTTAATGCGCCGCCGGATCAACCCTGCAGATTGTGGCTCCAGACTCAGGATCAAACCGAGGAAATCAGCTTTCCCATATGTGATCAGTACACGATTCAAGGGGACTTGTTTTCCAAGGCGATTTTAAATGACGCAGATGTCCCGACACCATTGGAAGATGCCGTTGCGAACATGAAAGTGATTGATGCGTTGGTGGAAAGCGCCAAGAGCAGATCCTGGATATAGGAAAGGATCCAGGTTCAGAGATTTACCCGCCTTTGGCGGCGCCGGAGGCGGCCAGGGTTCTGGGGTTCAAAGGTTTCGGCTTAAGTTCGACTGCCTTCGACATGAGCTCAGGCCGAATGCAGCTCCTGCAGTTGAGTATCAATTCTTTCCGCCAGTTTTGTATGGTCGCTCTGGCAGATGTGTCATGTTTCAGTTCATATTGATTTCTTCGCCGATACAATTTTAGATATTGTTGAGATGATTTTATCCGCCGTATAGAGTCATTTTTACGCTTTTTAGAATCTTTTCTTTTGCCGCATTACCGTATGTAAGATTTGCGTCTTTGGCACTGCGCGAATACCATTTATCCTCTTTATACTTATTCATATCGACACCTTCCGGGCAGAATGCCATCATGAGAGACATCTCCTGCTTACCGGTGTGATCGATCGGAAACTCCTTTTGAATTTCAGCATCCAGCAATGGATGCAACCGAATCCAGCTAAACGGGTCGGTTTGAGCTTGGTGATCGGAATAATAGGTTTCCATCTCATCGCGGCCCCACCAGTCTTCACCGCGTTGTTTTTCTAAAAAGTCAAAGGTTGCTTGTCTGGCTGCCAGCTTGAAGGCCAGGTCCGTCGGCATACCCGCCATAAAGTTTTCACTTTGATGATGAATAAACCCGTGGATATTCCTAAAACCCGTGCGCAGCAGGCTGGCAAACAGATGACGGCCCAAGGTATTCAGGACTTCTGAAGGAATGTGGATGGAGCCTTTGCCGTCTTCGGGAGATTCGACGACATAACTGGCCGCGCCATAATAAAACGGCGGTAAAATAACCATATCAATCTCTTTTTCCAAAAGCTCCATGGTTTTGACAACCAACAGGGTGTCGACTCCCATCACCGAATGCTCACCGTGGTACTCCAGTACACCCAAGGGCAAGACAACCGGCCGGCGCTCCTTGATTGCTTTACGGATTTGATCCGGAAACATTAATTCAAAACGCATGGAATTCTCCAATTCAGGTATTAAAGATGTCGTAACTAATATTAATTTTTTGTATAATATATCTATAGGTTTCAGGTGTCGGGACCCTGAAGGCCCGGGCCATATAGCATAGTGCATAGTGTTGAAAATCTGCTTTGCAATATAGGACATCAAACTTTGACGCTATGCGCATTGCGTATAGTTATCTGCTTTGTGCCAGTAACCAGATGCCAGTTGCCAGAGACCAGCTGACGCCTTGTATGAGACTACATTAAAAACGAACCGCAGAATATCGAATATCGAACCGTAGAATGTCGAAGTGTGGAATCGCTTCAGGCTTCGCCTCCGGCTACGACCCGACAGGTCGCTCAGTCTTTTTAAAATAGACAGAATACATTATTCGATGTTCGACGTTGGACGTTCGATGTTCGACGTTCATTAGTTTCTTATTTGATTTGACTGGACGCTCGCGGTAAGCGGCGGCGCTGAAACCTGACACCTGACACCTGAAACCATGAGCAGACTTGATCTAGGCTACAGACGATCAACTCTGACCCGGCCTATCCTCCGGCCCCGGGGACCGTCCGAGCAGATGCCGGGTTGAATTGTAGAGTTCCCGGTACCTGGCATACCCCTGATCATAAATCGCTTTGGCGGTTTCGCTCGGCGTAATATCTTCCTCCATGCGCACCCAGCGGCTGACCTCGTCCACGCTGTCGAAATAGTTGCTGCCCACAGCAGCCAGGAATGCATCACCGTAACAGGCGCCCAATTTCTGTTGGGGAAGATTCTGGGGGCATCCGGTGATATCCGTGATGATCTGCATCAGTTGGCGGCTTTCGGAAGCGCCGCCGATGGCCATAATCCGGTCGGCCCGGGCACCGGCCCGTTCCATCTCCTCGATGTTGTGCCGGATGCCGAACCCCACGGCTTCCTGCAGCGAACGGAATATGTCGCCCGGTTTGCTTGAAAGAGACATTCCAAAGAGTACTCCCTTGGCTGCCGGATCGTGCAGCGGGGTTCTTTCACCGGCAAAATAAGGCAAACAGGTGATGCCGCCGGCGCCGGGAGATGATTCCGATGCCAGCGCTTCCCACTGCGCCATGCTCCGGCCGGGAAAGGTTTCGCCGAACCATTTAAACATACTGCCCACGGTGGACATGCCGCCGGTCAGAACAAAAGCACCGGGCTGCATAAAATTTGAGGCCCAAAAAGAGCGGACCGGAAAGAGGGTTTCTGTCCTTAATATAAAAAAATTGCTGCTGCCGTACATCATCATCATGTCGCCGGTTCTTTCCACGCCGGCACCCAGCGCCTCTGAAGCCGCATCGATGGTACCGGTGGTGACCGGCACGCCCGGCGGCAAGCCGGTCAGCGCAGCGGCCTCGGGAGTCAGTTCACCGGCGATCTGGGTGCTCCACAATAGCTCGGGCAGCTTATCCATATCCGTGATAAAGTCGGCCAGCGAAGGATCCCACTTCTTTTTTGCTAAATCGAAGATCGGGGCAAACCCGATCGCACTGTAGATATCCAGCGTGAATCGGCCGGTAAGCTTGTAAACCAGATACCCTGTGGCGGTCAGAACTTTTGCGGTCTTTCCCCAAACCTGTGGTTCGTTTTTCTGTATCCAGCGGATTTTCGGACAGCATGACTGGGAGGACAGGTCCTGACCGGTCTTGGCGAAAATCACGTCGCGGCCCAGCGCATCTTCGATCTCCCGAATTTCTTCGCCGGCACGGGTGTCGATTCCGTAAAGAATCCCGGGGCGCAACGGCCGTCCCGCTTGATCGACCGGCAAGACGCAGGGGCCGATGGTGCTCAGCGCCACCCCTTTTATCGTTTCTATGGGATGCGGCAAATCATCAATCAGCTTACGGCATATCGACACTAAATCTCCCCACCAGATTTGGTCGGCATCCTGCTCATACCATCCCGGCTCAGGCATCGACATCTCATGGGGAACCGATGCCTGGCAGAGCACATTTCCCTCAATATCGACAATGGCCCCTTTGGAAGACCCCGTCCCGATATCTAAGCCCAGAAAGCACTCGTTCATTTTTTTCTCCATACCTTAATTTTGCATGCCAATAACCCTAAATGTTACTGTCCTTAAAGAACGTAACGTAGTAGCGGTTGTATTATTTCACCGCAAAGGCGCGGAGGACGCAAAGTGTGATTATTTTTTATTTGCCGCTGAGAGGCCGGCAAATAAAAAGACTCAAGCCCTACGGGCAAAGCACAAGTTTGATCTTCAAATTGCCTGATGTCATATAAAGGTGAAATGTTTTCTTACCTATTTTTTATTACCTTTCCATATATTTTCTGCCGCAGGCTGATTGTTTTTCATTTGCCTTCCTCTCAAAGGCAAATGAAAAGAACATTTCTCTCTGCGTTCTTTGCGTCTCTGCGGTGAAATTAAACTCAGGTAGTTACAGCAGAATTTTGCCACCCCGAACGATGGGGTCCCCGTCAAGAAAAACGGAACCTTCGTTACGGATATCCTTGACAATATCCCAGTGTATTGGAGATTGATTCGTTCCGCCGCACTCCGGGTAGGCTCTTCCCAGGGCAATGTGAATGGTGCCGCCGATCTTCTCGTCGATGAGGATGTCATTGCAGAATCTATCCAGCATGAAATTTGTACCGAAGGCGAATTCCCCGGGCAGGGATGCCCCTTTATCTCGACCGATTATCGACTGAAAAAACTCCTTTTCCGTGGATGAAAAAGCCTCGGTTAATTCGCCATTTTTCCAGGTAAGCCGAATGTCCCGGATAAGTCTGCCTGCGAGAACTCCCGGACGTTCAAAGGTGATCGTTCCATTTACGGTTTCAGTTACCGGAGCGGTTGCGATCTCCCCGTCCGGCATGTTGAGTTTTCCGGCGAATGAAATCCACTTGCGTCCCTTTACTGAAAAGCACAGGTCTGTATCCTCTCCGGTAATCCGTATTTCCTGACCTTTATTCAGCCGGTCACACCAGGCGTTCCATTGTTCCGTCTCCTTTTCCCAGTCCAGAAAGCAGGAATTAAAGAACATGTCCGTGATGGTTTCCTCATCGGTTTGCGCCTGCTGGGCCAAGGCACTGTTGGGAACTCTGACCAGGCACCAGCGGGTTTTCTCCCATCTTTTAGTAGATACACCTCCCATGGCTGCCTGGTTGGCTGCAAGTTTCGGCCCGGGGATATCCTGCAGTTCGAATAGATTGTGGGCCCCCCGTAAACCAATATAGACATCCGCCCATTCCATACCCCAACTCTCCATTTCAGGAATCCATTCGATCTGTTGCCGGTTTCCGTGTTTCAAAACACAACGGCGCAGGGTTTCTGAAAGGAACTGGACCTGGGGAAAGGCGCCGGCCTTGATGGCCGCCAGGTAGACACCTTTTGCCAGCGGATAGGTTTCAGGCTCAATCATGGCGATCATAACCCGGTCCCCCGGTACCACCCCGGTGGAGTAGTTAACCAGGATCTCGCCCAGCTTTTTCCAGCGTTTATCCATCTTCCTTCCTCAGGTGGCGGACAACATCCATAAAGGCCGTTACGCGGGATTGATCGACTTCATTGTTGAAGACGCCGTCCCGCTTGAAAGTCGTGGCGGTTACGGTTCCGTCAGCAATGGCAAGCTGTTCCTTTACGTTTAACAGGCTTACGCCGGTATTGGCAAAAACCGGTGTATCCGGAACAGCTTCCTTGACCTTTTTTAAAGTTGAGGAATCTGTTTCTGACCCGGCGGTAAGTCCGGAAACACAAAGGGCGTCCGGTTTGTTGTTGAATACGGTGGAACGGGCAATGTCCGCCACATCCCGTTGTGCCAGATAGGAAGCTGCTTCAGGAACAATATTAAACATGAGTTTTATATCTTCACCACCGATGTGATGCTGATGCCGGATAACTTCACCGCAGCTGGTGTTCCAGAGACCAAAATCACTCGCATAAACACCGCTGAAAATCTCCCGCACAAAAATGGCGTCCGTGGCAACTGCCAGATCGATAGAAGCCTTGGGATCCCAGAGAACGTTTACGCCAAAGGGTATTTTAATATCATGTTTCAGTTCGCCGATTATCCGGGCCATCGTGGTATAGGTTACCGGTTCCACATCCGTCAGGTAAGGCAGACTGAATTCGTTTGAAAACATAACCCCATCGACGCCCCCCTTTTGCAGGGCAATCAAATCTTGCCGGGCCATATCCAGCACCCATCCAATCCCCTTATCTCTCTTATACCCTGGATCTCCCGGAAGGGCCTGGAGATGGCACATGGCAATTACCGGTTTTTTAACTTGAAATATTTCTTTCAGCCAGCTCATTTTTTCTCCTTGGTATGAGAAGTGATCATTCGCTAATCGCAATATACTTGACGGAATCAAGATTGTCAAAAGTCAAGTACAGATCTCATAACTTACTTTTAAAATAAGTCAACTTTATTGGACCCGATCTATGTCTATTTGCACCAAATAATTCCTGAATTAGACCCATGTCCAATTTTCATGCACACATTTGTGAGAGGAGCCTTCCTTTTTTATGGTTGACAAAATTATCCGGCTAAACTAATTGTTTTAATGGTCAACGTCCGGTTTGTTAAGAATTTTCAATAATGAGTGCTTGAACGAAAACCCGCCGAATCGATTTGTTGGGTTTCACCCCTTGAAATGAAATCGCGTTAAATGCCTGTTTTTTGTAGGTTGGTCCGCCGGAGGCGGAGAAACCCAACATTTCAGATCGGGCTCAACCCAACCTACCAAAAACCGGACTTTTCGTTCGGCCACTAATTCTGGGGGAGACCAGAAACGCGTTAAATCTTTTTTTTCACGAAAGGTACCAATCTGGGCAACATCTGTTGGATTATTATGAAATGTAATCCATAGGTTGAGCGGTTCGGGATCAACGTTCAGGGTTGAAAAACCCCCAAACAGCCCGTATCAAAGGAATTCTGTCTTCGTAATGTAGATAAAACCGTTACACCCAAATGGATATGTCGGGTATCAGGATCTTGATCAATATGGTGGGCAGCGTCCACCGGTAGTAACCGTTGAACTTTGAACCCTGAACCTAGAACCGATCAGTTTAGGTAATAATTAAAAGGAGGATTTCATGAAAGATGAAAAAAAGATCACTCGCCGTAAATTTATTAAGGATTCCGCAATGGCAGCAGCCGGTGTCAGCGCGCTTGCCGTGGGAACAACCAGTGGGCTGAACCTGTTCACCCGGGGAGGCCCACGCTCAGAGCGACCTGAGAGCTGCAATCCTGAAAATCCCCGGGGTTGGGATGGGTTCCCCAACCGACTCAGACTGGCAGAAAGTGGGTGCCATGTGCTTGGGGTCCACCCGGAACAATGTGTCTGAAAGGTGAATTCAAGGGCGTAAAACTCACCTTTATGGGGCTCAACAACCAGAACCTGCACAATTTTTTGTTTCGCGGTTTCCTGAAGCCCTGGGAGGCTTACACGGGTGCAAAGATAGACTGGATCGACCTTGCTCAGGCCGATTACAACCCACGACTGCAACAAGCAATTGCGACAGAAACGGTTGACTTCGACATCCTTGAAATGGGCGCCCCTTTTGAAGGCGATGTGTGTGGCAAAGGTCTGGCCTCTGAGATGCCTGATTGGGTCAAGCAGCAGATCCAGATGGATGACTATGTCGATTATTTGAAAGCCCCCGTCGGAACCTGGGACGGCAAGACCTATCGCATTTCAATCGACGGCGATTGCCATAATTTCAATTATCGGACCGACTATTTTTCTGATGCCGGATTGGTCAAAGCCTGGAAAGCCGAAGGCCACGAGGGCCAATGGGAAGTCCCCAATACCTGGCAGAAGGTTCAGGAAGTGACCAAGTTTTTGGGCGGTAAAAAGTTTCAAGGCCAGGATGCATATGGATATCTCGATCCCGCCAAGGGCTGGGGCGGGTTTGGTTTCTATTTTTTGGGCAGCCGTGCCACGGCTTATGCAAAACACCCTGATGATAAAGCCTGGCTATTCGATGCGGATACGATGAAGCCCCGCGTCAATAACCCGGCCTGGGTTCGGGCGATTCAGGATGTGATCGACGCCCTGCCCTCTGAACCCCCCAATCAGCTGAATGCCGATCCCGGTACCACAGCCTTCCAGCAGTTTCTGGCCGGTACCGGTTCGATGGTGTCCTGGTGGGGAGATGTTGGATCAATGGCAAAGACCAGTGACTCCTCGGTTGTCGGAGATGTGACCGGGTTCTCCATTTTGCCGGGCTCGGATGATGTTTACAATTCAAAAACCGGCAAATGGGATAAACTGCCAGGCGGTCCGAACTTTGCACCGAACATGGCCTACATCGGGTGGGGCATTTACGTCATGGCGCGGGTCAACGGCGATTCGAAAAAACACAAGGCCGCCTGGAGTGCTGCCGCCCATATTGGCGGCAAAGACCTCTCGCTTTGGACGACTGCCTATCCATCCGGTTTCCAGCCCTACCGCCAGAGTCACTTCAACATTTCCGAGTGGGTCGCGGCCGGCTACGATAAGGCATTTATCAGCTCCTATCTGAGCTCTCAATTAGATTCATACAACCATCCCAATGCGGCGATTGAACCGCGCATCCCCGGTATTTTCCAGTACTATAGTACGGCAGAGGATGAACTGGCCCAGATATTCGCCGGTAAATACTCGGCTCAAGAAGGTGCTGACAGGATTGCGGCTGCCTGGGAAAAGCTGACCGATCAAATCGGCAGGGAAAACAAATCAAGCTGTATAAAGCTTCGCTTGGGTTATCGTAATAGCAGTAACAATCGGCTGATGGAAATCACCCCCTCAGCCGATTGTTACCTTCGATCATCTTCGATCGTTTTTAGTTTGTCACATTGCGGGGATGAAATGTTTGCGTCAAAGCGCCGCAATCTCTTCAGCTATTATTGCACTGCAGACATTCAGCGCCTCGGTTCAAAAAGATGGACCTTTTGCCCGATCACCGCCCGCCAGGCATACTTACTATTCACTTTCAATCATAGGATCAGGTTTTAATGGCTAGTTCGTCAGCGCTGGATGGTCAAAAACATTTCAAAATTGGTATAGAGCATATTCCCGCAGGTCGAAAGAGAATCGGACGGGCAATGATTCTTCTGGCCTCTCTTTTTCTGGTGCTGGTTATTCTAATCCAAATTCTGTACAAGACAGAGACCATCACCGTCGGTTTTGATACCTGGCGCCCAGTTCTTTATGCATATCTTCTTTGGGCGGTTACCCTGGCTGGTGGACAGGTGCTTATCAGAGGAGAGCTTGGCAAGCGCAGCCTGTTTTTGCTGCCCGCTCTTTTATTCACTATTTCGCTGGTGATCTTTCCAACTTTTTTCGGACTGTATATCGCCTTTACAGACTGGAATCTGAGTTCTTTTGAGGGCCGTCAGTTCAACGGATTAGACAATGTTCGGGAACTACTTCAGGATACCTATTACTGGGGCGCGCTAAAGAACACCGTCTTTTACATTGCAATGGTGGCAGTGGAATTTGTTGTGGCCTTTTCTTTGGCGCTGTTAATAAATACCCAGATCCGTGCGCGCAAGTTTTTTCGCATTGCTTTTTTGATGCCGTTCATGCTGAGTCCGGTTGCGGTCAGCTGGATGATTGGTAAGTCACTAATGGAATATCGTTTTGGCCCGGCCGCCACCTTCGCGCGTTTTCTGGGGTGGGACACGCCGGCCTTCTTCTCCACTCCATGGCTGGCACGGATCAGTATCGAGGTGATGGATGGATGGATGTTTATCCCATTTATGATGATCCTCCTGCTGGCAGGTCTGCAAGCCGTTCCAAAGGATATTCTGGAAGCCGCCACAATGGATGGGGCAAATGCAAGCCAATCATTTTTCAAGATCGTATTCCCGTTAATGATTCCGGTCAGCATTACGGCTATCATTCTAAGAATCATTTTCAAGTTGAAACTGGCAGATATTGTGATCAATGTGACCGCAGGAGGACCAGGCGGGGCGACTGACACCGTCACGAGCTACATTTACCGTGTGTATCGGGAGCGAGCAAAGTTTGGGTATGGAGCCATGCTGGCCGAAGTTTATTTAATTCTCATTATCATTTTTATGTTGACCTTATTAAGCTTGGTAAATCGCTGGAGAAAAAAAGCCTGATAGTGTTTAGGTTTCAGGTTACCATGAACACATTTTATCTATGGCAGAGCCGATCATCTCAGGCCTGACCCATAGGACCAGGTATTCACTATTGAATTAAAGTTACGAATGGAGCTCTTAATTGGCCTTTTCTATTCTCAGTGGTCATTTCTATGACCGTAAAACGATTCGGCGGTTCAACGTCCTTTGGATCCGTACTTTCATATACTTTGGATTGCTCTTCTGGGCCTTCATCTGTCTCTTTCCCGTCTACTGGACCTTAACGACGACCTTCAAGGCAGCCGTCAACGTCACACAAGGCCATTTGATCCCCTGGATTGACTTCGAACCCAAATGGATTGGATTGCGTTCACTGGGCCTGTCGCCAAATACGATTTTTGAAATCTCAACCGTGCGGGATGAATTCCTCAAGCGGTTATCAAACAGTGCCATTGCTTCCATCGGGGCCTCCACCCTGGCCGTTTTGATCGGATCCCTGGCCGCATATGGCCTCACTCGTTTCCAGTACAAGTTCGGTTTCTTTAAAAACAAGGATATTTCATTTTTCTTCCTGTCGCAGTTGATCCTGCCCCCGGTTGTTTTGGCACTGCCATTCCTGGTGCTTTACAAGGAGTTGGCCTTGCTTGACACCCACGTGGGGCTGATCCTGTTATACACCCTCATGGTGTTGCCGATTGTTATCTGGATCATGCAGGATCAATTCAGCACCATCCCGATCGAGCTGGAAGAGGCGGCATTTATCGACGGTTTATCGGTGTGGGGTGTTTTCCTGCGTATTGTAACACCGCTGTCCTTTCCCGGAATGGTCGCCGCCTTCATCCTTTGCTTCGTGCTTAGCTGGAACGAATACTTTTTTGCCGCTTTATTGACCAGCACCAGTGCCAAAACCCTGCCGGTTATGGTCGCCAGCCAAACCGGATCCCAGGGAATCAGCTGGTGGTCCATGGCGGCGCTTTCTGCTATGGCCATTCTCCCCCTGGCGTTGATCGGACTGTTTCTCGAAAGCTACATCGTCAAAGGTCTGACCGCAGGGTCGGGAAAGTAATATAGGTTTCGGGTGTCAGGTTTCGGGTGTCAGGAAACCTAAGGGATGGAATATAGAACATGACGCATGAATTTGAAGAACTAATATGCAGATTTAGCTGCCATACTTAGGCAACATGCGCTCTGCGCTGTGGCCTCATACTTTTACCAGAAACAAGCAACAATGAATAGAGGTCAGCTCGCATGAAACTTCATTTATTTAGGCAGGATTTACAAGATTGACAGGATTATTTTTGTTGGTATATCCACATCCTGTCCATCCTGTTGATCCTGTCAGAACATGTCAGCTACATGCAATTAAGTTTATTGTTCCATCAAACTAGCCGCTTCACCGACAGAGGCTGGTCTGAAACCTGACACCTGACACCTGACACCTGACACCTC
>PVMK01117527.1_pt1 | contig 11018 bp, 9 predicted proteins | sample 1853481 | NCBI WGS metagenome assembly PVMK01 (sample SAMN08533507, study PRJNA380276) | Marine sediment metagenome, whole genome shotgun sequencing project. | reverse complement strand
TAACTGTATTGTAAAATACAAGTATAAACAAAATATTTTCCAGGAGATAACTAAAATGAATGCTCTCAAAGAAGCCACCATTGAAACAATCAAACGTCTTCCTGACGGCTGTACTGCTGAGGAAATCATGTATGAAATAAACTTCGTATCACAGGTTCTTGAAGGTTTACAGGATGCAGAAGATGGAAAGATTATATCCACAGATGAATTGCTTGCCAAGGTAGATACATGGCAAAAATAAGATGGACCGATAAAGCTGTAACAAATTTAGAATCAATATTTGGCTATATTGCTCACGATTCAAAAGTATACGCCGCACGTTTTATAAAATCCCTCATATCAGCAACAAAAAAACTTGAAAACATGCCTCAGATTGGACGTTCTGTCCCGGAGCTTCCTAATTATAAATTACGGGAGGTAATCTTTAGAGGTTATCGGATCGTATATAAGGTTAATTCGGAAAATCATATTGAAATTCTTGCTGTAGTACATGGCTCGCGCGACTTGCTTAGCCAAGTTAGCAAAGACTACGAACTATAACGATATCGGAAAACTATTTGCTAATGGTCAATGGCGGACTTGACCCCTTGCACGACCCCTTGCACCATTTTACCCTTAAAAAGTAGCTTCTAAGGACTTAAATAACCTTATATAAATGATATTCTAACGTAATTACAGTAGTTTATCTTAGTCCTATCCCGTCCATTTTAATTTTTTCAATTTAGGAGTATTGACAAAAAAACAACACATGTTATTATAAAACAATGTAGATAATGTTACTAAGGCATTTAATAAGATTGAATTTTTATCTGTTTGGGGTCGGAATTGACAGTTGAAAAAAATAAACCAGGATCGAGAATGTTTAAAGCAGGAATCATATCTGTCCTCGTTATCCTGCAGTTAATGGTTCCGCTTATTGGCTCAGCAGGTAATGATTTTTTAAGCCTTACGGCACAAAATAATCAGAGCTTCAAGACAGTGAATGTTTCTGCACAATCCTGCTGCAAGCCAGATCAATTACACGATCAAAAATCCGTCGCACATGAAGATAAAAAAGATTCCACAAAACAAGACTGCTGTAACGATAATTGTAACATGTGTTCTCTTGGTTGTTGCAGTGGAAGCGCCATTGGGTTGTTACGATATAGCATGAACATATTTATCCCTTCTGAAACTTCCATTATTCCTTTGGAAACACCCCCTTATAAATTTGTTACCCACCAGGGAATCTTCCGTCCTCCTCGAGCCTAATTCTCTTTTCACACAATAACCAAAATAAAGCTGATATGGCTAAAGCCCTGTCAGCATAAATGCATTTTTGTGAGAATGTCATGGTTCGAAAACTACAGTTGTATATTATCGCAGTCGTTTTGTGCGTTTGTGCCTTCTACAGAACGGCCCAGGCCGGCAATGATAACGCACAGGATTTTCTTGAAGCCGATTTGTTGTCAGCAACCCAAGAAGATGCAGCATCCAGGCAACCAGAAATCCGAAAACTGCTTGAGAAAGATGAAATTTCCCTGGACGATCTTTTGCGGGCAGCTTTGCTGTGCAGTCCTAAAATTGCGGCTGCGCAAAACGAAATCGGTGCTGCAACGGGCCGGTTTCACCAGGCTGGCCTCTACCCGAACCCAACTATAGAGTTTGAGGCAGAAGATATCCCTGCCGGTGATGTCGATTTCAGCCGTAACCAAAACAAGATTTCTTTTATCCAGCCAATCATTTTAGGGAAACGCCGGTCAGCTGCTGTTGCAGCGGCCGCTGCAGAGCGAGAGGCGCGCAGTTTCACTATGCAAAACACGGTATTTGAAGTACTTTGCAATGTACGTCTCGCATACGTGGAACTACTTTTCGCAAGGAATTCTGTTGACCTGCATGAGGAAGTACTCGTTATTGCACGGAAAACACTGCAAATAGCACAAATCCGTTTTGATGCTCTTGCAGCTTTTGAGAGCGAGCTGATTAAGGCACAGATGAAGGTGCATGAGTTAGAACTCGGCAAAAGAAAGCAGACGCGCCAAATTGCATCGGCCACCCAAAGCCTACAGTCTATTCTTCAGGGTGCACAGCTGGAGGCCGACAGGATAGTCGGTGATCTTACGATGACCCTGCCCTCCTTTAATCTTGAGCAGTTACTTGCTGCTGTTTGCCGGCGGCACCCCTTGATCCTTTCGGCGCAGAAGACTGTCGAAGCGGCTGAAAACCATTTAAAGCACGCAAAAGCAGAACGTATTCCCGACGTGAGCTTTCGCGGCTCTTTCGGTAGAAACACAGCGAAAGGCGAAAACATTATTGAAGCCGGCATCAGCATACCACTGCCGCTTTTCAACCGCAACCAGGGGCGGATTAGCGAGACGCGCTACCTTGCCACCCGAGCACGCAATGAAGCCAGGGTCTGTGCCGCTCGCCTGTCGGCCGATATCACCTCTGCGCATACGTCATATATGGCCGCCCGCGACGATGTGGCCGTGTCTCGTAAGCAGATCCTGCCAGCTGTCAAGAGGGCTTTTTTGAATGCTCAGGAAAGATATCGGGCAGGCCGGGTCAATCTGCACGACCTTCTCAATGCACAGGAAATACTCATAGATGTACGGCTTTCACTACTGGTGACTGTGAGGGATCTGAACAGCTCATTTGCACTTTTACACAGAGCCGCCGGACTAGCAATTAAAGTTGAATAACAAGGAGAAACAAATGATGAAAAAAAACATCCTAATAGCAACGCTGTTGATGATTACCGGAGCTATCGCCGCTTTTCTGTATCTTAACCTTGATCGTCCGCCTGTTTTGGCGGTTCAAAAGCCTGATGCCGATTATTGTGTCAAACACCAGATTGCCGAGAAAGATTGTCCATGGTGTGATGCCTCACTGATCGAGAAAAGAGGCATGTGTCCCGAGCACGGTGTTCCCGAGGCGCTGTGTTCGCGGTGCAACCTCACGCTCATACCCGGCTTCAAAGCTGAAACGGACTGGTGTGCAGGACACGGTCTCCCTGAGTCTCAATGTGAGGCATGCCGTAGTGGGCACCTTCCGCCAGGAGAGGCGCCAGCTGTGAGGGAGGAGAAAAGCTAATGAAAAAACTATTTTCTATTCTTGCCTGGATGATATTTATTCTTCTGGGGGCCGGCATAATCATCATCGCCGATCGTCAAGGCTGGCTGCCGGGTTCTGTGCAAGATCAGGCTGCCTCAGTCTGCCGGCACGAACTGAACGTCCAGAGGTGTCCGTTCTGCACAAAAGAAATAGTAGATAAAATGGGTGCGTGCACCGAACACGGGGTTCCGGAAGCACTCTGTTCCCGGTGCAATCCGGCGCTTGTGCCTGCATTCAAGGTTGAAGGTGACTGGTGCGCTGAACATGGCGTGCCTGAGTCGCAATGTTTAAAGTGTAACCCGGCACTGTTTTCAACCGGTGCCGGAAAAACTTCGACGGAAATAAAATCAGATACGAACTCGTCCTTCCCTGCTTCCGATCTGCCAAGGAGCCGGCGCCCGCCGGACCAAACGTGCTTGAAGAATACCCTGCGTGTGCGGTTTCCTTCAGCGGATACGGCGAAAAAAGCCGGGCTTCAGTTCACGCGGATACAGCGGCGTGAGGTTTCACATATTATCAGCTGCAATGCTGAAGTGGCTTATGACGGAAATCTCTACGCGCGCCTTGCTTCCCGGGCCCCTGGAGTGGTATGGCAGGTTAACAAAGATCTTGGAGATATTGTGGCGGCCGGCGATGTTCTTGCCATAGTGGATTCTGCCACCCTGAGTACAGCCAAGGCCGAATATCTTCAGGCCCTGGCCCTGGTCAGTCTCTGGAAACGTAATCATTCCCGGGAACAGGCCCTGCTTAAAAAAAGGGTTTCAACCGAGCGTGAAGTGCTTGAAGCCGAAACACGGCTGGCCGAAAGCAGGATCGCGCGTGCGCGTGCAGACCAGAGACTGAAAAACCTCGGTCTTTCTGAAAAGAATATTGCCGACCTCGACAAAAATCCTGATACATACTCGCAGCTTGCCTTGACTGCACCATTTGCCGGAACCATTGTGGAACGTGCTGCTGTTGTCGGTGAAGTTGTAGGAACCTCAAGCGAACTGTTTGCCATAGCAGACACATCGCGAATGTGGACGATTTTGGATGTTTACGAGGAAGACCTGCCGTACGTCCATACAGGTCTTCCGGTTACGGTAAAGGTTGAGGGCAGCCGGAGCGAACCGCTTAATGGCATAATCACCTGGGTTAGTGCATACGTTGACCACCGCACCCGCACACTGAAGGCGCGTGTCGAGCTTGCAAACTCTGACGGCATGCTGAGGGCGGGGATGTTTGCCACAGCACATGTTAAGGTACGGGGACCGGAGTCGGCACTTGTCGTGCCGAAGTCGGCGGTCCAGTGGGAAGGCTGCTGCAATGTAGTCTTTATCAGAAAATCGGATGTGCTTTATGAACCGCGTAAGGTTCGGCTTGGATATGACATGGGAAATTGGTTTGTTGTAGAGGAAGGGCTTGAAGTTGGAGAACAGGTGGTAACGACCGGAAGCTTCCTTTTAAAAACGGAAATCCTGAAAGGGAGCATCGGTGCCGGCTGCTGCGAAATAGAGCCTGCCAAAAGATAAGAGACGAAAGGTTAACAATTATGGAACGAATAATAACTTGGTCGCTGGAACACCGCTTTGTGGTGATTGGTATTTTCATAGTGGCCATCTGCAGCGGCATCATGGCCCTGCGCCAATTGCCGATAGACGCTTTTCCCGATACCACCCCAGTGCAGGTACAAATTAACACAGTAGCACCCGCGTTGTCTCCGCTGGAAATTGAGCAGCAGGTCACTTTTCCTGTCGAGCAGGCAATCAGCGGCCTTACCGGACTAAAAGAAGTTCGCTCTATTTCAAAATTCGGCCTTTCACAGGTGACGACCGTGTTTGATGACGACACGGATATTTATTTTGCGCGTCAGCTTGTTATGGAGCGATTACAGACTGTCCAGCTTGCCGCCGGTATTCCAAGACCCGAAATGGGGCCTGTGGCTACAGGCCTGGGCGAGGTATTTCATTATATCGTGACCGGACAGGGCAAGACCCTTGAAGAGCTTACCACCCTGCATGACTGGGTTATAAAACCCCGTCTCAGCTCGGTGCCGGGTGTGGCTGAGGTCAATACCTGGGGGGGGAACCGTAAGCAGTTTCATGTTGTTGTCGACCTGAACCGCTTGATGAAATACGGATTTACGCTGGACAATGTATTTGAGGCGCTTAAAAAAAACAACCTGAACGTCGGCGGCGGCAATATAACCAGCGCCGGTGAACTGCATCTTGTGCACGGAATCGGTCAGGTCGCCAATGAACAGGAAATCGGCGGAATCGTTATTGCTGCATACGACGGCATTCCTGTTAGAATCAGGGACGTTGCTGAGGTTACCGTAGGTCACGAAATCCGGCGTGGTGCCTGTACGGCAAACGGTCAAGGAGAAGTCGTGCTCGGACTCGGCTTTATGCTTATGGGAGAGAACAGCCACGAAGTAACAGGCCGTCTCAAAAAACGCCTGAATGAAATCAGTAACGGGCTGTCTCCTGGAGTTGAAATCCGACCCGTATATGACCGAACTACACTAGTCGACCAGGTAATCGGCACTGTCAAGAAAAACCTTTTTGAGGGGGCCCTGCTCGTGATCGCTGTGTTATTCATTTTTCTGGGAAACCTGCGCGCCGGCATGATCGTTGCTGCGGCCATTCCGCTGTCAATGGTCTTTGCTTTCAACGGGATGCTGCGCGTTGGAATCGCCGGGAGCCTCATGAGCCTTGGAGCGATAGACTTCGGGCTCATTGTCGACAGCTCTGTCATTATGGTTGAAAACAGCGTGCGCCACCTGGCCCAGGACAAAGGCCGACGCTCATTCCTGGAGGTAATCCGAGACGCTTCAATTGAAGTACGCAAACCAACCATGTTCGGCGAGCTGATTATCATGGTCGTGTATCTCCCGATTCTCACTTTGCAGGGTATTGAAGGAAAACTTTTTCGTCCCATGGCGCTTACCGTTATTTTTGCCCTTTTGGGATCTTTGGTAATTTCCCTCACGCTTATGCCTGTTCTTGCCAGCCTCCTGTTGCCGCGGCATGTTAAACACCGTAAGAATCCCCTTGTGACTTTCGTCACAGCCCTCTACCGCCCTGTCCTGCAGCTGGCGCTGCGCTACAGCCGTCATTTCATTGTCGGGGCAATTGTCATACTTGCCTTCGGCTTGCTGATTTCTACCAGACTCGGATCGGAGTTTATTCCACGACTTTCAGAGATGGGGATCGTGATCAACACCGTCAGGCTTACCGGTGTGTCACTGGAGGAATCTGTTAGATACGGGACACAATTTGAAAAAATTATTTTAAAAGAATTTCCAGATGAGGTTCAAGACGTTTGGGTCCGTACCGGTACTGCTGAAGTCGCAACAGATCCGATGGGTATCGAACTGAGTGATATTTTTATAACCCTTAAACCGCGCAAAAAGTGGACGAAGGCCCGCACACAAGAGGAGCTAACAAAGCTTATGCGCCAAAAACTTGAGGGGATGCCTGGCACACGTATGATTTTTACACAACCGATCGAAATGCGTGTAAATGAGATGATTGCGGGAATTCGTACGGATCTGGGTATTAAAATATTTGGGGACGACCTGCAGGTTCTGAAGGATATAGCCGAAAAAGTACAGACAATCCTGGAGACCGTTCCCGGAAGCGCAGATATTTACACAGAACAGATTACCGGTCAACCGGTGCTGCAAATTAAGATTGACCAGGAGGCTACGGCACGCTACGGGGTTCCTGCGCGTCATGTTCTTGAAATTGTTGAGGCCATAGGGGCAAAAAAGGTCGGTGAAGTCCGGGTGGATCAGCGGCGTTTCGATCTGATGGTCAGGCTCGCGGAAAAATACCGGGCCGACCCTGATGCCGTGGGGCGAATACTCGTCCCGACCGCCGGGGGGCAGCGTATACCGCTTGCCCGTCTTGCAAAGATTCGTCAGATAGAGGGGCCTTCAACCATAACTCGCGAGTGGCAAAAACGCCGGATTGTGGTTCAGTGCAATGTGAGCGGAAGAGATGTCGGGGGGTTTGTGCATGAAGTCCGTAAACGCCTGGAAAAGGACCTGACCCTGCCTTTCGGGTACCACATCGCCTATGGAGGACAGTTTGAGCACCTTGAACGTGCCCGCACGCGGTTGATGATTGTAGTACCCATGGCTCTTATCCTGATTCTACTGCTCCTTTATGCCAGCACCCAATCAACACGTGATACGCTACTTATCTTTACTGGCGCGCCATTTGCAATGTTGGGTGGGGTTCTCGCGCTGTGGCTGCGAGATATGCCCTTCACCATTTCGGCCGGTGTGGGCTTCGTGGCCGTCTCGGGCGTTGCAATGCTTAACGGGCTTGTCATGGTATCGACCATCAGACGCCTTGTTGATCAACAGATCCCTCTGCTTGAGGCCATTGAGCAAAGTGCATTGATGCGGTTGCGGCCTATTCTCATGACGGCTCTTGTTGCAGGGCTGGGGTTTGTCCCCATGGCCTTAAATACCGGCGTCGGGGCGGAAGTGCAGCGCCCGCTTGCAACCGTTGTTGTTGGAGGGGTGATTACCGACAATCTGCTAACACTGCTGGTTCTGCCGGCGCTTTATGCGGTTTTTGGTAAAAATCGCTCCCGATCGAAAGAAAAGCCAGTGTAACATAGTAATAACAGTACGTTTAATCCATGAATATTGCACGATGAGCTAAAAAAAACATTACAAAAGATCTTACCGAAAAGATAGGATGATCCTTGGAGTGTAAAAACTGAAAATGAAGCATGAGGCGGTTAGTGCGCTAATCCACCCTCCGCAATAAATTGCTATGGAGGACGGGTCAAGATGTGACCCCAATCACTGTTTCAAAGCTTCCCCCAGTTTTTTACCGGCCTCTTCGGCTCTTTGCAGGACTTCGGGCATATCAGCAACGTCATTCATCGCCACTGGTTCGGCTATTTGAGCGACGACATTGAGCCGATAACCGTTCAGACACATCATTAAGGCTTCCATACACTTATCATGACCGGCGCCGGCCACGGTCGTGACAGCCACGCCGGGTTTGCCTGCCAAAGGTCGATTGCCCATAAAAGGCATCTCAGGATCAAAGGCCGGGCCAATACCGCGATAGTTCAAAGCCATACTGCGGTCGATCAGGCACTTAATTGCCCCGGAGATATTTTCATAATATGTTGGGGTGCCCATAATGATGGCATCAGCCTGCATGAGTTTGTCATAGAGGGGTTTGATGTCGTCTTCTATGGGACAAAAACCCTCATTCATCATGCATTCCATGCAGCCGTTGCAGGGTTTAACGTCCATGTTGCCAAAATCCACGATTTCATACTCATGACCGGATGCTTCAGCGATTTTTTTTACCAGTTTGTTGGTGTTGCTTTCTGTTCTCATACCTCCGCAAATGGCTAAAATACTCATGATGACCTCCTTTGAAATAGTGAATACGGGTTATTTTTTTACAATATACAAATTGCCCGAGTGGAAAGTCAAACTAAAAAAATGCCTTAAAAACTGGAAAAATAGGGATAGCGCCTATTTTTGTTGACATCTGGTGGTCTACGCTATAGATGTTTTCTATGTCACGATTAAAAAAAGTTACAAAATATTGAGCTAGTACAGCTGTTCCTATTATTCTATTATTCACATATTCAGGAGGACATTATGTCCATAAAATTAATATTTCTATTGCTGCTGTTTGTTATGATCAATACGACCCTTCATGCCGGGACCTTCAATTTTGATTCTGATCAACCCGGCACAATTCCCAAAAGTTTCACAACCGCTTTGACGGGTAAGGGTGTTCCGGGTACATGGGTAATCCTCAAAGACTTAACCGCTCCCGGCAAGCCGAACGTCCTGGCCCAGACCAGTATGGACTCAACAAACTACAGGTTTCCGGTCTGCATCTATGACGGGCTCACTGCAGTTGATGTAGATATAAGCGTACGATTCAAACCAATTAAAGGCAGAGTAGACCAGGCCGCCGGCATAGTATGGCGCTACCAGGACAAAGATAACTATTATGTTGTACGGGCAAACGCTTTGGAGAACAATGTGGTTCCCTATAAGGTTCACAACGGAAAACGTACTGATCTTGATCTTGTTGGCTCAGGACTTTTTACCTACGGAAAAAAAGCGACCATTTTGTCTGGTGAATGGGGAAGTCTGCGCGTTGTTGCCAAAGGCAATCGTTTTACAGTTTACATTAACGGCAAACGACTGTTTGAAGTTGAGAATGATACCTTCAACAGCGCCGGTAAAATAGGCTTATGGACCAAAGCTGATTCGTATACACTCTTTGATGACCTTGAAATAAAGGTGCTGAAGTAAGCATTACATCGTTGCCAGGGCAAAACATGATTTTGTCTTTTGACACACCGGGCTTACACTTTCAAGCCGTACCATGTGGTGAGTTCGCTGGCCGGAACCCTGGGCCGATCAAATGTATTTAAGGCAGAATCTTTAACAGGTACACCAACTGCGACACAGCCCATTAAAGTTTTATCTTCGTGAATATTTAAAAGTGCTTTGATGTCTTCCTCGCATATTGCCATAATACCCAGCCAGCAGCAGCCTAACCCTTGTGAGTGGGCTGCAAGTAGAAAATTCTGCAAAGCCGCTGCTGTTCCGTATTTGTACGAATCACTACCAATATTATGATGGAAAAACAGGATAACCACAGGTGCATCAAAGAAACGCAGCATCTTCTCAAAAAATTGGGCGGGATCTTCTCCTGCTTTATCAACTGCCTGGCCAAGAATTTCCATGATCTCATCTTTTCGTTTCTCACAGTCCTCAGGTGATTCAGGTTGTTCCGAAGTCTGTAAGCGTTCAACAAAATGTTCTTCAATACATTCATTTACCTGCGCAAGTTTTTCACCAGCCAACACGATAAATTCCCATGGTTGTTGATTGAGCGGATTTGGAGCCCATACAGCAGCATCCAGACACTCCTGGATAACCTCACGGGTAGGTATTTCCTGAGAAAAAGCCCTTATACTTCTACGCGATTTAATTAGTTTTACCATATCCATATTAGATTCATCCTTTCAAGATAGGTTTAATTATTGTTCATGTATAGGGTATAGCCGATTGGCTGTCAACACAAAACTAAAAGAGGCGGGGTCAAGTTTTGACCCGTCCTCCGCCTGCCTTGCCGTAGCTTTAGCAAAGGCGGGTAGTGTTGCTACAGCGGCATGGAGGGTGGATTAATGATGGAGAACAGGGAAAAACCGTAGGGGTCAGGGCTAGTCAAGACGACCGTATTTTCCATTTGAAAAGTAAATTAGTTTAATATTTGGGTTTGACCCCAATCCTCTCCCTAAGTGGGGCAGGTCACCTATTATTCCTGATCTTGTCCCGCTAATTTCTTTATCCTGTCTTCTATTGTAGAACGATCAATGTCTTTTCCGTGAGACAACTTCAGCGCTAAGGCAACTAGCGCAATTGCCCCACCAAGGTATAGAAGGTCTAGAGGAGTTTGTATATCGGAATTAACAACGAACTTAAGAAAAGTAATGATCATTATCATTAGCACAACTTTGCCAAGAACGCTTTTCAGTTCATCTAGCGAACTAAAGACAAGCCAGTCTGGACGGATATCATCCTGCTGCTCAGCCGGGTCAATCCTCGAAATAAAAAGGTCGTATGTTCCAAGCCCAAAAATCAGCAGCACAATGCCCAGCAGAAAGTCATCAACTGTGGTAATGATACCAACGATCAGTTTAGTATAAATGGCATCTCCGATGTGACCATGATTATTTATGAGCTCACTGATGAACAATATGGCAATATGATAGGTTTCAATCAGGCCCATCATGAAAACTATTGCTGAGCTAATAAGCAGTCCGATTACTCCTAAAAAGATAATAAGACGATAATACCACAAAAAATGTTCGAGAGAATGTTCAACTTTTTCAATAAGTTTCCTAACTTTTTTTGTTTGTGTCATTGCTGATCCTTT
>PVMK01125690.1_pt1 | contig 11019 bp, 7 predicted proteins | sample 1853481 | NCBI WGS metagenome assembly PVMK01 (sample SAMN08533507, study PRJNA380276) | Marine sediment metagenome, whole genome shotgun sequencing project. | reverse complement strand
CGCGCTCTCTCTCTCGGCCTGCTCGACGCGCTGGCCGAGGACGATCTTGCGGACGGCGCGGTCGCCTTCGCCGAGAAGCTGATCGCCGAGGGCGCCGGTCCGCGCAAGTCGCGCGACCAGGAAATTCCGGCCGGTGACGGGTCGGGTGACGGGGGGCCGGATATTTTCGAGGCGGCGCGCCAGCGCATCGCCCGGCGCGCGCGCGGCCTGATCGCGCCGTACCGCTGCATCGAGAGCGTGGAGAACGCGGGCCGCCTCGGCTTCGAGGACGGCATGAAGAAGGAGCGCGAATTCTTCGTCGAATGCCTCGGTTCCGAACAGTCCGCCGGCCAGCGCCACGCCTTCTTCGCCGAGCGCCAGGCCAACAAGATCCCGGACGTGCCGGCCGATACCCCGGTTACCAAGATCGAATCGGCGGCGGTGATCGGCTGCGGCACCATGGGCGGCGGCATCGCCATGAATTTCGCCAACGCCGGCATTCCGGTGCGGGTGTTGGAAACCTCGGAGGAGGCGCTCGACAAGGGCCTCGCGATCATCCGCAAGAACTACCAAGGCAGCGTGTCGCGCGGCCGGATCAGCCAGGAGGAAATGGACGGCCGCATGTTCCTGATCGGCGGCGCGACCGACTACGCCCAGCTCAAGGATGCCGACATCGTCATCGAGGCCGTGTTCGAGGAGATGGCCCTGAAAAAACAGGTCTTCGCCCGGCTCGACGCCGTCTGCAAACCCGGCGCGATCCTCGCCACCAACACCTCGACCCTGGACGTGAACGAGATCGCCGCCGCCACCGCCCGGCCCGAGGCGGTCATCGGCACCCATTTTTTCAGCCCGGCCAACGTCATGCGCCTGATGGAGAACGTGCGTGGGCAAAAAACCGCGCCCGAGACCATCGCCAGCGTCATGGCGCTGACCAAGGCCATCGGCAAGGTCGGCGCGCTGGTCGGGGTCTGCGACGGCTTCGTGGGCAACCGCATGCTCCACGGCTACACCCGCCAGGCCAGCTTTTTGCTCGAAGAGGGCGCGCTGCCCCAAGAGGTCGACAAGGTCATCTACGACTTCGGCTTCCCCATGGGGCCGTTTGCCATGGGCGATCTGGCCGGACTCGACGTCGGCTGGCGCATCCGCAAGCACCGCGCCGCGACCCGCGATCCGAACGAGCGCTACTCGGCGCTGGCCGACAAGATTTGCGAGCGCGGCCGTTTCGGCCAGAAGACCGGCGCCGGTTGGTATCGCTACCGAGACGGCAACCGCGCGCCGGTCCCGGACCCGGAAATCGAGGAGCTGATCGTCGAAACTTCCGTGGAATTGGGCCGGACTCGGCGCGCCATCGGCGAGCAAGAAATCCTCGAGCGCTGCCTCTACCCGCTGATCAACGAGGGCGCCAAGATTCTCGAGGAAGGCCTCGCCATCCGGTCCAGTGACATCGACGTGATCTGGATTTACGGCTACGGCTTCCCGATCCATCGCGGCGGGCCGATGTTCTACGCCGACAAGATCGGGCCGAAAGCGATCTTCGAGGTCATGAGCCGCCTGCATCAGGAGCACGGCGACCTGCTGAAGCCCGCGGCGTTGCTCGAAGACCTGGCCAAGTCCGGCAAGCGTTTCGGGGATTTGTGAGGTTGCCGTGGACGACGATCCCGAGCTGATCCCGGTCCGGTCCGACGAAGAGCTCGATACCGACGGGCTCGCGGCCTGGCTGCGCGGCAAGCTGCCCGGGGCGCAAGGGCCGCTGGAGATCGGCCAGTTCGGCGGCGGCCACGCCAATCTCACCTACCTGCTGCGCTTTGGGGAGACCGAGTACGTCCTGCGCCGGCCGCCGCTCGGGCCGATCGCGCCCAGCTCCCACGACATGGCCCGGGAGCACCGGGTGTTGGCCGGGCTCTGGCGGGTCTATCCGCTGGCGCCGCGCAGCTACGTGCTGTGCGCGGACGACGGGGTGATCGGCGCGCCGTTCCACGTCATGGAGCGCCGCCGCGGCATCGTCATCCGCACCGATCTGCCGGCGCGCTTCCAGGGCGACGCGAACCTCGCCCGGCGCATCGGCGAGACCGTGATCGACGCCCTCGCCGATCTCCACAAGGTCGATCCCAAAGCGGCCGGCCTTGACGAGTTGGGCCGGCCCGAGGGTTTCGTCGAGCGCCAACTGGCCGGCTGGACCCAGCGTTGGCACGCGGCCAAGGAGGCGGACGATGCGCGCTTGGATGCGATCGCCGCCTGGCTCGACGCGAACCGTCCGCCGGCGCAGGCGGTCGCGCTGCTGCACAACGACCCCAAACTCGACAACATGATCGTCGGCGCCGAGGACCCGGCGCGCGCGGTCGCCGTGCTCGACTGGGACATGTGCACCCGCGGCGATCCGCTGATGGACCTGGGCTACCTGCTGACCTTTTGGGGCGAGGCCGGCGACCCGCAAGCCTGGATCGAAGCGGCGTCCATGCCGAGCTGGCGCGACGGCTTCCCCACGCGCGCCGAGGCGGTCGCGCGCTACGCGGAAAGGACCGGCTTCGATCTCGGCGCGGTGCGGTGGTACCACGTCTTCGGCACCTTCAAGATCGCCGTCGTCCTGCAACAGATTTACATTCGTTTCGTCCGAGGCCAAACCCAGGACCAACGCTTCGCCCCCCGTCGGCGCGCGCGTCGCCGCGCTGATCGACAAGGCCGCGGTGTTGGCGGAGGTGTAGGGGGGGCGGGATATCGGCTTTCCGGCATTCCGCGCTCAAGGCCGCGATGGACTCCGCCGCCGATCGCCTCTAAGATTTTTGTCGTCTTTCGAATGGAGCGACCCGTTATGACAGAGCCGGACCCTTGGTGGGTGAATGGCATTCTCTACGAGAATTGCACCTGCCAGCTTCTATGCCCCGCCCATGTGTCTTTCAAGCAGGCCTGCGAGGGGGAAAAATGCCTGGGCTACTGGGGCATTCATATCAATAAGGGGCGCTTCGGCCGGCTCGTGCTCGATCGCCAGAACGCCGTGGTGCTCTACGAGTCGCCGCCTAATATGCACGAGGGCGATTGGACCATGCGGCTCTACCTGGACTCCGCGGTCGACGAGGAGCAGCGCGCGGCGCTGCAACAGATCTTGACCGGCCAGGTCGGCGGCCCCTGGAATATTCTCGCCAAATTCGTCAAGGAGTGGCTCGAGCCGGAGATCGCGCCGATCCGCTACGACGACATTGGCACCCATAAGCGCCTGCGCGTCGAAGGGGTGCTCGACAGCACGATCGACGGCGTGGAGAGCAAGCGGACCGGCCAGACCGCGACCTTGGGCAACCTGTTCAACGTCATCCATGCCGCGGTCCAGTTCATGGCGACCGGCTCTTCCAAGGTGATGGACCCGAGCTTCACCTGGACCTCCAAGGAAAAACACGCCCTATGGTCCGAGTTCTCCTGGACCGGGCCGTGATTTGAGGCGATCGCGGGCGTGGTTCCCCGTGGCCGTGGTGATTTTAGATTTAAACCGGCAATCCGGCCCGACCGAGCGCATCCATAAGATGCGCCAATTCTTCTGGGTTGCGGAACGGCCAGCGCGCCGAAAAGAACTCTTGCCAGTCTTCCGGCCGCTTGAGGCCGGCCAATACAGCGCACATCTTGGCCGTTTCGCGAAAACGAGCATGGGTCGACGCAGCCTTTGCCGTGTCGCCCGCCATCGCGTAGCTGGCTGCAAGTAACGCCAAAATGGTCGCGGGGGGATTTCTAATGCCGTCGAGCAGTTCGATCGTCTGTCGATAATCCCGCGCTACGAAACAAGCAATGCCGAGGTTGTAGCCATATTTGCCATAGGATTCAGGTTCAGCGCGCGGTGGCATAGCTCGACGGCCTTTTCGGTATCGCCATCGAAAACCGCTTGCCGGGAATAATATACCAGGACCCGCGTGTCGTTCGGATTTAGCTTAAGCGCGATTTCGAAGTGGTGCTTTGCCTTATCTAGGTTTCGTTGGAAAACATAAGCCAACCCTAGAGCCGTCTGGACGCGGCTGTCTTGATCGTCGATCTCGTCCGCCCGCTTGGCCGCGCTGAACGATTCCGCAAGATCCTGCTCGGGATTCCCGCTCCAGCCGTTCAACCAATTCCTCAGCAATACCTCTGAAGATAGCGCCAGAGCGGCCGCATACTCCGGTTCTATTTCGATAGCCGCCTTTAGAAGATCGCGGGCCCTCAAGTTATCCTCGATCGACCAATTGAAGAATTGCTCTCGCCCGCGAAGATAGAGATCGTAAGCCTTCAATTGGCTCTTGGACTGACGTCGCGTCCTTTTCTGCCGTTCGTGCTCCAACCTCCCGACCAATGTGCTGGAAACGCGCCGGACGACATCGTCCTGAACTTCGAATATATCCTCCAGGTCCCTGTCGTAGCGGTCCGCCCAAATGTGGTTGTCGTCCTTTGCATCGATGAGCTGTGCGGTTACGCGCACCCGATTCCCAGATTTTCGGATGCTGCCTTCCACAACGTAATCCACCTTGAGTTTTACGCCGATTTCCCTGACGGGAGCAGTCTTACCTTTGAATACAAAAGAAGAATTGCGAGAGACGACCGAAAGCTCTTTGAAACGGGAGAGCTCGGTTATGATGTCCTCGGTGATTCCGTCGGCGAAGTACTCCTGTTCGGCATCGCCCGACATGTTGACGAATGGCAGTACGGCAATGGACGGCTTGTCCCTGGGTGTTTCCGGCGATGCAGTCGGCACGATTGTCTCGGCCGCCCAACGCCAAACCCGCACCGGGCGGGCGATATTCTTGACCTCGTGCTCGCCGTAGTCGGTGAAGTCGCCACCGACTTTTCCCGCCACTTCGTCGTACACCTTGCCGGAGATGAAGACATTGCCCGGTTCGGCCAGTTTTTCCAGCCGTGCCGCGAGGTTGACGCCGTCGCCGAACAGGTTGTCTGCCTCGGCCATGACATCGCCGAGATTGACGCCAATGCGGAATCGCATGCGACGATCCTCGGTCAGATCGGCGTTTCGCGCTTCCAATTCCGTCTGTATTCCCAGTGCGCAGCGCACCGCTTCAACCGGACTGGCGAACTCCACAATGACACTGTCTCCGGCGCTTCCGAATATCCGGCCCCGGTGGCTGTCGACCATGTTGTCAATTATTTCGCGATAGCTCCGAAGCGTCGAAAGCGTCGCCTCCTCGTCGGCTTCCATGAGGCGGCTGTAGCCAACCACGTCGGCGGCCAGAATCGCGGCAAGACGGCGTTCCATGTGCGGCTCCCTCTGGATAGGAAGACTATCGGACTGTCGTGCAAAAATCCATGCGGCTGGACTGTGCGTCAAGATCTGACGTTATCAATCGGCGAGGGGGCGGTAGTTTTTCCAAAACCCACGGTCGATCTTGGACTTGCCGTCTTTCCTAGGTGGACCGTCTATCGTAGGTTGGCCATCGATCGTGGGGTTGCGGTCCCGCGGTATTGTTTCCGGAGACTTGGCGCGATGGGAGGGCCGTTCATGACGATTTGGAATGCGCTCGGGGCTTGGACCTACGAGTACTTCGACCGCGACGTCGATCCGGCGGCCCTGCCCGGCTTCGAGGATCTGGTTCGGCTATGGCAGGACAAGCGGGGCGATCGGGCCGTTCCATCGTGGCCGGATTTCGACTTCTATGACTTTCAGGGCTGGCATGGCCGGATCGGCGTGTATGATATTACCTATGACCCCTTCGACTACACCTGCCGGCTTTCGGGAACCGTCGTGGATGGGGTGTTCGGTCGAACCATGACCGGGGTGATGGGATCGGAATTGGCCGAGATGCGGGTGGAACTCCCCGCTACCATGGAGTTCTACGAGATGACCTGCCGCCGGATGCTGATTTCCCGGCAATCGGGGCCGCTCAATTTCAAGGGGCGCGAACATATCCAAGCCACCTTCGTCGAGTTCCCCTTATCCGATGACGGGCAAAGGTCGACCCAAACCTTGGAGGCCTTGATTAGTGGTGGCGCCGCGTAGCACCGCGCCGTCGCGACTACGCCAGTCCCAGTTCCCGTTGTTTTTTCTTCGACAGGCCGAGTGCGACAATGCGGTGAGACTCGCGCAGATAGTCTTGCAAGTCGGCGTCCGCCAGGCCCGGTTCTGCATAATGCTGGATCCACTTCATGCCCCGTGACGCGAGATAGGGCGCCGGGCGCAGGCCCGGCTGATCCTTCATCATCTCATAGGCGATGTCGCCCACCTTGAAGGTATAGGCCGCCTCGCCATCCGCCCAACCGCCGATCGCGAAGACCTTGCCGCCGACCTTCCAAACATGCGCGCCGCCCCACTGCATCACATAGCTGGTGACGGGGAGGGCGCGGCAGACAGCGTTATACTCGTCGTAGGTCATTGGCTCCCCCTCAACTATACCTTCCTCCCATCACCGTCGTCCCGCCGTCGATCACCAACGTTTGGCCGGTCATGAAGTTGCCGGCTCTCGAGGCCAGGAAGACGGCGGCGCCGGCGATGTCCTGGGGTTCGCCGATGCGGCCCAGGGGGTAGCTTTCCAGCGCCTGGGCGAGGCGGTCCGGGTCCTCCCAGAGCGCGCGCGCCATGTCGGTGCGCACCAGGCCGGGTGCAATGGTGTTGACGCGGATGTTGGACCGGCCCCACTCGACCGCCAGGTTGCGGGCGAGCTGCATGTTGGCGGCCTTGGAAAGCGCGTAGACCCCCAGGTTACCGTGGCCCTTGAGCCCGGCGATCGAGGACACGAGCACCACGGTGCCGCCGCCGTGTTTGGCCATCCGCGGGATCGCCATGTTGCAGAGCCAGAGGTTGCTCTGCAGGTTGGCGGTCATGGTCTTTTCGTAGGCCTCGTCGGGGATGTCGGCGAGCGGGCCGAAGTAGGGATTGATCGCGGCGTTGCAGACCAGCGTGTCGATCTTCCCCCAATGCTCGAGCGTGCGGTCGACCAAGCCTTGCAGCGCCTCTTTGTGGGAGATGTTGCAAGCGAGCGCGATGGCCTCGCCGCCGCTGTCGTTGATGGCGCCGGCGACTCGTTCGCAGGCCTCTAGCTTGCGGCTCGAAATCACCACCTTGGCACCGGCGGCAGCCAGGGCCTCGGCGATGGCGCGGCCGATACCCCTGGAGGCGCCGGTCACCACCGCGACCTGGCCGTGGAGCGAAAACAGGTCTGGGTCGGTCATGGCGATTCCTCGAGATCGGCGTAGTGGCGCGGCGGGTGCCGCGGCCGCGGGCGCCACGGCTCTAGGCGCGAGTGTGCAACGCGGGGTGCCGGGGGTAAAGCCGTGTCCCGGGGCGGGGGCCCTTTACCCGGACCGGCGGGATCGTGCTAGAAACAAGGGGCGCCGGGCCCGCGTTGGGGCGCTGGCACAGGGAGGACCCGCTGCCAAGTTCCGCGCCCGAGACCGCCGCGCCGCCGGCCGTGCCCGATCTTGGGCCGTTGCTCAACCCGGCCGCGGTGGCGATCCTGGGCGCCTCCAGCGATCCCTCCCGGATCGGCGGCCGGCCGCTGCGCTATATGTTGGAGGCGGGTTTCGCCGGGCCGATCTATCCGATCAACCCCAACCGGGAGATGGTGCAGGGCCTCAAGGCCTATCCATCGATCGGCGAGGCGCCGGGGCCGGTCGACTGCGCCATCGTGGCGCTGCCGGCGGCGCTGGTGGCGGACGCGCTCGAAGCCTGCGCGGGTGCGGGCGTAAAAGCCGCGGTAGTGTTTTCCTCGGGCTTCGCCGAGGCCGGTCCAGAAGGCGAAGTCCTGCAGGCGCGGGTGAGCGAGGTCGCGCGGCGCAGCGGCCTGCGGGTCGTGGGACCCAACTGCCTGGGCGTCTTCAACGCCGCCGCCAACTTCTATGCAACCTTCTCCTCGAGCATCGACGGCGGCCCGCCGCCGCCCGGCCACGTCGCCATCATCAGCCAGAGCGGCGCCTACGGCAGCCACGTCTTCGCCCTCGCGCGCGCCAAGGGCCTCGGGGTGCGCTACTGGATCACCACCGGCAACGAGGCCGACGTCGAGATCGGCGAGTGCATCGCCTGGGCCGCGCTGGCCGAGGACGTGCGCGTGATCGTGGCCTACGCCGAGGGCGCGCGCGATCGCGCCGCGCTGCTCCACGGCCTGGCGTTGGCACGGGCGCGGGGCAAGCCGGTGATTTTCATGAAGGTCGGACGCAGCGCGGTTGGGGTCGCGGCCGCGGTCTCGCACACCGCGGCGCTGGCCGGCTCGGATGCGATCTACGAAGCCGTGTTCCGCCAGTACGGCGTCTACCGCGCACGTTCGACCGAGGACATGCTCGATGCCGCCTACGCGTGCAGCGGCGGCATCTATCCCAAGGGCCGGCGCCTCGGGTTGGTGACCATTTCCGGCGGGGTCGGGGTGCAGATGGCCGACGACGCCAGCGATCTGGGCCTCGACGTGGCGCCCATGCCCGCGGCCGCCCAGGCCAAGCTGAAGCAGATCTTGCCCTTCGCCGCGACCCGAAATCCGATCGATGTCACAGCCCAAGCTTTCAATGATATCAGTCTGGTAGAAAAAAACTTTGAAATTATGATCGAAGAAGGCGGTTACCACGCCATCGTCGCTTTTTTGACCATGGTCGCCGCGTCGCCCTACATCGTCGACGACTTGCTGGCCACCCTCAGCGCGCTGCGCGCGCGGCACCCCGAGCACCTGATCGTACTCTCGCTGATCGCCCCGCCGGACATCGTGGCGCGCTACGAGGCGGCCGGCTACCTGGTATTCGAGGACCCCTGCCGCGCGATCGCGGCGACCGCGGCCTTGGTCGGCTTCGGCGAGAGCTTCGCTCGCAAGCCCGAAGCGCCACCACCGCTGCCGGGGCGGTTGCCGCGATTGCCGGACGGACCCCCGAGCGAGCGCGATGCCAAGGCGCTGCTGGCCGCGGCCGGGATTCCGGTGCTCGGCGAGCGCCTGGTGGACAGCGCCGAGGCGGCGGAAGCGGCGGCCCGGGACCTGGGGGGGCCGGTGGCGCTCAAGCTGTCGGCGCCGGGCCTCGCCCACAAGACCGAGATCGGCGGCGTGCTGCTGAACCTGGATACGCCGGTGGCCGCGCGGACGGGCTTTGAAACGTTGTCGGCGCGCGCCGCCGCGGCCGGCATCTCGCCCGAGGGCGTGCTGGTCGCGCCCATGGTGGCGGACGGGGTCGAGACCATCCTCGGCGTCCAGCGCGATCCGCTGTTCGGCCCGGCGGTGATGTTCGGGCTTGGCGGCGTTTTTGTCGAGGCGCTGGGCGACGTGGTGTTCCGCCTGGCGCCCTTCGGCTTGGGCGAGGCGCGGCGCATGATCCGCGAAATCCGGGGCTTCAAGGTTTTGCAAGGCCTGCGCGGCGCGCCGCCCGCCGACCTCGAGGCCCTCGCCGAGGCGTTGGTCCGGCTTTCGGTGTTGGCGGCGGCCGAGGCAGCCCGTATCGAGAGCATCGACGTGAACCCCTTCCTGGTACTGCCCGAGGGCCAGGGCGCGGTCGCGCTCGATGCCGTCATCGTGCCGCGAAAAAGAGGCGGGACGCCATGACCCCGGCGCGCTACCAGACCCGGATGACCGAGTTGCTCGGCATCCGCCACCCGATCCTCTGCGGCGGGCTGATGTACCTGGCCGACGCGACCTACGTGGCCGCGGTGGTCAACGCCGGCGCCATGGGTTTCATCACCGCCAAGACCTTCCCCGACCCCGGCGCGTTTCGTGCCGAGCTCCAGCGCTGCGCCGAGCTGACCGGCGGCAAGCCCTTCGGGGTCAACCTCTACTATTCCCCGCGGCCCGAGGCCAACGAGGTGTTGCGCGGCCATACCGAGATCCTGCTCGGGGAGGGGGTGCGCATTCTCGAGACTTCGGGCCTGCCGCCCAAGGAGGTGTTGCCGGTCCTGAAGGACGCCGGCTGCACGGTGATCCACAAGGTCTCGACGGTGCGCCACGCGCTCTCGGCCCAGAAGTTGGGCGTCGACGCGCTCTCGGTGGTCGGCGCCGAATGCGGCGGCCATCCCGGGGTCCAGCTGGTCGGCACCATGGTTCAGGGCCTGGTGGCGGCGCAGAAACTACGCCTGCCGCTGGCCATCGGCGGCGGCATCGGTCATGGCGCGCAGATCGTGGCGGCGCTGGCCTTCGGCGCCGACGCGGTGATCCTGGGCACGCGCATGACCGTGGCCGAGGAAATCTGGGCCCATGCGGCCTACAAGGAGCGCCTGATCGAATCGAACGAGACCGACACCCTGCTGGTGCTGCAGACTCTGCGCAACACCTACCGGGCGCTCGACAACGACACGGCGCGCGCGGTCGCCGATGTCGAGGCCACGGGCACGACCGAGTACGAGCATTACGCGCCGCTCATCGCCGGCGCGTTGCAGAAACAAGCCTACCAGACCGGCGACTGGAACAAGGGTATTCTCTCGGTCGGCCAGTCGGCCGCCTTCGCCGATGCCGTGCAACCGGTCGCGGCGATCCTCGACCAATTGATGGCCGAGGCCGCCGAGGCCGAGCGGCGCCTGGCCGGCGTCGCGGCAACTGGCTAGGGGATGGGCCCTATGAGCCTGGATTCGGAAACCTTCGGGCAACTGCTCGATACCGTGCGGCGCTTCGTAAGAGAACGCCTGGTGCCGCGCGAGGCGGAGGTCGCGGCGAACGACGCCATGCCCGCCGACCTGATCGCGGAGATGCGCGCGCTCGGCCTGTTCGGCCTGGCGATCCCCGAGGAATACGGCGGCATCGGCTTGAACGTCGAGGCGGAGGTGCGGGTCGCAATCGAACTGGGCAAAACCTCGCCGGCGTTCCGCTCCGCCTTCGGCACCAACAACGGCATCGGCAGCCAGGGCATCGTCATCGACGGCACCGAGGCGCAGAAGCGCCGCTATCTGCCGCGCCTGGCCAGCGGCGAACTGGTCGGCTCCTTCGCCCTGACCGAGCCCGACTACGGCTCGGACGCGGCCTCGCTGCAAACCTCGGCGCGGCGCGACGGCAACCTCTTTGTGCTCAACGGCACCAAGCGCTTCATCACCAACGCGCCCCAGGCCGGTCTGTTCACGGTCTTGGCGCGGACCGGCGCGAAGGACAGCGGCGCGCGCGGCGTCACCGCCTTCCTGGTCGAAGCGGA
>PVMK01125140.1_pt1 | contig 11019 bp, 9 predicted proteins | sample 1853481 | NCBI WGS metagenome assembly PVMK01 (sample SAMN08533507, study PRJNA380276) | Marine sediment metagenome, whole genome shotgun sequencing project. | reverse complement strand
ATACTAGGTTTCCAGGTAGGTCTCCATGGAATCATCCAGGGCATCCTTCCACGGCGTGTGGTGGGCGGGTGCCATTTCTCCGGACAATGCGGACTTGTAGCCATTGTCGCGGAAGGTCATGATATTTTCCTTCTTGTGTTTTTTCCATCCGAAGAATGCCTGGTTCGCATCGGTGATATCGAAGTCGGGATAATCTGTCATTTCCATCAGGTGCAGGGTGTAAGCACCCTGGAATTCGATGCAGGCATAGTCGTCGGGAAGATTGTCTTCTTCTTCTCGACAGCGGGCGATATCCGCCTGCATTTCTTCCTCGGAAGGTACATCGAGGCGACCCAGGATGACATCCCGGGCATACCAGGCCTGGGCATCAAACATGTTAAAGGTATACCACTGGTCCTGCATGCCGAGGTACATCAGTTTGGGGTTTGCGGCCCAGGCCACGCCGTTGTACAGGTCGGCGGGATAGAGCCGGTTGTTGGTTTTAAGTTTGAGGTCTTCGGCCATGAACGGGAAGTGGTGCAGGTAGCCGGTGCACAGGATAATGGCATCGACTTCCGCAGTGGAGCCGTCGATGAAGGTCGCGGTATTTTTCTCGACCTTTTCAAGCAATGGCACCTCTTTCCAGTTATCCGGCCAGTTGTAACCCATTGGCGCAGTCCGGTGGGACACAGTGACCGACTTGCAGCCATATTTCCAGCATTGGGAGCCGATATCTTCTGCGGAATAGGAGGTGCCGATGATGAGGATGTCCTTGTCCTTGTATTCAAGCGCATCACGAAAATCATGGGCGTGCAGTATTCGACCGTTGAATGATTGAAATCCCTCGAATTCCGGCACGTTGGGCGTGGAAAAGTGGCCCGAGGCAACGACTACGTGATCAAACTGTTCGTTGTACTCGGCGTCTTTCACATGATCCTTAACGGTCAGCGTGAACAGGCCGGAATCATCGTCGTAGATGACGTGGCGAACAGCGGAGTTGAAGCGGATCAGGTCACGCACACCCGATTTTTTCACCCTGCCTTCGATATAATCATAAAGTACGGCCCGGGGCGGGTAGGAAGCAATCGGTTTGCCAAAGTGTTCGTCGAAGGAGTAGTCAGCAAATTCGAGGCCTTCCTTGGGACCGTTGGACCACAGGTAACGGTACATGCTGCCATGAACCGGTTCGCCATGTTCATCGAGCCCGGTGCGCCAGGTGTAATTCCACAGGCCGCCCCAGTCCGACTGATTTTCGAAGCAGACAATTTCAGGTATATCTGCGCCCTTGTCTTTGGCGGACTGGAACGCCCGAAGCTGGGCCAGGCCGCTCGGCCCGGCGCCAATAATCGCTACTCTTTTACTCATTATCTATTCTCCAGGGGTTGTGCTTTGTATTTCTTACGGCGAAATTTTGGAAACTAGTATTCCGCTGATTTTAAATTTTTATGTGGCTGATTATGCCATTTTTGGTTAACGGTGCAATGCACAAAAGAGCCAACCTGGCGAACCGACTTGGTACTCAGTATTACGAGCCAGCCCGTTGTTCCGGTGCTGTTCCTGGCCGCAACAGACCGGGAGCCAGGAAGAAGAAACAGGCAATGAGAAACAGCAGGCTGCCGGTTGTGCTCAACAGGTCGCCGGCGCGTAACCCGGCCCAGGTGTAACAGATGGCGGATGCAATAAATATCACCCAGCCTGCACGCTCGAGTTTTCTCCGGGTTATGGTCATTACCGGGAACTCTCCAGTTCCGCACCAAGCGCCTTCACCACCATTGACTGGAAGTGGTGGACCGCGTGCTCGGAAAGCTCGGACAAAGTCCTGTCAACCATGAAGCGACCCTGGTTGTAACCATCGGATTTCAATCCCCGCTGGACACTTTCACACAGCGAGATATCTTCCGGCTGCAGCACGTCCTTCTGGTAGGCCATGGCGTCCCGCTGCTGCTTGCTGGGTTCGGGGGTGGGCAGGAACCAGTCCTGGTGCTCCACGGTTTTCTCCGGCCCGTCCGGGTTGATCTGGAGTACCGAAAGGTTGGTTTCTCCCGGATAAATCCAGATGGTCAGGTTGGGCCACAGGAACCATCCGGCATAGCCAAAATCCACGTCTCCTGTCTCGAAGCTGAAAGCGGAGTTGTCTGTTGACCTCGGCGCGCCGGCAATCTGGCTCGAGTAAATCCCCCGGGTAATGGTCCGGTAGCTGTCCATATCCACGAGATCGACAAAATCCCTGTGGGCAGACGCACAGTGATAGCATTCGAGAAAATTGTCCACCAGCACTTTCCAGTTCGCGTTGACCTGGTAACTATCGCGCTGGGCAAATTGCAGCTCGTCCACGCCGGGACAGTAACTGCGAATTTCCTGTTCCAGGTCACCGGTGAGTTCCTTCAGTGATTCCGCTTCCGCATTCAGGTTAACGAATACCAGGCCGCACAACTCCTCAACCCGAATTTTGCTGAGTGTGAAGTCGCACTTGTTGAACCCCTCCACATTTTCGGAGTTTCGGGCTGCCTTGAGGGCGCCGTCAAAATCATAGGCCCAGGCATGGTAGGGGCAGACGATGACATTTGTTCGACCCTGCCCCTTCAGCAGCTCATGTCCACGATGAGCGCAGACATTATAAAAAGCATTGAGCTCGCCGCTGTGGCTGCGGATCACGAACAGGTTCTGGTCACGGATTCTGGTGGTCAGGTAATCACCCGGATTCTGCAACTGGCTGACATGGCCTGCATACAGCCAGCTGTCAAAAAAGATAGCCCTTTTTTCGAGCGCGTAGATTTCGGGGTCATGGTAGAACCTCGCTGGCAGGGTGTAGGACTTGCCGGGATTTTTACAGAAATCCTGGTCGCCTGACTGTTTGGTAACTACCGTAATTTGGTCTTCAATAGCTCGATTCATGGTGATACTTCCGGGTTTTGATTACATAAGCATAATCTAAGTTAATGCTGTTTTCATTTCAAATGGTAATTTTCAGGGCTTTTTGATAAGCTTGACTTATGCAAATATTGAAAAAGCAGCTTCCGCCCCTGGAACCGCTGGTGGCTTTCGAAGCCGCCGCAAGGCACCTCAGCTTTACCCGGGCCGCGGTCGAACTGAATCTTTCGCAGGCGGCAGTGAGCCAGCAGATTCGCAACCTGGAACAGAAACTGGGTCTGGCCCTGTTTGTTCGCTCCCATCGTGCAGTACAGCTGTCGGCAAAGGGCCGTGAGTACCAGCATACGGTGTCCCAGGTATTCCAGCAGCTGGCCAGCGCCACCCAGGATTTAAAGGCCCCGGCGGTACAGAGCCGTATCTCGGTCGCTGCTGACCAGTCCGTGGCTTCGATGTGGTTAATGCCGCGGCTGACTGGCTTCCAGGGCATGCATCCGGAGCTGTCCGTTCGGTTGCTGGCATCCGACCATGAAGCAGACTGCCTCGCCGATGATATCCAGCTGGCGATGATTCATGGCCGCGGAAACTGGGCCGGATTCGGTTGTGAGAAGCTGTTTGGCGAAGAAATTTTTCCGGTCTGCAGTCCGGGCTACCTCGATGGCAGGACCGGACCTTCGGACTGCAGTACACTGGGAGATGAGACCCTGCTGGATCTGGATGACAATCACTGGGACTGGATGAACTGGCGAACCTGGCTTGGCCGCAACAACGTACATCTTCCCGCTCACCATCGCAGCCTGCAGATTAACAGTTACCCGCTGCTCATCGATGCGGCCAGAAATGGCCAGGGTGTGGCCCTGGGATGGCGCTACCTGGTGGATGCAGATCTCCGCAACGGCAGCCTGGTCCGCCTGCTCGGGAACTCGGTGAGCACAAATCTTGGTTATTACCTGGTATGGCCGGATAGCAGGCCGCTGTCCACGGGCACGGCCGCTTTCCGGGAATGGTGCCTGCTCGAGCAGGCGCAACAGGACCCGGCATGACCCGGGCCAACAACCTGTCCGGGCTGCTGCAGCGAAGAGCCAGTGAACACCCGCAACGGACCTTTGTCCTGTTCGAAAAGCAACCAGGCGCATCTGTGGATAAATCCGCCGATGAACCTCCTCCCTTTAAACAGCAATTAAGCTACCGAGAATTTAATGATGCGGTAAATCAGGCCTGCGGCTTCCTTGAAAGTGCCGGGTTGAACCATGGAGATGTGTTTAACCTGCACCTGCCCAACTGCCCGGCATTCCTGGTCCTGTGGTTTGCCGGTGCCCGGCTCGGGGCTGTAATGATGCCCACCAATATCCTGGCCTCGGTGGATGAACTGGTTTACCTGCTCGACCACTCCAGCACACGGATTTCGTTTACAACCGCACAACACATGGATGCTGTCAACCAGTGCCAGCTTCGGGTTGAGACCTTACAGCATGTAATACTGTGCGATCCCTGTACAAACTCTCCCGACCCACAGTCATTCGAATGCCTCGCTGCAGGTTTTTCCGGGGAATTTGATGAATACCCCAGCAAGCCGGGTGACATGGCCTCGATCATGTACACCTCGGGCACCACCGCAAAACCCAAGGGCGTCATGGTGACCCACGCCAACTATATCAAGGCCGGCACCACGGTTGCTGACGCCATAGAGTTAACCGCGAATGACCGGCAGTTTACGGTACTGCCCCTGTTTCATGGCAATGCCCAGTACTACTCCACCATGAGCGCCCTGGTTCGGGGCGCCAGTATTGCCCTCATGGACCGATTTTCGGCCAGCCGGTTTTTCGACAAGTGCATTGAATATGACTGCACGGTGGCAAGCCTGTTTGCGGCGCCCATGCGCATGATCATGGCCCAGCCCGAAAAACCGGACCACGCGGCCAACAGGGTGCGGGTTGTCCTTTATGCACAAAATATAACCGAACACCAGTCAAGTGAATGGCATCGCCGTTTCAATGCGCCGCTCAGCCAGATCTGGGGCATGACCGAAACCATGGGACCGCCGCTGATGAACCCTTACCACGGCGAGCGACGAAACTGGACCGTGGGCAAGCCCATCGGCGGCTACGATGTCAGGCTGGTTGATGAACAGGACCAACAGGTGACCCAGGGGCAACAGGGTGAAATCACGGTCAAGGGGATTCCCGGTGAAACCATCATGTCGGGCTACTTCGATAACCAGGAAGCGACCCGCAATACCATCCGGGACGGCTGGCTTTATACTGGAGACAATGCCGTGGTGGATGAACAGGGTTATTTTCGTTTCGTGGACCGGGTCAAGGACATGATCAAGCGTTCGGGGGAAAATATCTCTGCCGGGGAGGTTGAATCCGCGCTGCTGGATCATCCAGCCGTATTCGAGTGCGCAGTGGTCGGCATCCCCGACCCGGTAAAGGATGAAAGCATCGTGGCGGTGGCCGTTATCAACCCGGGAATCGAGGTTAGCGCCGATGAATTGATCGGGCATTGCGCCGCCAGGCTGGCAAAATTCCGTGTGCCGCAGCAGGTTATCTTCAAGGAATCCCTGCCGAAAACATCAGTAGGCAAGATACAGAAACATCTGCTACGGCAAGAGCTGATCGACAGTTTTTTATTGATTCAGTCCTGAATTTGAGACCGTTAGTAGCAAGATGTCTACTTATTGCCTGAATCAGCAAACACGCGGTTAAATTGCTGGTCGGTTTTCACGAAGGTGGTGCATTTACTCAGCCATTTCAGCTTCTTGGCCCCTGCATAGGTGCAGGTGCTGCGGATACCCCCCAGCAGGTTCTGCACGGTTGTACCAATACTGCCGCGGTAGGGCACCAGTACATCACGGCCCTCGGATGACCGGTATTCCCTCAGTCCGCCGAAGTGCTTGTCATTGGCCGCTTTTGAACTCATGCCGTAGAACTGGACATATTTCCTTTCTTCGACTACGTCCTGCCAGCTATCACCACACTGCTTGACCTCGCCGGTTTTGAAATGCCGGGTGATTATTTCGCCGCCGCCTTCATCGTGGCCGGCAAACATACCGCCCAGCATGACAAAATCAGCGCCAGCCGCAAATGCCTTGGCCACATCGCCCGGGCTGGTGCACCCGCCATCAGCAATGACATGGCCGCCAAGGCCGTGTGCCGCATCGGCGCATTCCATGACTGCAGACAGCTGGGGAAATCCCACACCGGTCTGGATACGGGTGGTGCATACGCTGCCCGGGCCGATACCCACCTTGACAATATCTGCTCCGCTCAGCATCAGCTCTTCGGTCATCTCCCCGGTAACCACGTTGCCGGCAATGATGACCACAGCCGGGTAGTCCTTTCGCAGCTGCTTGATAAAATCGGAGAAGCGCTCGGAGTACCCGTTGGCCACGTCCACACAGACATATTTCACATGCACGCCGGCATCGCGGTATACATCCTCGAACTTGCTGTAGTCCTCCCCTGTTATGCCCATGGAATAAGCGGTATTTTCGTGGCGCCTGGGGTTATCATCCCGGGCAAAGAACTGCTTCAGCGATTCCACAGAATAATTTTTTACCAGGCAGGTGAACAGTCCCTGGCCGGACAATGCATCGGCAATTTCGAAAGTCCCCACGCCGTCCATGTTGGACGCCATGACCGGTACACCGTTGTAGTGGGGCTCATCCCCTTCAAGCTCGGCGTTGCGAAACGAGTATTCGCGGTAAAGATCAACTTCCTTGCGGCTGCCGAGGGTGCTGCGCTTGGGACGGATCAGCACACTGCTGTAGTCCAGCTTGAGGTCTTCTTCTATTCTCATCGCTCTTTAACTCATAGGCACTGGAGATACATGTGCCGGGGGTCGGGTGATAGATTACGAACTGCTAAAAATTTGACTGAGACCGGGATAGTATCGAGTTTCCCTGGCCGTTGCCAGCACGCTTGAGGGCTACCGTGATAGTGAAGAAGACCATGAGGACGCGGATTGTATGGTGGAATGTCACAAACGCGACATCGAATCCAAACAGCAGGGCAAGCAGGGTACCCTCGTAAAATCCACCGGGAACAAATGCCAGCAGGATGTCAAGAAAACCAACATCCATGAATTGCACCAGCAAAATCGCTACCACAAGGTAGACCGTAATGATAATGACAACGTTGACCAGGGCGTCGCCAAGGTAGCCCGCCAGCTCCCGAACCCGCACCCGGGCCAGGCGGGCCCCAACCCCACCGCCGATAACGACCTGGGCAATAAGCACAAATTCATTGATCCGCGGTAAGTCGATAATTCCCGACAGGTGCAGTATTGCACTCAGCAGCAGCGGGCCGAGCAGGTAACCCGCAACCGACGTTAACGCAAATATAATGACGACAGAACCATCCAGATCGAGCAGGCCCGGAAATCCGGACAGCACAGTATTCGACGACACCACCGCCGCTTCACCCTGGATAAATGCCAGTAACAGTGGCGTCAGGCAAAAAACCATCGCCACTCGCACCAGGTGACATAGCGCCACCACATAGTCCTTCTCCACAACCCCGCGGCTGATTGCCAGCAATTCCACCTGACCGCCCGGCAAACTGCACAGTAGTGCCAGGTTTTTCTCGTAATTGCGTACCCGGAACAGATAACTGTACCCGGCGAAGCTGGCGAGTAGGGTGGCGCCGATCATCGCCGCCACGGTATCCCACCAGGAGGCGATACTGGCAAGCACCCCGGGATTGAACATACTTCCAACCAGCACGCCAAGACCCAGTGTCACCGGTATATAGAGCCAACGGGGAAAACCGAGATAGCCGCTAAGGGGTTTGACACAGGCCCCGAAAATCCAGACCCCGATGAGGCTGCCGAACAGGAAGGGCGCCGGCGCACCCATGACCTTCATGGCCATTCCGGACAGCAATGCGACGGCGATGGTGAGAACCATGCCGGAGAATTCCCTGAGAATCGGGATTAACAAATTAATCCCATCCTGGCGAGAGGCCTCATCCCACGAAAACCCTGAATGTATTTTTTGATGTGCTCGATAATACTGCAGTTATCATTATAATTGGCTGGCATATGGGCCAGACTATTCGGCACCTCCTGAAACAACCTCCATGAACATTAATCAACCCGACCTCGACAAACACCCCGTAGCCAGCTCCGGCCAGGTTGGCGACCAGGTTCCGGTTATCGACATTCGCAACCTGTGGGAAAAAAACGGGACCCGGGGATATGACGATGCTGTTATGCAAATTGCCCGGGCATGCCGGGAATGGGGGTTTTTCCAGGTGGTAAACCACGGCATACCGGCACAGCTGGTCAGTAACACGTGGCAACAGGTTCATCATTTTTTTGCTCGACCCGAGACTGACAAGGCTTCGATTTTGCGCACCCGGGAAAACCCCTGGGGCTACTACAACAATGAACTGACCAAGAACCAGCGTGACAAGAAAGAAGTCTTCGACTTTACCGTGCACGGCATTGACCCGATTTACGGGTCTGAAAACCGCTGGCCGGGCAACGATACGGAATTTCAATCCACAATGGAGAATTACCTCGCAGCCTGCACCGGATTGTCACTGAAATTACTCGAGGCGTTCTGCACCGGATTGAAACTGCCTGCGGAATTCATGACCGAAGAATTTGCCACTGGCCACACCAGTTTTATCCGGCTCAACTACTACCCGGTGAAAGACCCGATGTCTGGTTCCGATACAGAATACCAGCCTGACGCCAGTCTCGGCGTACACCACCATAGCGACGCCGGCGCGTTGACGGTACTGCTGCAGGATGAAATTGGCGGACTGCAGGTACATCGCGATGGTTTCTGGCACGATATTCCGCCGGTTCCCGGTGCGCTGGTCATCAATACCGGGGACATGATGCAGGTGTGGTCAAACGACCTCTACCAGGCCGCCGTTCATCGCGTGCTTGCCATGCATGACCGGGACCGGTACAGCATTCCATTCTTCTTTAATCCGTCGGTAAACACCATAGTCTCTCCCCTGCCAACGGTAGTCAGCAAGGATCGGCCCGCCTTGTACCGCCCGATCAAATGGTCGGAGTTTCGCGGCTCACGAACCGACGGCGACTATGCCGACTATGGCACCGAGGTGCAGATATCGCAGTTTCGGGTCCCTGCCGGGTAACCCCCCGAGTGCTCTAAATCAGATTTCCGTAGTCTCACCTGCCTGCCCTGTTCACTACTCGCTCAAAAGAAAATAGCCGTACATCCTGACCTTCATAGATACCCCGGAACTGGTACTTGAGCAGGAAATCAGGGGTGTCGACATCCATGCCCTGATAATCAACGTGCTACCTTTTGATCACCATCAGCGTGATCACACCAAAGACCAGTCCCCAGAAAGCCGAGCCGATTCCCCACAGGGTCATCCCGGACAATGTCACCAGGAAAGTAACCAGCGCCGCTTCACGATAGCTGTCCTGTTGTACCGCCTGGTTGAGGCTGGTTCCGATGGTGCCCAGCAATGCCAGTCCGGCCAGGGCCAGCACCATTTCCTTGGGAAAGGCTGCAAACAGGGCCGTAATGGTTGCGGCGAATATTCCCGTCAGCAGGTAGGCGACCCCGGCGCTTACTACAGCGATATAGCGCTTGTCGGGGTCGGGATGGGCGTTTTCCCCGGCACAGATTGCCGCGGTAATGGCCGCGAGATTGATGGCGAAACAGCCGAAGGGGGCCAGCACCAGGGTGGTAAATCCGGTCCAGCTGATCATCGGCGAAACTGGCGTGTTGTAGCCCGCGCTTCGATTCACAGCAATTCCCGGGATATTCTGGGAAGCCATGGTGACGATGAACAGGGGTACGGCGATGGTGAGCATGGCATCCAGACTGAATGAGGGCGTTGTCCACACCAGGGTACTGACTGCCAGCTCCACCCCGGCGTAGTTCGATAAACCGAGCCACCCGGACAGGATCATGGCAAAGACAAATACCAGGGGAATGGCGTACACTGAAGTCAGCCTTTTAAACACCAGGTACGACAGGAACATGGGCACTACCAGTTTCCATTCGGTTCCCATGGAGACGAAAACATCCAGCCCGAAGCGCCCCAGCACCCCGGCCAGCAGGCCCGCTGCGATGGGAAACGGAATGCGGTCCATCAATTTCTCGAACCAGCCGGTAACGCCAAACAGGGTAATAAGCGCCGCACACGCCATGAACGCTCCGATGGCTTCAGCCATGGTAAAGCCACCCAGGGAAGTAACCAGTATGGCTGCCCCGGGGGTCGACCATGCGGTCAGGATTGGCGCCCGGTAATAAAGCGACAGCCCGATACTGGTGACCCCCATGGCTATCCCGAGTACGCACATCCAGGAAGTAATTACCGTTTCATCGGCGCCCGCGCTGATCGCGGCCTGGAAAACAATCGCCGCAGAACCGGTGTAGCCCACCAGCACGGCAATAAACCCGGCGGTAATTGCCGAAATCGGAAAATTCTTCATGATGTTAACCCAGGCAATTCTGGACCGATTTATCCGGCTGTGAGGATACTACATCGAGAACCCGGAATCTTCTTGCCAGCAGGCAGATACCAGGGTACAGGGCCGGGGCCAGGTTGCAAATTGCTGATCGACCATGGCCTGATCCCTGGCCAGCATGGCTACAGGCCACCTCTAACCGCCGTAGTTCCCCCTCACCCTTTCTTTCTTCGGATCGAAATGCGGATAAGGTACAACCCGGGCAGGAATTCGCTTCTGGTGTCCGTCCAGCTTGCCCACCTCCACGTCAGTTCCCGGTTCGGCATGCAATACTTTCATCCTGCACAGGGCGATGTTTTTCCTGAGAATGGGTGACACGACTGCGCTGGTGATGGTACCGACCTGCTCCCGGCCCATAAACACGCCATCGCCGTTACCGCCGGGTTCTTCCCCTGCCAACTCCAGGCCTGCGAGCTTTTCCCGGGGATTCTCCTTTCGCTTCAACAACTCGGCGCGCCCTATAAAATCGTCCTGCTTGGACTTCAGCGGTACGGTAAACCCGATACCCGCTTCAAAAGGATCAGTCTGGTCGCAAAACTCAGAACCGGCAAAGATCAGGCCGGCTTCGATGCGCAGCATGTCCAGTGCTTCCAGGCCGAGGGGGGTGATACTGAATTCCTGCCCCGCTTCCCATACCACATCCCAGACCGTGTTCGGCATCCCGGGGATGGCAGAAAATTTCGTACCCCTGCTCGCCAGTGTACC
>PVMK01154485.1_pt1 | contig 11021 bp, 6 predicted proteins | sample 1853481 | NCBI WGS metagenome assembly PVMK01 (sample SAMN08533507, study PRJNA380276) | Marine sediment metagenome, whole genome shotgun sequencing project. | reverse complement strand
AATGTCACAGGAATATCGTCGTTAAGTGTGCGTTCATTCCAGGTCAGGTTTTCGATACCTTCATCTTTTTGTATCATAGTAATGCAATCTTCAACAGGACATACTAAATAGCAAAGGTTACAACCAACACAATTGGCCTCTATGATACTTGGTATTCTATATTTTGGCTCGTCGGATAATGCGATGGCCTGGTGTGCACCATCATCACAAGCGATATAGCACAGGTCACAGCCAATACATTTATCGGCATTAATTTCGGCGATCACCTTATATTTTAAATTTAAATGTTTCCATTCGGTAACATTTGGTAACGCCTTTCCAGCAAAATCATAAATCGTTTTGTAATTTTTGTCTTCCATAAATTGACGTAATCCTGCTTCCATCTCGCGCACAATCCCAAAACCATAATGCATAACCGCTGTACAAACCTGTACCGATGTTGCTCCAAGTAAAATAAACTCAACCACATCACGCCAGGTTTCAATTCCTCCAATTCCCGAAATAGGCACTTTACTAATTTCCGGATGTTGTGCGAGATCTTTAATCATATTCATGGCGATAGGTTTTACAGCGGGTCCACAATAGCCCCCGTTAGTACCTTTGCCATCAACTATAGGATATGGCGCATAGCTATCTAAATCGATACCTACAATGCTTTTAATGGTATTAATTAGTGAAATAGCATCAGAACCCCCTTGATAAGCTGCCAATCCAGGATCAATAATATGTGAAATATTAGGGGATAACTTAGTAATAACAGGAATTTGTGCCACTTCTTTTACCCATTCAACAATGAGTTTTAACACCTTTGGTTCTTGTCCAACTGCTGATCCCATACCTCTTTCACACATACCATGAGGACATCCAAAATTTAGTTCGATTCCATCAGCACCGGCATTTTCAACATCTTTTATTATTTGATGCCACTCTTCTTTCGTTTCCACCATTAATGAAGCGATCACAGCATGATCTGGAAAATATTTTTTTACTTCTTCTATTTCTTTAAGATTATCCGATAAAGGACGATCGGTGATCAATTCAATATTATTAAAACCCATCATTCGGGTATTTCTATAATTTACCGAACCGTAACGGCTGGATACATTAACCACAGGAACACCAAGTGTTTTCCATACTGCTCCACCCCAACCAGCTTCAAAAGCTTTCATGACTTGATAGCCTGAATTAGTTGGTGGAGCCGAAGCTAACCAAAAAGGATTTGGAGCTTTGATTCCTGCAAAATTTACTGATAAGTCAATCATAATTTATTATTTATTCATTCAACCATTGATGGATTCCCTGAGCAGCCATTTTTCCATCGTATGCTGCATTTACAACTTCGGATCCACCATTAATGGCGTCTCCTCCAGCAAAGTATTTTGGATTAGTGGTTTGAAAAGTGTTCTCATTTACTTTTATTATGGCATTATGGCCTGCATCTAAATCATCAATGAGCTCATATAAACTTCCTTGTTTGGCTTGTCCGGTGGCTTTTATAACCAAATCGCATCTTACAACAAATACATTATTCATATTGGTTTGAAGCTGTCCTTCGATCATTTCGGTTTTTGCAAATTTCACTCCTTCGACCTTTCCGTTTCCAACAATTTCTAATGGTGTGACATTAAACAAACTATCCACTCCAACACTAATTGCCAGATCATATTCAAATCCATAAGCACCCATTTTATCTTTGGAGTTTCTATAAGCCAATACCGTTTTTCTAGCCCCCATTCTGGCAGCTTCAGAGGCTGCATCCATGGCTGTATTTCCACCTCCAATGACCACTACTTTTTTTGGCACTTTTAATTGATGGTGTAGTTTCCGCAACCTTTCAATAAATTCAACAGCTCCAATAACACCCTTTTTATCTTCTCCATCAAGATTAAGAGTGGCTGTCTTCCCTATTCCAACCCCTAAAAATATGGCATTATAGTCTTTTTCTAAATTTTGTATTTGTTCTTTTGAATGGATACCTGAATTATACTTTATAGTAAACCCAAGCTGATCTTGTAAATAGGAAACTTCTTTAATCACTTCTTCATTGGTGATTTTATAAGGAGCAACCCCATGAACTAGTAATCCTGAAGACTCTTCTTTTGCTTCAAAAATATCAACACCATAACCTAATGTTCTTAATTCACAGGCACAAGCAATTCCAGCTGGTCCTGCGCCAATAATTGCAATTTTATTCCCATTACTTTTGCCGGGTTTGAATATTTCTGTGTCGGTATCAATAACCGAATGTGTAGCAAAATTCTGAAGTCTTCCAATTTGTATTGGGGGAATATCCTGCAAGTTAAATACACAGGCTCCTTCACATAACACTCCTGTTGGACAAACAATCCCACAGGCATTTCCTAACCAATTGGAATCAAAGATTGTTTTTGCGGACCCTTCGGTGTTTTGAGTTTGAATTTGTTTTATAAATAGTGGGATATCAATATGCGTTGGACAAGCCTGAACACAGGGAGCATCATAACAAAACAAACAGCGAGAACTTTCATAAAAAGCCTCGTTAATATTCATTAATGGGTTTTTCTGTTTGAAGTTTTCTTTGAATTCTTTTTCAGAAGTTGGTTTTTTATATTCTGCCATTTTATGGTTTAATTATTAAAGATCGGTTATTCTACCATAGGTTTCAGGTCTTCTATCTCTATAAAATTGCCAGGTAGAACGGACTTCATCAATAAGATCTAAATCAAATTCGGCCACCAATAATTCATCATCATCCCGAGAAGCCTCCGCAAATATTTTTCCGCGTGGATCTACAAAATATGATTGTCCGTAAAATTTACCGAGATTCCATGGTTTTTCCTCACCTACCCGATTGATGCAACCCATAAAATATCCGTTTGCAGTTGCAAGGGCTGGCTGCTCTAATTTCCATAAATATTCGCTAAGACCCGCAACTGTTGCGGAGGGATTGTATACTATTTCGGCTCCATTTAATCCGAGAATCCTTGCCCCATCAGGAAAATGTCTATCATAACAAATATAAACCCCCACTTTGGCATATTTAGTTTGGAATACCGGATAGCCTAAATTCCCAGGTTTAAAGAAATATTTTTCCCAGAATCCACTGGTATGTGGGATGTGATTTTTTCGATATTTTCCCAAATATTTTCCATCTGCATCTATCACCGCCGCTGTATTATAAAGGACTCCTGCCTGTTCTTTTTCATAGATAGGAACCACCATCACCATATCGTATTTTTTTGCATAGGCTTGTAATCGTTCTATGGTTGGTCCTGGAATAGCTTCCGCTGAAGCATACCATTTGCTATCCTGCCCGGGACAGAAATAAGGGGTGTTGAATATCTCCTGAAGGCATAATATTTGAACACCTTGCTTCCCTGCATCTTCAATATAGGGAATATGTTTGTCGTACATAGCATCGACGATTTCCTGAATACTGCCTTCTCCCTCCGTTAAAGGGAGACTCATTTGTATTAATCCTGATTTTATTTTTCTACTCATATTAAATAACTGTTTTCGATGTTTTACTTCTTGGAATAAATTGCCCATGACCAGCACTTAATTTACATTCCTCCTCTTCTATGGCTATTTGACCACGCAGGATAACCGTTTCTGTTTTTCCAATGACTTCTTTCCCTTCATAGGCTGAATAATCACAATTCATGTGATGGGTTTCCACAGAAATAGTATGTTTTTTATTCGGGTTAAACACCACAAGGTCTGCATCCGATCCAATTGCAATGGTTCCTTTTCTGGGGTACATTCCAAATATTTTTGCTGCATTAGTAGCAGTTAATTCCACATATTTTGTGAGGGATATTTTCCCTTTATTGACTCCTTCAGAATACAATAATTCCATACGGTGTTCAATGGCAGGGTGCCCATTCGGAATTTTAGAAAAATCATCTTCCCCCATTTTCTTTTGTTCCCACATAAATGGACAGTGGTCTGTTCCAACCACTTGTATTAAGCCTTGATTAATACCAGACCATAATGCTTCCTGATCTTTCTTTTCCCGTAATGGCGGACTCATTACCCATTTGGCTCCTTCAAAATCTTTTTCATATAAAGAAGCATCCAGTATTAAATATTGAGTACAGGTTTCAACAAATACTTTTTGGTTGCGTTGCGTTGCTTTACGAACGGCGTTTAATGCCCCTTCGCAAGTCATATGTACGATATAACCCGGACAGCCTGTATACTGTAACATATCAGCAAATCGCCCGGAGGCTTCTGCTTCAGTTACTTCTGGTTGAGATAAATAATGATATATAGGAGCTCGATTTCCCAGGGCTTTATTCTTTGCTATTAATGAATCGATCATATCGCCATTAGTGGCATGAACAGTAACTAATCCTCCATGTTTCTTAACCACTTTCATGAGTTGGACCATTTGTCCGTCATCGATCATTAAGGCCCCTTTGTAAGCCATAAATGTTTTGAAGGAACTAATACCCTCTTCTTCGATCATCTGAATGACTTCCTTTGCAACATCATCATTAAAATCGGTAACTGCCATGTGATATGAATAATCAGCAATAGCTTTTCCCTTCGATTTTTTTTGCCAGGTACTCAATGCATTATGCAAACTATCCCCTTGGGTTTGTAAAATAAAATCAATGACCATCGTGGTTCCTCCATGTAGTGCAGCTCTGGTTCCAGTTTCATAATCATCGCTGGAATAAGTTCCCATAAATGGCATATCCAAATGCACATGGGGATCTATTCCGCCTGGAAAAACCAATTTACCAGTGGCATCAATAATTGTATCGGCATTGTATTTTAAATCTTTTCCAATGGTAATAATTTTTTCATCTTCCGTATAAATATCTGCAACATAACTTTCAGAAGCAGTAACAACAAGACCATTTTTAATTAAAATTGACATTTTTTAGTTTTAAGGTTTGAATGATGTGGTATTATTTTTCATCAAAATATAATAAATACATGATGAAATGATAAATCCGGTAAACCAAGATAGGGAATATAAGAAATTTAATGCAGGAAGCCAATAACCAATAAGCGCTAAAAATACACCAACAAATAATGCGATAATAGCAGCTTTATTAAACCCGGTATTTTTATAGGAATAGATTCCTTTCTCTTTGTATAATTCATCCAATGCTACTTGCTTTTTTCTGATGAAAAAATAATCGGTTATTAAGATTCCCAATACAGGTCCAAGCAATCCACTTACAAAAATTAAAAAACCTGAAATTTCGTTGAGAAGCCACCAGGGCATTATTAATATCCCTACAATTCCAGCGATAACTCCCCCCATTCTGAAGCTTATTTTTTTAGGCATAATATTGGAAAAGGCGTTTGCAGGCGCAATAACATTAGCGGCAATATTGGTGCTTAGGGTTGCTATGATCATGAAAATTTGTGAAATTACAACTACTAATGGGTTTTTAAATTTTGCTATTAAAGAAACTGGATCCCAGGGAGCATCTTCGGCAATTAATACATCGTTAAAATTGATAACGGCGGCACTAGTTACAAATATCCCCACAAAAGAATAGAGGATCATGGTGCCTGGTAAACCGATAAACTGACCCGAAATCTGATCGCTTTGTTTGGAAGCATATCGAGTGATATCGGATATACTTATCGACATTGTTGCCCAAAAACCGACCATGGCAGTAAGCCAGAGTAAATAGGTCCAAAGTTTTGACTTGGGTTTATTTTCATTTGAATCGACTATCAAAGCTGCTACGATACTAGATTCAATTATGGGTATTGCTGAAGTATTCCGGAATTGTATCTGAATGGATTTATTCCCCTCAGAAATTTCATTTAAAGATGCATATTTCGAAATATTGATCGCATTGGGAACAATCGTTTCCCATTCACTTTTTATACCACCTACAGAAATTTGATATTCATCAGCCTTCAGGTTCCCTTCTTTATCATGTAAAACATTCAGGTTAAGAAATAGCACATTCTCTCTTTCAGAGACTGACGCTGATATATTATCTAACTGTTGACTTTGTTCCAAAACGATTGAAAAGCCATCCGCTTTATTATAACTCCATCCAATTAGAGCTAATCCCAGAATGATTAAAATGGGTGCCGAATAGGTTTCCAGCCATTTGATGCTTTCGGTTCCCTTCCAAATGAAATAGATATTGATGAACCAAAAAATCGCAAAACCGATAAATTTTCCAATGGATAATCCTAATTCTCCTTGGGAGCCAGTTACCGCATTAAAAATGGCATAGATGGCCAAGCCACCTATCCAGGTTTGCACCCCAAACCAACCACATGCTATTATCCCTCTTGTAACTGATGCAATGTGTATCCCTTTGGTTCCGAAAGCAGCTCGACCAATAACCGGAAATGGAATTCCATATTTAACACCTGCATGACCATTGAGAAACATGGGGATGGTGATGATTAAATTTGCAAGACCGATAATGATGAGAGCTTCCAGCCAATCCAAGCCCGTTTTAATCATGTAGGATGCCAATAAATAAGTTGGGATGCAAACAGCCATGCCTACCCAAATGGCTGCGAGATTCCATTTATTCCATGTTCTTTTGGATTTTGGAACTGGCGCTAAATCATGACTATACAATGGTGAATGTGAGACATCTTCCTGTAATTCTATGATGTCATGGTTATTATTATTCATTGAATAATATTATGATCTTATTAATTACAATATTCATCTGCGATAGAAATCACTTCAGAAATTATTTTTAATCCTTTATCAATTTCATCCTTGGTAATTATTAATGGGGGAGCGATAAAAATCCAATTCCATCTTACAAAAGTGAACATCCCTAATGCTCTTATTTTGGTGGCCATTTTTTGTGTTGCTTCCATTTCACTGGGTTTCGCATTCCAGAGTGTAATGGGTACCTTGCTGTCTCTATTTTTAACGAGTTCTATACAGCCTAGAAGTCCTGTATTTCTAAAATCTCCAATGGAAGGATGTTTGGCTTTTAGTTTTTCGATTTCAGTTTCCATATAGGTCCCCATAGTTGCAGCATTTTCAACTAAATTCTCCTCTTCTATTATTTTAATATTCTCTAAGGCAGCAGCACAGCAAGTAGCATGTGCCGAATAGGTAAGTCCGAGAATCAAAGGCTTATCGTTAAAATAATTAGCTATGGTATCGGTTATCATCATTGCACCTAAAGGTAAATATCCAGAGGTAAGACCTTTTGCTAAACACATAATATCTGGTGTGACTTCATGATGTTCTATGGCGAACATTTTTCCAGTACGACCAAAACCACTCATCACCTCATCGTCGATCATCAATATTCCATATTTATCACATAACTCACGTATTTTTTTAAGATAAAAAGGAGGGTATTTAATACATCCTGAAGATCCGGATTCTCCTTCAAATAAAATAGCAGCAACACTTTCAGGGTTTTCAAACTGAATTACTCTTTCCAAATGAGCTAAAGCCATTTCTCCACATTCTTCTATGGAATTAGTTCCCCAAGGACATCGGTAGAAATACGGGTTTTCTACATGAATAATGTTGGGAACCCCTTGAGCGTCTACAGGGTGATTTCTTGGGTCGCCCCCACTTGCAGAGATGGCACCATAGGTAGCGCCATGGTAGGATCTATAATGGGTAATAATTTTATGTCGGCCAGTATAAATTCTCGCTAGTTTTATAGCGTTTTCAATAGCTTCTGCCCCACCTAAAGTAAAAAGTGCTTTAGACAAATTTCCAGGGGTAATTTCAGCTAATTTTCTTCCCAGTTTTCCACGAATATCAGTTGCAGTGCCAGGAAAGGAATAACTTATTTTTTGCATTTGTTTTGAAACGGCTTCTGTGATAAGCTGATTACCGTGACCAATATTTACATTCATCAACTGAGAAGAAAAGTCTAGATATTCTTTTCCATCCACATCATAAAAGTAAACCCCTTTCGCATGGGTTACTTGAATAGGATTTAAATTTCCTTGTTTAGACCAAGAGAATAAGGTATAATCGAGGCTATTCTTTTTTATGTCATCATTCATATTGATTAATATAATTTTCGAATTAAAATAATTTGAGTAGACTTTATATTCCGTTCATAAATAAAACTAACTCATCCAGTTTGTTTGAGCTTCCGGATTCCATTTAGTTGTAGTCTTTTTATTTTGGGTCCAAAATTCTATAGAACTCCGACCTGTAATATCACTGACTCCAAATTTAGATTCGTTCCAACCTCCAAAAGAAAAAGGTTCACGAGGCACAGGAACCCCTATATTTACACCAATCATTCCTGCACTAGCTTGTTCCATTACTTGTTTTGCTAAGCCCCCACTTTCGGTAAATACCGAAGCAGCATTCCCATAATTCGAGCCGTTTTCTATTGCTATGGCTTCATCCAAATCTTTAGCTCGTATGATTGAAATCACAGGACCAAATATTTCTTCTCTAGCTACAGACATATCTAATGTGACATGATCCAATATAGTAGGACCTACATAAAAGCCATTTTCTTTGCCGGGTACTATAGCATTCCTTCCATCTAGTAACACCCTAGCACCATTAGCTTCTGCTTCAGAAATATAGCCTTCTATTCTTTTTTTTGCTTCCGCACTGATAACAGACCCTAAATTTTTACCTGGTGTAATTTTTTTAGCATCTTCGACCATCAGATCAATGATATGCTGAATGTTATCTACGCCTACCATCACTGACGCTGCCATACAACGCTGACCGGCGCACCCTGACATAGAAGCAATAACATTTGAAGCTGTCATTTCTGGATTGGCATCTGGCAATACTAGCAAGTGATTTTTAGCCCCTCCAAGCGCTACACATCTTTTTAAATTGGAGGTTGCCCGTTTGTAAACAATTTTAGCAACTTTAGTAGAACCCACAAAGGAGACTGCTTTGATTCCTGGATGATCACATATTGCTTCAACAACTTCCTTTCCACCATTTACAAGATTAAATACACCATCGGGTAAGCCAGCTTCTTTTAATAATTCTGCCATGCGAACCGTACTTAATGGAACTAACTCGGAAGGCTTCATAACCATAGTATTTCCTAGAACCAGGGCATTTGGGATGGTCCAATTGGGCACCATATTTGGAAAATTAAAAGGTGTAATTGAAGCCACCACACCAAGGGGTTTTCTTTCAATTCTACACTCTACCCCCTTACTAACTTCTTGTACTTCATTCACTACAATTTGGGGCATGGAGCAGGCAAATTCACATAACTCCATACTTTTATCAACTTCTGCTTTGGCTTCACCATAGGTTTTACCGTTCTCGAGTTGTACCAGTTTGGTTAACTCATCCATATGTTTTTCTAATAAAGAACGGTATCTAAAAAAGATTTGTACGCGTTCTTTAATGGTCATTCCAGACCACTTGGGAAATGCCCGTTTTGCTGCTTGTACAGCATCATCGACATCCTGTGTGGTCGATAATGGTAATGAAGAAATCTTGCTCCCATCTAAAGGACTTAAAACGTCCATGGATTGTTGGCTGCTTCTTTCGAATTTGCCATCTATATAATTTTTAACTTCGGAAAGCTCAGCTGTTAATTGCATCGGATTAATCATTTTATTTTAGACAAAAAAGAATACTCATAAAATATGGCGTGTTTTATTGATATATTTTAATTGTACTCTACTCAAATATAAGAAATTAATATAAGATTAGTGGTTTTGTTGAAAACTTGTTAATCTGATTTTAATGTATTTTTTAATTCAATTTTTAGTTGTATTGCGACAGAACTGGCAATTAAGAATAATGTTAAGGGTAGAGATAATCAGTTTAATTTTTCAATCGATGCTCAAACCTTTATACATCCATATTGCTCCATAGTACTGTTTTCACAAATTAATAACACCCAAATTACTCCGTATTACTCCACATTACTCCATATCACTGTACGACACCTCGGTTCATGTGGAACAACTTTTAAACACATTTAAAGCATTGATAATCAATAGATTATTTACGCCTTTTTTTGTTGAGCTAAAGTATATGCTAAAACTTTTTCATTAATTTAAAGGAAATAGCGCCCATTAAAACTCAACTATAAAAAGACAATAGGAATTACACTCAAATTTAATAGGAGAGTAATAAGACCAATTCAAATTTACTAATCTCCTTAAAATTAACACCACTAAATTATAATAACCAATCTAGCTTTAATAATTATTTACAATTAACTGTTTAGTAATCGATCCTTGAGCTCCTCTAATAAGGACCATATAGGTAGTATTAGCTAACTCAGAAATATCTAGGGTTTTCTCTGCCCCCATATTGGTTAGATCTACTTTATTCACCATTCTGCCTATTAAGTCATAAATAGTAACATCAAACAATTCTAAATTGTTAGGATTGCTTAAATGGACATAATTATCAGCTGGGTTAGGATAAAGTACCAGCGAACCTAATTCAGGATCATTAGTTCCTAATAACTCTTGTATGAAGAGTTCGAAACTACAAATAGACACATTTCCATACTCATCTTCCGCAGTAAATGTAATAATGTGTACACCAGGGCCTAGAAGTGTTCCGGCAGCTGGATCTTGTGAGAAGATCGTTACTGGATCTGTACAGTTATCTGTTGCAGTAGCAGAACCATCAGCGATATAATCACCAAGAGTATAGGTACCATTGGGATCTACAATCTCTACTTGGTTTCCAGGACATACAATGTCTGGACCTAAGGTATCTACCACTGTTGCTGTTGCAGAACATAAAGAAGAATTACCATTAACATCGTTAGCAAAAACATTTACTGTTAATGGAGTTCCAATATCTGCACACGATACCTCGGTTACATCAATTGTGAATACTAATACTCCACAAGCATCACTTACGGTTGCAACATCTGCAGGGGAGATATTTGCAGTACCATCAGGACCAAGTTCGATCGTTGTATCTACACAAACCAGTTCAGGAGACGTATTATCTTCTACCGTTACAGTAGCAGAACAAGAGCTTTGATTACCATTGACATCGGTAACGGTAAGAACCACCGTTGAGTCTCCTACGTCTAAACAACCAAAGGTGTCTATGTTTAACTCATAAGAAGCAATTCCACAAGCATCACTAG
>PVMK01126375.1_pt1 | contig 11021 bp, 7 predicted proteins | sample 1853481 | NCBI WGS metagenome assembly PVMK01 (sample SAMN08533507, study PRJNA380276) | Marine sediment metagenome, whole genome shotgun sequencing project. | reverse complement strand
GAGGCCGAGGCCGAGGGGAACGGCGCCGCCAGGAAATCCTTCGAGTTCGCCAACGAGGTCGAAAAGATCCACGCCGCCCTGTACCAGAAAGCCCTCGAGAGCCTGGGGAAGAATGCCGAGACGGAGTATCACGTCTGTAAGGTCTTCGGTAATACCGTCGAGGGGGAACCGCCGGAGAAGTGTCCCGTCTGCGGCGCCGCCGGAAAGGCTTTTGAAAAGGTAGACTGATGGCGTCGAAGTGGTGAACATCAGGCTGCTGACCTACAACATTCACAAGTGCATCGGCGGGATAGACCGGCGCTACCGGCCGGATCGGATTCAGTCGGCGATCCGTCACTACAAGCCCGACATCGTTTTTCTTCAGGAAGTCGACGAGGGGGTTCGCCGTTCGAACCGGGACCGGCAGGTAGATCTCTGCGCCGGCCTTGTCGGATTGCGGCACAGCACGTTCTTTCCGAATGTGCGGGTGCGGGGAGGAGGAACCTACGGCAACGCGATCCTGAGCCGTTTTCCGCTCAAGGAAGCGCGCAATATAGATCTCACCATGCCTCGGCGCAAGCGACGGAGCGTTCTCCACGCCAGCTGTCGTGTTCCGGTCGGAAAAGGAGAGAGGACAGTCCATCTTTTCAACCTTCACCTCGGCCTCTTTGAGCGGGAGCGTCAGCGTCAGCTTCAAAGGTTCTTTGACAGCCACCCTCTCGTTGGCCTTCATCAGCGGACCCCGGTTATTGTCGGTGGCGATTTCAACGATCACTGGGGGTCGTTGGGGAAGAAGATACTGGCCCCGGTCGGTTTTCGGAGCCGGGAGAGAGCGGTGAGGACTTTCCCCGCCTATGCCCCGGTGAGCTCCCTCGACGCTATCTACGTGCGCGGGGATATCCGCATCCGGCACTACTACGGCTCTCAGCTCGGGGTGGCAAAGCAGGCGTCGGACCATCTCCCCCTCTTCGCGGAACTGGAGGTCCGGTAGCGCCACGACGGCTGCCGCCGCACCGAATCGATGGTCACCGTCAGGGGCTTTCTGGACAAGCTGAGAGCGGCGGGCGCTCTCGGGCGCACGATCGCCCACCACGAGGACATCCCCGCCCGCCCGCCACAGTGGGGAGCTTTTCCGGAAGGGCTGGGGGGCGATCTGAAGAAAGGCCTCGATTCTTTCGGGGTCGGTCAACTGTATTCCCATCAGAGTGAGGCCATCTCCCGGATACTGGGTGGCCAGGACGTAGTGGTGGTGACGCCGACCGCCTCGGGAAAGACACTCTGTTACAACATCCCGGTTCTCGACCGGGCCGCCCGCCGCTCTGATTCCCGCGCTCTCTATCTCTTTCCGATGAAGGCTCTCGAGCAGGACCAGCTCGGCGCCTTCAGGGAGCTGATCGCGGCTTGTGGGCTGGAAGCGAGGGTGAGCGCGGAAATATACGACGGTGACACTTCGGCCTATCGTCGGGCAAAGATCAGGAAGGCGCCGCCGCCGGTGCTCATCACCAATCCCGACATGCTCCACGCCGGCATCCTCGCCTATCACGACAAGTGGAAGGACTTCTTCGCCGAACTGGAATACGTCGTCCTCGACGAGGTTCACACCTACCGGGGCGTTTTCGGCTCCCACGTCGCCAACGTCCTGCGGCGTCTTATGCGGATTGCGGCCCACTATGGATCACGGCCGCGGATCATCGCCTGTTCGGCGACGATCGCCAACCCCGGTGAACTCGTCTCCCGGCTCGTCGGACGGGAGGTGCGGGTGGTCGACGGGAACGGCGCCCCGGAGGCGGCGAGGCATTTTGTTTTCATCAACCCCCGTGAGCTGTCAACCGCGACAGTGGCGGCCCGCCTTCTTCGCCAAACGGTGAAAGAGGGGCTGGCCACCATCGTCTTTACGAAGGCGCGGCGGACGACTGAGCTGATCTACACCTGGGCCACCGAGGGAGACGCGCGGCTGCGCCGCTCCATCAGTGCCTACCGGGCCGGCTACCTCCCCGAGGAACGTCGGGAGATCGAGGAGGAGCTCTTCTCCGGCCGGCTCAAGGGGGTCGTAAGCACGTCGGCCCTGGAGATGGGGATCGACATCGGCGTTCTCGACGTCTGCATCCTCGTCGGCTACCCCGGCACGATCACACGGACCTGGCAGAGGGGAGGAAGAGCAGGGCGCCAGGATAGAGAATCTCTTGTCGTCATCGTCGCCGGCGAGGACGCCCTCGATCAATTTTTCATGAAGCATCCCCGGGTTTTCTTCGACACGGGTTTCGAGCCGGCCGTCGTCGATCCCGGCAATCGCACTATCTTGAAGGGGCATCTTCTCTGCGCCGCCGCCGAGCTTCCCCTCGAGAAAGCGGACTCCTTTTTTCAGGGCGGCGATGTGGCGGCGGCCCTGGGGGAACTGGAGCGGGAAGGGGGTCTCCTCCGGTTGGTGGAAGAAGGCAGCTGGCGCAGTTCGAGGAGGTATCCGCAGCGGGACGTGAACCTTCGCGGTGTCGGTGAGAGCTACACCATTTTTGAGGAGGAAGATGAGTCGAAGACCACGGGGGAAGGGAGGGGAGGGGTTCCAGGGAAGCCTCGAGTCGTAGGCAGCATCGACGGAAACCGCGTCTACAGCGAGGGGCATCCGGGGGCGATCTACCTGCACCGGGGGAAGCAGTACATGGTCTCCGCTCTCGATCTCGAGCGCCGCAACCTGCTGGCCCGTCCGGTGCGGGTGGGATACTACACCCAGTCCCGTCGGGAGAAGGAAACGTCGATTCTCAACGTCAGGCGGAGCAGGCCGGTCGGAAACTTCGTCACCCGTCTCGGTGAGCTCAAGGTCACGGAAAGAGTGACGGGATACGAGAAGAAACGGATCGCCTCCGGCGAGCGCCTCTCCGTCCACGAGCTCGACCTGCCGCCCTCTTCCTTCGAGACCGTCGGTTTCTGGGTGGAGATCGATGAATTCATCCCCCGCGTGCTCGCCGGCCGGGAGCTGAGTTTCATGGGCGGGATTCATGCCGTCGAGCACGCCGCCATCGCCCTCTTCCCACTCTTCGCTCTCTGTGAGCCGGACGACGTGGGTGGAATCAGCATCCCCCTGCACCCCGAGATCGGCAAGGGGGCGATTTTTTTCTACGACGGGTACCCCGGCGGCGTCGGTCTCTGCGAACAGTGCTATGCCCGGATCGGCGACCTGCTGGAGAAGACCCACAGTCTGATCGCCGAGTGCGACTGCGAAAAGGGATGCCCCTCCTGCATCTTTTCGTCGAAGTGCGGGAGCGGGAATGTTCCTCTCGACAAGGCGGCGGCGGTCACCATCCTCGCCCTCCTTCTCGACCGTCCGGAGTCGCGGGAGTGGGTGGCGTCGGCGTCTGGGAGTGCGGCGGAGCCGGAGGTTTTCGAATCGTCCGAGGAGGAAGATTCTCCGGCCGAGGAGGTGGGCGAGCCCCGGGTTCTCGTTCTCGACATCGAGACGATGAGAGGGGCGCAGGAGGTCGGGGGATGGGCGAACGTCCACCTCATGGGGGTGGCGGTGGCGGTCCTCTGGGACAGTCGGAGCGGGGAATACACCAGCTACTTTGAGGAACAGACCGGTGACCTTCTCCGCGAAATGCGTGCGGCGGATCTGGTCGTCGGCTTCAACACCCTGCACTTCGACTACCGGGTCCTGTCGGCTTACGACGACGGCTCCCTCGCCGAGGTGGCGACTTTCGACATTCTCAAGGACATACGCCGGCGAATCGGCTTCCGTCTCTCTCTCGCCCACCTGGCGGAGAACACCCTCGGGGCCGCCAAGAGTGCCGACGGCCTCCAGTCCCTCGCCTGGGTTCGCGAAGGCCGTCTCGACCTGGTCGAGAAATATTGCCGGAAGGATGTGGAGATCACGAAGGATCTTTTCCTCCACGGACTGGAGAAGGGCCGGCTCCGTTTCAGGGACCGGGAAGGGTGCCTCCTCGAGATGAAGGTCGACTGGGACCTGGAGGAACTGGTGAAGGAGGCGAAGGGGTGAACCGACGTCTGGTCTGGCTCTCTCTCTTCGCCGTGGCGATGGCCTACCTCGAGGCGGCGGTGGTCGTCTACCTTCGTCGCATCTACTATCCCGACGATCCGCTCGCTCTCTTCCCGCTCAAGGTGTGGGCCCCCTCGGAACTCCTCATCGAACTCGGGCGGGAGGCGGCGACGGTGGTCATGATCATGGGAACGGCTTCTCTCGCCGCCCGGGGAGGGATCCGTGTCCTGGCCGCCTTCTCCTTCGTCTTCGGTCTCTGGGACATCTTTTATTACATCTGGCTGAAACTCCTCCTGGGGTGGCCGGTAACCTTGATGGAGTGGGACATTCTTTTTCTCATCCCCTGGGCCTGGCTGGGGCCGTGGCCGGCACCGGTCATTATCGCGGCGCTCCTGGTTGCCTGGGGAGGGCTGGTCCTTGTCTTCGACCCGCCCTGCCGTTTCGACGGCCAGGCGGCGGTGCTCGCCGGCGCCGGAACGATCCTCGTCCTCCTCTCCTTCCTGCAGCCCGCTTCCGGCATCCTCGGTGGCGGCCCCGAGGCGGTGACCGCCTTCGTGCCTGAGGGTTTCTGGTGGGGCGCTTTCACTCCCGGCGCCCTTCTGCTGGGGGCGGGCATGGCGGCGACGTTTCGCGAGGCGGCAACTCCGACGGCGGGACAAGCCGATCTCCCAGGCGAGGAAGAGAGTCCGAACGGTGGCGCCGGCACCATCTTCAGCGAAAGGACCGGAGAGAACCGAACTCAGCCAGTCAAGGAGGAACCGCTAGAATATGGTGTAGATGAACGGCGCGACGGCCGATCCTTCGGTCAGGATGATCAGCGCGCCGAGGAGTAACATGATCAACACGATCGGCGCCAGCCACCACTTCTTCCTGACCTTAAGGAAATCCCAGAATTCCAGCAGTATGGAAAGTTTGCCCATAGTCCTATTCTAACATGTTCCCGGGATCAGAACTGCCTTTCGTAGTGCTTGGGGTCGATAGCCTCTTCTTTGCGCCGGTGCCAGTGGCTCTCGGTGCCGGCGGGGGGCGGATCGCCCATGAAGTTCTTCCCGGCGATTCTCGCGATTATCCCTATGGGGGTGACGACGAAGAAGAAGAGAACGGTCAGGATGACCCGTGTCATGAACCAGCCCATGATGACGGCGAGGGTCATCCAGGCCTTCTGCAGCGGCTTGAGATAGGCAGGGAAGAGGAGGCCCCCGATAACAAGGGAGAAACCGATACCTCCCAAATAGGGCCAGAGAGCTTTTTCGCGCCAGAGAAGGATCGCGCCAAGGACGATAAAAGCGGCCCCGACGACAAGACCGAAATTGCGGAGGTCGCGGCGGCTGCTGGGTATGGATCTGATCTCTTCTCTCAGCATCAGTCGAGCTCGAACTCCTCGCGCCAATCGCCCTTCTCCTCGAGGCGCGGCTGCTCCTCCTTGAGGAGAAGAAAATGGCCCAGGACCAGGCAGTCCATGTCGGTGCGCATGAAGCAGCGCCAGGCGTCCTCGGGGGTGGAGACGATCGGTTCGCCCCGAACGTTGAAGGAGGTGTTGATGACCACCGGGCAGCCGTGATCCTCGTTGAAGCGGCTGATCAGGTCGTGATAAAGGGGATTGGTCTCGCGGTGAACGGTCTGAACGCGGGCCGAGCAGTCGACGTGGGTCACCGCCGGCACGGTGGAGCGCACGGCACCGAGTTTCTTCAGCCCGGCGAGCTTTTTCTCGTCGGCGTCGGGTTCCCGGCGGTGCTCTTCCTTGACGTCGGCCACCAGGAGCATATAGGGGCTGCTGGCCTCCATGTCGAACCAGTCGGAGACCTTTTCCGCCAGGACGGAGGGGGCGAAGGGGCGGAAGCTCTCGCGGAACTTGATCTTGAGGTTCATCGTCTCCTGCATCTTCGGGCTGCGGGCATCGCCGATAATGCTCCTCGAGCCGAGGGCGCGGGGGCCGAATTCCATCCGTCCCTGGAACCAGCCGACGACCTTCTCGTCGGCAATCAGGGAGGCGATGCGACCGGGAAAGTCTTCCGGGGAAAGTTCGTGAAAGGGGAGACGGCGCTCCTCGAGGAAGGCGCGGATCTCGGCGTCGCTGTACTCGGGACCGAGATAGGAACCGCGCTGCACGTCTTCTCCCGTCGCCTGCCTTTCGTTACCGAGGTACTGGTGCCAGGCGAGGAGGGCGGCTCCGAGAGCTCCGCCGGCATCGCCGGCGGCGGGCTGAATCCATATCTTCTCGAAGAGTCCGGAGCGGAGGAGATGCCCGTTGGAGACGCAGTTGAGTCCGACTCCGCCGGCAAGGCAAAGGTTTTTCTGTCCAGTTTCCCGGCGCACGTGCCGGCCGATGCGGAGGACTGCCTCCTCGGTCACTTCCTGGACGGACCGGGCGAGGTCCATCTCCCTCTGCGTGAGCTCGCTCTCCGGTTTCCGGGGAGGGCCGCCGAAGAGGCGGGAGAATTTATTGTTTGTCATCGTGAGTCCGGTGGCAAAATCGAAGTATTCCATGTTGAGGCGGAAGGATCCGTCCTCCTTCAGGTCGATCAGCTCCTTCAGGATGAGGTCCTTGTACTTCGGTTCCCCGTAGGGAGCCAGCCCCATGACCTTGTACTCGGCGGAGTTGACCTTGAAGCCGGCATAGTAGGTGAAGGCCGAGTAGAGGAGGCCGAGGGAGTGAGGAAAGCGGATGTCGGCGATAATGCGTACGCCGTTGTCGCGACCGAGGCCGTAGCTGGTCGTCGTCCACTCGCCGACGCCGTCGATGGTGAGGAAAGCCGCTTCCTGGAAGGGGGAGGGAAAGAAAGCCGAGGCGGCGTGTGATTCGTGGTGGTCGGGGAAGATGATTTTCCCCTCGAACTCGAGATCCTTCCGGATGATGTCCTTGATCCAGAGCTTCTGCTTGACCCAGAGAGGCATGGCCTTGATAAAGGACCTTATCCCTTTCGGGGCGGTGGTGAGATAGGACTCGAGGATGCGCTCAAACTTGAGAAAAGGCTTCTCGTAAAAGGCGACGACGTCGAGGTCGCTCGTCTTCAGGCCGGCGCTGTCGAGACAGTACCGAACCGCCTGGAGAGGAAAGGCGTGGTCGTGCTTGCGGCGAGTGAAGCGCTCCTCCTGCGCCGCCGCCTCGATCCGGCCGTCGCGTACCAGACAGGCGGCACTATCATGGTAGAAGGCCGATATGCCGATAATGTTCATGCCGACAATCTCGTTGCCTTGCCATCCATGGCACGCCCGGTAGGCGCGGGCACTCTCGCCGGCATCGCCGAATTCCTGATATGCTTCAGGGGAGGGCCTATTCGACTGTCAGTTCGGCGTCCTCGATGATGACGTCGTACTTGTAGCCGGCACCGAAGTCCTTGTCGGTCACGACCATGCCGCTCACCACGACGGTGTCGCCTTTCGCGGCTGTGGCACTGGTGGTGATCGTCAGGTCGTTCGCTCCCTCGTGGTCGGTGCCGTCCTGGAGGTGGACCCAATTCTTCCCCATGATCTGGGGAGAGAACTTCACCACCTTGCCCCGGATGCTGACCTTCTGGCCGCTGAGCTCTGACTTGCCGCTGAAGACTTCAGCAACGGTGTGTCCGCCCTCGGGGACGGCCAGTCCCGTGAAGTCGACGGCATCTTCGACGACCGTCGCCTGCGGAGAGGGATGGGCGGCCTTCATGGCGGCATCGGCATCGAAGTCGGCATCGGCCGGGGGAAGGGTGGCATCCCCGGTGGTGATGGCGCCGACGAAATAGATGGCGTCAAAATCGCGATCGAGGGTTTTGCTGTGATAGTTGTCCATCGCCATTCCCGGGGGGATGTTCACCACGTCACCGACGGAAACCTCGAATTTGGGGGCGGCGGCCCAGAGGGTTTCGCTGCCGGTGTCGAACTGGACGTAGGTGTATCCGCCGGAGTCCATGGTTTCGAGAACGGTGCCGCTCCAGCCGGCAGGGGCAGGGGGGGGCGCCGGATCCGTCGGGTCGACGGTGGGCTCGGGGGCGGGGATGACGGTCTGGTCCACATCCACCGGGGCTTCGGTCTTGCACCCCATGGGCAGGGAAAGGAGAACGGCGGCGAGCATGAGGGGCGTGAATATTCTTCTCAACTGGTATACCTCCACTTAATTGGTTTTGTGTCGCGGGGACAGGCAGGACCTTCCCTTCACATTTAAGAGTAGCAGGATACCACATCATGGTTACGGAGGACAAGTCCCCGGGGGCTGAGCGGCGAGGCGGTGACTTACCTCTTTTCGAGCCGAACCTCGATGCTGACCTCCGAACCTTCCCGGAGGTATTTGACAATTGCCCGGTCCCCGGGCGAGAGAGACCTGAGAATGTCAGCGAGATCGCGGAGAGAATCGACGGCCTGACGGTTGATTTCGAGGAGCAGGTCTCCCTGGCGGAGTCCGGCCTTCGCGGCGGGGGATCGGTCGACGACACCATCGAGACGGACACCTTTCCCGGAATAGGAGAAGTCGGGAATGGTGCCGAGACTGACGCGGCGGCTTCCCGCCTGTTCCTTGCCGGCCGCGGGGGGAGGGGCTTCGCCCGACCGGGGGGGAGGAGTCAGGCGCTCCTCGCGGCCGGCGAGGTACTCAACGACTTCCCTGGTGATGGCGGCCACCCGGACCAGCCCGGCCGCGTCAATCTTGTCGACGGTGTCGCTGGGGCGGTGGTAGTCCTGGTGAGGGCCCGCGAAGAGCGGCACCGCCGGTATTCCCGCCTCCTGGAAACTTATGTGGTCACTGGAATCTAACTCTTCCGTGGCCATGACGACCTCGAGGCCGGTGAGGAAGCCCGCTCCCCTGAAGATGTGGACCCACTGGCCCGCCGAACTTCCGCCGAGAACCATGAGCTTCTTCCCCCCCAGGCGTCCGACGGTGTCGAGATTGACCATGCCCCGACAGGACTGGTGGGCGAAGAGGCCGCCGGCAGCGACAGCATGGCGTGAGCCGAGTCGGCCCTCCTCTTCGCCGCTGAAGGCGGCGAAGACGACGGTGCGTTCCGGTTTCCAGTCCTTTCCCAGGATGCGGGCCAACTCGAGCATGACGGCGACCCCGCTCGCATTGTCGTCGGCCCCGTAGTGAATTTTGCCCTCGTTGCCGTGGCGGATATCGCTGCCTTCGCGGCCGAGGTGATCGTAGTGCGCCCCGATGACGACGCTCTGGCCCGACCACTCCCCGCGGGTTCCGGGAATCACGCCGATGACGTTTTTCATGACAATTCCGCCGCTCTCGGGAGAGTTGGCGGCCCACACCTGGAGGTAGCCATCCTCCTCTCCGCCGAGGGGACGAAGTCCGTATTCCTTCATCTTGCCGGCGATGTAGCGGGACGCTTCGTCGAGGCCGGGTGAACCGTGACCACGCCCCTCGAGCTTTTCGGAAGCGAGGAAGCGGATCGTCTCGAGCATGCCCTGCTCGGAGAAGAGGGGCGTTCGCTCGGCCAGGGGCTCCCGGCGGGGGAATGTCCCGGCGGGGAGAGAGCCGTCGGCGGCGCCGTCGAGAAGGACGGTGAGCGGACTGACCGTCGTCGGCCACCGCCCCTTGGCGACATTTGAGGGTTCCCGGCCCGCAAAGGCGAGGTAGCTGTACTTGTGGTAGTGGGGGAGCTTCCTCCCCAGGCCGGGGATGGCGTCAAGGTTGTCGGCGGCGATCCAGAGGAGGGCAAGGTCGGGATTGAGAGGGTGGCGGGCGGTGAGAACGAAGGCGTGATCACGGCCGGGAAGGGTGGTTTTCTCGAGGCGCACCGCGGCGGTGTCGAGGGTGATGTCGTACTGGGTCGTGGCGGAAAGAAGAGAAGGGAAGAAACGGTTGTTCCAGCCGAGGATCCAGACCGAACGGTCGGGCGGCAGGTCGGCCACCTCATTGTCCGCGACGATCTCCACGTTTCCGGGACCGGTGCGGCTGAGGGAGAGGGAAAGTTCCCGGTAAGCGCGAAGTCGCTCTTCCTCGACCGCCGCGGGGAGAACGATGAGGGCCCGGTCGGCTCCGAAGGCGGAGGAGAGGGCCGGTGGGATCTCGAGGGAGTGAAGGCGACGGAAGATGTCGTACTCCGGGTCAACGTCAACTCGCAGGGGCCGGGCCGGGAGTGAAATCTTGAGAATCGACTTTCTGCTCCTCATCGCGACCGTGACGACATGGGCTTCGGCCTGGTCTTCGAGGGTGATGGCCAGGGGAACGTCGACATCGAAGGGCTCACCTTCGGGCTGGACCTGCCGGAGCGTTGCCCGCAGGAGGTAGCGGTCGCCCGTCTTTTCCGTGCTCACCCCTTCGAGGGAGAATTCCGGTGCGCCGGAACGGGTGACCCACTGGGTGAAGAAGGCAGCCAGGGAATCGCTGGAGACTTCTTCGAAAGAGAGGCGCAGATCGTCGAAGGAGGCGGTGCGGTAGCGGTGGCGGCGGTAGAACGCTTGCAGTCCCCGGGTGAAAATGTCGTCGCCGAGACGGCGGCGCAGCATGTGGAAAAGCATGAGTGACTTGCCGTACCCGACGGCTTCGGAAACGGAACCGTGCCGGGAACGGAATTCGGTGAGGGCCATGTCCCTTCCCGAGAGAACGTAGTCGGTGTACTTCTGCAGGGTCTCGCGGCGGTACTCCGCTCCCTGACCCCGGGACTCTTTGATGAGGTGGTCGGAGAGATAGGCGGTGAGTCCTTCCCCCCAGTTGCCGGAAGGATAGTCGACGTAGACGCTATTGCCCCACCAGTTGTGGAGAATCTCGTGGGGGTAGGAGGAGTGGAGAATGAAGGGAAAACGGATGACTTTCGACCCCATCAGGGTGAAGGAGGGCATGCCGTATCCTGTTTCCCAGAAGTTCTCCACCAGCGCAAATTTACCGTAAGGGTAGGGTCCTATCAGGTTTTCGTACATCGCCAGATACTGCACGGTTGCTTCGAGGTAGCGGTTTGCCAGGGCCTCGTCGGGCTGGCGGAGGAAGACCATCGCCTCGACCTTCCCTTCCCGACGGTCGTATTCCCGGTAGGGGCCGGCGACGAGATAGATGGCGTCCTGCGGTGATCGTGACTCCCAGCGCACTCTCCGCGCCGCGCCGTCCCTGTCGTGCACGGTTCGTTTCCCCTGACTGACG
>PVMK01121838.1_pt1 | contig 11021 bp, 13 predicted proteins | sample 1853481 | NCBI WGS metagenome assembly PVMK01 (sample SAMN08533507, study PRJNA380276) | Marine sediment metagenome, whole genome shotgun sequencing project. | reverse complement strand
TTTGTATCTTTCCGGGTCACACCTCCACCTCAGATCCTCTGGTGGAATGCGATACTGACCGTCCTCCATGATTCTCCTCCGAGATGATCCTACGTAAGACCTCTTTCCACGCCTTTGCCAGCACACCACTCCAGTGTCTTTGTGCCGTGTCCTGCTTATGTTACGCGAAAGCAGTAGAAAAGGCTCGCCGCATTCTGGGAGAAGCTATTGAGAAAATAGCAGTTGGTGGGAGAGAAGTTCTCCATTCTTACTGGGCCAGATGATCCTTGACAGTCCGGATAGGAGATTTGTAGTGTAGGGTCGTTCTAGAAAACGGGTCCTGCGATGCTTCCTGTCATTGATCATTTTAAACCGAATCCTTCTACTGACCTTCTCAACAGAGTTCAGGCGCTTTCAGAAAAACTCCGAGAGGAGAGAGGGGAACTGACCCCAGACAAAGAGTTCAGGCCACTGATTCCTGATCGACTGGAGGACGCACCGAGCCTGCAGATGGATGACTTGAGTGGTACCAAGCAGTCAGCTATTCGGTCTGATTCCAGTTACCTTGAGGGAAGGGCTCGTCTGAGGGCCCAGGAGGGTGACCTTCTTGTCACCGGCATCCCTCCCTCTTCTGGCTACGAAACTTATTGCCGGGAGTTTCTGGGTCTGGGAAAGGTGATGTGGGTACACCCGGAAACCGCCCCAGAGGAACTGCACCTAGCCAGCCTGTGCTGGAAGGATCGAAAAGTCCGCCGGACTCTGGTTCACGCTTGTCGATCTCACTCCTTGTTTTACATCCATCCCTATATGGGTAGCCTCTCCGTTTGGCGGATGGCAGACTTGATGCATCGAAGCAGCCGAAGGATGATCAAGGTGATTGGACCCCATCCGGGACTTGCCGCATGGGTGAACAACAAAGCGGACTTTGCCAGGACCGCGAGTCGTCTCTTTGGTGAAATGTCGATCCCCCCGACTCGCGTGGCCAACAACTTTGCCTTCCTGAGTAAACGCGTTCGGGAGATCGCCGCCAAATCTCCAGTCATAGGCTTGAAGCTGCCGAGTGCCGCCGGAGGGGCTGGGAACCTGGTGCTGGAGGCGGAGCGCTTTCGTGGCCTTTCTCTGGAGTCCATTCGAACCGAATTGAAAAAGCTCTTCAATGAGATGGGTTGGAGTGCTGAGGGAAGGCTCATCGTCGGCAGTTGGGAGACCGATGTCCTCTCAGCACCTTCAGCGCAGCTGTGGATTCCTCCCGAACTCGAGGGCCCACCTGTTGTGGAGGGAATATTTGAGCAAGAGTTCAGCAGTCGACAGGGCATGTTTGCAGGGGCCAGACCCGCCACCTTTCCCGCCCAGCTTAACCAGGAGATCGCTAACCGATGCTGGTTGTTGGCCTTGCTTTTCCAGCGTCTTGGTTACATCGGACGCTGTTCTTTTGATCTGATTCTGGTTGGAGAGAGCCTCGAACAGAGCCGGCTCGAATTCATTGAGTGCAATGGGCGCTGGGGTGGGACCTCGCTGCCCATGACATTGATGAATCGGCTTTTTGGCGACTGGACCCGCCAGCCCTTTGTGGTGACGAGTGTCCACGTCAAGGGGTTGAACCGACTTGAGTTCGTGCAGCTCCTGGAGCACTTTGCGGGAGATATCTTCGATCACCGTACCGGTGGGGAAGACTCATTTTCTTCACTCCGGAACGAATACGGGCCAGGTCTCGAATCAGCCTCATCGCCCTCGGCAGCAGCCTGAGTGAAGCTGAACAACTGGCGAAAGTCGACTTCCCAGCCCAGGTACAAGAGCTGGTCCAAGGGCTCACTCACAGCAAGGTCGATCAGATGGGCTGAAGTCGGGTACGGATGTCTTGATCAATGCCCAAAACATGGGCCTCAGGAACTTCTCGCCATGCCTCGTGGGTAATCGGTTCCGAAGCCACCACCACAGCACGGTATTTTCCCCTCTCGTCGTGGTGGGTGTGGGGAATCCCGCAGATCTCACAGTCGTGGATCCCTTGACGTTCCACCCAGTTGAGGGTGTTATTCCAGCGCGAACCCACCAATACGGTGCCGTCCGTCAAAAGGAAGTTAAGTCTGGGAGCCTTCTTGGCTCCCGCCTCTTCACACCAGTCGGCCAACCGGCTGACCCCTTCCCGGAGTAGCTGCATGAGCAGCTCCAGATCAGGACCCGTTTCCTGCAGGTCGATTCCTGCCCGAACCATCCTGCTCAGTAGCCAGAGAAAGGCCTGTTCACTGTCTGTGCTACCCTGCCGACGCTTTTGCAAGTGCCATTCTGTCTCTTTTTCCATTTGTGTTCGGATTTTCTCGAAAGCTGTAATCGTTCCATTGTGGGCGAAAAGCCAACGTCCAAGACGAAAAGGGTGAGTATTGCGTACCGAAGCTTCTCCCACCGTGGCCCTTCGTATGTGGGCCAGGACTGTTTTGGCATAGATGCGTTCCGCCGTAGCACTGAAGTGGAGGTCTTGGTAAGCCGCTCTCCCGTGACGCTCGATCTCCGGGCTGCCGTCAGCATAGTACGCAATGCCCCACCCGTCAGCGTGGGAGATACCCCTCAGGTCGGAACGGCTCTGAATCAAAAGAGCATTTTGAGCGTGGACAAGGGTGCATTCAACCTTGGTCAGTTCGTTGGTACGAAAACCGTAAAGACGACACACGGTTCACTTTTTACTGGGAGAGAGTTCGCTCCATCGGTGGCCGATGCGGCGTAGATCCAGAAGCCTTGTCAGCATCTCGTCTTGCCGCTTTTGATCCAGGCTAGTGACATGGCTAAGGAGAGTACCGCAGCTGATTGCGTGATCCAGACCCGTCGTGAGACCTTGGAGGATTTTCTCTTTCAGTTGAGATTCGATTCGCTCTTGATGATGTTGGCTGATGAGCGCCTTCACCGCCTCTAACGCCACTTGGTGCTCCCTGTACAGACGAGACACATAATCCGAACCTCGGCTTTTACGCACCTCGGGATACAGGATCTCTTCTTCAAACTCCATGTGAGGTCCGGCTACCTGGTCAAGGTCCTCCGCCATTCGAACTGCCTCTTCCAGATTGTCGTCTCGAAGAGCTTGAAGGATGTCAGATAGGCCTTGGGTCAGGTGCCGATGATCTTCCACAAAAGCCTCGGACAAGGATATGTTGTTCCTCATGTGAATTCTGACACTCAGTGTAGCACAGCCCTGAAGCCCTTCATCACTGAAGACCTCAAGGGATGCTAAGCTAACCCCTGAACCAGGTTTCTGCACAAAGTGCAAGACAGCACTCCTCCTACACGTTCACTCTTCGGGTAATAGCCTGTATACTGCTCAAAATTCGTCCTCTAGATGGGTGCGATAGGTGTTTTCTGTTTTCTTCGCAGTTCTTTAGGTATTGAGGGGATGAAAAAGATTCTCAGCCAAGTAATAAAAGGTATCAGTGCCCACCTGCGGATCGGGTTCCTTTGCACCCAACCGACTTACGGGCAACTTGTGTCACCTGACTTTTCGGACTTTTTAGAAAGGCACATAGGCTTTTCTGCTTCGGACTCAAAGAAAATCGAACAGGGAAAGGTTCTTACAAAGGCTCTAGACACCAGGGTGAAGAGCGAGGTAGCTCTCGGAGGCCTGCATTCGCCGTTCTCCTCACACCGATCTGGCAGAGGAATGTTGCCGTCGATATGAAACGGCGATCTACTGGGGGTACTCCGGCAGCGCAGGGGTTTTCATGCCACACGATATCCGAGAATTACTCACGGAGCAAAGACAACTGGCACAGGTTGCCCAACAAGAGGAGGCCAGCCCTTAGGGGATGTTTTAACGTGTTAGCCAAACTAAGATTTTGGTTCATGTGCCGTAAAAATGATGATCGATTTGAGCAAGAATCGACTCCTTGCGCCCATTCCCCAGAAAGCGATAAGCCATGATCTTAACCTGGGTGGTCATCAGCCTCGTCGGCCTGGGGATCGCTATGATGGGGAGCCGGCGAGCGGTTCATCACGCTTCCGCTTTGGCGTCTGAGCTGAGAGTTCCCCCTTTTCTCATGGGTATGACGTTCCTGGCTCTGGGAACCGACCTTCCGGAAATTGCCACCTCCATTGTTGCCGCAGTGGCGAACCATGGGGATATCATTGTGGGGAACTCGATTGGTTCTACGGCCACACAGATCACTCTGATACTGGGACTGTTACCGCTCGTCGGAGGAGCGTTTGTGGTGGGACGGAGCCGGGTCGCCCTGGTAGGAGCTGTCACCGTGGCGGCTTTGGGACTCGGAGCTGTGCTGATGGCTGATGGGTTCCTCTCCCGATTAGATGGGTTGGTATTGGTGATGACCTGGGTGCTGGGTTCCCTCTTGGTGTGGGCCCATCGTCCTCAGTTTAGCGAGCCATCTTTGACCATTCCCGTCCGCCGCAAGGGTTATCATGCGCTCCTAGCCCTATTCTCCTTGGCAGTGGTCGCAGCAGGATCAACTGCAGCGATCTCGGCCTTCATACAGCTCACCGCACTGCTGGGGGTGCCCGAGTACTATGTGAGCTTTTTTGCCATCTCCCTGGGGACGTCCCTTCCAGAATTATTGGTGAATATCACGGCCATTCGGAGTGGTGAGCGAGATCTGGCCGTGGGCGATGTGCTGGGCGCATGCATGGTCGACTCGAGCCTTTCCATCGGCATAGGACCTCTGGTTAGCCCGACATGGGTGACGGCCTCCTCGGCGATTCGGGGCTCCCTGACCACAATGGGTGTGGTGACTTTGGCTATCCTGATACTTTCGTTGGCCCGTCGCCACGACTGGCGCACAGGTGTGGCCTTATTGATCCTCTACCTCGGCGTGTACGTGGTTCTATTGGGTACTTGAGAAAGTTCGTTTTCAGCCAGCTACTCTTCATGCCGCCCGAGTTGCTCGGTATCCGGGCCGATAACCTTGTGCTTTGCTACCAGTACCTTGCAAGGCGTCTCCCGGAGCAAGTGTTCGGCAGTGCTTCCCAGCACAAGCCGTGACACTCCTTTTCGACCATGAGTTCCTACAACGATCATGTCGGCGTCCTTTTCCAGAGCGTATTCGGAAAGCCGCTTCTCCACGGGTCCGGTCAAGACAACCTCCTCAGTTGTGACACCTTCCTGCAGATTGTCCGGAACCAGCGACCTAACCTTATCCAGTAGCTCCTGCACCAGCTCATCACCCTCGTGTGGCACCGATGCCACAGCTATGTCAACAGGGAGATGCTCGAGGACGTGAACCAGGTAGAAAACCCCGCCACTCTCTAGAGAAAGACTGAAAGCCGTTTCCAGAGCCAGCAAAGAGGTTTCAGAGAAATCCACTCCTATCACGATCCTTCTCAGTTGCATCCAAATCCCCTGGCACCACTGTAGCCTGAAAGGTAAGCGGCGGCAAGAAGCAAAGAGCCTGTTTTTTAGAGGTGGATGACCTCGACTTGAGCACCCACGATAGGTTCGCTATGATTGGTCCCCTTGGCTCGAGCTGAGCTGCAGAAAGGTCTCAATGTCACGCGTCTTGTGCAGGGTAAGAATGTTGCTTCTGTTCCCAATGGTAGCAATGGTGCCCCTAAGCTGTAGTTCCGAGCAACCCGTCGAGGGAGAAGTCCTGTATAGGCTCCACTGCGCCTCTTGCCACGGGATCAGCGGAAAGGGAGATGGCGTGGTGGCGGAATTCCTGAGTCCTCGGCCAACGGATTTGACAGTCTTCAGCAGGGAACAGGGAGGGGATTATCCAGCGCGCGATGTGATGCAGGCCGTTGACGGGACGAGGACGGTTCAGGCCCACGGTGATTCAGCTATGCCCGTTTGGGGAAGAGTCTTCGAAGAGCATTTGCAGGACGCCCTCTATACCCAACGCACGACCTTACTTCATCTAGGTGCCCTTGTGGAGTACATCCGAACTTTGCAGCAGGAGTAGCTGACTGTACCCTACTGGAGGTCAAGAATTCAGCGGGGGTGCAGAGCAGTCGGAGGGTGGCGTCGAAACACTAGAGAATGGAGGTGCATCTGGAGATGGAGGACTGTCAAGACCGAAGATTGTTGGATTGACTTCAGGAGAGATCGAGTAGGCCGCGTAGTATGTCCCGTCGACTGATCAGTCCAATCAATTGGTTCCCTTGCAGAACGGGATAACGGCGGTATTTGAATTCGACGAACAGATGTGCGATCTCCATGACACTCGCCTCCCCATCAACTGATCGGACATCACGGCTCATGAATTCCGCAACAGGCCCGCCGAGTTCAGAGTGATAACTGGCTTTGACGAACGCATCCAGACAGTCTCGTTCAGTCAGGATCCCGACCAAGTTGCCCTCCGCATCGACAACTGGAGCTCCAGAGATGTCATTTCTCACCAGCTCGTGTATCGCGTCTGTAACATCCATCTCGGGAGATAAAGTGATCAACACTCGGGTCATCACATTTTTAGCCCTCGAGGAGATACTCATAAGCTCATCCCCCACTGTCATCATAGCGACGGCAATCAGCCGTTTCTGAGGTCCAGCGGCAGGTGTCGCACGCTCGGTGCTGTTGCTCGGCAGGCTCCCCTATATTCGAGCCATGGCACGGCCTCAGGAATCCATCACGTCCATGAGCAAGACCTACCGCCGTTCCCCCAAAGGCCAGTAGAATTAGAACAAAGCTGGAAATAAAAAGAATAAAGAAATCTGGCATCGTTACTCCACGTTGGCCAGCAACGATTTGAATCGGGGCGTAAACCTCTCCCGAAGATCGTTTCCTTTCCGAATAAGAAAGGAGGCATCGATCTCCTCGCGCACGGCAAATTTGTATGCTTCCTCCGCTCCCATGACCATCAAAGCAGTAGCCAAGGCATCTGCCGCCGCTGCAGAGGAGTGTACCACAGTAGCCGATGCCAGGTCTCGGTATGCAGTCCTGCCGATCCGCGGGTCAATCGTGTGTGAATACCTGCGTCCGTTCTTCTGGAAAAAGTTACGATAGTCTCCAGATGTCGCCACTGCTCTGTCGGAACAGTTGATCACTGTCCCCAGAGATCCTTGTCCAGGGGACCGTTCGATTGCGACCATCCAGGGCCGCCTGTAAGCGTTCTGCCCGATGGCCTTCAGCTCCCCACCGATCGCTACTAGACCGTTGTCGATGCCCGATACGATCAGTAGTTCAATAAGCTTGTCAACAGCGTATCCCTTGGCGATCCCCGATAGATCTATAAAGACATCCTCCCGCTCTTTTCGGATGGCCGGCGGTGACCGACGAACCTGGAGTAGACCACGTCCAACGTTTTCTAAGGCACGCTTGATCCGCGAATCGGGAGGGATCTGTGCGGTCGTCCACTCCGGGCCAAATCCCCATAGATTCACCAGAGCACCAACGGTAACGTCGAAAGCTCCACCAGTCCTGGTGTTCCAATACAAGGATTGTTCAAGGACTTCGAGCAGATCCGTCGACACCCTGACCCAATCGGTTGTAGAAGCTCTGTTGAACCGCATGATCTCGGAATCCTGGAGATAAGTGGACATGCTCTTGTTGACCTTGTCCAAGACATGCGCGATCTCGGCGGCCAGCTGCTGCCGATCTATGGCTTTCGGGAAATCAACGATCTTGACCGAGTAGGTGGTGCCCATGGTGGTTCCGCTGAATTGAACAACAGAGCTGTTAACTGAGTCTTTACCGCCAGCGAGACACACCAAGGCAATCGACAGAAACGACCACAGAAAGATGTAAAGGAATGACTTCGAATGTGCCTGGGAACGCAAATCTTTCATCCTCCGAAATCATCGAGCATGATATCTTCCGGATCCACGCCGAGATCGTCGAGCATCTTGATCACTGCCTTGTTCATCAACGGAGGGCCGCACACATAGTACTCGCAATCCTCCGGTGCCGGATGCTCCCGAAGGTAGTTGTCATAGGCCACATGATGGAGAAATCCCGTATAACCCGTCCAGTGATCCTCGGCCTTCGGCTCGGACAGGGCAACGAACCACTGAAAGTTGTCATGGGTCCTCGCCAATCGGTCGAAAAGCTCGACGTAAAACAGTTCCTTTTGACTGCGTGCTCCATACCAGAAAGTGATTTTACGGTTGGTCTTTAGCCGTTTGAGCTGATCGAGAATGTGAGAGCGCATCGGAGCCATACCTACACCGCCACCGAGGAACACCATTTCCCTGTTGTTCTCCCGCGCAAAGAAATGTCCATAGGACCCCGACAGCACCACCCTGTCTCCCGGTTTCAGGCTGAAGAGATACGAGGACACAATACCCGGCGGCACCCTCTTCCCTGAACCCGGAGGTGGAAGGGCGATGCGAACGTTGAGGGTAACCACTTCCCGTTCGGCCGGATAGTTGGCTAGCGAGTAGGCGCGAACGGTTGTTTCCTTGGTGCCGGCTTCATAGCGCCACAAATTGTGTCGATCCCAGTCGGATCGAAACTCCGGTGCGATGTCAAATTTGTCGAAGGTTGTCTGGTAGGGTGGACACTCAACCAGAACATAGCTGCCAGCCCGGAAATCCATCACCTCACCATGGGGAAGTTCCAGCACGAGTTCCTTGATAAAGGTGGCGACATTCGGGTTGGAACGAACCTGGCACTTCCACTTTCGGACCCCGAACACCTCTTCGGGAACCAGAATTCTCATCTCCTGCCGGACTGCCACCTGGCAGGCGAGTCGGAAGCGGTTGGCGGCCTCGCGCCGTGTGATCAATGCCCTCTCTGTGGGCAAGATCGGGCCACCCCCCTCAAGGACGGTGACTTTGCACTGACCGCAGGTTCCGCGACCACCACAGGCGGAAGCAATATAGATTTGTGCACTGGCTAGAGAGCGGAGCAGGTTGCTGCCGGCAGGCACCGAGATAACCCGACCCTCGTTGATCGCGATAGTCACGTTTCCAGTGCAGACAAGCCGGGAACGAATGACGAGGATCAATAATGAAAGAGTGAGTACGATGCCGGTGAGGACAATGACGCCCAGGATGACTTCAACCAACATTCATTTGGCATCCTTTGATCAGAGTTGAATACCCGAGAAAGCCATGAAACCCAAAGCCATCAGACCCACTGTGATAAAGGTAATCCCAAGTCCTTCGAGGCCTTCAGGGACATCGCTGTACCTGAGCTTTTCGCGAATTCCGGCAAGAGCCACCACCGCCAGGGCCCAACCGAATCCGCTGCCGAAATCCATACACAAGGCTCTCTGAAAAATCGTAATTGCGCTCCACCATGAAGAGCGTCCCACCAAGGATTGCGCAGTTGACGGTAATGAGCGGTAAAAAAACGCCCAGTGCCTGGTAGAGAACGGGGAAGTACCGATCCAGAGTCATTTCGAGAATCTGGACCATCGCGGCAATGACCCCGATGTAGGTCACCAACCCCAGGAAACTCAAGTCCACTCCTTCGAAACCCGCCCAGCTCAGAGCTCCTTCCTTCAGCAGGTACTGATGAATGAGATAGTTGGCAGGAACGGTTATCAGCTGGACGAGCACGACGGCCGTTCCCAGTCCCAGGGCTATGTTGGTTCTCCTGGAGATTGCCAGAAATGTGCACATGCCCAGATAAAAAGCCAGTGCCAGGTTTTCGACGAAAGCGGATTGAATGAAAAGACCGAGAGCGCCGCCCATCATGCAACCTCCCTTTGGTGTAGCTGGGAGATCTGGAACTCCTGCTTTTCGACCTGTTCCTTTTTCCATGTGCGAATCCCCCAGATGGTCAGACCGATCAGGAAGAACGCACTCGGTGGCAATAGCATCATGGCATTCGGCTGGTACCAGCCCCCTTCTTCGATAAGAGCTACCACCGGGTAACCCAGCAAGGTTCCTGAGCCCAGAATCTCTCGCGTGCCAGCGACCATGATCAGGATCAGGCTGTAACCCAGGCCGTTGCCAAGACCATCTATGAAACTGAGGACTACCCGGTTACTCATGGCGAAGCTCTCGGCTCTTGCCAGCACAATGCAGTTTGTGACGATCAGACCTACAAAGACCGAAAGTTGTTTACTCATGCCATACGCATACGCCTGAAGAAACTGATCCACCAAGATGACGAGCGAGGAAATAATCGTGATTTGGACAATGAGACGGATACTACGGGGAATATGATGCCGAATGAGGCTGATCGAAGCATTGGAGAATGCCAGCACCGTGGTAACGGCTGCGCTCATCACCAGCGCCGGTGCCAGACTGGTGGTGACTGCCAGCGCCGAGCAGATCCCCAGGATGTGCACCGTGATCGGATTGCGGTTCACAAAGGGATCGAAGAAGACTCTCGATTTCTTGTCTGTCATCGTCTATTCCTACTCTGAACGAATTTTCTGCAAGTAGGGCCCGAACCCATATTCGCCCAGCCAAAAACGAAGCAGGTTCGTTATGCCGCGGGTGGTCCGAGTGGCTCCGGTGATCCCGTCCACCTGAAACTCAAAATTGGGCTCCGCCGGGTCAACCCGGCCAGATGCGACGCCAATCTGCAGATGACCCGCCAGGTCACGAACCTTCTTCCCCTGCCACTGGATTCGCCACTCCGGATCATCGATCCTGGCACCCATACCCGGCGTTTCGGCGTGTTCGAAGAAGCTCAAAGCAACCACCGTATTGGCGTCACGGGCCAATGCCAGATATCCATAGAGTGTAGACGCGTACCCGCTGCCGTGGACGGGCAGGATGAACAGTTCGGTGCGATCCCCCTTCTTGACCAGGTAGACCGTACCATACCTTGCACGTCTCTGGATGTTGGCGATATCTTGCTCTGGAGGAAGTTCAATGCTCTGCTGAGGGTCTTGGGCCGCCTTGCGGTGATCGTATTCACGCGGATCGATGGAGGGGGCATAGTTACCGGTCGCAAAATCGATGACATGTACCTCGATCTGGGGAACGTCGATGCTCCCCAAGAGGTCTTCAACGCCTGGCAAGCGGGCCACGATGTCCAGGATCTGCTGCTGTCGTTCGCGTTCCCTATTCGCAACCTGAGCCGGTTTCAACAGAACGGCGGCTGTTGACACCAGGACGGCACAAACCAGAGAAACAGTCAGGGCCACGATCAAGGTCTTGGTAGAACCGTCGTTCGGCAGCTCCTTCAGCCTCCGCATCCATTCTAGAATCTTGTC
>PVMK01120934.1_pt1 | contig 11021 bp, 9 predicted proteins | sample 1853481 | NCBI WGS metagenome assembly PVMK01 (sample SAMN08533507, study PRJNA380276) | Marine sediment metagenome, whole genome shotgun sequencing project. | reverse complement strand
CGCGAAATGGATCACCAGCGACAAGGACCGGGATGCGGTCGAAGCGATGTTCGGTGAGGAAATGGGTGCAAAAATGGGTGCAACTGACCCCTCGACGGGCGGCAAGCCGCAGTAATATTGGAGCGGGACACGGGGCTCGAACCCGTCACCTACAGCTTGGGAAGCTGTCGCTCTACCAGATGAGCTAGTCCCGCGGTGTGCCAGACAAGCGATCATACACGGCACTGTAGGCGGCGAAACAGCCTGCAACCGAGTGGTCGCGCCGCACGCGGTCGCGGTTCAACGCAACGAGTTGTGCTTTCTGTTCTGCGCTGAGCCCAAGCACGCGTACCGTGGCATCGGCCAGGCCGGCAGGATCTTGCGGCGTAACAACCCAGCGTGAATCGCCCACGATCTGTGCCCCATCGCCAACGTCCGTGGTCACACACGGCACCCCCGATGCGAGGGCCTCGAGTAATACGTTCGGTGTGCCTTCGCCGTAGCGCGACGCCACCAGCAACACGTCGAACCCTGGGTACAACTCGGCGAGATCGTCACGCTCGCCCAGCAATCGGGATCGTTCGAGCACGCCGTGCCGCAGCAGGGTCGCGGTGACGTTGCCATTCGCGGCGTCCATGCCACGGCCAATGAATACCAGCCGGGCGTCCGTTACCTGTTCCGCAACCCGCGCCGCCGCGGCCGCGAAGTTGTCCAGATCCTTCATCGGATGGTCGCGCGCCACCCAGGCAATCACCGCAGCGTTGTCGGGAACGTCCGAAATTCCAATACGCGTTCGCGCGCTGCTGCGGTCGTTGCCGGTGAAACGCTCGGCGTCGACGCCGTTGGGAATCACTTCGCACGCCCAGCGGCGGTAGCCCAACGACTGGTGCGACTGGCTGCCCGCGTGTGAGTTGAACACCACCACGTTCGGTCGCCAGATTGGCCAACTCGAGGCGCGGATCACCCAGCGGGTGGCAAGCTTTTCATCGGCCAATCGATCGATGCTGTGGCGCACATCCCAGAGCAATGGGGCCTTCAAGCGCCTGGCCAGCAGCGCGGCGAGCAGATTGCCGTGATACATCCAGCCATGCACCACATCGGGTTCGAATGCCCGAGCGAACGCCAGTGCGCGCCGAATCCCGCCGACCGCGGATCCCGGGAGGCTACACGCCAGGACCGGTACACCGGCCGCCTGGAGTTGATCCGCGACCACACCCAGGCCAGAAACGCTGAGCACCCAGCAATCGTCACCGCGCGCGCGCGTATCCGCAACCAGGCGCGCCATGCTGCGCTCTGCCCCGCCCGTTTCTAGCCCCGAGATCACGTGAAGTATTCGCACACCGCGATGGTAATCTGAAACACCCTGCCCAGACGAGGCAGGAGGAGACAAAGGAAAGGAATGTTCACTCGCCCTGAACTGGAAGATGCCGCGCGCATCATCGCCCGCAACTTCGCCGCGACGCCACAATACTGTTGGCCGTTGCTGTCGCAGCGTGCGGGTTGTGAGGTATGGGTGAAGCACGAGAATCACACGCCCACCGGCGCTTTCAAGGTACGCGGAGGACTAGTGTATGTGGACGAACTGCGTCTGCGTGCGAATCCACCCGCCGGTCTGATCACCGCGACGCGTGGCAATCATGGTCAATCCATCCCCTACGCGGCCAGCCGCTACGACCTGCCGGTGATGGTGCTGGTCCCCGAAGGTAACAGCCCCGAGAAGAACCTCGCCATGCAAGCCTGGGGTGCGGAGGTCGTGGTCTATGGAACAGACTTCGACGACGCGCGGGTCGAGGCGTATGCGCGCGCCGACCAGCTGCAACTGGAGATTGTGCCCGCGTTCCACCCGACACTGGTGCGAGGTGTGGCCACGTACGCTCTGGAGTTGTTCACCGCCGTCCCCGATCTGAACACGGTGTACGTCCCGATCGGTATGGGCTCAGGCATATCGGGCGTGATAGGCGTGCGCGACATGCTGGGATTGACCACAGAGGTGGTCGGCGTGGTATCTGACAACGCCGACGCTGTGGCGACGTCCTTCGAAACCGGCACCCTCACCGAAACCCCAACGGCCAATACCTTCGCGGATGGCATGGCCTGCCGGGTGCCCGATGCGGACGCACTCGAGATCATCCGCCGAGGTGTGACGCGTATCGTCCGGGTCAGCGAGGACGAGGTCGCAGCGGCAATGCGAGCGATCTACAGCGACACCCACAACGTAGCCGAAGGCGCTGGAGCGGCGGGCTACGCCGCTCTGCTGCAGGAGCGCGAACGACAGGTTGGCCAACGCGTCGCCGTGATCCTGACGGGTGGCAATGTCGATGCGTCGATATTCGCATCCGTGTTGCGTGGCGAAACGCCGGTGCCGTAGTCTCCAATGTCGTGCGGGCGACGTGGACAACACATTAATCAGCTCAAGATGAGGGAGAACACAACATGCAGGTAGCGGACAAGATCATTGTAGTGACCGGTGGTGCCAGCGGCATCGGCCGGGCGCTGGCGCGGCGTTTTTCCGCCGATGGGGCAAAACACGTCGTGGTGGCCGACCTCAACGGTGACGATGCGCAAGCCGTTGCGGACGAGATCGGTGGCTCCGCGATCGCTCTGGATGTCAGCAACGAATCCCAGGTGATCGCGCTGATCGAGGCAACCGAGAACGACCACGGGCCCATCGATCTGTTCTGCTCCAACGCGGGTATCGGCCTGGGCCGCGGGATCGACGCCTCCGATGAGGACTGGCAGACCATCTGGGAAGTTAATCTGATGTCGCATGTCTATGCTGCGCGCAACCTGATTCCGCGCATGTCGGCTCGTGGCGGGGGCTACCTGCTAAATACCGCATCGGCCGCCGGGCTGCTCTCACAGGTCGGCTCAGTTACTTCCGCCGTCACCAAACACGCGGCGGTCGCGCTGGCGGAATGGCTGGCGATCACCCACGGCCGAGATGGCATCAAGGTATCGGTGTTGTGCCCGCAGGCGGTCCGAACCGCGATGACCGCCGGGAACGAAGGCGGGGTGGCCAGCGTCGATGGGATGATCGAAGCAGAGCAGGTCGCAGACACAGTGATCGAGGCGCTGGCGGAAGAGCGGTTTCTGGTATTGCCGCATCCTGAGGTGGCGAAATATATCCAGAACAAGGCCAACGACTACGACCGTTGGCTGCGCGGAATGCAGCGCCTCAACGACGAGTACAACGGCTGAAGCGGGCTCCCTTCAAAGCGCTTCCACGGCGCGGCGCGCCATCACCCTGACCAGGTTGGCGCGGTACTCGGCCGATGCGTGCAGATCGCTGTTGAACCGGTCGTAGTGAATTTCCACGGTGTCGACCGCGCTCGGCTGCAACGAGGTATCCAGCGCCGCTTCGAGATCGGCATCGCGGTACGCACAGGCTCCTGCCCCGGTGATGCCTACCCGGATGCCGTCGTCGAACTCGGCCACCAGTACGCCGACCACGGCATACCGGGACGCCGGATTCGGGAACTTCTGGTAGGCGGCTCGTTTGGGGATTCGAAACTCGATCGCGGTGATGATTTCGCCTGCTTGCAGCGCGGTTTCAAACAGGCTGAGGAAAAACTCGGCACCGGGAATGGTCCGCCGACTGGTGTGCACGGTCGCATCCAACGCCACTACCGCCGCGGGATAATCCGCCGCGGGATCACTGTTGGCTACAGACCCGCCCAGCGTACCGCGGTTGCGTACCTGGGCATCGCCAATCCGGCCGGCGAGATAGGCGAGTACCGGCAGTGCAGCCTGCAGATCCGACGAAGCCGCCACCTCCGCATGCCGGGTCATCGCGCCAATGCGCACCGTTGCGTCCCCGACCTCGATTCCAGAGAGTCCATCGATGCCGGCGAGATCGATGAGGTCGCTGGGTGCTGCAAGCCGCTGCTTCAACGTCGGAATCAGCGTCTGGCCGCCCGCCAGGAACAGGGCATCTTCACCGGCACCGAGTTGTTGCTCCGCTTCCTCCAGAGACGCCGGGCGATGGTAGTTGAAACTGTACATATTCAGATCTCCTTACAGATGTGCCACACCTTCTCGGGTGTCGCCGGCATCGTGATCTCTTCGGTTCCCAACGCATCGGTAATCGCGTTCATCACCGCCGCAGGAGAGCCGATGGCTCCGGCCTCTCCGCAGCCCTTCACGCCCAACGGGTTGTGGGTGCAGGGCGTAATCGTCATATCAATATTGAAACTCGGCAGATCGTCCGCCCGTGGCATGCAGTAGTCCATGTAGGACCCGGTAATCAGCTGACCCTGATCGTCGTACACGCCGTGCTCAAACAGCGCCTGGCCAATGCCCTGGGCAAGCCCGCCATGCACCTGACCCTCGACGATCATCGGATTGATCACCTCACCGAAATCATCGACCGCCACGAAGGCGACGACTTCGGTAACACCGGTCTGCGGGTCTATCTCCACTTCCGCGATATGCGTACCGGCGGGAAAGGTGAAGTTTTCGGGATCGTAGAACGCTTTCTCGGACAACCCGGGTTCCAGATCCTCGGGATAGTCCGTGGGCACGTAGGCGGCGAACGCCACCTCGCCGAAGCTCAACGACTGGTTGCTGTCGCGCACGGTGAATTGGCCGTCGTCGAAGTCGATCGCCGCCGCATCCGTTTTCAGCATGTGCGCCGCGATCAGTTTGCCCTTGGCAATGACCTTGTCAGACGCCTGCAGCAGTGCGGAACCGCCGACAGCAACCGACCGGGAGCCATAGGTGCCAAGCCCGAACTCGACCCGGCCGGTATCACCATGGACCACCTCGACATCCTCAAACGGCACCCCGAGGCGATCCGAAACAATTTGCGCAAATGTCGTTTCATGGCCCTGACCGTGGCTGTGTGAGCCGGTAAATACCGTGACCGAGCCGGTGGGGTTCACCCGCACTTCGCCGCTTTCGTAGAGTCCGACCCCCGCGCCGAGGGAGATCGCCAGTTGCGAGGGGGCGAGCCCGCAGGCCTCGATGTAGCACGCAAAGCCCAGGCCACGTTTCTTACCTGCCGCCTCGGACACCTCGCGGCGCGCCGGGAAGTTCGGGTAATCGATAGCTTCCAGCGCGCGATCCAGACTCGCCTCGTAGTCGCCAGTGTCGTACTCCAATGCCACCGGCGTCTGGTAGGGAAACTGATCGGGTTGGATCAGGTTGCGGCGCCGCAGTTCGGCTGGATCGATCCCCAGTTGCCGCGCCGCCACCTCGACGATGCGCTCCACCACATACGTTGCTTCCGGCCGCCCGGCACCCCGATAGGCATCCACCGGCACGGTATTGGTATACACCGCTTCGACCTCTACATGAATGGCAGGGGTCCGATATTGGCCGGCGAGCAGCGTGCCATACAGATAGGTGGGCACCGAAGCCGCGAACAAAGACAGGTACGCTCCCAGGTTGGCCCTGGTGCGAACACGCAGGCCAAGGAACTGGCCGTCGGCATCCAGGGCCAGCTCGACCCGGCTCAGATGATCCCGGCCATGCGCGTCGGTGAGAAACGACTCGGATCGATCCGCGGCCCATTTCACTGGTCGTCCTATCCGGCGCGCCGCCCAGGCGACCGTGGTCTCTTCCGGATAGACGAAGATCTTCGAGCCGAAGCCCCCGCCCACGTCCGGCGCGATCAACCGCAATTTGTGTTCGGGCGACAGCTCCACGAAGGCCGACAATATCAGGCGCGCGAGGTGCGGGTTCTGACTCGTGGTGTACAAGGTGATTTCGTCGTTGCCCGGGTTGTGCGTTGCCAGCGCCGCACGCGGCTCGATGGCGTTCGGTATCAGCCGGTTGTTGGTCAGCTCCAGCGTGACCACGTGGGCCGCATTTTCAAACGCCGCGTCGGTCGCCTGCTCATCGCCCAGTTCCCACAGATAACACCGGTTCTGTGGCACCGAATCGTAAATCGCTTCGCTAGTGGTGGCCGTCTCCAGCGCGACCACGGCGTCGAGCTCGCCAAAGTCCGTGGCAACAGCTTCCGCGGCGTCGCGCGCCGCCTGGCGCGTCTCGGCAAGCACCACGCCGTAGGGTTCGCCCACGTAGTTAACCCGTTCGCTGGCCAGCGGTGGATGGGGTGCGGAGATCATGTCAGCGCCGTCTTTCGACTTGACCGACCAGCCGCAGGGCAGATCGCCCAGGCCATCGGCGGCCATATCACGGCCGGTCAGGACGGCAATCACGCCCTCCATCTGGAGTGCACCCGAGATATCGATCTCACCAATGTCGGCGCGCGCGTAGGGCGATCGCAGGAACACCGCGTGGCATTGGCCGAACTCATTGAAATCGTCTGTGTACCGACCCGACCCGGTGATGAAGCGTGCATCTTCCTTGCGCAATACCGCCGCGCCGATGCCTGTCGCTGTTTCGCTCATCTCCCCCTCCTTCGCATTCGCTTGGCGTTGCCTTCGTGATCTCTTGGTAATCGCAGGGCTACATCCGCTCCGCGGCGCTGAGCACCGCTCGAACGATGTTGTGGTAGCCCGTGCAGCGGCAGATGTTGCCGTCCAACCCGGCGCGTACCGAACCCTCGTCGCCGGCCTCACCTCGTTCCACCAGATCGATTGCACTCATGATCATCCCGGGGGTGCAGAAACCACACTGCAGGGCGTGGCATTCGCGGAACGCCTCCTGCATCGGATGCAGGTCATCCACGGTGCCGATGCCTTCGATGGTGGTGATCGAGCCGCCGTCGATCTGAGCGGCCAGCACCGCGCACGATTTCACGGCGCGCCCGTCCAGATGAACCGTGCACGCGCCGCATTGGCTGGTATCACAGCCCACATGGGTACCGGTCAAGCCCAGCATCGAGCGCAGCACATCCACCAGCAGCGTATTCGGTTCGACGTCCAGCGTGTGCGCCGTTCCATTCACCGTAAGTTCTACGTTCACCGAAATCCCCTCTATCCTTTCATCTCTTACATCGCAAACAGCAGTGCCAGCAGCAGTACCGCAAACATGATGACCCAGATCGTCCAGCGGCCGCTGGACTCGTAGCGACCCGTCGCGTCCCCAGACGTATCGGAGGCGACCGATTTAACGCCGCCCGGCGCCACCTGCTCGCCAAAGGCCGAGAAAAAGTCGTCCGCGATCTTGCGCGTTGCGGCGTCGATCAACCGGGACCCCACCTGCGCCAGCTTGCCGCCGACATGGCCGACCACGGTGTAGCGCAACAGCGTACCGTCCCCCTCCTCAGTCAGCTGCACCTGTGCCTCGCCCTTCGCGAAGCCGGCGACGCCGCCCTTGACGTTGCCACACAGTCGATAGCTTTCCGGTTCGATCAGATCCTCGAGTTCCAGCCAGGTATCAAAGGTGGCGCTCACCGGGCCAATCTTCGCCTTCACCTTGGCTTCAAACGACGTTTCGCCTACCTGATCCATGGACAGGCAACCGGCGATGCAATTGCGCAATATCTCCGGGTCGTTGAGCGCGCGCCACACCTGTTCGCGCGGCGCCGCAATCCGATATTCCCCCGTCTGCTCCACCGATGCCTCCCTCCCGAGCACGAAACTGTCGCATGAATCCCGATCGCCGTTCAAGCCGGCATGTGGCGTGGTGCGCCGAAACTGCTAGGCTTTCGAACACGCGTCGCTCGGTACTTCTTCATGACGGACTCCATGACCGACTCCATGACGGACTCAACGACCGTTTCTCAGCTGCCTTTGTCCCACATTCGCGTGCTGGACCTGACCCGGGTTCGGGCCGGCCCCACGGCGGTTCGCCAGCTCGCCGATTGGGGCGCGGACGTCATCAAAATCGAGTTGCCCGGCGATCAGGAGGGCACCCTCGGCGAGTCGCGACTCGAATCCGATTTCCAGAACCTGCACCGCAACAAACGCAGCCTGACGTTGAACCTGAAGAGTGCCGAAGGCCTCGACGTGTTCCATCGACTCGCCGAAACAGCCGATGTGGTGGTCGAAAACTACCGGCCCGACGTTAAATACCGGCTGAAGGTCGACTACGAAACGCTTCGCGCCATCAATCCCGCATTGAGTTCCAGCCAGGTATCAAAGGTGGCGCTCACCGGGCCAATCTTCGCCTTCACCTTGGCTTCAAACGACGTTTCGCCTACCTGATCCATCGACAGGCAACCGGCGATGCAATTGCGCAATATCTCCGGGTCGTTGAGCGCGCGCCACACCTGTTCGCGCGGCGCCGCAATCCGATATTCCCCCGTCTGCTCCACCGATGCCTCCCTCCCGAGCACGAAACTGTCGCATGAATCCCGATCGCCGTTCAAGCCGGCATGTGGCGTGGTGCGCCGAAACTGCTAGGCTTTCGAACACGCGTCGCTCGGTACTTCTTCATGACGGACTCCATGACCGACTCCATGACGGACTCAACGACCGTTTCTCAGCTGCCTTTGTCCCACATTCGCGTGCTGGACCTGACCCGGGTTCGGGCCGGCCCCACGGCGGTTCGCCAGCTCGCCGATTGGGGCGCGGACGTCATCAAAATCGAGTTGCCCGGCGATCAGGAGGGCACCCTCGGCGAGTCGCGACTCGAATCCGATTTCCAGAACCTGCACCGCAACAAACGCAGCCTGACGTTGAACCTGAAGAGTGCCGAAGGTCTCGACGTGTTCCATCGACTCGCCAAAACAGCCGATGTGGTGGTCGAAAACTACCGGCCCGACGTTAAATACCGGCTGAAGGTCGACTACGAAACGCTTCGCGCCATCAATCCCGCATTGATCTACGCCAGCATTTCGGGTTTTGGCCAGGACGGTCCCTACGGGCCGCTGCCGGGGTTCGACCAGATCGCCCAGGGCATGGGCGGGCTGATGTCCATTACCGGTGAGCCCGGGCGTGGACCGATGCGCGCCGGGATTCCGGTCGCCGATCTGTCCGCGGGGTTGTACGCCGCCATCGGCATACTGATCGCCCTCATCGATCGGCAGCGCAGCGGCGTGGGCCGTTGGATCCAGACGTCGTTGCTGCAAGCTCAGGTGTCCATGCTCGACTTTCAGGCAGAACGGTGGCTGATGAACGGCGAGGTCCCGCCCCAGGCAGGTAACAATCATCCCACCGGCATCCCCACCGGCGTGTTCCAGACCCGCGATGGTCACATCAACATCGCGGCCACCGGACGGGCCATCTTCGAACGGTTCTGCACCGCGATGGGCCGGGAGGACTGGCTGAGCGATGACCGTTTCAAATCACCTGGACGACGGTTTCACAATCGTGATGCGATGAACGCCGAGATCGAGACGATTACCCGCGGACGGACCAGCAGCGAATGGATCACCACGCTCAACGATGCCGGCGTGCCGGCCGGGCCGATCAATTCGATCGACCAGGTGTTCGCCGACCCACAGGTACAACACCTGGAAATGGCCGCCCCCGTTCATCATCCTGAACTGGGCGACATCGAGCTGGTCTCACAGGCCGTAAAGATGCATGACACGCCGTTCGTGGTACGCAGCGCGACCCCCGGTCTTGGCGAACACACCGACGAAATTCTGCTCGCCGCGGGCTACACCGACGACGACATTACCGGCCTGAGGGAAGCCGGCGCGATCTAAGCGGGAATGCTCTCGCCCGCAGCCCGGGCCCGTTCGAGCCGATTGGCTTCCTCGCGTGGCAGAACGCGGAGCGCCGGAATCAGAAACACCAGACTTACGACCAGCATCATCAGCCCGGCTTCCATGCCACCACGCAAGGCTTCACCCGAGGCCACCCCGGTACTCGCGATGTTATCGCTCAACTGACCGATCAGAAATGGCCCCAGCGCCAAGCCAATGAAGGTAATCATCAGAATGTAGTACGCCGATGCGATGGCGCGCATGCGCGGCATGACCAGGTCGTTAACCGTCCCGGCCGCGCCGCCGATCCACATGGGCGAGAACACCTGGAACCCAAAGTTGGCGGCGTACACTACCCACAGCGTTTCAGCGTGCAGGAAGATCCAGCCAAAGGGCAGCGACAGTATCGGCCCGGCGAGCACCACGTAGAGGCGCCCGTTGGTGTACCGCGCTCGCATCCGGTCCGACAGCCAGCCGCCTCCTGCCACGCCCATCAGCCCCCCCAGCGCCGCCGACAGGCCTAAGATGGTGGCGGCATCCGAGAGGTCGACAGCGTGCTCGCGCAGCATGAACGGAGGGCCCCAGAACCCGACCCCGTAGGTTACGAACGCGATGCACGGAATGCCCAGCGTGATGCACAGCATGGTTCTGGATCGAAAGATCATCGCGAAGGTGGCAGGATCGCGAACGCGCAAATTCTGTGTCCACGAAAACGTGGCATACACGCCTATGCCTAACGCGATCCACTGGGCGGGATTTCCCCCCCATGCGATGAGCCCGTAGGCCATCGCCGCGACCGCGAGCCCGGCAAGCACGTTGATCAGCAGCGCTTTGGAACCGTTGCGCGCGGCCGCTATCAGGGTCAGCGGCGGCAGTACCGCGACCAGTTCCAGGCCGGCCACCCGAAACGGGTGTGGTTCAACCGGCGTCTCGATCCCGTCGCTCTGGCCGCGGCGGGGCTCGCGCAGGGTCCACACCCATATCGCCATCAACAAACCCGGCAACCCAACGATGAAAAACGCCGCCTGCCAACCGGCCAGACCAAACGGTGCTGCGCTCGGATCGGGATACCAGCCTTTCCAGGCATCGACGATCAAACCGCCCATCATGATGCCAAGTCCGGCACCGATGTAGACGCCGCTGGAGTAGATGGCCAGCGCGGTGGCACGCAGTTTCGGCGGGAAGTGGTCCGACAGCATCGAAAACGCCGCCGGTGTCGCGCTTGCCTCGCCGATCCCGACGCCAAATCGAAACACTGCCAGGGTTCCGAAGTTGCGCGCGGTTCCGGACAGGGCGGTCATCAGGCTCCAGAACCCGAGACCCACGGAGATCAGACTTTTGCGCGTCCAGACATCGGCAAGCTTGCCCAACGGGATCCCGAACACGGCATAGAACACGGCAAAAGCGGTGCCATAGAGGAACCCGATCTGCGCGTCGGTAACGCCCAGGTCGGCCTTGATCTCCTCGGCAAGGATCGACAGGATCTGCCGATCGATGAAATTAAAAACGTAAACGAGTACCAGTACGCCGAGCACATATT
>PVMK01183118.1_pt1 | contig 11022 bp, 8 predicted proteins | sample 1853481 | NCBI WGS metagenome assembly PVMK01 (sample SAMN08533507, study PRJNA380276) | Marine sediment metagenome, whole genome shotgun sequencing project. | reverse complement strand
CGAATGCCGGAGCTTGCCGACCTGCAGGGGGTCAAGGTCTCTGCTCATCTGCTCATCGATCGAGCGGGAGCAGTCAAACAGTATGTGCCGTTTGATAAACGAGCCTGGCATGCGGGTACGTCCTGCTGGAGAGGGCGCGCCAACTGCAACGATTTCGCGATAGGAATCGAGTTGGAAGGGGCCGACGATGTCCCGTACGAACCGGCGCAATATGAGGTGCTGGTCGACGTTGCAGATGCGTTGTTCGTGCGATACTCGAGCTTGCGGCTTGGTTCTATCGTCGGACATCAGGACATAGCGCCTGGGCGCAAGAGCGACCCTGGAGCTTCGTTTGACTGGTCCGGTTTCCTGGCCGCCCTCAATTCGCGCGTGCAGCGCCGTGTGAGCACTGCGGATCGGCATTGAGCCGGTCGGAACCCGAAGGCTTTGCCAAGCGGTCACGTTTTGGCCCGCGGACTATACTAACTGGACTTTTGGAAGGTCGATTGGATGCCCTTTCCCCGCAACGTACCTGACACCGATCCGGTCGAGACCCAGGAGTGGCTGGACGCGCTGGAGAACGTCCTCGAAGCGGGCGGCACTGAGCGCGCCAACTTCCTGTTGGAGCGAATGTCATCCCGCATGGCACGCACCGGTGTGCGGTTGCCGTACACGATCACCACGCCGTACCGAAACACCATCCCGACCAGCAAAGAAGCGTTCATGCCGGGCGACTTGTTCATGGAGCGAAGAATCCGCTCACTGATTCGTTGGAACGCCCTGGCGATGGTTCAGCGAGCCAATCTCGACGACGCCGAGCTGGGTGGACACATTTCAAGTTTTGCATCGGCCGCGACGCTCTACGACGTGGGTTTCAACTACTTTTTCAAGGGTGCGACCGACGACCGGTTGGGCGATCTGATCTATTTCCAGGGCCACAGCGCACCAGGAATTTATGCACGATCCTACCTGGAGGGTCGTTTTGACGAGGCGCGTCTCGATCGCTTCAGGCGCGAGGTGGACGGCGGTGGTTTGTCGTCGTATCCACATCCCTGGCTGATGCCGGACTACTGGCAATTTCCAACCGTATCAATGGGATTGGGGCCCATTCAGGCGATCTATCAGGCCCACGTCATGAAGTATCTCGACAGCCGCGGCCTGATACCGATGGGCGACCGGAAGGTCTGGGCGTTCCTTGGCGATGGCGAGTGCGACGAGCCGGAGTCGTTGGGCGTTCTGGGTCTGGCGGCACGGGAAAAATTCGACAACCTGATCTTCGTCGTGAACTGCAACCTGCAACGTCTCGACGGGCCGGTTCGGGGTAACGGCAAGATTATTCAGGAACTGGAAGGAACGTTTCGCGGCGCGGGCTGGAACGTCATCAAAGTGATCTGGGGTCGTCTCTGGGACCCGCTGTTGGTGAACGATACCCAAGGCGTATTGCAGCAGCGCATGAACGAAACAGTGGATGGGGAGTATCAGAACTATAAGGCAAGGGGCGGCGCCTATACGCGCGAGCATTTTTTCGGCAAGGATCCCAAGCTGCTGTCATTGGTCGAGCACCTCTCGGACGACGACATCATGCGTCTGAATCGAGGTGGGCATGACCCGTTCAAGGTGTACGCGGCGTACCACGCGGCCGTCAATCATACCGGTGAGCCCACCGTCATCCTCGCCAAGACCGTGAAAGGTTACGGTATGGGCGAAGCGGGTGAATCGGAGAACACGACACATTCGGTTAAGAAGCTCGACCTCGACAGCCTCAAGCATTTCCGAGACCGGTTCGACATCCCTCTGTCGGACGATTCTCTTGCTGAGGTGCCGTACTATCGACCGCCGGCGGATTCGCCCGAAATGGTCTACCTGCGTCGGCAGCGCGAGCCCCTGGGTGGGCCACTTCCACAACGTTCGACCGAGCAGGAAACGCTGGACGTTCCCGACCTGAAGATTTTCGAGTCACAGCTGAAGGGGTCCGGCAAGCGCGCCATTTCAACCACCATGGCATTCGTGCGCATGCTGTCCACCTTGGTGCGTGACAAGTCCCTGGCGGAGCGGATTGTGCCCATCGTTCCGGACGAGGCGCGTACCTTCGGCATGGAAGGAATGTTCCGCCAACTGGGGATCTACTCATCCGAAGGCCAGCTATACGAGCCCGAGGACTTCGGAGAGATCGCGGCTTACCGAGAATCGAAAGATGGCCAGGTGCTTGAGGAGGGGATCAACGAAGCGGGCGCATTTTCGGCATGGCTGGCTGCGGCGACCGCCTATACCAATCATGATATGACGTTGATTCCGTTTTACATCTTCTACTCGATGTTTGGTTTTCAGCGAGTGGGTGACTTCGCCTGGGCGGCAGGGGACATGCAGGCCCGCGGTTTCCTGATCGGTGGTACCGCTGGCCGGACAACGCTCAACGGCGAAGGCCTGCAGCATCAGGACGGCCACAGTCATGTGCTGGCGTCCACCATTCCCAATTGCCGCAGCTACGACCCCGCGTATGCGTATGAGCTGGCGGTGATCCTCCATCATGGGCTGCAGGAGATGTACGCCGAGGGTCGGCACGTCTTCTACTACATCACCGTGATGAACGAAAACTATGTTCAACCGAAAATGCCTAAAGGTGCTGAACAAGGAATCGTTCGGGGCATGTACAGGCTTGCGCAGCAAGGCGAACAGGAAGGCCGTCACGTCCGGCTGCTGGGCAGTGGCACGATCCTGCGCGAAGTCGAAGCCGCGGCCCAATTGCTGAGCGGGTTCGGTGTCAGCAGCGAGACGTTCAGTGTAACCAGCTTCAATGAGCTGCACCGGGAGGGGCTCGAGGCAGAGCGCTACAACCTGCTCAATCCAACCGCGGAGCCCCGCACGTCCTATGTTGCAGAGATACTTGGTGAGGGTGGCGCGCCGGTGATCGCCGCGAGCGATTACATCAAGGCGCATGCGGAACAGATCCGCTCGTTCGTCCCGGCAAGCTACCGTGTGCTGGGCACCGATGGGTTCGGGCGTAGCGATACGCGGGCTAAATTGCGTCACTTCTGTGAGGTGGACCGGCGTGTCATTGCGCTCGCTGCGTTGTCCAGCCTGGCGGAGCAACAGCAGATTCCGACCAAGGAAGTGGCCGCGGCGATGAAGAAGCTGGCCATTGATCCCGAAAAGCCGGACCCGACAACGGTATAGGGCAGGAGGTCACGCGGTGCTACAGGACATCCTCATCCCAGAGATTGGCGACGCGGAAGACGTGGAGGTCATCGAGGTCCTGGTGGCTGTCGGAGACGAGGTTCGGGTTGACGAAGGGCTGATCGTTGTCGAATCGGACAAAGCGTCCATGGAAGTGCCGTCGCCCCGCGCAGGGCGCATCGAGAGTATCGCGGTGGTGCTGGGCGACCTGGTCGAGGAAGGTCAGTTGATTGTCAGGCTCGAGGCGTCCGAGGGTTCTGACGCTGCTGGAGCGAAGGGCGCATCTGATGCGAGGGAAGCGAAGGTCGTGCCGGAGACGCCGAGCGAAGCGTCCCCAGAGGAGCCTTCCGCGCCCGATGAGGTCGATAGATTCGAAGTGCGGGTCCCCGACATTGGTGATGCGGAAGGAGTCGAGGTTATCGAGGTGGCCGTAGCCGCCGGTGATGAGGTCGCGGTCGATGACTTGCTGGTGGTGGTCGAATCCGACAAGGCGTCGATGGAGATTCCATCGCCCGTCGCCGGTCGAGTCGTAGAGGTGCCGATTGAAACCGGCTCTGGCGTCGCGGAAGGCACGCTGTTGGTTGTGGTCGAAACGGCAGGTCGGGTGAGCGATTCAGCGGCGCGCTCCGCGGCGGGGTCCGACATGGACGCCGAAGCGCCCTCGGAAACGAACCCCGATACGAACTCCGAAGCGAACTCGGAAACGAACTCCGAAACGAAAAGGCAGCAGCCGACATCGCCTCCCTTGCCAGAGACAACGGCTGCTCCTGATACGCGGGCCAATACCTCTGTCTACGCAGGACCGGCCGTGCGTCGCCTGGCGCGTCAGTTGGGTGTGGATCTTGCCCAGGTCAGTGGCAGCGGCAGCAATGGCCGGGTACTGAAGGACGACGTTCATGGCTTCGTCAAGAAACGGTTAACCGGGGGTGGAGGCGCCGCTGGGATTCCCCGGATACCCGAGATCGACTTTTCACGTTTTGGCGAGGTAGAACGTGCGAAGTTGTCGCGCATCCGCGCCCGCGGCGCCGAAAACCTGCGCCGCAGCTGGCTCAACGTCCCGCATGTTACGCAGCATGATGAGGCGGACGTGACCGAGCTCGAAGCGTTTCGCACTTCGCTGAAGCCCGAGAGCGAAGCCCGTTCGGTGAAGCTGACGCCGCTGGCTTTCATCATGCGCGCGGTCGTGCACGCCTTGAAGGAATTTCCCACTTTCAACGCATCGCTTGCCGAGGATGCACGCGCAATGGTGATCAAGCGGTATTACCACCTGGGGTTTGCGGTCGACACCGACGAGGGTCTGGTGGTTCCGGTGGTTCGCAATGCCGACCAGCTTGGGGTATTCGAACTTGCCCAGAGAATCGCAGAGTTGTCCGAAAGAGCGCGTGACGGCAAGCTGACGATCGAAGACCTCTCCGGTGGTAGCTTCAGCATCTCGAGTCTGGGCCGGATAGGTGGCACGGGATTTACCCCCATCGTCAACGCGCCTGAGGTCGCGATCCTGGGCGTTTCGCGCCTGGCGATGAAGCCGCGCTGGAACGGTGAGATCTTCGAACCGCGATCGATGCTGCCGCTGTCGTTAAGCTACGATCATCGCGCCATCAACGGTGCGGAAGCGGGTCGGTTCATGGTCCGGCTTTGTCGGCTGCTGGAGGATATCCGGCAGGTGTTGCTCTAGGTTCTCAGTCGTCCAACGCGGTGCCGACCTTGACGGGCTCTTGAGGTAGGGCCTCGCCGTAGCGCAGCACGGTGATGATTCCCGTATCGAAGGACTGTGAGAGCGCCTCGAAGCCGGTGCGCATGAACGTCTTGGGGTCCGGTAGACCCGTTGCCGGATCGGCGGCGACCAGACTGACCCCTACAACCACCGGAATGAACCCTTCGCTGGTTTTGAAGGAATGCATGTAGAGATTGTCGAATACCCTGCGGAAGCTGGCCGACGTGCAGTTCTCGATGTTTGACTGGAGCATGCTGACCGCGAACATGTTGGCTTCGGGTCGGGTAACGACGTCCAGCGGCCGAACCAGTTGACGCATCTTCGCACTGACCCCGGACATCAACTCGTCGACCACTGTGCGGTCGTACTGGGATTCGATCACATCGAGGTTATTGATGCCCACCAGGAGCAGACAGGCGGCGCCACCGCGTGCGTCAACCTCGCGAGTCACGTCGCGAATGCGCTCCAGGGTGAACTTCATGTTGCCCAGACCGGTGACCGGGTCGACGAGATCCGTGGTCGTGAGTTCTCGTACCTTCTTGCGTAGCAGCCGATTGGTGCGGATCAGCTCGTTTTGACGCTCGGCGATCCGCTGCGCGGAAAACACCCGCGGCAACAATTGGCCCCGCAGGTTCGCTTTGTTGAGGAAGTCGTCGACGCCTTCCTGGAACGCTTCGTTCATCGCCTGGATGTCATCCCGGGCAGTTAGCAGCATGACGTACGTGAAGTGACCGATCGACTCGTCGAGCTTCTTGATTCGCCGGGTCAGCTCCAGGCCGTCCATCGACGGCATCAGCCAATCCGCAATCATTATCTGGGCCGGACGTTTTTCCGCCGAGCGCAGCGCCTGAAGTGGATTGTTGGTAAACCGGACGTTGGAGAAGCCACCGCTACGCAGTGCCTTGGCGATGATCGCACTGGAAAACTTGGCGTCGTCGACGACCAGAATTGGAATGTCTTCATATGACATGTTATGACATGCAACGTACGAACGTCGGCGTGGTTTCGCGTTTCGATGTGATATAAGAAGGGTGGTTACATGTCAAGGAATCTGACCTCTGGCTTTTCGCGGAAGTTGTAAACTCGAGCGCCGAATCTCACAACATACCTACCGCCATTGTAAAGAGGAGCCGCGATGCCATCGTTCGACGTTGTCTCAGAAGTAGACTTCCAGGAAGTCAGAAACGCGGTCGATCAGGCCAATCGTGAACTGGCGAAACGGTTCGATTTTCGCGGCGTGGATGCGAGTTTCGAGTTGCTGGATGCATCGATTCTGGTCACGGCGGATGAGGAGTTTCAGATCACCCAGATGATGGACATCCTGCGCGACAAGCTGGTCAGGCGGAAAATCGATCCAGATTGCCTCGATGCGGGCGACGTTGAGGGGGCTGGTAAGCAGAAGCGTTGCAGCTATAGCATCGTCCAGGGTATTGATCAGGACACTACTCGACGCATCGCCAAGGATATCAAGGGCTCCAAGCTCAAAGTACAGGCCGCCATTCAGGGCGACAAAGTGCGTGTCACTGGGAAGAAACGGGATGTCCTGCAGAAGGTGATGAGCCTGCTGCGCGACGCGGAGATTGGAATTCCGCTACAGTTCGACAACTACCGCGATTAAACCCGACCTATGCGCTTTATCCGGCTGAGCGAAACCGCGGCCGCGGTGCTCAACCGGCGCATGTTGATCTGCCTGTGTACGGGCTTCAGTTCAGGGTTGCCGTTCTTTTTCCTCGTTCAGTTCGTGCCCGCGTGGTTGCGCTCGGAAGGGGTCGGTTTAAAGGAAATCGGCTTCTTCGCGCTGGTTCAGCTGCCGTATATCTGGAAGTTTCTGTGGGCTCCCCTGCTGGATCGATACACGGTGCCCGGCCTGGGGCGGCGCCGTGGTTGGATGCTGGGTTCCCAGGTGGGCCTGCTGGTTGTCATGGCGGCACTGGGTTATTGGCAGCCCGCAGAGGAGCTGCAACTGATCATGTGGGTTGCCCTGATTGTGGCGTTCTTCAGCGCGACCCAGGACATCGCGCTCGACGCCTACCGGCGGGAATTGCTCCCGGACCTCGAACTGGGGCTGGGTAATTCCTTTCACATCCAGGCCTATCGAATCGCAGGGCTTATTCCAGGGGCGCTTGGGTTGGTGCTGGCGGATCGTCTGCCCTGGACGGTGGTGTTTGGAGTGGTCGCTGCGTTCATGTTGGTGGGTATCGGATTGACGCTGATGATCTCGGAGGCGGTGCAGGATCCGAAGCCACCGCGCACGCTGCGGGAAGCGGTGACCGAACCCTTCCGGGAGTTCGTGAGCCGTAACGGTACAAAGTTCGCGCTGTTGTGTCTGGCGTTCATGTTCTTCTACAAACTGGGTGACAGCATGGCCACGGCGCTGTCCACCCCGTTTTACCTCGATCTTGGCTTCAGCATGACGGAGATCGGGCTGATCGCGAAGAATGCGGCACTCTGGCCTTCGATAGTCGGTGGCATCCTCGGCGGCATCCTGATGCTGAAAATAGGTATCAACCGAGCGCTGTGGCTGTTCGGCGTGGTGCAGTTGGTGACCATCCTCGGATTCGCGGCGTTGGCGGAGGTGGGTCACGTACGTTGGGTGCTTGGCGTGGTGATCGCATTCGAGTACCTGGGGGTTGGTCTTGGAACCGCTGCATTCGTAGCGTTCATTGCGCGGGCGACCACACCGGCGTTGGCCGCAACTCAGTTTGCGCTGTTCACGGCGATCACTGCGTTGCCTCGCACCCTGGCGAGCGTATTGACGGGGTTTCTGGTCGAAGGCGGCGATCCGGACCAGGTCGAGGGCGTCGAAAGCGTGCTGATCGGCGCGCTGATGGCGCTCGGTTTACCCCTGGAAGGCCTCGGTTGGACGCGTTTCTTTTTGCTCTGCACGGTGCTGGCGGTGCCTGGGATGCTGCTGTTGATATGGGTGGCGCCCTGGGGGGGCCACGACAAGGCGCCAGATGACACGCAGGGGCGCCAGAAGACGCCCAGGGGCGCCATCGGTAGTGGCGGAGTGAGGCGCGGCCCTTGATGAACACCACACCTTCGTCCTCCAGGCGGCGGCGTTGTTCGGCGTGGCCTGCCGATCCGACCGGCAGCGAGATGCGTCCCGAGGCATTGATCACGCGATACCAGGGTAACGTCGTACCCTGCGGTAGCCTGGACATAATGCGGCCGACCAGACGGGCGCCTCGCCCCAGCCCGGCCATCTCGGCAATTTCCCCATAAGTGGAAATCTGGCCCACGGGTATCAACGCCACGACTTGCCAGACGCGTTGTTCGTCGCTGGGTTCGTTTGACATCAATCAGCCCGGTGCGCAGTGTGCTGACATGCGCACTTGGTTGCTGATCTTTGTGACGACGCCGATCGTGGAGATGTATCTGCTCATAGAAGTGGGAGGATACATTGGCGCGCCCGCCACGATTGCGCTGGTCATGCTGACCGCCGTTATTGGCGTCACGCTGCTGCGCCGTCAAGGTTTGGCTACGTTGACCCGGGGCGTAACCCGAATGCAGCAGGGTGAAGTTCCGGCCCAGGAGATGGCCGAAGGCATTTTGTTGGGGATTGCCGGCGCGCTGTTGCTGACACCGGGGTTTGTCACCGATACCGTCGGATTCGCATTACTTACGCCTGGAATCCGGCAGCGGCTGATCGCCAGAGTACTGGCGAGCATGGAATTGAGGTCGACTCCCCCGGGTTCTGCCGGAACCACCTCTGCCGGAACGACGATTGAAGGCGATTTCGAACCACGTCCTTGAATTCACCGGGGCCAGTCCCCAGATACCAGGCTCGGTAGCAAACGCAGCAAATGCCATGCATTGGGCATTTCTACTTGAATATCGTATTTCCGCCACTATCATGGGCAGTCCGTCGAGTTAGCACTCGACCGATGAGAGTGCTAATCGCGGGAATTTAATCAATCTGCTAAGGGAACAGAGACTTGGGAGACCACAGGAAATGAACATTCGACCCTTACACGATCGCGTTGTCGTACGCCGGCTGGACGAAGAAACCACGACCTCCGGTGGCATCGTGCTCCCCGACTCGGTGGCTGAGAAGCCGTCCCAGGGCGAAGTGCTCGCAATAGGTACCGGCAAACTGCTGGACAACGGCGACGTGCGTGCCCTGGACGTTAAAGTCGGTGACAAAGTCATATTCGGTCAGTACGGCGGTAGCACCGTCAAAATCGACGACGAGGAACTGCTGATCCTCACCGAGTCCGAAATCTTCGGTGTATTGGAAGGCTAACGGCCTTGCTACCGATTGAACATTAAGAGGAATCAAGCGAATGAGCGCTAAAGAGGTTAAATTCGGAGATGACGCGCGCCAGGGGATGCTGAATGGCGTCAACCTGCTAGCGGACGCGGTCAAGGTAACCCTGGGGCCGAAAGGCCGGAACGTGGTGCTGGACAAATCGTTCGGCGCACCGACCGTAACCAAGGACGGTGTTTCCGTCGCCAAAGAGATCGAACTGAAAGACAAGTTCGAGAACATGGGTGCCCAGATGGTCAAGGAGGTCGCCAGCCAGACCTCTGACGAAGCCGGTGACGGCACTACCACGGCAACGATTCTCGCGCAGTCGATTCTGGCCGAAGGCCTGAAGTCGGTTGCCGCCGGGATGAACCCGATGGATCTCAAGCGTGGTATCGACAAGGCTGTCGCCGCCACTGTGGCGGAGATCGAGAAAATGTCGACCCCATGTGAGGACTCGAAGGCCATTGCTCAGGTCGGCACCATCTCGGCCAACAGCGATACCTCCATAGGCGAGATCATCGCAGACGCGATGGACAAGGTCGGCAAGGAAGGCGTGATCACGGTCGAAGAAGGCAGCGGCCTTGAGAATGAACTGGATGTCGTCGAAGGCATGCAGTTCGACCGCGGTTACCTGTCGCCGTACTTCATCAACAATCAAGACTCGATGTCCGCGGACCTGGAAGACCCCTACGTCCTGCTTTGTGACAAGAAGATCTCGAATATTCGTGACATGCTGCCGATTCTCGAAAGCGTCGCCAAATCCGGTAAGCCGCTGATGGTGGTTGCCGAGGATATCGAAGGTGAAGCGCTGGCGACGCTGGTCGTCAACAACATGCGCGGAATCGTCAAGGTTGCCGCAGCCAAAGCCCCTGGGTTTGGCGATCGGCGCAAAGCGATGCTGCAGGATATCGCCAGCCTCACCGGTGGAACGGTCATTTCCGAAGAAGTGGGTCTGACCCTGGAAGGTGCTTCTCTGGATGACCTGGGCCACGCCAAGCGCATTTCCTCTACCAAGGAAAACAGCACGATCATTGATGGCGCCGGCGCTAAAGGCGACATCGAAGCGCGCATCAAGCAGATTCGTGCCGAGATCGAAGACACCTCTTCCGACTACGACCGCGAGAAACTGCAGGAACGGCTGGCCAAACTCGCCGGCGGCGTTGCGGTAATCAAAGTTGGAGCGCCGACAGAGTTGGCGATGAAGGAGAAGAAAGCACGTGTCGAAGACGCGCTGAACTCGACCCGCGCCGCCGTTGAAGAAGGTGTAGTGCCTGGTGGGGGCGTGGTGTTGGTACGTGCTCTCCCCGCCCTCGATAACCTGAAGGGCGACAACGAAGACCAGAACGTTGGCATCGCGATCACCCAGCGTGCCCTGACCTCGCCGCTGCGGCAGATCGCTGAGAATGCCGGCGACGAAGGCGCAGTTGTGCTGGACAAGGTCAAAGGCCTGAAAGGCAACGAGGGTTACAACGCGCAGACGGGCGAGTATGGCGACATGATTAAAATGGGCATACTCGACCCTGCGAAAGTCACCCGTACCGCGTTGCAGGCCGCTGCGTCTGTTGCGGGACTGATGATAACCACCGAAGCGATGGTATCGGAACTTCAGGAGGACAGTCCTCCGGCGATGCCTGGTGGCGGAATGCCCGACATGGGCGGCATGATGTAACGCTGCCCTGCGCGACTTCGCGTAGTCGTAAAGCCCCGCTCCGGCGGGGCTTTTTTTTGCCGGAGTTTTTGGCGATTGTATCGGCAAAGGGGGCCGCGTTATCATCCGGCGCGGTAGAGAGAATCGGGCACCGCGGACCCGCGTAGTAGGTGGCCGGCATGGCAATAACAGGGTGGCCGATTAGTAGCTGCCGCGACAAAACCCGCGTTTGAGAAGGGGAACTCCGCATGGATA
>PVMK01118755.1_pt1 | contig 11022 bp, 6 predicted proteins | sample 1853481 | NCBI WGS metagenome assembly PVMK01 (sample SAMN08533507, study PRJNA380276) | Marine sediment metagenome, whole genome shotgun sequencing project. | reverse complement strand
GACAAAAAAATAAAGGGTGTCATCCTGTATCCGGGTATCGATATGTCGCAAACAGGGTGGATCCAGCAGAGTCAAATCGGATGGGTGGGCCACCTGAAGAACCATTTGATTGTTTCGATGACCATATTTTTTATAGGTATCGATAATCCATTCTATCTGGTTTAAATATAAAGAACCGTTGTCTTCAAATACGACGTTTCCGTCAATTTCTCGATTATCAGCAATATCGGTCTGTTTTGACTCCCACCAGGCCAACTTTTCCCGGGTGATCGGCACCTGGGTCAACCGCTCTCCATAGGTGTAAGACTCTCCGGGTTCCTTTCTGGCAGACATAAGGTATTCGATGTATGCCCGCTCGTACCCCTCACCGCCATAAATATAGTCGTGTTCCACCGGGTTCGGTATTCCGCATGACGGCGGAATATCCGGTATTAACGGAACGGTACCGGGAAATTTAACATGTCCCATAAAATAGTCATACTCAAGACGCGTTTGTCCTTCGTATGATCCCCGATCGATCTGAAACCGGCCCCCTGAGTCCAGAATGTTGCTAACCGCTTGAAACCAAAGATCCGGCAAATCTCTGGCTTCCACGCTGTTTATTTTCATTTGACCGACACCATTATTGAAGTTGTTATTAATAAATAGGGGAAAATATCGCCTCTAAATATCCAGAACATTGACTTCCAGGGCGTTGTTGTAAATAAATTCTCTTCTCGGCTCCACATCGTCACCCATCAATATGGTAAAAACCTCATCGGCATCCACGGCATCTTCTACTTTTACCTGAAGAAGTGTTCTGGTTTCAGGATCCATGGTGGTTTTCCATAATTGATCCGTATTCATTTCTCCAAGGCCTTTGTACCTTTGGAGCATTTTCCCTTTTTTTCCCTCTGATACCATAAATTTAAAAAGGGTTTTTTTATTTTCAGCATAAATCGCTTTTTCTTCGTTTTCCTTGTTTAAAATATAAAACCCGGATTGATTATATTTTAAAACAGTCTTTCCAGCCAGAACACTTTTTTGATATTCGGTTGAATAGATTAAACTCCTTCCAATCTTAACCTCGGGAATTTCTGTTTTATAACCGCTAAGTGATTGACGGTTTTTATCTTTATTTTTCGGGGTTTTAACCACTAATTCATATGTATCTCTGTCTTCATTCCATTTTAAATCGGTGACAACAAACCCTTTTTCTATCAGGCGGGTTTTGAGATTGATCATTTTTTCTTTATTTTTTAGAAAAGTTTTGTCCACAGCCCCGGATCCGATCAACACCTCCGCCAGTTCAGAGCTGACGTGCCTTCTCTCGAGCTTTGCCACTCCGGATAAAAAGTCTGCAAGATGGCTCATCAGCATATAAAGTTTATGACCGCTCAAAATAATGCCTGTTTCTTCAACCTTTACACGCTTTTGATCACACATCCGTTTTATAATATGGTCGGTCAATTCCATCTCATCTTTTAAATAGATTTCACTTTTTCCCTTTCCAAAGCGAAATAGAGGTGGTTGTGCAATAAAAAGATACCCTTTATCAACAATATCGGGCATCTGTCGGTAAAAAAAGGTTAAAAGAAGTGTGCGAATATGAGATCCATCCACATCAGCATCGGTCATAATAATAATTTTATGGTACCGAATTTTATCGATATTGTATTCTTCAACGCCCACTCCGGTTCCAAGGGCGGTAATGATATTTTTTATTTCTTCACTTCTTAAAATTTTATCAAATCGCGCTTTTTCGACGTTTAGAATTTTTCCTTTAAGCGGCAATATTGCCTGAAATTTTCTATCCCTTCCCTGTTTCGCACTTCCTCCGGCAGAATCTCCCTCTACCAGAAAAAGTTCTCTCTGGGCCGGCTCTGTATTTTGACAATCAGCCAGTTTTCCAGGAAGGGTTGAATCGATCAGTGCACCTTTTTTTCTGGCAATATCCCGGGCCCGTTTCGCAGCATCTCTCGCTCTTGCGGCATCAACCGCTTTTGCAATGATCTTTTTTGCAATACTTGGATTTTCTTCTAAAAAAATTCCGAGCTTCTCATTTATCAACGACTCAACCAAACCCTTGACTTCCGTGTTTCCCAATTTGGTTTTGGTTTGACCTTCGAACTGGGGAGATGGTATTCTGATATTAATAATAGCTGTCAGCCCTTCCCTGACATCATCTCCGCTTATTTTAGCCTGAAGGTTTTTAGGCAAATTTCCATTGTTGGCATATTGATTGAGGGTTCGTGTTAAGCCCGCTTTGAATCCGATCAGATGAAATCCACCTTCGGCCGTATTAATGTTGTTTGCAAATGAAAATATCTTTTCGGAAAACGTGTTGTTATACTGAATCGAAACCTCTATTTGAACATCATTTCGAACACCTTCTATCAATATGCATTGATGAAGCGGTGTATGCATTTTATTCAGATATTCCACAAAAGATTTAATCCCGCCTTCATATAAAAATTCTTCCTTTTTATCACTCCGTTCATCTTCAACGGTTATCTTCAACCCTTTGTTCAAAAAGGCCAGTTCCCGTAACCGCCGACTTAAAATATCGTAACTAAAATCATCGGTTTCTAAAATTTCTGTATCCGGAAAAAAATGAATACTGGTTCCTTTTTTTTTGGGTCTTTCCGATAACTTTTAATTCACTTGTTTTCTTTCCCTTCTCATAGGTCTGGAAATAAATTTTTTCGTTTTTATAGACCTTGATCTCAAGAAATCTGGATAATGCATTGACAACGGAAACCCCGACTCCATGTAATCCGCCGGAAACCTTATAGGATTTATCGTTGAATTTTCCTCCGGCGTGTAGTTTGGTCATCACGACTTCCAAGGCCGGAACCTTTTCGGTTTTGTGAATGCCTACAGGAATCCCTCTGCCATTATCTTCAACCGTTATACTATTATCATCATGAATCTTAACACTAATTGTGTCACAATATCCGGCCATTGCTTCATCGATACTATTATCCACGACCTCATAGACCAGGTGATGGAGGCCTTCCACATCCACGTTTCCAATATACATTGAAGGTCTTAATCGAACCGGTTCAAGACCCTCTAGAACTTCAATACTGTCTTCATCGTATCTATTTTTTTCCATTTTTACCTATAGCCTCATGGGCATAATTACGCTTAAAAAGCTTTTGTCCGTATCGCCTTCAATGAAACAGGGTTTTTCTTCATCAATTAGGCTCATGATGATCTGCTCATCATCTATTATATTCAAAAGATCAATAAAATATCTTGGATTAAATGCCATTTCTAATGATTTTCCTTCATATTCAATGGCCATATCTTCTTTGGATTCCCCTATATCCGGGTTGGTTGTCATAATGGTCAGTTTATTGGGCTTTACATAAAATATAACACCTTTATACGCATCAGAAGAGATAATGGACATTCTTTTGAGCATCATTAAAAATAATTTTCGGTCAATATTTATTGCTGTACAGCCTTCTTTATTAATAATTTCATCGTATTCAGGAAAATTTCCTTCAAGGAGTCGAATAATGATGGTTTCAGAACTGTTTTTTACAATAAAATTATTGTGTTGAAAGCAAACCTGAACAGAACCGGAGGGTTCTAAAAACTTTTTGACTTCGCTCAACCCTTTTTTCGGCACCAGTACACCTGTTTTTAAAAATAAATCGGTTGATTGATCCAGTGGACATTCTACAGTTAAAAGGCGACTGCCGTCTGTTGAAATCATTTGAAATATATCGTTATTTTTCGAACTTTTTTCAAAAAAAATCCCGTTAATATGTGCCCGCTTGTCATCTGACGGCGCGGGAATACCCGCGGCTTTTTCAATCATATTTCCAAAATTTAAAGCGTTAATTTTAAAGAAGTCGGTTTGTTCTATTTTTGGAATTTCGGGAAAATCCTCTGGATTCATACCCACAATATGGTACTGTACCTTTTCATTTCCAATTTCAATCCAGGTTTTTTCTATCTCATGTACACTGATATCTTCACTTGGAAAATCTCTAATAATTTCAAATAGTTTTTTAGAATTTATGGCAACAGCCCCTTCTATTTCAACAGATGCGGGATAGGTGCCGATAAATCCACTTTCCAAATCCGTTGCCGAAAGTGTAATTCCGGATTCATGGGTTTTAATTAATACCGTTTCAGTAATTGATAAACTGCTTTTTCTACCGGTAATTCCTTGAATTTTAGACAAGCTTTCCAAAATATTATTTTTTTTAATAATAAACTTCATAAACATACCTTTTATAATTTATGATATATATATAAATATATAAGCATTGCTCAAATGTGCAAAAGTGTATTAATTGTTTTATTTTATTACATAAAAAGCAAAAATAAATAAACAGAAACTGTTTATAACATGTTTATTAAAATAGGGTTTATGATTTAAAATATTTTTATGTTTATAAATATGTTTGTTATTAACAACTTATTGATTGATAAAAACCAGCCAAGATTAGAAAAAAAGGCTTATTTCTAAAAGGGAAACCGCGATTAATTATTTTAGAGTCGTGGATGGGAACCACAATTAGAAAAAACACAATATATAGTATTAGAGAAATTATTGATAAGCATATATCCTAAATAGGTTAAAAATACAAGTAATTTTTTAATTCAGTATTTGAAAGTAACAACAGAAATAAAATTCTTAAAAAGTTATAAGGGCACGATATGTCTAAATTTTTTTATTTGACACCCAATTACAATTTTTTTAATAATTAAGAGAAGCGTTTTATCAAATCAAAAGATCAAAACAGAGTGAAAAACCATATAGTTCACTCTAAACGTAAAGATAGAACAAATAAATTCAAGAGGCTCAGGTTTTTAATTTAAAGAACCCAAAAATGTAAAAGATGATTAAAAAAAATAAGTTCAGCAAAAAATTTTCATGTGAAAATGAATGAAATTTGCCGCGGATTTTCACATTCATTCAAAATTTTCTCGGGCAACTGCCAAAAACCTCGATTTTGAAAACATCTATACCTCCGCCCAAATTAAGGGAATCACGGTTTTAGGAACAGGTGATTTTACCCACCCCGGATGGTTTTCTGAAATCAAAGAAAAATTAGTGCCGTCAGGCGAAGGTATTTTTAAACTCAAAGATCACGTCGCGCGACCTTTAGATAAAACGGTTCCTTCGATATGTCGCCGGCCTGTTCATTTTATATTGGTTTCCGAAATCAGCAATATTTATAAAAAGGACGGAAAAACACGAAAAAACCATAATCTTGTTTTTTTCCCGAATATTGAAACTGCTGAAAAGTTTAATTCAAAATTAGATAAAATAGGAAATATAAAATCAGATGGACGCCCGATCCTAGGGCTTGATTCTCGTGATCTTCTGGAAATTTTGCTTGAAACTTCCGATTCTGCATATCTGGTACCAGCACATATTTGGACACCCTGGTTTTCATTATTGGGATCCAAGTCCGGGTTTGATTCCGTGGAAGAATGTTTTGAAGATTTAACACCTCATATTTTTGCGGTTGAAACCGGACTCTCTTCCGATCCGATGATGAACTGGCGGGTTTCCGGGCTTGATAATCTGACGCTGATCTCAAATTCAGATGCGCATTCACCCTCAAAACTGGGGAGGGAAGCCAATTTATTTGATATGGAACCCTCCTTCGGCGGAATTCGATCAGCCATAATGAAAGGGGATAAAAAGCGGTTTTTAGGAACCATTGAATTTTATCCTGAGGAAGGAAAATACCATTTAGATGGTCATCGAAAATGCCAGGTTCGTCTCCAGCCGAAAGATACCATCGAAAAAGAGGGCTTTTGTCCGGTTTGTAAAAAACCCGTTACGTTAGGCGTGCTACACCGGATAGAAGAACTGTCGGACCGAAAAGAAGGGATCCGCCCCAAACGGTCACATCCATTTACTCGACTCATTCCACTTGTCGAAGTGTTATCGGAACTTTTGAGTGTCGGCCCAACATCCAAAAGAGTTGCAACTGCCTACCGAGCACTCATTGATAAACTGGGTTCGGAATTAAATATTCTTCAAAAACTGCCTTTAGAGACCTTAAAGCGTGCGGGAATTCCATATCTGGAGGAAGCTATTTTACGGGTGAGACAAAATAAAATTTGTATTCTTCCGGGCTATGACGGTGAATTTGGAACCGTTCGTATTTTTAATTCCGAGGAGCGGGAAAGGAACAAAAGACAGAGAATCCTTTTTAAAACAAAAATATCTGAGAAAAAGCCGATTAAAAAGCGAGATGAAATAGTATCAAAAAACCGCGAAGAACCTTTAAAAAAACAGACAAGCCGTTTTACCGAAAGGAAAAAAAAAGGAAAATTAAAAAATAAAATTTTTTTTAATGCGTTGAATTCAGAACAGCGCCGAATTGTTTTTAATGATAACAAACCGATGGTGGTTGTGGCAGGCCCGGGAACAGGAAAAACACACACCCTAACCTGCAGAATTGCACACCTTATAAAAGAGCGTGGGGTTTCTCCGGAGAAAGTCCTATCAATTACCTTTACCAACAAGGCATCCCGGGAAATGAAAGAAAGGCTCCGGTTATTATTAAAAGGGGAAGGCAGTTTCCCGCTCGTCACCACTTTCCACGGGTTTTGTTACGGCGTATTAAGTGAAATAGAAAAAGAGGCCGGCCACCCACGGCAAAATAGCATTGTTGATGATTTTGATCGAAAACGGGTTTTGTCGGAGGCCATCAAAATAGTTAATAAAAAAGAATGTCGATCCAACGTAAAATCGGAAACCATTTTAAACTTGATCGTTTCAGCCAAACAGCACATCCAGGGGCCCGACGAAAACCCCGCTGAACTCGTATGGGGTCATAAAAACAAAGCGGTTCTTCATATTTATAAGACATATCAAAATATTTTGACCATAGAGGGTTTGTTGGATTATGAAGATTTGATTGTCAATATGGTGGCCCTTTTACAAAAAGATCCAGTGACCCAAAAAAAATATCAACAAAAATATACGCACATTTTTGTGGATGAGTTTCAGGATATTAATTATGGTCAATATCAACTTATTCGGGCGTTGTCGCCGTCAGGGGTTGAAAACCATCATCTTTGTGTCATCGGAGATCCGGATCAATCCATTTATGGGTTCAGAGGGTCGGATATCAGATATTTCAAAAAACTCATTACGGATTATCCCAATGTGGTTGTTCATTATTTATCTCAAAATTATCGTTCTACCCAAACCATTCTTGATGCCTCACACCAGGTGATAAAGAATCATTCCAAAGACGCTTTAAAAACACAGGTTTATTCCGAAAAAGATGGAAAACGAAGGATTCAGATCATCCAGTGTGGCTCAGGAAAAGCCGAAGCCGTAACGGTTGGAAAAACTATTGAAGAGATGATCGGAGGAACCGGTTATTTTTCGATCGATGCCGGCAGGGTGGTGGATCATAACACCACGACCGCGAAAAGTTTTTCGGATTTTGCGGTGCTCTATCGAACCGCCGGCCAGGGAAGGCTGGCCGCAGAAATGATTGAAGGTTTTGGTATTCCGTGCCAAAGGGTCAGTAAAGAAAGGGTTTATCATAAAAAAGGGGCGGCTGAACTCATATCGATGTTAAAGATCGTCTGTGGTGTCGGCTCATTTATAGATTTGGAAAGGAGTGCGGGTTTGATAACCCCTGGTGTGGGAAAAAGCACCATAGCGCTTTTTAAACAGTGGTCCTGGCAAAATAAGCTGAATGTGAAAAATGCCATGGATCAAGCGCTGCGGGTGCCGATACAGACAATGAGTCTTCCCCAGCAGCGAAAGCTCGGCAATCTTATCAAGAAACGGTCTGAAATGGATCATGCCATGAGCCGCATGATGGTTGAAGAGAAAATTCACTTTTTACTGGATCAAAAACCCTTGCTTTCAATCATCGAGAAAAACCCGGAATCCGATGAAGCCGTCCGTTTTTGCATTAGTACCTCTCAAGCCTTTGAAAAAAACACCCACGCTTTTTTAAATACGATCGCACTTCAGGTGGATACCGATATCTACGATGTTCGGGCTGAAAAAGTGTCGCTGATGACCATGCATGCGGCAAAGGGCCTCGAGTTTCCAGTGGTTTTTATCATCGGATGTGAACGCGGTTTTTTACCATATGAAAAAGCACTGGGGGATGCTTTAAGTTTGGAAGAAGAAAGAAGGCTTTTTTACGTGGCCATGACCCGGGCCAAAGAAGAGCTATATTTCCTGTGGGCCGAAAAGCGGACGATATTTGGAAAAACAAGCACTCGGGAAGTATCCCCTTTTGTTTTGGACATTAAAGAAACGCTCCTATCCCGGAGCAGGCCCCAAAAGAAGGGAAAAGTCGCGAAAGAACACTACAAACAACTCGGTCTTTTTTAAATTTGACCCAAAAGGAAAAAATGCACTTTCACGCAGTACCACCTTCATCCATTTTTTCAGCAGGGAGAATCCATGGATATTAATCTGGTTTATATTACTACCGGAAACAAGGAAGAAGCCAAAGTCATTGGTAAAGAACTCGTCAAATCAAGGCTGGCGGCGTGTGTCAATATTATCGATCATATGAATTCAATATACTTATGGGAAGGGAAGCTGCAGGAGGATGAAGAAACCGTTTTAATCGCAAAAACAACGTCGGCAATGGTTTCCAAACTGGTGGCGCGGGTAAAGGAATTACACAGCTATGAGTGTCCTTGCGTGGTTACTTTGCCGGTTTCAGGGGGAAATCCGGATTTTTTAGAGTGGATCGGAAATGAAGTTTTGTAGCGATAAGGTCTCACGGTCTTAGCAGAAAATAGGAACCCATAGGCGGATGGAAAGTTCGAGCAACAAGAGGTGTCATTTAAAAAAGAATAAAAATCGATTAATGATGTTTGTTTTGATGTTTTTCATCTGGTTTGGGTATATTGGGGGGCTTCACGCCGATATTTACATGTATGTGGATCCCAACGGAGTGATGCATTTTTCCAACGTACCCACCACTTCAAAATATGAAGTTTATATAAGAGAGCGATCCCTGGAACCGGTTAGAGCGACCATGGCCGGCGTTTATGACAAATATATTTTTGAAGCATCGGAAAAATACGGGGTACCCGTCCCCCTTTTAAAAGCGGTCATCAGGGTGGAATCCAACTTTAATCCCCGGGCGGTTTCCCGAAAGGGGGCAAAAGGACTGATGCAGATCATGCCCGAAAATTTTAAGATGTTGGAGATTAAAGATCCTTTTGACCCGAGGGAAAATATTATGGGGGGCACCAAATACTTAAAAGAGCTCCTGAACAGATATCGTGGAAAACGGCCCCTGGCACTGGCGGCATATAATGCGGGCCCGGAAGCCGTCAACCGCTTCAATCGGATTCCGCCATTCAAGGAGACACAAGATTATGTAAAGAAGGTGATGAGGTTTTATCGCATCTATAAAAACGGCTGACCGGATCCGTCAGAACAACAGGTCCTGATCAATGATCGCTTTGTCTTCAAGGGTGACCTGAGAATCCTGCCGGTTTTCAATGGTGACGTTCCCCTTTATCGTTATGCCTTTTCCAAATCGCACATCCCCCTTTACCGTTAATGATTCACATTCAATTAGAGACGGAATACCATTTTTAAAGCGTTCGTCCATCAGATCAAGTTTGCCGTAAAAACAGGGGTCCAGATCAATAGAGAGGGATTCGAGCGTTCGAAGTGGATTTATAATGAGCTGTCCCTTTGGAGTAAGAACATAACAATCAGAGCGAACGGCCAGTATATCGTTGCATTTTTTTACGGGAACAAGGCGTGATTTGGGAACAATCACGGCTTTGGCTCCTTTAAAAAGAGAGATTGCGGCTCCCATGGCCGTTTCAATTTGAAATACTTTTGGGCTCTGGGGATCTCTCGGATCAAGCGTTTTGGGATTTAAGATCAAGGGCAGGGAGACTGTTTTTGCCCGCTTAAGAAGCTTTTTTAAAAATTTTAAATTTACCCAAATACTGTTGGTGTTGAAAAAGCGATAAAAATGAATGTCCTTAAAGGCATTTATTTCATCCTTTGGGCACTGGGCCACTTCTCTCAGCAAAAGACGGCCGTCCTTTTTGTTTCGGGCCAGATGACCCCCTTTTTTGTCTGTCGGGGTTCTTTCAGCGACCTCCATTATAAACGGAAGGCGGTTTTTTGAAAAAAAGCCGAGAAGGCGGGTATCCAAAATAGCGCCCAGGTTATCTGAGTTGGAGATAAAGGCATATTCCAAACCATTTTGCAAAAGGCGATCCAGGGTTCCGGAGGCTTCCAGCGCAATGTAAATATTGCCATGGCCTGGAGGGTTCCATTCCAGAGATCGATTTTTCCGCCAGTTTGCCGGAGCCAGATCTTGTCGCAGTATTTTTGGGTATTTATGTTGCAAAAACATTATTGGCGCAGAGGGTGGCTTAATCCATGAAAGCGCTTTTTCGGTATCTTGTTGTGTATAGAAGCTGTTCATTAAAGCCAGAGATACCGGGGATTGAGCGATTTGGTTGAGAATAATCTCAAGAAAAGTTTTGCCGTTTTTTATTTCCAAAAGCGATTTGGCCCGGGTGAGCCCCATACTGGTTCCCAGACCGCCATTTAATACGAGTCTAACCGTACGGGGCAGGGCTTTTTTACCCGCTTCGGAATAGCCGGCCAAATTCTGTAAATTTTCAATTTCACCGGAACCAACCGGCTCGATATTTCCATCAGGGATAAAGCCGGTTTCTCCGGAGACCACCTGTTTATAATGGTAACAGAAGCTATCGATGGCTGTCTGAGGAAGGTCCGCTTTGTTCATTTTTTTGATAAAAGCGGACAGGTGTTTGGCTCCAACGCAGCTTGATTTCATAGTATTTATTTGACAGTTGATGTTGAAGCCTAAAGTCAGATCACCGGCTCGATCTGAAGCGCCTGAGGGGTGGATCGAGCCGGTAACCTGATTTTAAGCTTTAAACATCAACTGTCAAATAAATGCTATGAAATCAAGCTGCGTTGGAGCCAAACACCTGTCCGCTTTTATCAAAAAAATGAACAAAGCGGACCTTCCTCAGACAGCCATCTATAGCTCCTGCCACCACTACAAA
>PVMK01185204.1_pt1 | contig 11023 bp, 12 predicted proteins | sample 1853481 | NCBI WGS metagenome assembly PVMK01 (sample SAMN08533507, study PRJNA380276) | Marine sediment metagenome, whole genome shotgun sequencing project. | reverse complement strand
TCCTTGGCCGCCAAAAAGGAGTCAAATCCGCCGCCACTGCCAAGATCCACGACCGTTTCACCTGCTTTAAGGGAACCAATGGCTATTGGGTTGCCGCAACCGAGCCCCATGTTCGCACCTTCGGGTACGCTTTCGATATCTCCCTTTGAATACCCCATAAACTCGGACATTTGCTCTACGGAAAAGCCTGGCACTCCACAACCGCATGATGCCGCCTGGTTAGCTCCGGCGGAAGTGTTGGAAGGACCACAGCAGGATGCCGTCTGGCTTGGTCCGGAAGAAACGCTTCCCGCTCTTGCAACTTTCCCATAAGTCTCTCGAACTTCCTCTCTGATTTTCTCTTGATCTCTTGCTTCCATTTTTTTTACCTCCATTTTAGTTGGTGAAGATTCTCATTATTCGACAACTATCGAACAATCAATTTAAAAAAAACCGCCTTCCTTTGTTAAAGAAAAAAAACCTGTAAGGCCTCTTGTCTCGCATAGTTTTCACGCCCTGCCTTATGAATCCCATCTACTCTTATTTCTTGCACTTTATAGATCCCCTGTCATGCTTCTAAGGCGTTTTTACCACCTCTCACTAATATAGACGGAGATATACGAAAAAGGACGCAAATTTTTCCACAATATCTCAGCAGTTGTCACAGCTTCGACTTTTAGCTTCATAGTCGATCATCTTTCCTTGATGATCGAACTCGAAACGGCAGCACTTTAACAGCATCTCCTTCATCATCGCCCGGCCGCGCTGAACCCTTGCCTTTGCACCCGATAAAGACAACCCTTGTTTTGAAGCGACCTCTTTCTGTGTTAATCCTTCAATTTCTGACAGCGTAAGTGTTTGGCGGTAATGCTCAGGCAAATTTTGAATAAAGGGCAGAAGACAAGAAGCAATTTCCTGTCTTGCTTTATCGTCAGGATCCTGTTCCGGATGGGTGAGGGTCTCCGGCAGCTCTTGCATTTGCTTTTGAGCGCGATAATGATCGATTATGGCATTTCGGGCTATTCGATATAACCAGTTTTGTATTTTGTTACTGTCTTTAAGAGTATTGATCCGGGAATGAACCCTGATAATGACTTCCTGAAGGATATCATCAGCAATAGATGCATCGGAAACGCGACCTTGTATGAAGCGATAAAGCTTATTATGATATTCATTCCAGATCGATTCTATGACTTGCATTGTATTGATCCTCTCTATTTGTTGATTTAATCATTGAAACAAAGCCTCACTTCTATGAATTCTGAAGTGACCAGAAAGCACCCCTTTAAGACTCCTGCCCAGAGGAAGCTGCGACATCCTTGGGCGGAACAAGGCGAGACAACACACTGTGCAAAGCCTTTTTAATCTTTTTAATCACTACGATTGAAATGAAAAACGGACAGAATGAAAATTTATTCACGCCTTCTGTTCCCGCCGCGAAGGGTAATCCCTCTTCCTCCCACAGGAGCGTTCCGCCGATGATGTTATAAACGGCTACGAAACCGAACTGTTGCATCAGCTTCTGGGCAATTTTGCTCCGTCCGCCCACCTTGCAGTAGACCACATAAGTTTTGTTTTTATCCATGACTTCCAGCCGGGTCTTAAAAAACTTTGAAATCAGATTCACATTGATTGCGCCTTCCAGATGCAGATCCTCGTATTCCTGGGGAGTGCTGACGTCTATGATGACAAGATCATTTAAGTCTCTGTTATTCGATATCAGCTCCCATGCTTTATCAGGATAGATATCTTTTGATGCTTGAGTCTTTGTTTTTACTGATGTGTACATGTGTATTACCTCCTTTTTACCCCTATACGGGATTTAATTTTAGCGGTATACGCTGCAGGATTTATCCAATGATGAACTTTAAATATCCCAAGACAATCGCACCTACGAGTGCAAATGAAACATACAAAACAAAAACGCGGTGTGAAACCAGAGACCAAACTGCGGCCATGGCCGGCAGTGTCGTGGTCGGACCGGCGATCAAGAAGGCCAGTGCGGCCGCCGGGCTCATGCCCTGAACCAAAAGACCGCTGACCATCGGCAAGGCGCTCAAATTGCTGGTATAGGTCGGGACTCCAAGTAATGCTGCCGTAATAATGGCCCAGGCATTTCCCTGTCCCATAATGCCGACGATCCACTCTGCAGGGATATACAGAATAATCAAGGCTTCCAGGAAAAAGGCCAAAGCCATGAATTTGATAACCATCAGGGTCGCGCTGTAGGATTCCTTAAACAAGCGACTCCAAAAATTGGTTTTCTCGCCGCAACCGCAGCTTTCCGCCTTCGGCTCGTCTATGGAGCGATGCGTCTGAACAGGGACGGCAGCGGCACGAATAGAGGGTTGGATTTCAGTAAAAACGGCGGTGCTACCATCGCAGCAGACCGCCACTGGTGCGCCGATCGACTCAACGGGACGAAACCAGGAAAAATCCGTTACTCTCTCTCTGAGCCCCCGCCAGGCACTTTGAATTAGTGAATAAGTACTTTGGGTGACGGAGGCGTTGCGGTTGCGCAGGATATTGGTGCCGATCCACTGCTTTTGCATAGCGAAATGGGTGATGAACCCGGCACTCAGGCTTAAGAGAAGCGTACCGACCAAGCGCCATACCGCCAAATTCCACCCGATAGTTCCGACACTTAAGAAAAAGATTTCCGGATCCATGGAGGGTGATGCGATCCAAAAGGACATGACCGGTGCCAAAGGCACGCCACTGATGAGCAGCGCTGCGATGACCGGAATTACGCCGCAGGAACAAAAGGGGCTGAAGGCCCCCACAATGGTTGCCAGAAGAATGGCGGTGATAGGCCTGGCGTCAAAGGCGCGTTTTATATATTTAGAAGCGCCCGACATATTCACCGCCACGGCCAGGGGAATCGTCACCAACAGATAGGGCCAAATGTGCAGAAAGGCTTCACCCATAAAATTGGCTATTTTTATAATTTCGCTTATCATGTTGCACTCCTTTCATGGCTTCGTAATTAATATTCTATATTTCCAGAAATTTAGAAACATATGATCAAAAAAAATGCCCGAATATGCAGCGCCCTAAGGGCTACATTTGCCCTCAGTACAGCATTCCGCCTGAAGAAAATCTATGAGTTCCCGCAGAACTTCGAATTGGGGCACACAATATAATGTGCGGCTCTCTCGTATCTGGCGGATCAATCCTACCGAAACCAGCCGGTTAATATGATGGGACAAGGTGGAGTTGGGTATGCCAAGCTTGTTTTGGATTTGTCCCACCGGCGCACCTTCATCACCGACTTTCACCAGGTATCGAAAAATCAAAAGTCGAGTGTTGTGTCCTAGTTCTGCCAATCGTTTTGCTGCTATTTCGTTATTCATGGTTCTATAATATACATAAAAGCAGAGCTTGTCAACTATATTTCTAAAAATATAGAAATATAAATTCTAAGATACTTTTTAGGATCGTAAAACGTGCAAATTATAGGCGTGTAATTATTGTTCCAAAATGAAGGACTGTTAGCCACAGTGCTCGAGGTCTCCGATTGCATAATGCATATGCAAATCTTCACTATTTTGCAGGTCCGGAATTGTGTCATCGTGCCTACATCGTATCAATAATGCAGTGCCAATAATTTGGGATTATCGAAAGAAAGGTATAACTCTCAAAATCAATGTGTCAGGTTGTTACAGCAAAATCTGATTGTTCAGTGATCTTGACTCACCGGCTGCAATGGTTCTAATCGCCGGCAATCCCCGCACCGGGCATTTGTTTTCGCAAATGCCGCAACCCACACATCGTTTGAGATCGACAAACGGCAGCTGCACCTTTAAGCTTTTTTTGTCAGGCGCGGCAACCACATTCTCTTGCAGATAAATGGCTTTGGGAGACGTGGGACAGACTTCCTGGCACACGATACAGGGGGCATTGCCGGACCAGGGCAGGCATCGTCCCCTATCGATGTAGGCTGAACCAATCTTGATGGGCTGCTCTATCTTTTCTTGGGCGGTTATCTCACTGATGGCGCCCGTCGGGCAGACGCTGCCGCATAGGGTGCAGGTAAATTCGCAGTACCCCTGGGTCATGATGAGGCGGGGAGTCCAGAACCCGGCAAGGCCGGCTTCTGCCAGGGCGGGGTTGATCACGTTGGTGGGACAGACTTTCATACACAGGCCGCATCGCTGGCAGAGTTCTAAAAATTCAACTTCCTCAAGCGCGCCCGGGGGTCTGATGAGTCTCGGATCGGAGACCTTGTCGATCTGGCCGTCAAGCCGGGCCAAAAGCGGGAAAGAAATCCCGGCCGCAAGACCGGTCAACACGGCCCGTTTGCCGATGTCCGGTTGATGGTTGCGCTCCGGGCGCCAGGTGAACCGAAACGCCAGGGCACCTTCCGGGCAGACGTTATAGCAGTTGAAGCACATCAGGCATTCAGCTGCCTCCCAATCCTGACCCGGCCGGGGAGAGGCCGCGCCCTGGCAGTGCTTGAGGCACAGATTGCATTCGGTGCATTTTTGCTCATATTTTTCCAAATTCAGAATGCTGATCCAGGAGAACATACCGAGCAGCGCACCCAGTGGGCAGAGCGTCCGGCACCAGAAACGGGGACGAAGGCGATTGACAAATAAGATCACCAGAAAGAGAATTCCGATGAACCAGGAGGTTTGATAGGCGGGTTGGCTGTAACCGAAAACCGGGGATACCAAAACTTCTGCACCGTAGCTGGCAAGATTCAAAATTTTGATATCACTGGCAGCCATGGCCTCAAAAACGGGTCGAAGCCCGGCCCCCAGGCCGGGCAATACGGCCAGGGCTAGCGACCGAAACAGGAAGGCGATGGGATCCATAAGACCGGCGGCATTCAGGCCGAAGACAGCCGCCACCAGCAGCAGTATCAAAATGAAATATTTAATTTTTTGGCTGGGCGTTTTGCGGTTGGCCTGCATCATCCGGCTGCCCTTCAGGGCCGGTTTAAAGGTACCGACCGCATGGTGAATCGTACCAAACGGGCAGATAAAGCCGCAAAAAACCCGTCCCAGTAAAAGGGTCAACACCAGAAGGCCGGCTGCCCAGAGAAATCCCTTCACAAGGGTATAACCGGAAAGCAGGGAGGAAACACCTACCAGGGGATCGAGTTGAAAAAAGAAGGTGACCGGTTGACCCAGCCTTAGATCCTGGTCCGCGGAAAAAGCCATGGAATAATCGATATAGACGTCCTGGGGAAGCCGGCTTTCAATCACCAGATAGAGAAAGAATATCAGAAAAAGGCCCTGCAACGAGCGCCGCAGCCAGACCAGATGCCGTATTTTCACAAAGTCACCTTCTGTTGAGCGAGTGTCTGAAAATCAAATGTTCCCAATCCTTGCGTCTGAGCCAATCGGATAAAACCCAGCTTTTCCGGTTGGCGGTTAAAGAGCATGGCGGCCCGGGCATCCCCGGCGACGGGATCGTTGCTCAATATCAGGGTGTTTTTGTCCGTCACATAGGACGTGCTGCCGCCGGAAGGCCCGTTTCGGGTCATTATGCGGATGGCATCGATCAGGGTTACCGTGGGCTGAAAAAAGTTTGCCAGATCAACGATGCTCTGGTGGATATCTTGATGCAGCGAGTAGCGACTGCCGCCGACGCCGCCGATCCAGTTTTTCATTCCGACTGTCAGCGTGCTCAGGGAATGGTGTTTGGCCACCGGCAGGTTGATGAGCACATCGGCTTCCACCAGGGGTACAAAAACCGGCCAGGTTCCCAGTCGGTTGCCCTTCAGGTTCATTTTTTTCATTAACGATGATCGGGGATGGATCAAGTCCGCACCGGTGTTTTTGGCAACCGCTCCGGCACCGCTTAATGCAAAACACCTCCGGGCATCATGGATGGTGTTGTCGGCGATGCGCACTTTTTTGGAGCCCGCCTCCTGGCAGAGCTCGACGACGGCTTCCAGAACCTCGGGATTGGTGGTTGCCGCCATTTCAGGACGCCGAGCCCAGGAGAGGTTGGGCTTGATGACCACCACGTCTCCTTTGGAGATGAACCGACCGGCACCGCCCGCACTTTCGAATACTTTACGGGTCAGAGCTTTTACGGAGTATCCCTCTGTCTGGCCGATTCCCTCGATAAGGAATTTTTTATTGGCAGGTGCCGCTTTAGCCAAAACCGGTATTGACAGGGAACCGGTAACGGCACCGGCCAGGCTCAGGCTGCCCCATAGCTTTGCCAGCTTCTTAATGGATTCTCTGCGGGTTACGGGTTTATCAAAGTTCATGATGCACTCCTTTATTAAGAACTAAACATTTGTGCGTCCTTGTGAGCGTCAAATCAGAATATCTTTATCCCAGCCGAGTTTGATCAGCTCGATTCGATCCGGATGACTGTTGCCCAGGCCGAATTTGGTGTCAGCCGCTTCAATGTGCAGCGGCCGGGGGCTGATGGGCCGATCTTGGCCGAAGTGTTGATTACGCTTGGCCTGGATGATACGCGCCCCGGTCGCATCAGCTGCCACCGGATCCGTGCTGACGATCAAGCCGCCATAGGGCCAGGTGTAACTCCGGCTGAAATGATGGGGTCCGATGCCATGGAAAAGTGGTGTTAGCATCACCAGGATATTTAACCGTGTTTTGCCCATGACGTGCGGCTGTTGCCAGATAGAGCCCAGCCTTTCACAGGCATTACCGTGATACTTCCAGGGCCTGGGCACAAACATGATGTAGTTTTTAAGCAGGGTGCCCAATCCCGACCAATGGTGTGTGCGCATCGGGCGGATATTGATCAGAGCAGTCGATCGCTTGAAAACCGGGTTGTGATCTAGGCCGCGATCATCGACCGCAATGTTTTGCGCGTCGACCCCAGCCTCAACCAAACCGGCTGTGATGGCTCTCTCCAGCTCCGGCGGCGTTGGCAAACGCGACCAGACATTGCTTTTGATGCCGACGATATCATTGGGATTTGCTATTTTGCGCCAGGCAGCCGCGGGGTCCCTGGTACCCAGCACTGCGGTCACCGCATCATCCAGCATCCGCACCACCGCCTTGGGATTCATCGAGCCGTAGCCCTCGGTGGCGCTTTTACTCCTGATCAATACCACCCTGCTTTTGCTGGTTGTCTGCCCAGTCGCTCGGCGCACCAGGGGCAGCCCGAGCAAGCCTCCCATGACCGCACAGGAGCCGGAGCGTATGAAATCGCGACGCGTAATGACATGTTTTTTTTCAGTCATGACAACCTACTCCCTTCAATCCTCAGCCGGCACGGATTAATCCGCAGCCGGTTGCGAGGATGTCCTTTGAATCCCTTCTAACACCTGCTCAGCAAGTTTCTTGGTGTCGGCTTCCAGAACGATGGCCAGCAGATGCCCTTTTCGATTGACGGCAGCCCATTTGCCGTTTTCCAGTAATGCGGCTCCCTTTATATCCGCATCCGGAAGATAGAGCTTTAAAAAGGCAGCCCGGGATCGGTCGGCTTTTTCAGTCGTTGGGTATTTAATCAGCAGCAGGCGGGCGGCTTGATTCCCGCGTTGATATTCTGCCAGGACTACATCCGTGTCTGCGGCAATATTGAGGAAATTTTCGTCCGCAATGTAATAATGGTAGTTGAGCACGATGGGATGATGCAGATACCGGATCGTATCCGCCAGCAAACCTTTAGGCGGCAGCTGTAAAAGAATTGGGGGTCTGGCACCGCGGCCGGCAATTTTATCAGCCACCTTGCGGCCCAGATCTTTGACGGCCTGTTCGGCCGCCGGAGATTCCTCTTCCACATAGATGGAAACGAAAAAACGGTCCTTCCAAAAACTGAGCCATCCCTGGCGCAAACGGCCATCCTGTCCGATGTTTACCTTTGTCCCGTCAAGGTCGTGGGTGAAAACCCCGTAGGCATCTTCCGAGGAGCCCATGTCAAAGATGTCGAGTATAATCGCCGGCCCGTCGGACAGTGCGTAGCGACGGGATAGACACTGCCTGAAGTTATAGGCTTTGTAGACTTCAGCCGCGCCGTCGATGTAACTGAAAATGGTTTTCTCATTAAAAATTTGATCACCGCTTTGGGCCGACCACGCGCCTGCTTGTTTGGGAAGAGCCGACTGAAGGCCTTTAAGAGAATTTGCATGGGTGTTTGGGATCATAAACAAAATAATAATGCTTATGGTTAGAAGACCTTGGATATTCCAGGGTGTCCGGATTTGAAAAGCGTTTATCATAAAAACTACCGGGCGCTGCGACGGATATACCATTTAGATCATTTGAGGATTCGTCACTCACAGGTCAACTGGAATAGGTAAATCAAGAAAAGGTTACATGCGTTTATACCCCAATCGATGGGTTTTAGTCAAATAATAATGAGGTGACAATTATTTAGGATTTGCGAACGGAAGGTATATTTTTTCAAAAGGATAGATGGATAGCCGTAAGATGCAATTTTCAAAATTAGTGTATAGCGTTAGCTAATCTTAACCAGTTCGATACCCTCTATTGAAGAGTTTAAAGAATAAAAAGGCCGGGTGCTTATGCCCCGGCCATATTTTATCAGCCCATTTTTTTCAAAACTTCCACAATTTCCGACGGCTCCGGACGGTGGGTGTAGTCGGGGTTGGCCTCGGCACTGACCACATTCCCCTTTTGGTCTAAAATAAACCGGCCCGGCATGGGCAGGGACCATAGATCGTTGTCATTATATCTGACCAAGTCTATTCCGAATTGACTGTATAGTCCGGCCAGGTCATCTGGCAGCTTAAAGGCCAGACCGAATTGTGAAGCCAGCTGGTTGTCTTCATCCCTTAAAAGCGGGAAGGTCAAATTGTGTTTTTTAGCCATCGATTTGGAGTATTTTTCAAGCTGGGGCGAGATGACCACCAGTGAAGCGCCCTGGGCCTTGATGTCTGCCGCTGTTTCTTGCAGAGCTTCCAGCTCAATATTGCAGTAAGGTCACCATTGCCCCCGGTAAAAACTGATAACCACCGGCCCCTGGGCCAGCAAGCCCTTTAGCTCCACCAAGTTCCCGTTTTCATCGGGTAGGGAAAACTCCGGCGCAGACTCCCCGACCTTTAGGACTTTGTCAAGAATCCCGGAATTTTTAAGGTCTTCCGTGGCCCTTTGAATGACCCCCACCGCTTCCGGAGGGGCTTTTTCCAAAAAACTTTTTTTGTATTCATCCAATTTGTCCTGCAATCCCATTACCCGGCCTCCTTTTTTACGTTTTTATCTCGAATTATGCGATAAGTGCCGCGATATCAATGTTCTCATCCCTTAATTTCAGGGCTCCTGACCCCTGTCAGATTCAAATGCAGCAGGTTTTGCACTCGCGCTGCTTTACGAGATGTATTTCGTTTAGTAGTCAGGAGCCAGGATCTCTGAATGTATGTATATGGGTTTGAAATCAGCCCAAAACTTCTTTTGCACACGCTTTGGCGTTTGCCACGTCTTCTTCGTTGGGGTGCCCGGTCATCTGTTTGACCATATCCGCCCACTGCTCGTCAGATAAATTAAGCTTCTTCTGTACTGCTTCGTGCAAGGATTCGGTCAGAGCACCCTGGCAGTCAAAACAGCCCTTGTATTCAATGCCCTTTTCCTTGCATGCTGCTTTTATTGGTTCTGTAAATCCATCCATGTCCTGGTCCGGATAGGCAGAGGCGAAATGGGTTATGAAACCAGCCATTTTTTGGCCCGAACCTGCCTGAATGTTCGTCAAGAACTCTTTGACCGGTGCAGCCAGATTGGCTGAGTGGAGGGGTGAGCCAATGAAGATGAAATCATATCCAGCAAAATCTTCAGCTCCGACGTCCTCAAGCTTTTTCAAATCTGCCTCATTTGCTTGGGATGCTTCTTCCCAGATGCCTTTAGCGATCTTTTCCGTATTTCCACTCTGGCTAAAATAAGAAACTAAAACTTTCATGATGTACCCTCCCGTTATTTAATCTACGATTAATAATAGACCGCTGTATTCGAAAACAGCTTTAATTAAGTGGTCCGTGTTGCTGTTTTTGATAAAGCTGCCGGATATACCAATGATTTGAAACTGCATATACGTACCCTTAATGAAAAATGTAATAATGATCTGTGATTTAGTCACTCTTTTTGTAAGCGTTCGCGGATTAGGCGACCCATTCGTGTAGCGTTTTCCCAAACTTCTTTCTGATTTTCAACACGTGAATATCTGTGATCGGATGTCTTGGCATTCTGACCGTAAAGTATTTTCACTCCGCTCATCTCGCATCTATCTCCCTCGCCGCATGTTAAACAGGGAAGATTTCCTTGAACCGATAATTGCCCGACAAGCTCCATACGCTCAAAATCTCGCAACTCTGTAGCCAATGCCTGATTGACGTTATCTAACGCGTCAGGATTCAAGCCGGTCAGAATCGTTGCACATAGTTTGCCCCTAAGTAGGTTGTTCACATGTCTCAATGACCAGAATCTTTCAAGAAGCGCTTTTGTGAAACCGTCTATTTGGCCATAGGGAATATATGCACCGATAATCAGCGCTTTGGCTTTTTTGATTTTTTCGGCAAGATCTGGATAATCATCTTTAACTTTGCAGATATTATCAGGGACACATTTTTTACAAGCAAGGCAAGGTCTGACATTAATATTGCTGAGTTTCACAAATTCTGATTCAAGTCCGGTTGCATCCAACATAGCTTTAACAAGCCGATCCGTGTTGCTGTTTTTTATAGGACTTCCTGAAATACCCAATGCCTTAATAGCCAATATAAATTTCCTTTCAATAGATTAAGCAGTGTAATCTAAAGATAAGTGATGATGGGTTTGTACCAAAAAACCAAAAATCTTCCAAGTTTTGATATATTGAGAAACCAGCAACTATCAATTTAGCTGAAATTATTCCAGATAGATTCTGGATACATGATACCTACCAGCGAATCAACCGGTATTTAAAATTTTGATCAACTCAGGCATCATCGTTGCACCTTAAGTGCTCGAGGAGCCCGACTGCATATTGCATTATATAAGGCAATCAATTTTGACTTACCTACAGCTAGAGATGTCGTGCCTCCATCGAATCCTGCCGATAATTTGAATCTATTGTATGTTAGTTCAGCTAATAAAACAAAAAGCCGCATACAAGATCTGATATG
>PVMK01175747.1_pt1 | contig 11024 bp, 12 predicted proteins | sample 1853481 | NCBI WGS metagenome assembly PVMK01 (sample SAMN08533507, study PRJNA380276) | Marine sediment metagenome, whole genome shotgun sequencing project. | reverse complement strand
GCGGACTCGGCTCACAAGACAGGTGAGAACCGAAGCCAGTCGTGGTCGAAGACCTCTGTCTCTCGATCCTCGGGTGGAAGCTCGAACGAGGATCAGCGCACCCAGAAACGCAAATCAGCATCGGCCACTCGAGCCGATGCACAGGGGGGAAATACAATGGCGACGATTGGTCAATCGATCGTTTTCAAGGGCGAACTCACCGGCGACGAAGATCTCGAGATCGACGGCCAGGTCGAGGGAACGGTCAACCTCGGAAACCACCAGCTCACCATCGGGCCCAACGGAAACCTGAAGGCGGCGGTCTCGGCCAAAACCATCGTCGTGATCGGCAAAGTCACGGGGAATCTCATCGCCGCCGAACGAATCGAGGTCCAGGCGACTGGCATCGTCGACGGCGACGTTCGCGCCCCGCGACTCAACGTTGCGGAAGGCGCCGTACTCAACGGCAGCATCGATATGTCGCCGACTGGCAGTACGACCGAGGCACGCAAGCCAACAAGCTCGTCCGCCACCTCTGCAACATCCTCAGGCTCGAACTCGCCCGCGCCACCCGCATAAGCGCAGCGAACGATGTCGTGATCGCTCAGGCTCGGGCGGGCTTCTTCGAGCTCTGCTTGCCCGAGCCTTTCTTGCCGCTCCCCTTGCCACTGCGCGCTCCGGCGTCGCCGTATCTCGTTTCCAGAAAGAGCAGCAGAGGGGACGCGATGAAGATCGACGAGTAGGTGCCGACCAGCACGCCGATCAGCATCGCAAAGGCGAAGGGCCGAATGACCTCGCCGCCGAGGAAATAGAGCGAAAGCAATGCCACGATCGTCGTGAGCGAGGTGAGTACCGTCCGCGACAGCGTCTGATTCACGCTCGTATTCAGGACCTCTTCCAGATCCGCCGTCGTATGCAACTCCATATTCTCGCGGATGCGATCGTAGATGATGATCGTGTCGTTCAGGCTGTAGCCGAGGATCGCGAGCATCGCCGCCAGGATCCGCAAGTCGAACTCGACGCCCACCATCACCAGCAGCCCGGCGGTAATCGCCAGGTCGTGTACGACTGCGACAACGGCACCCGGCGCGAAGCGCGTGTTGAACCGAAACGCCACGTAGGCCAGGATCGCCAATGCAGAAAAGAGCAAGGCATTTGCGCCATCCGAGCGAAGCTCTGCGCCCACGCGGGGGCCGACGAACTCGACTCGCTGCTCCGTGAAACCGCCAATTCGTTCCCCGATCGCCTTCTCCAACTGGATGATTCGAGTGTTGGCCGCGAGCCCATCGACCGGCTCGTCGGATTCCAAGACTTTCTCGGCGTCGGGATCCGCCTTGAATCGGACGAGAAATTCCTGAGAACCCACTTCCCCGAAACGAACCACCGTCGCGTCCGTGTAGCCCGCCTCGCGCGCCACCTCGCGAATCGATGATTCATCGGCCTCGACGCCATCGTCGAAAAGCAATTGCATCTCGGTTCCACCGACGAAATCGATTCCGAGCGGAACCCCCCCGCGGACGAGAACCGCGCCGATGCCGAGGCCGATCAGGGCCAACGAGATCACCAGACAGATCCGGCGGCGACCGAGAAAATTGATGTTCGTGCCAGAGGGTACGATTTCAAAGGGCACGGGAATCTCCTAGATGGAAAGCGTCGACACGTGGCGCGTGCCTGGGTAGATCTGAAAGAGCAGCCGGGTCACGACCAGGGCCGCGAAGACGCTGGTCACGATGCCGATCGACAGCGTCACAGCAAAGCCCTTGATGGGGCCTGTACCGTACTGGAACAGGATGATTGCCGTAATCAAGGTCGTAATGTTCGCGTCCAGAACGGTCCAGGTCGCCTTGCTGAAGCCGGTACTGATCGCGGCGCGGACGGCTCGACCGGCGCGAAGTTCCTCGCGAATTCGTTCGAAGATGATGACGTTGGCATCCACCGCCATGCCGACCGTCAGCACGAGGCCCGCAATGCCGGGCAGCGTCAGGGTCGCCTCGAAGAGCGACATCAAGCCGACCAGGAGGACCAGGTTCGCGAGCAATGCGATGCTCGCGAAGACGCCCGAAAGTCGGTAGTAGGCCATCACGAACACCAACACCAGCATCAATCCGATCCCACAAGCCAACGCACCGCTCTCGATCGAATCACGTCCGAGACCCGGTCCGACCGTGCGTTCCTCCTCGATCACGACAGGGACCGAAAGCGAACCGGCACGCAAGATCACTGCAAGATCAGCTGCTTCGTCGGCGGTGAATTGTCCTTCGATCTGCCCTCGTGTCGTTATTCGACCGCGAATGACCGGGGCGCTGTACACATTGTCGTCGAGAATGATCGAGAGAAGTTCGTTCTTGTTCTCTTCCGTCAGTTTGCCGAATATCTCGCCACCTGCCGGGTTGAACCGAAACTCGACGATCGGCCGCTGCTGCTGGTCGAATTGCATCCGGGCGTCATCGAGATAATCACCCGTGATGTCCGCGACTTTGGGAACCAGGAACGCTCCCAATTCGGCGCCGCTTTTCGGATCGGTTTTGAGCACGATCAGCTCGTCGGCGCCGATGCCCTCGGGATAACGGGCCATCAACTCTTCTCGAGTCGAATCGGAGTCGATTACGATCTTGAATTCGAGAAATCCCGTGCTCTTCAGCAGCGTGCGGGCGCGATCGCGATCGATTTGCTCGCCGGGGATCTGGACCAGCACGCGATCCTTGCCCTGACGCGTGACGACGGAGTCGGGGATGCCTCGCTGTGGATCGTCGATCCGTCGCCGGAGAACCTCCAACACCTGAGACATCGTTCGCTCGCGAACGTCTTCCGTCCAGCGCTCCGTCAGTCGGTATTTCAGGTCGACGCCCGTTCCCTCGGCGGACGTCAGGACACCGGAATCATCTGCATACTCCATGACCGTCGGACGATCGTCCGTACTCGCCAGCGTCAAACGGAGTTGCTCATCCACGACGGTCGCGAGCGCCAACTCGATCCCGTCTTCGTCGAGCTGTTCTTCGAGCGTCTTTCGAACGAACTCGAGTTCCCGCTCGATTGCGTCGCCAAGCTCCACGCCGACAACCCAGTGGATTCCACCACGCAGATCGAGGCCCGAGCCGGAGGCCCTCATCAGGCCAGAAGCTGCTCTCGATTCGCTGCTCCTTCGGACTGAAATTCGCCGCCGTCAGGAAGCTAAAGACCACGATCAGTGCTCCGACGCTCAATGCCTTCCACCGAATCGAACCGCTCACGATTCGTCTCCCTTTCCCTTGTTGTTGCCCTTGGTCCCGTCGCTGCCATCGCTGTTGGCCTTCCCGGCCTTGGTCAACTGATCGACCTTGTTCAGGCTGACCCGGAGCTTCACCTTTTCACCGCGAACCCGCCCGACCTCGATCTCGAGGACATCGTCCTCGACGGCGCTGACCCTTCCATGGATTCCGCCCTGGGTCACCACGTCGTCACCCTTGGCAGCGGTCTTCAAGAATGCTTCACGTTCACGCTGCTGCTTTTGCTGAGGTCGAATCACCAACACATAGAAGATCGCAAAGATCGCGCCCATCATCAGGAAAAAGGTGAGGTCTACGCCACCGGAATTCATCTATTGTCTCCTTCGTTCGCGCGGCGAGGCCCTCGGCCCGCAACACGACGTGACGGCAAGCTTTCGAGGCGAGTGCCGGGATAGAACCGTCCGAGGATGCGCTTGTAGGATGCACCCTGGCGGGCCATGGCGCGTGCGCCCCATTGACTCATGCCGACACCATGCCCATGCCCTGAACCGACGAAGGCAAATCCCTCCGAAGACTCTCTAATCTCGAAAAGGGTACTGCGCAGTCCCATTCCGCCCAGCAATGATCGTAGTTCGCGGCCGTCGATCACGGCATTTCCGTCGGAACCGTGGACGACGAGGCGCTCGACACGTCCACTTGCTGTGCGCCCTTCGATCGTGAGCCCCTGCAGCTGTCCGACGGACACGCCCGCAGATTCGAGGATGCCGCGAAGCGCCTGCTTTTCGAAAACGGTTCGCCAGTAGGTGTGCGGAGCCGCATCCTCGTCTTCGACCTCCACGACTCGCAAGTAGGGGAGATCCTCGCCCCACACTTCGCCGGCGGTAGCAGTCCGCCCACCTGCCGTCGAGTGAAAGACCGCCAGGATCGGCGCACCCGCATAGGTCAGAACCTCACCCGCCGTCGCCCGCGCCGCGGATCGCGTCTCCTTCGTCTCGGCGGCGACGCCGCGGTAGACCTGACTCATCGTCGTGGCCCGTACGTCCCATGCCGACCCGCGTCTTCGATTGACCTGATGCATCACGTAGGTTCGGGCCGCTACGGCCTGGGCGCGAAGCGCTTCGGACGGCCAACTCGAAGACATCTCTCCCCCGACCGTCGAGGCCACGTAATCCTCCAGACCAATTCGGTTGAGCACTTGAATTCGTCCCATTCCGACCGTCACCGCTATTTGTCCACGTACCGTTCGCGCACCGACCCGCCACGGGCCGGACCCGTTCGGCACCCAGCCGCCGCTACCGACCTCACGACCCCCAACGAGCAGCGTTCCTCTCGTAGAGAGCTTGACCTCATCGGATCTTGTCGCCACACCGACTTGAATCGGATCCGACCCGTTATAAAGAAGCACCCGAATCTTCGGCTCGATTCGGGCGGTCGCCGTTCCGCAGGCCAGCAGACCGAAGAGCGCGGCCACGAACCAGGTCGACAGCGCGCCCGACACGGCTTGCCTCGCAAGCGGCCGGACGCCTCGCCTTCTTGGGCTCGATTGGCGTGGCAAGTCTTCCCCCAGGCCAGCCTTGCCGCAGCTTTGAAACGGTTTCATTAGAGGCTCGCGCGAATGGCCTCCGCCTTGTCCGTACGCTCCCAGGGCAAGTCCACGTTTTCTCGACCGAAGTGCCCATGAAAGGAGGTCTTCCGGTAGATCGGCCGTCGCAGATCGAGTGCCTCGTCGATGCCCCGCGGTGTCAGATCGAAATGCTTGCGAACGAGTTGCTCCAGTCGATTGTGATCGAGCGCGCAGTTTCCAAAAGTGTCCACGCGGATCGAAACCGGCTCGGCCACACCAATCGCGTAGGCGAGCTGTACTTCGAGACGTCGAGCGACGCCCGCAGCCACCAGATTCTTCGCGACATAACGAGCAGCATAGGCGGCGCTTCGATCGACTTTGGAGGGATCCTTGCCCGAGAACGCCCCCCCGCCATGTCGACCCATGCCACCGTAGGTATCGACGATGATCTTGCGGCCGGTCAGCCCTGCATCGCCCATCGGTCCCCCGACCACGAAGCGGCCGGTTGGATTGACGTGAAAGATCGTGTCGTTGTCGATCAGTTCACTGGGCAACGTTTCGCGAATCACCCCTTCTCGGATGTCCTTCTGGAGCTGATCATGACTGACATCCGGTGAGTGCTGTGTCGAGAGCACGACTGTGTCGATCCGTCTCGGACGGTCGTCGTCATCGTATTCGATCGTGACCTGGCTCTTGGCGTCGGGGCGGAGGTAGTCGAGCTCGTCGCTCTCGAGCTTTTCCCGCAGTGTCTCCATGAGTCGATGGGCGTGGCGGATCGGAGCGGGCATGAGCTCCGGAGTCTCGTCGCAGGCGAAACCAAACATCATCCCCTGGTCCCCGGCACCCTGTTCTTTGTGAAGCCCCTCACCTTCGCTGACACCTTGCGAGATATCCGGGCTCTGCTTGCCGAGCGCGACCTGAACGGCGCACGTCGCAGCGTCAAAGCCCATGTCCGAACTCGTATAACCGATGTCGTGAACGACCCCGCGCACGATGGCTGGGATCTCGACCTGTGCAGACGTTGTGACTTCTCCGCAGACGAGCACGAGGCCCGTGGTCGTCGCCGTCTCGCAGGCGACGCGCGAGTTCGGATCCTGCGCCAACATGGCATCGAGAACCGCGTCGGAAATCTGGTCGCACATCTTGTCCGGATGGCCCATGGATACGGATTCGGACGTGAACATCAATCGCGATGCCATTGTGGTCTCCAATTTGTGAGGGCCGCAGGGTAGACGAGAGGTCCCCCGGGATCAAACGTGACGAAGTCCTAAAGGCAAGATCAGAACCCCGGGGTTCCCGCGCCGATGAAACCAGCCAAACGGGCCTCACCAATCCGTCTCGCTCAGGAGCGCTCACCCGAAATGTCATCCTCGGGCGACTCGATCAGGACACCGAGCTCGAGGACAGCCTGTTCCGCGTCGACGCCGATCGCTCGCACGCGTAGGGTCGTTCCCTGCGTCGCGGCGAGGCAGAGAATCGAGAGCACGCTCGCCCCGTTCACCCACTCGTCACCCCGACCGAAGGTGATTTCGGAATCAAAACGTCCGGCGAGTGAGGCCAGGCGACCGGCCGGCCGCGCGTGCAATCCGAGCGGCGATTGCACTGTAAAGACGCGTTCGACCGTCAACACCACGGTCACGCGTCGCCCTCTGGGATGAGTTCGCTGGCGACGGAGATATTTCGCTGACCATAAGCCTTGATGAAGGCCGCGAGTTCGTCCAGCGGTTTCTCATCCCGCATCGTTGCGAGCTTGATCAGCATCGGTAGATTCATCCCTGTCACGACCTCGACCTGATGTTCATCGTGAAAGGAGAGGCTCATATTCGAAGGCGTGCCACCAAACATGTCCGTCAGGATCAGAACTCCAATTTTCACAGCGGTCTCTCCACGTCGCGATGGCTTACACTCACCTCGCGTCCCATTTCTCGCAAGCGCACAGCCATCGTCTCCACAATCGCAACCGAGCGGTGACGACCGCCGGTACATCCGACTCCGATCGTGACATAGGCTTTCCCCTCCTGGTCATAAAGGGGCAATAGATACTCGATGAACTCGTCGAGTCGCTTGAAAAAGGACTCGCCTCGTTCGCTCTTCATCACGTAATCAGCCACCGCCTGATCACGTCCGGTTCCGTCCCGCAACGATTCCTCGAAATACGGGTTCGGCAAGAAACGCACGTCGAAAAGCAGCTCGACGGCGGCTGGTGTGCCATGCCGAAAGCCGAATGACACCAGATTCGTCACGGTTTCGCGACTGGCACCGGAGATCTGGCGCACAACGGTTTCCTTCAGCTGGTGTACGTTCAGCTGCGTCGTATCGATCTTCAAGTCGGCAAGACTGACGACATTATCGAGCAGCGAACGCTCGCGATCGATCCCATCCTGCACCGACCCCTCCGGAGAGAGGGGATGTACGCGCCGCGTTTCACGATATCTGCGCTCCAGTACGTCGTCTCCGCAATCCAGAAACAGAACGTCGACTTTCGCGCCTCGCGCTCGAAGGTCCGCCACAACCTCTGGAAAGCTCTCGAGGAAATTCTTCTCGCGAGCGTCGAGTGCCAGAGCCACTTTATTGATTGGCGACGAAGCCGTCGTGCACAGATCGAGAAATTGCGAAACGAGCTGAACCGGCAGGTTGTCCACGCAATAGAAGGAGAGGTCCTCGAGTGCAGCCATCGCGGTTGTCTTGCCCGACCCCGAAAGGCCGCTCACGAATACGATCCGCTGCGCATCTTTTCCCGTCAAATGCCCTCTCCATCGACTCCGCCCGGCCTTCTGAGCATGCCACCTTGAGACCGCAACCGCTCATCCAGTCGCTTTGCCGCGTTCACACCATGTTTGCGAAGCTGCCAATCGCGAATCGCCAACTCGACGAGCGTGGCGACGTTGCTAGCCGCATGCACCGGCAGCACGACGGTCGGCAGCTCGACACCGACAAACGTTTCGAGCGGCCGGACAAGCCCGATCCGTTCGAACTCCGTGCCCTCCTCCCGAACTTCCAGCCGCACGACGAACCCGACCTCACATTCCTCCAGAGTCGCCTCCGGCCCGAAAAGATCGGAAACACTCATCAGCCCGAGACCCCGCACCTCGATGTAGTGACGAATGTGTTCTGGCGACCATCCAATCAAGCGATGGCCATCGTCGATCGCACGCAGCCGAACGACATCGTCCGCCACCAGTCGCTGGCCCCGCCGTACGAGTTCGATCACACATTCACTCTTGCCTACGCCGCTCGGACCGAGGATCAGCACGCCTGTGCCCATCACTTCGACCAGAGAGCCGTGAAGCTGGAACTCGGAATGAGCCTGATCGGAGTCCAACGAAGCCCCCCTCAGAACTTCGCGTCTTCCTCTTCAATCGCGCGGAAGATCTCTTCGAGATCACCGGCGCCGAGGAGCTTTTCGCGGAAGCTGGCATCGCGGAAGAAGCGAGAAATTCGGGCGAGTGCCTTCAGGTGCTGACCACCCGACTGCTCCGGCACGATCAACAAGAAGAGGAGCTGGGTCGGCTGACCATCGATCGAGTCGAAGTCGACGCCGCGAGTGCTCCGCGCAAAGGCCGCCACCAGCCGGTCCAGGCCCTGAACCTTCCCATGGGGAATCGCCACGCCCTCACCGATCCCGGTGCTCTGCAGGGCCTCGCGTTCCCGCAGGACGTTCAGCAGCGCCTCGGCTTCGAGAGCCGGCTCTGCAGCCGCGAGCGAGCGGGCCATCTCCGCAAGGAGATCGTCCTTGGTGGTCGATGCGAGATCGAGGATCGAGGCGTCACGTACGAGAATATCGCTGATTTTCATAGGAGCTCCGCGGTGCGGGCGCACTCTATCTCAGCAGACCTGTCTGCGCTTCGTCGAGGATAGAAAATTCATCGCTTCGCGATACTTCGTCACGGTTCGTCGCGCGATATCGATATTGGCCGCTTTGAGCATTTCAGCGATCCGCTGATCCGACATCGGGCGGAGCGGGTCCTCGCTCTCGATGATCTTGCGGATCCGGGCCTTCACGCTCTCGCTGGCCAGCGCCTCACCGTCGAAGCGGTTGATGCTCGAGTTGAAGAAGTATTTCAGCTCGAAAATACCCTGCGGCGTATGCACGTATTTATTGGTCGTTACACGGCTGACCGTCGATTCGTGCATCTCGATATCATCGGCCACGTCACGCAGATTCAAGGGCTTGAGATGGGCAATACCGAGCTCGAAAAAATTGCGCTGATAACTGATGATGCTTTGCATCACTTTGTAGATCGTGCGTTGACGCTGGTGAATCGACTTGATCAGCCACATCGCGGATCGAACCTTCTCGTGAACGTAGTTCTTCGTTTCCTTCTCGCTGTCTTTGGAGAATCCGCCGGAAAGAACTTCGCGATACATCGAACTGATCCTGAGTTTGGGGAGCCCGTCCTCGTTCAGCATCACATGAAAATCATCGCCTACCTTGTAGACATAGATGTCGGGCGTGATGTAAACGGGATCATCCCCCCCGAATCCGCGACCGGGTCGCGGCTCGAGCCCACCGATTACGAGTGACGCGTCGGATATTTCCTGGAGCGTGACACCCGTCAAGCGGGTCAAGCTGCGAAAGTCACGTTTCTGCAGAAGATCGAGATGTTCGTCCACGATCTTTCGGACGAGTTCGTCGCCTATCTTCTGTGTGTCGATCTGGAGCAGCAGGCATTCACGAAGATCACGCGCAGCCACACCAATCGGATCGAGCTTTTGAATTGCGACCAGAACGCGCTCGACTTCATGCTCCTCGACACTCGCCTGTCGCGCGAGTTCCTCGATCGTGGATCGAAGGAATCCGCGGTCGTCGATATTTCCAATGATCCATCTCGCAATCTCGAAACCTGCCGGATCGAGATCTGTGACTTGTAGCTGCCACTCCAGATGCTCAGCCAGACTCGGACGACGAGCGTATGTCGCCTCGATTGACGGGCGATCGTCATCACTCAGTCCACGACTCTCGAGTCCCGTCATTGGATTGCTCTCGAGGTAGGACTCCCATTCGATGTCCGCGATCTTCTCGGCGTCGCTTGGTGCGATTTCCTCACCGGGAGTTGCCCCTTCTTCTGACGCTGGAACTGCGTCCGCCGATGGCTCGGCCGTCGACGAACTCTCGGGGTCAGTCGAGGCATCGGAGCGGTCCTCCTCGGATACCTCGGAGGCGGAATCGTCATACTCCTCGGGCGTGGCATCTTCGCGTTCGCCCTGGGTCTCTTCTTCGAGATCCGCCTCTTCGAGAACGGGATTTTCCTGAAGCTCCTGCTGAACGAGGTTGACGAGTTCGAGCTGATTCAGCTGCAACAGCTTGATCGCCTGCTGCAGCTGGGGCGTCATCACCAGCTGCTGCGTCAATCGAAGCTGTTGTCTCAATTCGAGCGCCATCGTTTCCCTTCGTGACCCATTCGGAATCCCAAGACCCCGTTCCCCGCTTCCGATTCTACTTCGCGTCCTCTCGACGAGATGTCTTGAGCCATAGGATGCCGCATTTTGGCCCGTTCCAACGCCCACCGGTTTCTGCCGTGCGCTTGCCCCAAAGACGAACAGACCCCCGGGGCCATTCGAATGTGGCGATACTGCACGATGCTTGCGCCGAGAGAGAACTCACTTCAAGCTGAAGTTCTTGCCGAGATAGACTTCACGGACCTCTGGATCCTCCGTTATCTCCTCCGGCGTGCCGTGCCGCAAGATCGTTCCATCCTTGATGATGTAAGCACGATCACAGATAGACAAGGTCTCTCGAACATTGTGATCGGTAATGATCACGCCGATGCCGCGACCTCGGAGCTGCTCGATGATCTTCTGGATGTCGATGACCGCGATCGGATCGACGCCTGCAAAGGGCTCATCGAGGAGCATGAATTTCGGGTCGAGAACCAGGGCTCTCGTGATCTCGACACGCCGACGCTCTCCACCGGAGAGATCAGCACCCTTGCGGTTGGCGCGGTCGGTCAACCCCAATTCGGCCAACAGCTCTGCAAGTCGCTCCTTGCGTCGCGCACGGTTGGGTTCGACCGTTTCGAGAATCGCGCCAACGTTGTCCGCTACGCTGAGTTTTCGAAAAATCGAGGCTTCCTGAGGCAGATAGGTAATGCCCATTCGAGCTCGGCGATACATCGGCAGCTCGGTCATTTCCTGGTCGCCGAGGAACACTTTTCCCTCGCTCGGACGGACGCTTCCAGCCATCATGTTGAAGGTCGTGGTCTTGCCCGCTCCGTTCGGGCCAAGCAGCCCGACGACCTCTGAAGCGTGCACTTCCAGGTCGATCCCGCCGACCG
>PVMK01118085.1_pt1 | contig 11024 bp, 14 predicted proteins | sample 1853481 | NCBI WGS metagenome assembly PVMK01 (sample SAMN08533507, study PRJNA380276) | Marine sediment metagenome, whole genome shotgun sequencing project. | reverse complement strand
CTGCCTGGAAAACGTCTTCGTACCGGACGACCTTTTGCTCGGGGAAGAGGGCAAGGTCTGGAAGCAAGCGACCAAAACCCTTAACAGCGAACGCATCATGATGTCCGCCATGTGCCTGGGCATGATCGACGGCGTACTGGAAGACCCAGTCTCCTACATGAATCAGCGCCGCGCTTTCGGCAAACTGATTGGTGAATTCCAGGCTCTTCAGCACTTCGTGGCCGACATAGCCATGTGGCAGAAACAGACCGAACTCATGCTGCACAATACCGCCTGGCTGCAAGCCAATGGGAAGCCCTGCGCCATGGAAGCGGCCATGACCAAGACCATAGCTTCGGAATATGCCTGCATGGCAGCCGACCGGGGCATTTCCGTCCTGGGTGGCATGGGCTACTCAGCGGAAACCGACATGCAGCGCTACTGGCGTGATGCACGGCTGCTGCGCATAGGGCCGGTCAGCAACGAGATGGCGCGCAACATGATCGCGGAAGGTCTTGGCCTGCCGCGTTCTTTCTAGCAAATCCGCGGGCAGAAGTTTTGAATGGTACTATTTTACTAGAGCTCTATAGCTATATCCGCCAATTACGCAAATCAAAGAGCACACATTGCCTGGCCGGCCGGGAGATAGATGCCATGAATGAGCGAACCATACTGGAAACACATAATCAGAGCCTGTTTACTATAAGATCTCCGGGTCTCGGTGTTGGATAAATACTTGTTTGATGACTCCATGTAAGACAGATATTGTAAAGTCCTTCTTGGAAACGGCAATTGCAAGCGACTGGAATAAATTGGCCACGTATTGTCATGCAAAGTTCGCTGTCCGTGAATCCGATGCCCTGCCGTATGCCGGCGTTTATCGCGGGATAGAAGGATTCAGAAGCCTGGCACGCTTGATATTTGTTGATTCATTCAAGGACTTTCGGGTAGAGCCGCAAAGCTACTCTGAAGGCGATGATCACGTCGTATTGCTGGCTGCTATCAGCGGTGTCGGGAAAAAATCCGGAATACCCTTTTCCAGCCAGGTGGCAGAAATTTATTGGTTTGAAAATGACTTGATAAAAGAGATCCAGCCATTCTATTGGGATACAAAATTAATAAATGATGTCCTGGCAGATTGATCCCTCATGTGAACAACCTTCACAGAATTCACACCTACACCGCGATACGTACCGGAGCGAATGATGATCGATTTGTATTACTTCCCAAGTCCAAACGGTCTGAAGATAGCGATAATGCTGGAGGAATGTGGCCTGCCCTATCAGGTCGTTCCGGTGGATATCGGCAGCGGCGAGCAATTCCGGCCGGAGTACCTGGCCCTGAATCCGAACAACAAGATACCCACAATCGTGGATCGGCAGACGGGCGTCAGCGTGTTCGAGTCCGGTGCGATCCTGATTTACCTGGCCGAAAAGGCGAAGCAGTTTCTGCCGAGGCCCGCCAACGAGCGTATGGATGTTTTGAGTTGGTTGTTCTGGCAGGTCGGTGGCCTGGGGCCCATGGCAGGCCAGGCACATCATTTCCGGGCGTTTGCCACTGAAAAGGTGCCCTATGGCATCGAACGCTACACCAATGAAGTCAATCGCCTGTATGGTGTGCTGGAGCGGCGGCTTCGAGATGCGGAGTACCTGGCCGGCGAATACTCAATCGCAGACATCGCCTGCTGGCCGTGGATCGTGCCCCATGAGCGGCAGGGTCAAAATCTGGATGACTTCCGCCATGTGAAGCGCTGGTTTGAAGTAATTCGCGAACGGCCAGCCGTGGTGAGGGGCTTCGCTCTGGGCCACGAGCAGATGGTGGATCGGGAAAGCTACGAATTCCTCTACGGACAGACTGCCGCCAACGTTAAAGAGCACGAAGCCAAAATCGACAGAAAAGACCACACACGATGACCGGGATCATTCTGCATCACTACGATGCCTCGCCCTTCACCCAGAAGGCCCTGCGCATGCTGGGCCTTAAGAAGCTCAAGTGGAGCTCGGTGGAAACGCCGATGATTTTGCCCAAGCCGGATCTGGTCTGCCTGACCGGCGGGTACCGGGGCACCCCGGTGATGCAGATCGGCGCCGACATATATATCGACTCCCAGTGTATTGCCCGGGAACTGGAACGCCGTTTTCCAAAGCCTACATTTTTTCCAGCGGCAGACGCCGGTCTTGCCTACGCTCTGGTGAAATGGAGCGATGAATTTTTTCAGGCGGGTCTCAAGATGGCGCTGGTACTGCTCGGTCCCGACTGGGACGAGGGATTTCGGGATGACCGGCAGGCGCTATTCGCGCACCTGGATTTCGACAATCTGGACCGCGAGACAGGGCACGCCATGGCCCAGTTGCGCGCAAGTGCCGCGCTTCTGGATGCACAACTCGCCGACGGACGTTCCTTTCTGACCGGTGCTCAAGCTGGCCTGGCGGACATTCAGGCTTTCGGCGTGCCGTGGTTCACGCGGGCAGCGATGCCAATTACCGGGCAGCTTTTGGGCGATTTCGCGCATCTGCCAGCCTGGGAGGCGCGGGTGGCGGAATTGGGTGAAGGCGAACGGCAGGTCATTGACGCGGTTGAGGCCCACCGTCAGGCGCGGGAAAACCAGCCTGATCTAACAAGCGAAATCCGTGGAAGCGACGCGCAGGGTCTCGAAACCGGCATGCCCGTCAAAGTGATGCCCGATGATTTTTCCTTGCGAGGCGCGGTCGAAGGTACGGTACTGCAGGCATCGGCTCTGCAACTCGCCATTCATCGGTCGACTGACGATTTCGGCGATCTCGTCATTCATTTCCCACGTCTGGGTTATCGCATCGAACCGCTTGCAAAATGATTCATCCGATTCGATATCATTGCGGCCCGAGGCATACCTGAATCCGGCTGCCGATCACCCGCAGGCGATAAACTCTGATGGGCGCGGTGGCAGGCTTGCCTTTCGCGCTACCGTCTCGAATATCGAACCGGGCGCCGTGTAAGGGGCAGATCAGATGATAGGCGCGTAGACGGCCGCCCTCCAGCTTCGCCATCGCGTGCGAGCATTTGTTCTCGACAGCGAAGAATTCATTTTTGGTGTGACAAATCAAAACGTCGTGGCCGGACACCTGGAAGGACATGCTGCTGCCGGTGGGTATCTGGGCTATATCGGCCAAATCTCGAAAACTGCTGTCGTTCAAATGGATTTTCCACCGCGCTGATTCGGAGTGAGTATCGTAGCATCGGCCAACATTAGCCAGCGCGGTTTTCTCTGCCTACTGATGCTATTATTCCTGTGCCAACGTGGCTTTGCACTTCGCACAAAGGTTCCGTTGAGCACCCCAAGACAGAGAGGTGGGACCTTGGCCAATATATCCTTTATCGCCCGGATGACTGTGAAAGAGGGTCGCGAACAAGATTTCATCGAGCACTGCCGAGCGCTCGAGGAAAACGTCGCCGAAAACGAGCCGGATATACTCTACTATCGCTTTTTCAAATTGCGTGAACCGCGGTGTTATGCTGTCGTGGAGTCCTTCGCCGATGAAGCGGCCGAGGAAATACATATGAACTCCGATTATCTGGCCAAAATTGCACCGCCGCTGCTGGATTGCCTGGACGGAGACCCACCCTATGTCCGTGAATACCTGGATCCCATCGACTGACGCATTTGCTGTCGGAATCAGATCGTGACTCTCCCTGCATTCGATAACCCGATCGGCGCCACAACGCTCGGCGATCTGCTGTTACGTGCGGCAAACGAGTATCCTGAGACTGACGCCATTGTGTTTCCGGACAGCCGTCAGACTTACGCGGAACTGGTCGAACGCGCTTACCAGAGAGCGAGGGGATTGCAGGCCCTGGGTGTGCAACCCGGCGACCACGTCGGTCTTTTGCTGCCTACCTGTATGGAATTTCCCGAGGTCTTTTTCGGCATTGCCCTGTGTGGCGCGGTTGCGGTTCCTATCAATGCACGCTACCAGTCCGGAGAACTGGCTTACTTGATTGAAAATGCCGACCTGGTCACGATAGTCACCACGGATCAGATCGCCGAACATGTTGATTTCGTCGCACGGCTCACGGCAGGCCTCCCGGGTCTGGATCGGGCAGCAGATCCGTTCAAGTTGAAAATCGAGAGCGCTCCAAGACTGCAGAACATAGTCGTGCTGGGGTCTTCGAAGCCAAATGGCCTGGTTACGGAATCTCAATTCGACCAGGCGGCTGCGGAGCATTCCGTAGATAAGGTACAGATCACGCGAATGCGGGCGCGCATCCGGGATCCGGGCTTGATGCTGTACACCTCGGGAACCACTGCAAACCCCAAGGGCTGCGTATTGAGTCACGAAGCGATCATCCGCAACAGCATCGCGCTCGGCCGATTTCGCTATCAACTAAAACATGAGGATCGATTTTGGTCACCGCTGCCGATGTTTCACATCGCCGCAATATTACCCATGGTTGCAATTTTCGATGTCGGCGGCGCCTACCTCACGATGAGTTATTTCGACGCCGGTGTCGCTCTGCAAATGCTGGAAGCGGAACGAGCGACAGCTACCTATCCCTGCTTCGTGACGATCATGTCCGATCTGATCCATCATCCGAATTTCTCCAGGACAGACCTGAGCCGCATAACATTGATGAACAGCAATTTTGCAGTACAACCGCCCGGTATCAAGGAGGCGATGCTGGAGGCCATGCCGGATGCTATTTACGTGGGCACTTACGGCATGACGGAGACCGCCGGCACTGTCTGCACTAGTGAACTGACCGACAGCCTCGAGACCCGTTGCACACGATTGGGAACGCCCTTGCCAGGCCTCGAAGTCAAAATTGCCGACACGGACGGCAAGGAAGTACCTACCGGTGAACGTGGGGAGATTCTTGTCCGTGGTTATTGCCTGATAGACGAATATTACAAGGATGCGGAGAAAACGGCCGAGGCATTCGAACCCGACGGCTTCTTCCACACCGGCGACATCGGCTCTTTCGATGCCGAGGGTCAGATCATGTTTCACGGACGGACGAAAGATATGCTCAAGGTGGGTGGCGAGAATGTGGCTGCGGCGGAGATCGAAACCTTCCTGGCAGGGCATCCCGCAGTGAAGCTGGCCCAGGTGGTGGGCATACCCGATCCCCGCATGCAAGAGATCCCTGTCGTTTTCGTGGAGAAATATGACGATCAGGAAGTCACCGAACAGGAATTGATCGACTTTTGCAAAGGCAAGATCGCCTCCTACAAAATACCTCGCTATGTTCGCTTCGTCACCGAGTGGCCAATGTCCACCAGCAAAATTCAGAAATTTCGTCTTCGCGATAAGATCCTGACGGAGTTGGGGATCAGCGACGACTGACCTGCAGAAAACGAAGCACAAGTATATAAAGGAGTCCGCAATGCAGATGGCATTCATCGCTAAACTGGTTGTTAAACCGGAAAAAGTAAGCGAATTCGAAAATGTTCAGAGACAACTGTCAGACATCACCCATGATACCGAGCCGGATACGCTGGTTTACGACTTCATCAGGCACCGCGATCAAGCCAACACCTACGTCGTCTACTCACGGTTCAAGGACGAGGCCGCATTCCAGACACATCAGGACTCGCCGTCACACGAGGATCTGGTACCACCTATTCTCGAGGCGCTGGCCGAGGAAATGGATCTGCAGTTCTACGACGTAGTGTGATCGACATCGTTTGCTTCCATTGTGGCTCTGCCATTACTCAGTACTAGTACATCGCGTTCGACAACACCAGCGCGAAAGGATACGTCGTGGCCATCTTTCCAAATATCGGTGCGTATGGTTTCACCGGGATAGACTGGCGACGAAAATCTCAGGCCGTAGCTTTTTAGTTTCGATGCTTCCTTGATATCGATGGCTTTGAGAACTGCCCGCGCTGCAATGCCATAGCTTGCTAGACCATGCAATATGGGTGCTTTGAAGCCGGCTCTTTTCGCTACCTTCGGATCTGCATGCAAAGGATTGTAATCGCCGTTCAGCCGATAGAGCAGCGCCGCCTGGGTTGATGTGCGTATTTCAACCGCAGTGTCCGGCTTGCGGTCAGGCAGTGCATGCGGTGTTGGACCGGAGGTTACCGGGCCGCCAAACCCACCGTTCCCGCGGGCAAAAATGGTGGCGCTCTGGGTATTCAGCAAGTCACCCGTCTTTTCTTCATATATCTTGCGCTCGGTGATGATCAGCGCGCCTTTGCCTGCCCCTTTGTCAATAACTTCCACGACTTTGGTTTGACCTATGATGCTACCTTCTGTCGGCAACGGTTTGTGGATTTCCAGATCTTGTTCGCCGTGGAGCACCTTGACGAAATCGATCCCCGTATCAGGGTTTGCCATCCACGGACCGGGGTGTCCCAGTATTAACGGCATCGTTGGAAATGTTTCTAATCCTGCCTCATAGATAAATCTCAACTCGCCCGGGTCGGTCGGATTGAAACCAAAGCCAAGGCTCAGAGCATAGATAATCGAGTCCCTTTCAGTATAGGTTTGAATGCTATCTTCGAAGGGCCAATTCAGAATCCTGTTGTAGTTCAGTGACACAGTCTGCTTCCTGGCAATTACACCGGATCCCAGGTGAAGACGTCGGCGGTGCAATCTAGTGCATACATCGATGGCTTGAAAGCAGTGAGCACCCGTTCGCTAACTGTTTCCGGGGTCCAACCGTCAGACGTATGAGCTGCACGAATCGGCCGCGGTTGGCTCATGAGAAAGATTTCGTTATTACGCACGGCAAAAACCTGTCCTGTGACATCTTTGGCCGCATCGCTGAGCAGCGCGATAGCCAACGGCGCAATTTTTTCCGGTGTCATTTGTTTGATCGTCTCGAGCCGATCTTGTTGTTCCGGTGTATCAGTGGGGACGTTGCCGAACAGACGGCTCCATGCGAATGGAGAAATACAGTTTGAGCAAACATTGTAGCGAGCCATGTCGAGCGCAATGCTCTTGGACAGGCCGACGATACCCAACTTGGCAGACATGTAGTTCGACTGGCCAAGGTTTCCTATAAGACCGGAGGTTGATGTCATATGCACGATACTTCCGCTTTCCTGTTGGCGAAAGTGGGGCGCGCATGCGCGGCTCATATTGAACGAACCCTTTAGATGAACCTTCAGTACGATGTCAAAATTTTCTTCCGTCATCTTGTGAAAGATGGCGTCACGTAAAATACCGGCATTGTTGACCAGGCCGTCGATATGGCCGAAGGCGTCGATAGCCGCCTGAATGATTTCATGGGCGCTGTCCCATTCCGCTACGCTGTTGTGATTTGCCACAGCGTCACCGCCACGGGCAGCAATTTCTTCGACCACTTCCGTAGCTGGACTCATGTCGTCACCCTCTCCGCCAGCACTGGCGCCGAGGTCATTAACAACTACCTTCGCGCCCGCATCGGCCAATGCCATCGCTATCCCTCGACCAATGCCTCGACCCGCGCCGGTGACAATGACGACCTTGCCGTCCAACATTTTTCTGGCACTCATTTTGTTCTCCTAGCTAAAATCGTAACTGGATTCCACGGGATTCAGTTCGTTCGGAATCCTCTTTTTCTCATTTCGTCCGGATCGATCACCTCCCGAATCAGCTCGACTTGCGCTTTCGAGGGTCGCTTCGTTTCAGGAATAGCGCCATCGGGCATGACCAACTCAAATCCGGTCGCTTGCCGGAGCTCTTCCACAGCGACGCCGGGGTGCAGTGATTTCAGACGCATCTTCTTGCTTTGGGGTTCGAAGTCCATCACCGCCAGATTGCTGATGACCATTTGCGGCCCGCCTTCCAGGCCGAGCCGCTTGCGGGCCTCGCCGCCCTCCAGATATCCGGCAGCGCTAATGAAGTCAACCTTCTCAACCATGGTCCGTGGAGAGTGATCGGGGTTCCAGAAATAGAGTTTCTTGCCGATAGATCCCATATCTGCGAGCCCGGCGGTGCCCGGCAGCCGGACTTTTGGCGCATCGAAGTCATCGCCTATCACTGAATTGTTGGCATTGCCGTACTGATCCAGTTGTGCCGCGCCCACGCAGAATTTCTGAATCCAACGACCATTCATTGCGTAATTCCAGAAGTCACCATACTGTTCGAGGTACATGACAGAATCTCTCCACAACGGCGCTTCCAGCGTGGATGCCGGCACACGGCCAGGTCTCGGGTCCAAACCGGCGGCGCTTGCAAGCCATATGAGGCCGGGGGCATGTGTCAGCCTCGCAAGCATGAAAGCGGCTACCGGAATAAACGACGCCATGCCATTGCATACCTGGTCATGATCCTGGAAAAGATCAGCCAGGGTCGTGACCATCAATTCATCGACGCTGTATTCCCCGGCCGGCGGGCTGCTCTGCCAGTCGCTGCTCATCCGCTCTGTTCCCGGTTCTCAAGACGACCGAGCAACTCCGCACCACCCACAGCGTCGAGATACTCCTGTTGAGTGGCTGGCGTTCGTACATAACGGTCGATGAAAGACGCCGTTTTCTCATCATCGCGCGCAGCTTCGGCCCACGCACGATGAAAGTCACTGTCGTAACTGTAGTAGGGGAAAAGGGAGGTGGGATGGGCACCGTAAGGTACTTCCACCACAGCATCGACTATGAAACCGGGCAATACGGTTCGATCGGGATTGCGCCGCAGCACCTCGGTATCGACTATTTTTTCCGCTGTGACAATGACGTGTTTGGCCGCCTTCGGCATGATGCCGATGTCCGGCCACAGGATAGTTGGCTCCGATTGCACATTCCCGTAACAGTCCGCCCGATGTGCGTGGATCAATGCGACATCGGGCACCATCGCCCTGCATGCCAATACCGGGAAGCCCGCCAAAAGGATCTTCGATCAATTTCAGATTCCGCGGATTCTGCGCTATCAGATCGGTACCAATCGCTCCGCGCGTAGGCAGGAAGGGCAAATTTCTGGCGCCGGCACCGAGACGTGCGTTGAGGAGGGTTTCCGACAACTCCTCGACCTTGATCCGACCTCGTTCAACCGCTTTTCGGTACTGCTGGCACAGACCGAATTGCTCCATCGTTACCGCAGCGCCGATCAGACGATCGATCACGCCTGCAGCCGCCAGCCAGTCTACCGCCATGCCGCCGACCAGCACGACCAGGCCCAGACCTCGTTTCTTCTGCCGGATTAGTTCTCTCACCAGCGCCATTGGCGCTGCCTGAGTCGCCATATTCTGAAGCGCTACGACGTTATGATCGCGGACCAGGTCAGCGGCTTCAGCCAGGGTTGTAATTTTTTCCTGCATAAGTCGATAGACAGCGCTACTCCATGAATGCACCGCTCTCAGGGAGCAGTGCGCCACCGTCAACAATCAGCGTCTGGCCGGTTACATAGCTTGCCTCCGCGCTGGCGAGATAGAGCATGGCGTGGGCAATTTCGAATGGCTCGCCCCAGCGTTTGAGTGGAACATACTTCGCCCATTGCCGTTGCTTTTCTTTGGAGATCACGTTTTCGGTCCCTGGTGTCAGCACAAGCCCCGGCTCGACACCGTTGACCGTAATCGCATAGCGCGAAAGCTCCAGGGCCGCCGCCCGGATGAAGCCATTGATGCCGGCTTTGGAAGCGGCATAATGAGCACAGCCGGGTACTGCCACGCGATTGCCCTGCACCGAAGACGTGAATAGCATTCTTCCATCACCACGCTCCTTCATGTGCGGAATGCAGGCGTGTGTAAGGCGGTATGCGCTGGTCAGATTCACGCCAAGCACTTCATTCCACATATCGTCTTCAAGATCTTCCAACAGACTGAACGGAAATATGCCAGCGTTATGAACCAGAATATCGATATGCTGAAAGCGGCTTACTGATGAATCGATCAGTGAATTGACGCCTCGCAGGGATCCGATGTCGGCTGTGACGCCATGTGCTGTCCCGCCAGCCTGCACAATGGCATCGACGACGCGACTGACGTGTTCCCTTGTGCGCGAGTTCACGACTACGTCAGCGCCTTCACGAGCGAACAAACAAGCGATCGCTTCGCCAATCCCCTGACCGGAACCAGTGATCACCGCTACCTTGCCGTGCAGGCGCCTGGTACCTTGCTCATTCATGAGGCGGGCTCACCATCAATCGGCAGCGTCTGATGGCGAACTCATCTCTGCGCCGGGGACCGGGTTGAAATAATGAATAACCACTCCGCGCCTGGCAATTTTCCAGACGCCCTCACGCCGTTCAAAGTCATCCGTATACGTGGCGCTAATCATCTGAACAACGTCGTCAGTTGTTGCGCCCATGCAGTCAACATTGCAGATGCCGTGCGCATGGTCTGGATCGTCGAAAGTCAGACGCAAATTCGTTGTCAGGTGATGGGTTTCGCGCCAGATCGGATACAGGACTTCGTGTACGGCCTCGTGGATGCCTTCGTGATTGGTGAATGTGCCAAACGGCGGGCCGATTTCCCACACGGCATCTGCATGCCAGATTGAGATAAATCGTTCCCAGTCATGATTATCGAAGCCGAGGCAGTAGTCGGTGACAAGATCACGCAGTGCCGTCCTGCTTTCGAGTTCATCGATCCTGCTAAGCAGGACGTCAATTTCCGCTTGATTTTCATTCTTGTTCGCCATTGCTTTGTCCTTCTCAATTCTGTTTTGCGCCTTGCTCGATCCACAAACGGATCGCTTCGATCTGAGCCGGGTCGAGCGGATTTTGCTGAAACGGCATCTGCAAACCGCTGCCATCCTCTGTTGCCTGCGTACCGATGAGCTTCAGGTACAGGTAGCTCTTGTCCGGAAACCCGGGCTCGACGCGCAACAGTGAGCTCTGGCTCGAGGGAACTCCGATCAACTGAGACCAGGCGTCCGGATAAAGAACCAGTTCAGCTTGCTCTGCGCCCGGAACATGACACATCACGCAATACTGAGTCAGGATCGGAAGGACGTCCTGATCGAAGCTGATGATCTCCGCGTTTGACGAACAGGACGCTAACAACAGAGCGGGCAACAGTTTCCGGATCATCGTTTTCGGTCAGGCATCGTCCCGCGGCTCCCGAGTCGCCGCGTTCGCCGCGATATAGCCGAACGTAAGTGAGAGTCCCAACGTGTGACCGGCGCCCCAATACGATTCTCGCGACGG
>PVMK01134612.1_pt1 | contig 11025 bp, 12 predicted proteins | sample 1853481 | NCBI WGS metagenome assembly PVMK01 (sample SAMN08533507, study PRJNA380276) | Marine sediment metagenome, whole genome shotgun sequencing project. | reverse complement strand
ATTCTGCGCCGGCTTCGATTTAAAAGAGCTCTCTTCCAGCACAGACGACGCATCCCAGGAAGCCGACAATACGATTGCCCGGGCCATGCAGGCCGTTCAGGGACAGATCATCGGCGCGAGCAACGGCCACGCGATCACCGCTTTGAGATGGCCCTGGCTTGTGACATTTTAATCGCCTCGGAAATGCACGCTTTGCCGACACCCACGCCCGCGTGGGTATTTTGCCGGGTTGGGGTTTAAGTCAGAAACTGCCACGGTTGATCGGGCTGTCCCGGGCCAAGGAAATTTCTTTCACTGGCGCGCCGGTGTTTGCGCAACAGGCCTATGAGTGGGGGCTGGTGAATCATGTCGTCCCGGCGGAGGAACTGCTGCCCAGGGCCGTCAAGATGGCACAGAATATGTGTGCCTGCGTGCCCCACATTTTGCAGCTATATAAGCCGCTGATTGAACAGGGCTACTCCATGACCCTCAAAGACGCCCTGGTGCGGGAGGAGGCCCAGGCCATCGCATCGGCCAAAGAGGCTTTTGCCGCCACCATTGCCACACGGCGCGAGGCGGTAATGGCGCAGGGCCGAAGCGAAACCAGTGAAAGTTAAGGTACCCAATTTTCAAGACGAATTCCTCTCACACGCTCGAACTCTCGTAAATTGTTGGTCACCAGGATCAACCCAAGGGAACGTGCATGGCCAGCTATCATGTGATCGTAAGGACCGATCGGCCGACCCGTCTTAGCGAGCTCGGCGCGGATCTGACCGGTATGGTTCGCTGCCGCCGAATCATAAGACAGAACCTCAAGGCGAGCTGTCAAACCCTCAACTTCGCGCAAGTTCCGTTCAGGCGCTGCCGACTTCTCAGCGCCGTAAATCAATTCCATTAACGTCACTGAAGAAATGCAGAGTTGCCCTGAATGCGCGTTGAAGGCTTCTCGCACTGGCTCCGGTCGGTTTTTCGTCGTGTAGATGATGATATTGGTGCCCAGCATATACTTGAGCACGCTTAAAACTCGTCCCGCTGCTGATCGGCCGGTTGATCCCGCTCGGACATAAAATCGTCGCTAACTCCTTCACCCTCGAACCAGCTATCCCAGGATGAGCCGACCGGCACCACAAGGCGAGCATGCCCCATAGGAATAATATCGACTTTTTTTACCCCTTCAGGGAACGCCACATCCTTCGGGAGCCGAACGGCCTGGCTCTTGTTAGTTGTAAATATACTGGCTTGTTTCATTTCTCCCCCTCGGGGTATACCTTAGGTATATCCACGCTAGCATTTATATGGGATATGTCAATGGTATATCCCATTCCCGCAGGAAATGGCAAAGAGTATGTCTGAGATATCGCCTGTTGCCTCCGCATGATCAATTCAAGTACAGCATCGGGACTTCAAAAGGAAAGTTTTCCCTACATCCCTTTTATTTGCCTTATACCTGGTATCGCTCCTTGTTGGCCCAGTGCCCACGAAGCTGTGCAAAACGGCAAGATTTTAGGTCAGTCAGCCCTTTGACTGTTCTTTACCCGATCAATAGTGGCTACGCCGACATTAAAATGGCGAGCGATACCGCGAATGCTGGCGCCTTCTTCGAAGTTGTGCCATGGAGCCGGGCTTGGGAACAGCGATATGACGCACGTGGTAAGAAAGATCGGGGGCAACTGCGGTATCGCCGAAATCCAGGGTGCTAAAAACCCACTGTATTTGCTGGGCGCACAACTGGTCGGTTTTACCAGTGTGACACCCCTGTACAGCGGCTGCGGCCTGATGTTCACAGCCAGCGCATACTGCGACCGGGTGGGCATCACCTTTACCTCTGACCGAAGCATGATGCCGGACCCCGAGTTTATGCGTGAATGCCTGGATGCGGCGTTCAATAGAATTAGTTAAGCATACAAAGCGGTTTGGTCATGTGCTGAACAGCGAAAATACCGCATAGTAAACACCATATGAACCATTCTACTAACAGGATACACAGTTATGACAGACACACTGAGATTTGATGACAAAGTCGTTGTAGTGACAGGCGCCGGTGCCGGCCTGGGGCGCTCACACGCGCTGGACTTCGCCCGCCGCGGCGCCAAAGTTGTGGTGAATGATTTGGGCGGAGGGTCTCACGGTGAAGGCAAAGGCAGTGCTGCCGCCGACCTGGTTGTCGCGGAAATCGAAGCCTTCGGCGGTGAAGCCGTTGCCAACTACGACTCCGTGGAACAGGGTGCATCCATCATCCAAACAGCATTAGACAATTTTGATGGCATTGATGTACTGGTGAATAACGCCGGCATTTTACGCGATAGCAGTTTTGCCAAAATGACTGATGAAGACTGGGATTTAATCTACCGGGTACACGCCCTGGGCACCTACAAAGTCACCAGGGCAGCCTGGCCAATCATGCTGGAACAGGGCTATGGACGAATCGTCAATACCGCATCGGCTGCCGGTATTTATGGCAATTTTGGCCAGGCCAACTATGCTTTTGCCAAGCGCGGATTAATCGGCTTCACCAACACCCTGGCTATCGAAGGTGCTAAAAAGGGCATCAAGGCTAACACCATCGCGCCAGTAGCCGGTTCCCGCCTGACGGAAACTATTTTGCCCAAGGAAGTCACCGAGGCCCTCAAGCCGGAATTCGTGACCCCCTTGGTGGTGAAGCTTTGCTCCGAGGAGAACCAGGAGAACGGCTCTCTGTTTGAAGTAGGTGCCGGCTGGGTGTCAAAATTGCGCTGGGAGCGTAGCCGCGGTGCATTTTTCGATCCCAATACCGAACTCACTGCGGAAGCGATTGCTGCAGCCTGGGATACGATCGGTGATTTCAGCGACGCGCAGCATCCCCGCACCATCCAGGATACCTTCGCACCGGTATTCGGCAATCTCGGCATCGAATTATAATTGGGAGAAACATCATGAACAAAGTACAAGTCGCCGGCGTCGAAATGGTAAAATTCGCCAAGCCGGGCAAACAAGCTTCCTACCGCCAGATGGCCTCGGAAGCGATCAGGGGCGCCGTGAAAGAAGCCGGGATCGATCACAAGTTGATAGAGCAGGCTTTCGCCGGTTATGTCTACGGTGACTCGACCTGTGGTCAATATGCGCTCTACGATGCGTTCATGACAGGTATCCCTGTCGTCAATGTCAACAACAACTGTTCCTCCGGCTCCAGCGCCTTATTTTTGGCCCGGCAAGCAGTACAGAGTGGCGCGGTGGAATGTGCTCTGGCGTTTGGCTTTGAGGAGATGCAGCGCGGCGCCCTGGGTTCCCACTGGGACGACCGGGAATCCCCCTTCGACAACTTTCTCAAGGTGCTGGATGACATGGATTACCCCGATGCACCGCTGGCATTACGCTGTTTCGGCGCGGCGGGCCATCACTACATGGCCAAGTACGGTGCTACCGCAGACCTGTTTGCCAAGGTGGCGGTCAAGACCCGCAATCACGCGACGCTCAACCCCTATGCCCTGTTTACCAGCGAACTGACCGTGGAGCAGGTGATGGAGGCCCCGGTGATGTACATGGATTACCTCACCAAATTCATGTGCTGCCCTCCCACCTGTGGGGCGGGCGCTGCAGTCCTCTGCAGCGAAGCTTTCGCCAAAAAACACGGTATTACTGCTGGCGTTGAAATCGTCGCCCAGGCCATGGCCACCGATACCCCGGCAACGTGGGACTGCCCCATCAACCTGGTGGGTGCGGACATGACCCGGCGCGCCGCCGAGCAGGTCTATGAAGCGGCAGGCATCGGCGTAGAGGAAGTGGATGTAGTGGAACTGCACGACTGCTTTACCACCAACGAAGTCATCACCTATGAAGGCCTGGGCCTGTGTCCGGAGGGCGGTGCCACGGCGTTCGTGGATGACGGCGACAACACCTACGGCGGCAAGTATGTGGTTAACCCCTCCGGCGGCCTGATGTCCAAGGGCCATCCGTTGGGTGCCACCGGCCTGGCCCAGTGTTATGAACTGGTCAACCAACTGCGGCATAACGCCGGTCACCGCCAGGTGCCCGAGGCCAATATCGCCCTGCAGCACAATCTGGGGCTGGGCGGTGCTGCCGTCGTCACAATGTACAGGAGTCTGTGATGTTAGACACAAGCAAAATTGGCCATGAGTTCACGGCTTTTTCTGCCGATGTGGAAAAAGGCCGGCTGAAATTTTTCGCCGAGGCGATCGGCGAGACCGATCCGATTTATACCGACGAAACGGCCGCCAGGGACGCGGGTTACGCTTCCTTGCCGGCGCCGCCCACCTTCGCCATGGTGCTGGATATGGAAGGGCCCGAAAACATGCCGGTGCTGGAGTTACTAAACATCGATATCGCAAAAATTCTTCACGGCTCCCAGGAGTTTGAGTACTTCGCACCCATCTGTGCCGGTGACTGTATTGCGATAGCTTCACGTATAACCGACATGTTCGACAAAAAAGGCGGCGCGTTGGAATTTGTGGTGTCGGAAAACACCTACACCAACCAAAATGGCCAACTCGTGGCGAAGGCGACCAGTACGCTGGTTGTCCGTAACGGTTAAGAGGAGAAATCTAATGACTGATATTCAAGTAGGTACCCAAATCCCGGAACTGGCACTGCCCCCCATCAGCCGCTATACGCTGGCATTGTATGCGGGCGCGTCCGGCGACCACAACCCGATTCACATTGACTCGGACTTTGCCAAAGAGGCGGGCATGCCCGATGTATTCGCACATGGAATGCTGTCCATGGCCTATCTGGGGCGCATGCTGACCAACTGGCAACCCCAGGCAAAACTTCGTAAGTTCGGTAATCGCTTCGCCGCCATTACCCACTTGCAAGATGCAATATCCTGCTCCGGCAAGGTCGTAGAAATTCTGGAGAAAAATGGCGAAACATTGGCCCGCTGCGAAATCCAGGCGGTTAAGTCGGGCGGTGAACAGACACTGGTGGGTGAAGCACTGGTTGCCCTGTAGGGAAGATATGGAGCAGATTATCCTGGCCTACGACGCCAGGTATTTCCAGATCAACATGCCCGGGTATATCCCCATGACCGTTCAGGACCGCGCCTATATCTCCCCGATCTGGTATACACCCTAACAGGCAAAATACCCTTATTGATAAAACCAAGAAAGCTCGCATGATTGTCAATGTGGGCCATAATGGCACCTAATCCATGGGAATTACAGGCGTAGGTGCAATTATGGCCACTAATACAGAACGTAAAGAAACCCGTTTGGTTGCGAGAACCTCCAGTTAGTTGTGCAAACGACTGAAAGCGACTATTTTAAGGGTGAAACCGTGCGTCTTAACAGGGCGAACCAATTATATTATCCAGGAGATCTGTCATGAATTTCTCACGCCTCACCCTTGCGGCCACAAGCTTGCTGGTAGCCGCGACAACTACATTCGCCCAGGACCTAACGGTGACCACCGACAGCGGTACGCTGACGACGAGTGAAGCCAGCCACAACAGCCCCGATTATTCGCCCTTCGTGGATCGCAACCTTCCGGACAAGATCCTGTGGGGTGACACCCACCTGCATACTTCTCTATCGGTAGATGCCGGCTTTTTCGGCAACAAACTGGGGCCCGAGCAGGCCTACCGCTTCGCCCGGGGTGAAGAAGTAACCGCCAGCAAGGGCGAGCGTGCCAAATTGATTCGTCCACTCGACTTTCTGGTGATTGCCGACCATGCAGTCTACTATGGCCTGCCCGTGCAACTTGCCACCAGCGACCCGATACTGCTCGCCGACCCGACTGGAAAACGCTGGCACAAACTGTACAACGGCACCCAGGAAGAGGCTATGCAGGCCTTTTACGAAGTGCTGCAGTCCGGCACCAATGGCGAGATACTCATCAAGAATCCCAGCGCCCTGCGCAGTGTCTGGGAGAAGACCGTCGCAACCACGGAGAGCTACAATGAACCCGGTGTTTTCACGGCCATCAACGGCTGGGAATGGTCGACCGCGACCGATGGCAACAACCTGCACCGCGTTGTCATGCTGCGCGATGGCGCCGAGCGCGCCAAACAGATAGTGCCGTTTTCCCTCGCCGACTCCCAGGATGTAGAAGACCTGTGGGACTTTATGCAGGGCTACGAGGAACGCACCGGGGGCCAGATACTGGCCATCCCCCACAACGGCAACTGGTCCAACGGCCAGATGTTCAGCCTCAAACGGGTGAACGGCAAGGCGCTCAATACCGGTTATGCCCGCGCGCGCCAACGCTGGGAACCGGTCTACGAAGCGACCCAGATCAAGGGCGACGGTGAAACCCACCCACTGCTGTCAAGCGATGACGAATTCGCCGATTTCGGCACCTGGGACAAGGGCAATATCGGCGGCTTGCAGAAGAAAACCAGCGACATGCTGCCCTTTGAGTATGCCCGTTCGGCACTGCGACTGGGGCTGGAGCAGGAAGCAAAGCTCAAGGTCAACCCCTTCAAGTTTGGGATGATCGGCGCCACCGACTCGCACACCTCCCTGGCTACCGCGCGCGAGGACAACTTCTTTGGCAAGAATCCGGCGGGTGAGCCCGCCAAATCACGCTGGGATCACGTCTTCATGAAGGGCCAGACCGGCGAGGATACCACCTACTACAACTGGGAGACCCTGGCCTCGGGACTGGCCGGGGTCTGGGCCCGCGAGAACACCCGTGAGGCGATCTGGGATGCCTTCAAACGCCGCGAAGTGTACGCTACCAGCGGCTCCCGCATCCTGGTGCGGGTATTTGGCGGCTGGAATTTTACTGCCGACGAGGTCGAGCGACAAGACTTTGCCGATCGCGGCTATCGCAGCGGCGTACCCATGGGTGGGGATCTCACTACAGCACCCAGGGGAAAAGCGCCCAGCTTTATGGTGCGTGCCCTGCGCGATCCGGACAACGCCAACCTCGACCGGCTGCAAATTATCAAGGGTTGGCTGGATAACAAGGGCGACAGCCACGAACGCATCTACGATGTCGCATGTTCTGATGGCCGCGCCATCAAGAATCGCCGCTGCGAAAAAACCGTAGGCAATACTGTCAATGTAGCCGAGGCGAGCTATACCAATACCATCGGTGACCCGCTGCTGACTGCGCATTGGGTAGACCCGGATTTCGATCCCAAACAAAGCGCCTTCTACTATGTGCGGGTGCTGGAAATCCCCAAACCCAGCTGGCTGGCCTATGACGCCAGGTATTTCCAGATCAAGATGCCCGGGTATATCCCCATGACCGTTCAGGACCGCGCCTATACCTCCCCCATCTGGTATACGCCCTGACGCCACCTGGTGATTACATCGACAGCATTCTATGTACCTGCTATGCCCTGCCGCGCTAAACTATCCCCTTCACGAGGGAAAATCTAACCGTATAGGAGAGCGTGGCCATGTCAGAACTATCCTGTAAAAGAGCTGTATTGGTGGGTGCTAATCAACCCATCGAGATATGGCAATATCCCATGGACAAGCCCGGCCAGGGCGAAGTTTTGCTTAAGAACGCACTGTCGGGAATCTGCGGTACCGACGTACACCTGTTTAAGGGAGAGGTGCCATTGCCGGGCCCCATAGTCCTTGGCCATGAGGGGATTGGTATTGTTACAGAAGTAGGCGCCGGGGTGACGACCGATTTTGCAGGAACCCCAATCTCAAGGGGCGACCGGGTGTATTACGTGCCGATTATGCCCTGTAATCGCTGTTATTACTGCACAGTACAGAAAGACACTACCAATTGTGAGAACATGATGCAGGCGCTGTTTACCCCCGCCGACCATTCTCCTGTCGGCACACACAGCGAATACACTCTACTGCCCTCCTCTGTAGCTTTCCATCGAATTCCCGACGAGACCCCGTCAGAGGCGGTTATTGCGTTTGGTTGCGCGCTGCCCACCATACTGCAGGGGCTGGAAAGAATTGGCGGGGCGAAACCCGGCCAGACTGTTGTGGTTCAGGGACTGGGCCCGGTGGGGCAGTCTGCGACTATGATGGCATCCATATCGGGTGCCAGCAAAATCATCGCAATAGATGGGAATGCCGGTCGTTTATCGTCAGCGGCTAGCTTTGGCGCCACCCATGCCGTTAATTTCTCCGATTTTCCCACGGTTGAATCCCGGGTGGAGCGCGTCAAGGAGCTCACTGATGGCAGGGGCGCCGATCTCGTCATTGAAGCAGCTGGCGTTATTGATGCCTTCTCCGAAGGAATTCAAATGGTAGCGAAAGGCGGCAGCTATCTGGTATGTGGGCTGTGGTCAGCAACAGGGAGCGTTTCCATTGAGCCCAGAATGATCAACAACATGAATATGCAGATAAAAGGCACCTCTTTGTACGAAGGCAGGCATATCGCCCAGGCCGTCGATGTAGCCACAGCCAATTACGAAAAATACCCTATGTCAGGGGCAATTACTCATCAATTTTCCTTGGATGACATACAAGAAGCGCTGGACTCCGTGGCCAGAGGTGAACCTGTCAAAGCGGTGATTACTTTCTGACGATGCGCTTCTCGTCGCGCTTGAGGCCGAGATTAGCCTCGTGGATGACATAGGACTTGATGGCATCAGCCTCCTCCCTGGCCAAGTAGTCCTTCCAGGCCGGCATGCCATTGCTACGCAATCCGCCGTCAATCACAATGGCTTGCCAGGCGACAGCAACATCCTTGATGCGGTAGCGCAGATCCGGAACCAACCCGCCACTCACCGCATTGCCACCGTGGCAAACCACGCAGTAGAGGTTGTAGAGTTCCCTGCCCTGCGCCACTTGCTCGTCACTAGCCGGGGACAGCTCATGTGCCGGCATCTGTTGCTCGACTACCTCAATCACCGGCAATTGCGCCTGGCCGCCAAGTTTGTACACCAGCACACGGCTGATATTGATCATATTCAATGGGCCGGAATAGGCGCCAAACGGCAATCCGGTTTCCCCTCCCCAGCCCTGCACAACTGCCACATATTGCTCGCCGTCGACCGTGTAGGTTATCGGCGACGCCATCACGCCGCCCTGCACCGCATCCGACCACAGTTCCTTCCCTGTGTCGGCGGCGAAGGCACTGAAGGCATTATCCAGATCACCCTGGAACAGCAGGTTGCCCGCCGTGGTGAGCAGGCCACTGCCGGAGTAAAAGCCCCGCGATTTTCGCCAAACTTCCTCACTCGTAGCGGGGTCGATGGCAAGCAGCAGCGCCTGTGAGCCATCCAGGGCGGCTGCGGCCCGCTCTTGTAGCGACAGCTCGTCGGGCAAGCCCACGATTTTCTCGAGTGAAAAGTTCACGTTCCACACGGTATCGCGCGTCGTAGCCGCAAAGTCATCGACATAGACAGCACTGTCGATTTTTGCCGGGATATAGACGTAGCCGGTATCCGGGTTGAAACTCATCGGGTGCCAGTTATGCCCGCCGCTCGGGCCGGGTACGATGCGTAGATCTTCCCGGCTGTCTCGCACGCCGGGAGCCTCGACCGGTCGCCCGGTCTCCATATCCACATGGGTGGCCCAGTTAATGGGGATGTATTTCCGGGCGGACAGCAATTCGCCGGTGGCGCGATCGAGCACATAGAAAAACCCGTTTTTCGGGGCTTGCATCAGGACTTTGCGCTGCGCACCACCCATCTCGATATCGGCCAGGATCATGTGCTGTGACGCGGTATAGTCCCAGTGATCGCCAGGGGTGGTCTGGTAGTGCCAGGCGTATTCACCCGTATCTGCATCGACCGCCACGATAGAAGACACAAACAGGTTGTCACCCCCCTGGGGGGCTCCGCACCTTCTGGTTCCAGCTGGCGGCATTTCCTACCCCGATGTACAACAGGTTCAGCTCGGGATCGAATGCGAAGGAGTCCCAGGCAGTGCCGCCGCCCTTACCGTTGTTCCACCAGTCGCCGCTCCAGGTTGTTGCAATCCACTCCTGGGTCTCGTCCTCGAAACCGTCCGCGGGATTACCCGGCACGGTGAAGAAACGCCAGGCTTGTTTTCCCGTCTCGGCATCATAGGCTGTGACATAGCCGCGTACACTCATCTCCGCGCCACCGTTGCCGATAATCACCTTGCCATTGACGATCCTCGGAGCCCCGGTAATGGTGTAGGAATCGGTGGTGTTGATGCGTGTGTCCACTTCCCAGGCAAGCTCCCCGGTGTCGCGATCCAGGGCGATCAGGCGCCCATCCAGACTACCCACATAGACCTTGTCACCCCACAGGGCGGCGCCGCGGTTTACCACATCGCAGCAGGCGTGAATGCTGTAATCCTTCGGTACTTTGGGGTCATAGTGCCACAGCAGTTCGCCTGATTTAGCGTTATAGGTATAAACATGACTCCAGGAACCGGTCACGTACAGTTTGCCATTGGCCATCAAAGGGGTGGTCTCAATACCCCGCCGGGTAGGTAAATCCGCATACCAGGCCAGTCCGAGTTCAGAGACGTTCTTGTCCGTGATCTGTGTCAGGGGGCTGAAACGCTGCTCGTCGTAGGTCCGCCCATGGGTTAACCACTCGCCGGGGTTGGCATCGGCTTTGACAATTCGTTCGCTATCCACCAGGGGTGCTGTTTCAACTTCAGACGCCACGAGCGCCGGCTGTTCTGAGACCACACTCGCGGATTCTGTCTCCCCTGCCTTCTTATCGCAGCCCGCCAGCGCCAGTAGAGCGGTAACCGCAACAAAAATAATTCTACGACTAATAGCCATGTGTAGTACCTCGATATTTCATCAGATAGCTGAGCAAGCTCAAGACTCGAACCATCATTGCTCAAATAAGCCCTGCTACCAGTCTCTAGCCGATCTGATCAAATGCTTTCAGGTTCGGCGACGCCATTTCTTCAAAGAAGTGTGATGGCGTCCATGGCCAACTTAGAGGCACGCCGTTTTTGTCCACGTACCAACTTTTGCAGCCGGTTGCCCAGACTGATTTTTTGGCAGCCGCAGAGCGCTCGGTTTCGAAAGCGGCCATTGCGCTAGCGCTGGCACTAATTTCGCGGCACGCTCCGGCGCGGATTTGTCCGATAAGATGCAGAATGTAGGAGACCTGTGACTCGGCAAGCTGGATTAAAGAAAAATTACCAACCGGAGAATTCGGACCGTTCAGGAAGAAGAAGTTCGGAAACTCCGGAATTG
>PVMK01184440.1_pt1 | contig 11029 bp, 9 predicted proteins | sample 1853481 | NCBI WGS metagenome assembly PVMK01 (sample SAMN08533507, study PRJNA380276) | Marine sediment metagenome, whole genome shotgun sequencing project. | reverse complement strand
CTTACTGGGAAATTTGCAGAGAGCGTATCAATACTATCCTGGGGTGAAGCTGTGTTTGTCATCTATCTCCCTTTAAGACCTCTGTAATGTTCTCAATGGTATGTGGAATGTCAACAACTAGAGAACTAAAATTATCCTTAGGATCTCCGGTTAATGGTACCCGAACAAAGGGGGATTATCTCTTTCTTATTTCGAGCAATTAGCTTGTATAACTGAGATTTTTAGATGATAGATTTACCAGTTAAAACTCATTAGGAGAGAAATGAGGTTTATAGCTACATCCGTCTATTTGCCAGCTCTCCTTGGGAAATTACTGATTTTTAATGTCGTGATATAACCTTCCGCGATATGTACCAAGCAGCCTCGAAAAAACCTTGTTCGACAGAAGCTTTACAACTAGATCTCCAATATGAGGTGATATTGCATCAGCGAGAAGTAATAACTTAGGCTGAAATGGAACTATAATTCTTGCTTGATTGTAGTACACGCCATTAACAACAGCCTTCGCCACTGATTCAACGGATATCGGAGTTATCCCTCTAAATGGCGGTGGCATATCCTCTGGCCTAACATGATTCAGTAGAGGGGTTTGAGTTAAAGCGGGATGAATAATCGACACGCTTATTCCACTTCCGGATAGTTCCTGTCTTAATGAATCCGTGAACCCGGAAATGGCGTGCATTACTGAAGAGTATCCTCCGAAATGTGGAAAGGCTTTCCTCCCCACAACCGAGGACATATTCATTATATGTCCAGAGCCTTGCTTTTGCATCACAGGTAGAACTTCCTTAGTTGTGTAAACCGTTCCAAAGTAGTCGATATCTATCATCTTCTTTGCGTTTTCAACAAAGTTTTCATCCTCGATACGGCCCACATACGAACTCCCGGCATTATTAAAGAGGACATCAATTCTGCCCAGCTCAGACAAAACTTTTTCAACCATCTCGTGAACCTGCTCGGGCGATGAGACGTCTGTTGGCACTGCCAACACATTAGGGTTAAAGCTTCTGATCTCATCTGCCACTCTTTCTAGCTTTTCTAAAGAGCGGGAAACTAACACTGTTTTTGCACCTTCACGGGCAAACTCAAGTGCCGTGGCACGACCTATACCGCTTGAGGCCCCCGTAATCACCACCACCTGATCTTTAAACTTACTTTTCTTATTCATAATTAACCTCCTTTATAGGTGTATATACACCTATAGTTTTAAATTTTTTTAGCTCTCTTGCATGCAATCTACAAGATTAGAGATATTAGAAATCATAGAACCCCAGTTCTCTAAACCCATTTTCTGTTTTATATTTTCCTGAGTTTCCTTCCATAGAGGATAGGCTTCCGTAAGTTTTCTCTTACCTGCATCAGTTATTTTCACTATTCGCGTTCTGCGGTCATCTCCCGACTCTACCTTTATAAGTCCGCTCTTTTCCATTGGCAACAAATTCCGCCCCAGCGTTGTACGATCTATTATCATAATTTCAGACATGCGAGTCACAGTAATTGGACTATAGGCAAAAGCATTTGCAAGCAATGTAAACTGTGTACCCCGTAAACCAATTGACCTCATAGAATCATCAAAATACTGAGTGACAATTCTTGATGCTTTTCGCAAATTAAAGCAGGTGCACTGTCCGCACTCCGCTAAATCTTTTAAAGCAATTGCTGGTTTTGTTTCATGCGTATTTTTTCCCATTTTATACTCCCAATATCTTTTTGTACCCGTTAACTTAGTTAGGAGTATATACACCTATTGTATTTTTGTCAAGTACTATTTTTAAATTTTAGCAAAATTACATTCTGGCCACGATGCATTTAGTGATATGGATTTGCCCTATTGGGTGTTATTTCCTATACTATTAGGATAGAGAGTGTATAAAAAATGTCTATTATAAAAGGTAAAAACATAATAGTTGGGGTTACGGGAGGTATTGCGGCGTATAAATCCTGTGAGCTTGTCAGGGGACTGGTGAAAAAGGAAGCCTCAGTACAGGTTGTGATGACAAAAAATGCCACCGAGTTTATAACCCCCCTCACGCTTCAAACCCTCTCCGGCAGAAAAGTAGCAATAAATACTTTTGATTTACAATGGGAATCTGAAATAGGACACATCAGTCTTGCAGATAACGCGGATATTATGGTCGTTGCTCCGGCAACAGCTAGTTTTATTGGAAAAGTGGCTTCAGGGATTGCGGACAGTCTTCTTTCGACAGTAATTCTGGCAACCAAGGCGCCAATAATTTTATGCCCGGCCATGAACGTAAACATGTATGAAAACCCCGCAGTTAAAGATAATATCGAGAAGTTAAAAGAACGCGGATTTGTTATTATGGAGCCGGGAGAAGGGGAGCTTGCGTGTGGCTGGGAAGGGAAAGGACGACTTCCCGAAATAGAAGATATTTTGGGAGAGATCGAGAAGACTCTAACTCCTCATGATATGAGTAATGAGAAAGTGCTAGTAACTGCGGGAGCCACTAGAGAATTTATTGATTCAGTCAGATATATATCAAATCCATCTAGCGGCAAAATGGGTTACGCTCTCGCAAGAGAAGCCTCTAATAGAGGCGCTGATGTTGTATTAATATCCGGGAAGACCAACTTAAGTCCCATACCAGGTGTAAAAACCATAAATGTAAGCAGCTCCGAAGATATGTATAAGTCAGTCATGGAATTCCTTGATTGGTCCACTATTGTAATCAAAGCTGCGGCCGTAGGGGATTATACTCCTACCAAAACGCAAAATGGAAAGATAAAAAAAGATGACAAGAATAAAATCTTAAAACTTAAACGTACAAAAGACATACTTTATGATATAGGCAGGAAAAAGAACGGAAGGATGGTAATCGGTTTTGTAGCAGAGACTGATAATTTACTAAAAAATGCCCAGGGCAAATTAAAAAGGAAAAACGCTGACCTCATTGTAGCTAACCACGTTTCTCAATCAGGAGCAGGATTTGAAGAAGATACTAATATAGCCCATTTTGTTTATGGCAAGAATTGTATTGACGAACTTCCCCTTATGCCTAAATCAGTACTAGCTCAGAAAATATTCGACAAGGTTTTTGAACTTAAGAAGGACAGAGGGTCCCACTAAGAAGTTCTTGAGAATCAAATCCCACAATTCAAGACTTTGCTACCTCCTCACTCTAGCTTAAATTGAAATAATTTAGCTCAGCAAGTGACAATCAATATAAATCGCTTATATTCAATGGAATAATTTGTGCTAAACTTATTTAATGATAATTAATCACTATTTTGGAATGTTATAAAATATGGTTGACTCAAAAAAAAGAAAACAATGGCTTTGGTTTTTCGGTTTAATAGCAGCTTTTATAGTGCTTCTACTAGGATTATACGTTCGTATGATATCCGTGCGTTCATCGGCTTTTGAAGCTGTAAGCGAAGAAAGAATCTCACCTGTCAGGGTACAGGAAACTCTGTCAACAGAAGTATGGCGAACAACGAGCTTCTTAGCCCGTGTTGAGGGTGGGCAAACCCTTGACATAATTGCTGACGTCGGTGGATGGGTTGTAGAAAAAAAGGTAGTGCTGGGTCAGGAAGTAAATAAGGGCGATGCTCTAATCGTTCTTGAAGACCCAAGAAGAGTACTCAGACTTAAAGAATCTGAAGCCCGTCTAAAATCAGCCCGTGCCAATCTAAGCGAGCTTAAACGCAAGTATGATCAATCGTTAACACTCGTAGAAAAGGGGATTGTTGCTCGCGACACACTCGACTCTCTATCCAACCAGGTTGCATCGGAATCAGCCAATGTTGACTCCCTTGAGGCGTCATACGGACTTATGAAATGGGATGTGGACAATTTAACAGTACCCTCCCCCATCTCAGGCAAGATTGTAGAAGTGCTGCCGGATGTCGGCCAAGAAGTCACTGCAGGGCAACTTGTTGTTAAAATGGTAAGTACAAAAAGAAAGCGCGTTGTAGCCGGTGTGGAGCCCAGGTGGGCGCGTATTATTAGGCCCGATATGAAAGTCAATCTCAGCACCACACTAAATGGCAGATTAGAAGAAACTGAGGGAAGAATAATTGGAGTTAGCCCCAATATTGATTCCGTTTCGGGAACATATAGAGTTGAAGCTGAGCTAATAAATAATGAGTACAATTGGCTCCCGGGAGAAATAGTCAATATGGAAATCCCCACTGAATTATTAACGGAAGTCTTAATAGTTCCGAGAACTGCTGTTTTATCCGACAGCGAGAATCTCTTCATATTCGTATACCAGGACGGAAAAGCTGTTAAAATCCCAGTTTCAGTAGAGTGGATTAACGATCGGGAGGGCACAATATCTGCGGATCTAGTACCGGACGGAAGCAGTATCATCGTAGAAGGTCACGTAGGACTTGCCGGCGGACAGTTAGTTCGAGTAACAAAGTAGCTTCAAAACTTACAAATGCACATAGCTGAATTCTCAGTTAAAAACTCCGTATTAGTCAACCTATTAATGGTGTCCATCCTAGTAGTGGGCATAATGTCTGCGATCATGCTTCCGCTTGAGCTATTTCCCTCAATCAAACTGGAGTTAGTCTCTGTAACAACCGTGTTTCCAGGCGCTTCTGCGGAAGATGTAGAAAAACTTGTAAGTATTCCAATTGAAGATGAAATAAACGACATAAGCGGCATAAAAGTGATACGCTCAACATCCTCTGAAGGCCTTTCAACCATAGTAGCTGAGATAGAGGCTGGAGAAGACACACAAAAACTCGCCCAGGATATAAGATCTGAAGTTGCCAAGATTCAGGACAAGCTACCCGAAGATGCGGAAGAACCGATAACAGAGGAATTTGACGCCAACTTTCCCCTAATAAGTGTTGCAATAGCAGGAAACGTCCCTCAAGAAACCCTGAGAAGCTTTAGTCTATCATTTGAAGACCAGATTAAACTCGTCTCAGGTGTTGATAACGTTGTTACTTCAGGTTTAGGAGACCCTGTATTTTGGATTTATGTAGACCCTGAAAGATTAAGACAATACGAGATCACATTAGAGCAGATCGCAAGCGTCATAGACCAAAAAAATCTAGACCTTCCGGGAGGAGCCGTAAAACAAGGGAATGCAGAGTTCTTAGTACGGGTCACGGGCAGAGTTGAGAAAGTCCAGGATTTGCTCACTCTCCCTGTTAAGAGAAACCCCGATGGAAGGCACATACTACTAAGGGACATTGCAAAAATAGAGCAGGGAGAGCAAAAAACAAGAACAAAGGCAAGGGTTAACGGGCTTCCCGCAATAAATTTCTGGATCAATAAACAAAAAGGCGCCGACTCAATAGACACTGTAAAAGAAATTGAAAAGAAAGTCGAAGAATTTAGGAAAAATGCGCCGGAGAACATAGAAATCTATGTAACTAACGACAGCTCGTACTGGGTACAGCAAAGATTCAACACCATGGTAAGTAGCGGCATCATAGGGCTTATAATTGTTCTAATTATACTCGCTCTCTTTCTTGACTTCAGGTCTGCTTTTCTAACTGCAATAGGGCTGCCCGTTGCATTTTTTGGAGCTTTTATCCTTATGCAGTTCACAGGAATAACTCTTAACATATTATCCATGTTCGGGTTGATACTGGTTCTGGGAATTATTGTTGACGACGCCATAATTGTTGCTGAGAACATACAACGACACCTTCAACTTGGGTACTCACCAGTAGAGGCGGCAATTAAAGGCACTAAGGAGGTAGCACTACCCGTTGTAGCCACTATTCTCACAAATATCGCCGCTTTTATCCCACTTCTTATCGCAACCGGATTAATAGGAAAATTTATGTCCATCATACCCAAGGTCGCAATATACGTACTTTTGGTATCTTTAATTGAAGCGCTCGTGATCCTGCCCTCTCACTGTGCCGACTTTTTAAAACCCCGGCCCCGAAATAAGCCCGTCAGAAAATGGGTACACAAAATCCGCTTTTACTATTTAAAAGCCTTGGTCTTTACAATAAGGAACAGATATGTAACCGTTGTTACCTTTGTATTAATATTGGCATTAACATTGGGCGTTTTTGTCAAAATACCTCGAATCCTGTTCTTTTCCCGTGACATAGCGCAATTTTTTATTAGAGTTGAAAACCCAGCCTGGTCAAATCTCAATTCCACTGAAGAGTCCGTGGTAGAAGTCGAGGAGGTAGTAAAACAAATAGTTCCGGAGCATGTCTTAAAAGATACTGTGTCGCTGATTGGCATGGATATCTCCAATGATCAGTCAGAGTTTGGAGACCATCTGGCCACCATAATAGTAGAGTATGAGGATTTTGAGAAACGAAAGGAAAATGGACTGGAATTAATGGAAGAGGTAAGAAGAAATGTTGAGTCCGAAGTTGTCGGACCCGTTTCAGTTGATTTCGTCAGCAATGAAGGTCCGCCCGTTGGAAAACCGGTCGATTTCCGTATACAGGGAAATGATTTTAACACTCTTAAAGAGCTTGCAAACGATACGTCGATATATCTTGAAAGTATCCCTGGAGTATATGAAGCAAGTGACAATCTCATCTGGGGAAAACCCGAAATCCGTATAAATGTCGATGAGAGAAGGGCTGCAATTTATGGTCTCGACACGAGAACAATTGCAAGAGCTATAAGAGCCGCGGCAGAGGGATTGACTGTATCTCAAACCCGCCTAGGCACAGAGGAAGCGGACATAATAGTCAAATATAATCTCCCTTCAGGAAACCTAATGTCGCTCCTGGGGTCATATCAGATTCCAACCCCGGAGGGCGGATGGGTTCCCCTTAATAACGTAGTTAATATGTCGACTGAACCGAGCATGTTAAATATTTCACACTACGACATGGAGCGTTCCGTTAGAATTACAGCTGAGATTAACGAACAGGCAACAACGGCAACGGAAGTAAACGCCGGCATATCAGCATTTCTAGATGAGAAGCTAAGCAATTACCCTGGCTACACATATGCTTTTGGAGGGGAGGAAGAGCAGACGAGGGAATCGCTTGAGAGTATACAAAGAGCGGCAATTATAGCCATACTTCTAATTTATATAATCCTGGCCACTATGCTTAAATCCTACACTCAGCCCTTTATTATTATGTCGGTACTTCCCTTTGCGATAACCGGGGTCATGGTAGGGATTCTTCTCCGCGGAGAGCCGCTCACATTGCCAGCTTTAATTGGAGTAGTTGCACTTTTGGGAATTGTCGTCAACGACAGTCTGATTCTTATGACTTTTATAAACAGTCGTTTTAAAAAGATGAATAGAGTCCTTGCTGTAGCTTTATCTGCAAAGCACAGATTCAGACCTATCGTGCTCACAACGGTAACCACATTCGGCGGGCTTGCCTCACTTATGATCAAATTCAGAGGAGAGGCAGCATTTCTAGCCCCCATGGCAGTAGCTCTTGGCTTTGGACTAGTGTTTGCTACGTTTATAACCTTAATTCTCATCCCATGCCTATATTTAATGCTGGATGATCTAAACATCTATCTTAAAAAGAAATGGTTAACCTGGCGAGGGAAAAGTGAAGTTAGTACAGAACTGACGAAAGTTCCTAATCCGACAACAACTGGATGAATAAGCCTTCAAGTAGTATCACAACCAAAGCTATCCTATTCTAAAATTAAAGTGCTGTTTTATATATTTCGTTTCCACCAGAATATAATCAAGACTACAAGAGCCAAAATAGGGATTATTATCATCCATATTAACTGCTCCACAAACGCAGTACCCGCTACCGCCGCTCCCAGAATTACCCCTACGACCATAAACCGCCATTCGAAATGCACACCGGCAAGAAACGTTGCAAGAGCCAAGGAAAGAAGCGCCAAAAGTGCAAGTTGGTTACTATTTATACGATTGGTTGTTTCATATAGAAGATAGATTAAAGCTATTGCAGCCAGCAGTCCTATCCAATGGAGAAGCTGTACCCATATTATCCTCGATATTCCTTCCCCTCTTTTTCTAGCTTTCGACCAACCGATATAAAGACTGGAAGCGCAGAAAACAGGGACCATTGCAACCCAGAACCAGAAACTCTCAAGAGGTCTGAAATTAGTAAATCCTATGCCTATAGCCGAAAGTACTATTAAAGTAATAAGTACTGCCTCTTCAGAACGAATTGATTTAGCAAAACTTGGTTTCGAAACAATGTTTTCTTCGGCTGTTTGTTTGCTTGCTTCCGTATTGGGAGTGTTGAATTCCATCATAATTGCCTCCTGCACTCCAGTATATCACTTATAAACCGGGTAAACAAAATATAATTATACTCAATGAAATATTACGGGGAGCATGGGAATTCAATAGACAACTCTGAGACTATGAGTTGTATTAACAATTTCGAAATAATGCTATTTGAAATGGTTTTTACTACTTGGAATTAAAATGTAGGATTAATAAAACTAGAATAGATGCCGCCTATTGCTAGAAGAATAGTTGCGCCTAGTATAGCAAATGCTACAAGCGCAAATAACCACTCATAAGAATTCGGCTTTTTCTGATTTACTGTATTTTCTTCAGTCATAGCTCCGACCTCGTTAATTTATTCTGGGATCAATATATTAAGCTCCGTGTGATTTATGTCAAGATCAGGAGTTAGGTACTATTATAAAGAATGGGCAGAATAATCCTCTATACCGGCAAAGGCGGCGTAGGCAAAACAACCGTGGCTGCGGCTACTGCACTACAGGCAGCTAAAAAGGGGCATAGAGTATTAGTGATTTCTACTGATGCTGCTCATAGTCTACGCGATGTCTTTGATCAGGAGCTCGGACCCGAGCCAAAAAAAGTTGCAAAAAATGTTTATGCTCAGGAAATAGATGTTTATTACTCCGTTGACAAATACTGGGGGAAACTTACGAGCTACATTCAATCCCTTTTTAACTGGATGCAGGTAGACGATATATTGGCTGAGGAATTCAGCGTATTTCCGGGAATGGAAGAAGTTGCTTCATTCCTATGGGTATATAACCACTACAAAGAAAACCAATTTGACGTGATTATAGTTGACAGCGCACCCACAGGCGAAACATTGAAGCTCCTCTCTCTTCCGGATGTAGCCCGCTGGTGGCTGGTTAAGGTATTCCCAATTGAGAGGAGAGTTTTAAAAATCATAAGACCTGCGGTAAAGGTAGTAACAGATATGCCGCTGCCCGAAGAAGACACTTACGATGCGGTAGAAAACCTTTTCTCCCAGCTTAATTCGATCCATCAGATATTTTCAGATCCTGATATCACATCCATTAGACTAGTTTTAAATCTAGAAAAAATGGTTATCAATGAAACACAGAGAGCATATACGTATCTTAACCTCTACGGATATCCCGTAGACTCCGCGATTGTGAACCGAGTTATGCCCAAAGAACTTGACCATCCATATTTTAATCAATGGAAAGAGTTTCAAAAAAATTACATGAAAGATGTAAAGGAACTGTTTAACACAATCCCTATTCATGAAGCACCTTTACTACCTAAAGAGATTTTAGGGAAAGACGCTCTTTTAGAATTCGGAAAGGCTCTATATTCAGACAAGGACCCAGCTCAAATCTTTTTTAAGGGTAAACCTTATGAAATCTTAAAAGAGGGAGAATCCTATAGTATGATTCTCAAGCTTCCCTTTGTTAGCAAGGAAGAAGTAAAGCTCCATCAGGTGGGAGATGAGCTCACAATACATATTGAGAACCAAAGAAGAAATATATTTTTGCCAAAATTCCTTGCGAAATTAAACGTAGACAAGGCAAACTTGGAAAACGGGGTTCTCAAAGTAACTTTTGAAAAACCAAAAGACAGCTCCAAACATTAAAACGACCCCCTTATTTTGATTTCAGCAAATTTATATTGTTTGAACTTCCTATTCGTGATATAAAGTGTTCAAATAAATGGTAGAGAAGTTACTTAAAGGAGGATGTTAAAATGAGATATACACGAGGTTTAATTAGTTTTGTTGTCATTGCAATGTTGGTGGGTGTAGGCTCTTTGGTGCTTAGTACAGACCATGCGAGGGCTCAAGACGTATGCACCATAACAATCGAAAAAGTAGCAATCCCTGCGGATAACACTCCGTTCAATTTCTTGCTTAATAACATTCCCGCTTTTACATTAATGGACCCAGACGCCAATACAGAAATAATCGTATTAGTTGTAGAAGATGTGCCGGTTATGATGCCTCTAATAGAGGATGTTCCCCCCCCAAATGGATACTTGATAACATAGAGTGTACAACACCAACAGGTGGTTTTTGCGGAAACCCTAACCCCCCTCCTGACCAAACACCTTGCCTCACCATCACCAATATCTCAAACGGTCTCAATTTTTTATGCTTAGATAGTTCCGAGGTTACTTGTACTTTTACAAATGTTCTAGAACTAACTGAGGTGCCGACTCTTTCTCAGTGGGGTCTTATATCTATGATAGTTATTTTGGGAATAGTTGGATTTATGGTTATGAGAAGAAGGAAAGCGGCTGCTTAAAGTCTAACAACATTTCAATTTAAATATTAAAAGGGAGCTTCGGCTCCCTTGCGGATAGCATCCGCAGGCAAACGAATTCTACGTATCTTTATTGCCAAATTGAAACTGTACGAATTAATCCTATCCTGCGAAGCATCCTAGAAATCATATGGAAGCGGACACTGTCCGCCGGGTAGCACCCGCCGGCACACAAGTTCTGCGTGTTTCCTCTGTAATATGGAAGCTGCGAAGTCCCACTTATCCCCTGAAGCATTTTAGAAATCGTAGTCGTTTAGAGATAGGGCTTAAACGAAAGACTTTACATTCTATTCTAAGGAGTACATTATTATAATTGAATATTGTTTATAGGAGATGGCGTAGTTATGATTGGGAATATGTTTCCCAACATAACTCAAATCAGGTAATTCAAGATGGAAATAAATAAAAGTTATTACTCAAGACTCACAGAAACAGTAATAATTTCCCGAATGGAAAGACAGATGGGCCCGACTGATCTCCGCCGCCTTCAGCCCGCTCACGATAGCTATAGCCGCAGTTGCAATTGCGGGATACGCCATTAATGACGAATCCGTGCTTATGTGGATTGCCTTGTATATAGCACTCACTATA
>PVMK01178944.1_pt1 | contig 11029 bp, 8 predicted proteins | sample 1853481 | NCBI WGS metagenome assembly PVMK01 (sample SAMN08533507, study PRJNA380276) | Marine sediment metagenome, whole genome shotgun sequencing project. | reverse complement strand
ATTCTGATGGGATTTCTTTTTTGCTGTCAAAATAAACAACATAATTCCAGCATCTGTGAATTTGAAATTCTTTTTGATGCATATCGTGACGGTAGTAGAGAAATATATGTGTTAGACAAAGACTCTAAAAAAGTAAAGCAATTAACAAATTCACTAGATCCTGAAGTTTACAACCGTTTTCCAGATTGGTCCCATAATGGACAACAAATTGTATTTGTTTCAAATCGATCTGGTAATGAAGAAAACCTTTTCATAATGGATTCTGATGGTCAAAATGTACGTCAGTTAACTAATACACCTGGAACTTATGAAAATCCTGCTTGGTCTCCACAAGGTGATGTTATAGCATATGAACTAGAGCTTAATGGGATTTGGAGCATGTATTTAATAAATACAAATGGAAAAGGACGACATAAAATTGGACCTCTAGCGGCATACCATCCTTCATGGTCTCCAGATGGAAAAAAAATTGCATTCACAACCGAAGAAAATGGGTCTTATATTGGAGCTACTATGAATTCTGATGGCACAGATGTACAGAAATTCTCTAAAATCAAAGGAGACGTTGGAAGTATTAAATGGTCTCCAGACGGACAACAATTTGCTATTGATGTAGTATATGAAACGAACTTCGATATTTTTATAATGAATACAGATGGTTCGAATTTAAGTCGTCTTACCAATCACCCTGCGGTTGATTCACGACCAGAATGGTCCCCAGATGGAAAGCAACTTGTGTTTAATACAACAAGGGACTATGGATCAGTTGGAGGCAGTGAAATATGGAATGAATTTGAGATTTACGTCATGAATTTAAATGATCTTAGTATTCAAAGATTAACCAAAAACAAATATTTCGACGCCCACCCAGATTGGTGTCCAAAAAAATAGTGCCCATTATAAGGCAAACGCACAGACCAAAGCTACAAATTCATACATTGAGCGTTAGAACGCATTAAGATAAAGCTCACCTCCCCTTCAACCTCTCCATCTCTAAACTAATCTTCCTTTCTACTATCCTACCATAACTATCTTGTGTAATTTAGAGGATAATCCTTAACTTTATACTACCATTTTATAAAAGATTTTACGTGTTTTTTCACATATTCATATTTCCTCCATGTAGCATGCTTAATATCGATCCCTATAAGCATTTTAAGCCGTTTTAAGAAGCGTTCAAAGTACTCGGCTACATTGTAATCCTTTATAGATTTAACGTCCTTAAAAAGGCTGTAAACGTCTGATACAGTGAAGTTTACCTCATTATTTTGTAATATTAAAAAAGCCCTATCACTTAAAGAGTTCTTTGTTGTAGACTTTTTACACCCCTCTTTAAATTCCAATAATAAAGTTGACAACTTGACCGTCAACTTGTCAAGTTATTTTACAGAATAGCATAGTCCCTATAAAAGTTAACTTTTTATTGATGCTAAACGTTGTAAATAGATTTATTAAATTTGAAAGGTAAATAAACTTCATATTGCGTTTACTTATCTAATATGGTGTAATAAACGCCATGAATTGAGTTTATTTACAAGTTATGTGCAATAACTTTAGTGCCACTTAGCAATAATAGAAACTAAGAAATCCATGAACTCAGGAGATAAATCATGAAAGAAAAAGCATTAGTATTTAGTGAAAATGAATTTGGAAAGATAGATGGAAAGGTTGCAAATGGTCTTGTTAGATACTCGGGACGATATGAAATCATTGGCGTTATAGATAGTACAAAGGCAGGTCTTGATGCAGGGGAACATCTTGATGGAATAAAAAAAGGAATCCCTATATTCCGAAGCATTGATGATGCCATAAAGAACTTGAATTATATTCCAGTATATTTCATTTATGGTATCGCACCGCTTGCATCATTCCTTGACAGGGAACAGAGAAAGCTAATCGTGGCTGCCATGAGAAAAGGAATGAATATTATAAATCCCTTGCCGGAATTCTTTACTGAGGATGACGAATTCATGGAAAAAGCGAGTGAATATGGTGTCAAAATCTATGATTTTAGGAAATCTCCGCAAAGAAAAGACCTGCATATTTTCTCAGGAAGCATCTATAAAATTAAAACTCCGGTAGTTGTCATAACAGGTACAGATTGTGCTGTTGGCAAAAGAACAACTACGCGAATTCTTGTTGAGGACTTGAAAAAGAAGGGTGTAAACGCTGTATTTGTAACAACGGGACAAACCGGCCTTCTTCAGGGGGCAAAGTATGGTATGGCCTTGGATGTTTTATCTTCCGGCTTTGCAACCGGGGAAGTTGAAAAAGCTGTTGTGGATGCCTCCGAAACAGAACACCCGGACATAATCCTTGTTGAAGGACAAGGTGCGTTGAGCCATCCTGCATTTACCTCATCAAGCGCTATCATAAGGGGAGCAATGCCTAATGCATTGATTATCCAACACCCACCAAAAAGAAGGAACCGTTGTGATTATCCTACTATATCCATGCCTACACTAAAAAGTGAGATAGAACTTAATGAGGTCTTCTCAAGATCAAAGGTAATTGCCATTACAATCAACCATGAGGACATGACCGATGATGAATTAGAAAACATAATAGTGGAGTATGAAGACAGCTATAAACTACCTACTACGGATATCTTAAAGCATGGATGCGATAAACTTGTTAAAGAATTATTCGAGGTATTTCCAGAACTACAAAAATGAGTGTGCCTGATATAACTACTCCAAGAATAGAGATAAACCTTGGGAAAATTGCCCATAATACAAAAATATTGAAGGAACTTTATGGTTCAAAAGGCATTGATGTAACTGGCGTCACAAAAGTGGTTTGCGGAGACCCTAATATCGCTGATGCTTTGGTAAAAAGCGGAATAAGCATTCTTGCTGATTCAAGGATCGCCAATATCAGGAGGATGCGTAATGCAGGCACACAAGCTCAATTTCTCCTACTAAGAACACCCATTCCTAGCCAGGCCGAATCAGTTGTAAGATATGCCGATATTAGCCTTAATTCAGAGCTTTCTGTAATCAAAGGACTTTCAAGGTCAGCTGTAAAACAAGGTATCACACATAAAATCATATTAATGGTGGAGCTGGGAGATTTAAGAGAGGGACTGATGCCATCGGATTTAGAAAACGTGGTTAAAGAAATAATAGTGCTAAAAGGAATTGAGCTAGTAGGTGTAGGAACAAATCTGGCCTGTTTTGGAGGTATCGAACCTGATGAGGAGAAAATGGGATATTTATCTACAATCGTGAAAAATATTGAAGAAAAGTTCGGACTGACATTAGCGTTTGTTTCCGGTGGAAACTCAGCCAATTATAGTTGGTTTATATCCACAAAGGATATTGGAAAAATTAACAATTTACGATTGGGTGAATCGATCTTTTTAGGTTGTGAAACTTTATATAGAAAACACATACCAGGGTTATTCACAGATGCATTTACACTAATTACAGAGGTTATTGAATCAAAAATAAAACCGTCTGTACCTTATGGAAAGGTTCATCAGGATGCATTTGGGAATACCCCAAAGTTTCAAGATCGTGGCCAAATAAGTAGAGCTATATTGGGAGTTGGATTACAGGATGTTTTAGTTTCCGGTCTAACTCCTATGTTGGATATCGACATTCTCGGAGCAAGCAGCGACCATATCATCGTTGATGCCAAACAAACAGACTTAAAAGTGGGAAATACTGTTGAGTTTAAACTAAATTACGGAGCTTTACTCTCAGCAATGACCTCGCCATATATAATTAAAAAATATAAATAACCTATGACTGCAAAAGAATATTGCGAATTAGTCGAAAGATTAGACCGTTTCCAAAAGCAACTTATCCCAACTATTATCATCAAAGAAGACAATTCCCCTTTAATCAGTCTAAAAGAATCTGGATTCAATTTAATGTTTGAGCCATCTGTTAAAAAAGATTATAAATATCTGGTCAGGGAAACTATTTTTGAAAAAATAGGTCGAATAAGCAAAATATTGGAGGAGCAAGATAAAGTACTCATTATTCGTTCTGTATGGAGATCATTTGCACATCAAAAACTTTTACGTGACATAAGAGTTAAAATTATTCAAAAAGAGCATCCTAAAAAATCATTAGATGAAATCATAACTGTAGTTTCTTATTTTACTGCTCCCGAAGAAGAATCAATGCATTCAACCGGTGGGGCTGTAGATGCCTTAATATATGATTTAAAAAAAGATGCAGTAATGGATTTTGGGAATAATGACGGATTACATTTAGAACTAAATAAAACGTGTTACCCCTTTCATCCCGATATTACACCGCAGGTAACAAAGAACAGAGAATTACTTATAAGTCTCTTTGATAAAGAAGATTTTGTAGTTGATCCTAAAGAATACTGGCACTTTGATTATGGAAATGTTATTTGGGCAATAGAAAAAGGGGAGAAATATGCGAAATATAGCATAATAAAAAAATAATCAGCATATAACAATGTATATAAAAAATAAGCGAGATAGTAGTAGTATCAATACTTGTAGTCCGTTTTAGCATTCTTGTGATTTGAAAAATTTTTGCTTCGAAATCGCTTACTTTTCATATACTTAACGTTAAAGCACATTCAGCTAAATCTAATATCACCTCCACTTCAACCTCTCCATCTCCAATCTAATTTTCTTCTTTAAATTCCAATAAAAAAGTTGGCAACTTGACGCCAACTTGTCAAGTTATTTTGTTAAAATATGACCACTTTAAAAGTTCTCTTTTTGCTGATGCCAAATGTTGTAAAAAGTTTTATTAAATTTGAAAGGCAAATAACCGTCATATTACGTTTACTTATCTAATATGGTGTAATAAACGCATAGTGTTGCGTTTATGTACAAGGTATATATGATAAATCTGTTTAGTTCTGTAGATATTGTTTGATTTTGGTTATTTTATTAATTTTCATCATGTAACTGAATCCTTGAACTTAATTTCAAATCCATGTCTTTAAAATCACTGATTATCCCTTTATCTTGCCTAATCCTCCTGCATAGCGCTTGTGACAATAAAGTATCGCAATCCGACGAAACTGTCGAGTTGGTACCAAAGGATCAAATATTAGCTAGGGCAGATTCTTTGGAGCTTGAAACGGAATATGTCCCACCTCCTGGTGATCCATTGTCACACCATGCTGCCGGTTTCGCTAAAATCCTTTGTTCTGCAGTATTTATAACAGGACTAGATTTTGATTTTGCCGCCGAAAATATCGGGTACTTCAGTGCCCCTTATGCGGAAAGAGCTTATCTAACAAATCGGCGTTTGGATATTGAGAACAAATCTGTGCACATTACTTTACCAAACGGAGTTGTACGCACAGCCAAATATTTTGGCGATCAAGGATGTATTTGCCTGCCCGATGGTCAGGATGAATTGAACTTTAATCCGGTTGATATAACTAATAATTTACCTGATCCCGAAATTACTCCCTGGCCTATGGGTGATCTTGTTAACGAAGATGGTATTCCTGATGAAATTGACATGGTAAAGGTTTCTCAAGCTGCTGATGCTGCTTTTTCGGAACCAGAAGCCCTAACAGCTGCATTCATTATCACATATAATGGTCAGATTATAGGAGAACGATATCGAACAGGCATTACTAAAGATACGCCACTTGAAAGCTGGTCTATGGGGAAGAGTCTTACAGCAACACTTATGGGAATATTAATTCAACAAGGAGAGTATGAATTGTTTGAACCTGCCCCAATCCCGGAATGGCAGGAACCAGGCGATCCAAGAGCTGAAATCCGTATTGCCGACATCATGAGAATGTCTAGCGGCCTTAGATTTCGAGCTCCCCAAGATCCTGAATTTGATTCAGAATTAGGCTATCCGGATCATCTTTATGTATATACAAGTTCTGTGAATTCATTCAATTGGTCGGCTACCCGCCCACAACAATGGACTCCTAACACCGTTGGGCGATACAGAAATTGTGATCCTTCCCTAATCAATTATTTAGTAAGAATTGCAGTTGAACACAGAGGTGAAGAATATTTGAATTTCCCACAAAGGGCTTTGTTCGATAAAATTGGAGTAAGAAACATGGTGATCGAAACCGATACGTATGGAAATCTACTCTTACAGGGATATGATTTCGGAACGGCAAGGGATTGGGCAAGACTGGGAAATTTGTACTTGAATGATGGGGTATGGATGGGTGAAAGGATTCTGCCTGAAGGTTTTGTGGAGTTCGTTAGCACTGTAGCTCCAGCATGGGAAGCTGATGGCAGGCCTATATACGGAGGATTTTTCTGGATCAATGGTACAGAATCCTTTCCAATACCCAAAAATGCATTCTACATGGCAGGAGCTGGGGGACAATTGACAATCATTATCCCTTCACATAATTTGGTGGTTGTAAAGTTGAGTCATTATAAAGGAGGGAGAACAGGAAAAATAGCTTTGAGGAACGCATTAAAATTGTTAATGGAAGCAGTACCTGAATCTGGTAGTTAAATGGCTAATAAAAAAATCTTAGAGGACTTAACAGACTAATCATACATAACAACAGATAAAATGAATTACAACTCATTTTATCAAGAATGTTGTAACACATTCAGCTAAAGCTCACCTCCCCTTCAACCTCTCCATCTCCAAACTAATTTTCTTTTCCACTACCTTACCATAGCTATCCTGTGTTATCTTCATACTGCTATGCCCTAATAGCTTACTCACAATCTCCATAGGCACGTCATTTTACAGCAATACCCCTCCCTAATTTCCAATAAAAAAGTTGACAAGTTGACCGTCAAGTTTGACGAGTTATTTTTCATTAAATTTGTGTATAAATGATAGAAATAAACACACCTTTGGTGTATATACCCTGCCTATTTAAGGAATAAACACACTGGTAAACATACACATACGTTATATCTCATTTGAAAAAACTTCAAATAAAATAATGAAACAGATATTTTATATACTCCTGTTTTTAACCCTGATAAACTGCCACAGTGATGTGGATATTGAAAAACCCCCTTTGGCAGAAGTTCATAATGTTGTAGATAATTATTTTGGTAAAGAAATTTCTGATCCTTACAGATACATGGAAAACCTTCAGGACACAGTTGTACAGAATTGGTTAAAATTACAGGATGATTATGCACGCAAGGTATTAAAAAGTATCCCTGGACGGCAATATCTTATTGATAAAATGATGGAATTTGATAAGCGAGCAACTTCACAGGCTCTATGGCCTGTCATCACTATAAATGATCGCTATTTTTATCTAAAAATCTCACCCACTGATGAAACTTACAAACTTTACTTCCGTGAAAAAGTAGGAAGTGAAGAAGTTCTTCTTTTTGATCCGATTTCGTTTCGCACTAATTCTACCGATACCTATGAGATAGCCACTTTTTTTCCTTCTCATGATGGATCAAAGATGGCAATCTCACTAATGAAAAATGGGTTAGATATACCGGTACGTATTGTTCTGGATGTGGATAACAGAAAGTTGTTTCCAGAAGTTCTGGAGAGAAGTTATAATTTTACTTGGCTTGCTGATGGCAGTGGGTTTTTACATCAACCATTAAATACCGGTGACCCAAATTCCCAGGAAACATATTTAAACACCAAAGTTTATCATCATATTTTAAATACAGATCCTTCAACTGACAGGGAAATATTTTCTCTGGAAAAATACCCTGATTTAGGCATTAAGCCTGAACACTTCAACTATCCTATATTCTATGAAGGGTGTGACTACATTTTTATAATGGCGGCTTCACAACATAACAATAATCTGTTCTATGCCCCAATTTCAGAATTGGGTAAAGAAATTATTAATTGGAAACATCTTTTCAAACCTGAGGATAAAGTTAGGAGTTTTAGAGTTACAAGTGATGAACTATACATTCGCACATCAAGAAATGCTCCTAATTATAAAATTATAAAAACATCGATCAAAAAACCTGATTTAATTAACGCTAAAGTGGTGGTTGCTGAAAACCCTATTGCAAATATTTCCTCTTTTACTTTAACAAGTGAGGGCTTATATTATAACTTGTCATATAACGGTGTACAGCAAAAAACATATTTCCTTTCTTATAGAGATAATAAGTTGCTTGAATTACCGTTGCCTATTTCTGCCGGTTCCATCACAATAAATTCTAAAGGTTATAGATACAGTGATTTATGGCTAAGTATATCCGGTTGGACAAGTAACCTTAGGCGCTACAGGTATTTAAGTGCAGAAAATCTGTTTATACTTGAAATGTTATCTGAAGAAACGAAATATCCGGAATATGAAGATTTTTTGGTAGAAGAGATCATGGTAGAATCTCATGATGGTGTAAAAGTTCCACTATCGTTAGTGTACAAAAAAGGAATGAAAATGAATGGAGAAAACCCAGTATTGCTTACAGGCTACGGTGCATATGGAAGATCATTGAAACCTGAATTTGACCCAGATTTATTACTTTTTGCATATGAAGGAGGTATTATAGCAACAGCACATGTAAGAGGTGGAGGAGAGCTTGGGGAACAATGGCGTAATGGAGGTCTTAAAACTACAAAAGCAAATTCCTGGAAAGATTTAATTGCTTGTACTAAATATTTAATAAGTGAAAATTATTCATCGAGCAAAAATATCGCAATTCATGGTATGAGCGCTGGAGGAATTACTATTGGTCGGGCAATGGCTGAACGACCAGAACTGTTTGCAGTTGCCATACCCAAAGTTGGGTGGATGAATACTTTAAGATTTGAAGAATCACCCTTTGGGCAACAAAATGTGGGTGAAATTGGGACAGTTAAGGATTCCGTAGAATGTATGGCTTTGATTGAAATGGATGCTTATCTTAATTTAAAAGAAGGTATAAACTACCCAGCAACCCTTGTAACAGCTGGAATGAATGACACAAAAGCTATTGCCTGGGGACCTGCTAAATTTGCAGCTCGATTAAAGGCAGTTAATGTTTCTGACAATCCTATATTATTTAGAGTAGATTATGAAACAGGTCATGTGTCCGATACAAAAACTAAATATTATAATGATATTGCAGATGTATTAAGTTTCGTGCTATGGCAAACGGGACATCCTAAATATCAACTTAAATAAACGAGTTGAGTACCATGAAAAATTTTTTAACACTTTTGTTATTAGCACTTTTACCGAATGTGCTATTTAATTGTGCTGATGGTCCAAGGCTGGAGAGTCAAATAGTCTTCGAGTCTGAGCGGGATGGGCACACAGAGATCTATACAATGGCAGAGGATGGTTCAAATCAGCGGCGATTAACATTCACGGTCGGTGAGGACACTAGAAGTACCCTTCCTCACTGGTCACCAGACAAAAGAAAGATTGCCTATTCGACAGGTAAAAACCGACACCAGGAGATTTACGTCATGGATAGTGATGGTTCCAATGTTAATCGTATTTGGAATGCTGATGGAACACAGAAAGAGGCTTGGGGACCACAGTGGTCTCCTGAAGGACGAAGTATTGTGTTTGTCTCCAACAGTGGCGGGAATTACAACATATATGTGATGGATAGCGATGGGTCAAACATACGCCAACTCACAAACATGGAGGGTAATGAAATAGACAGTGAGGACCCAGTTTGGTCACCGGATGGAGAATGGATTGTCTTCAACTCCAATCGAGATGGAAATTGGGAGCTCTTCGTCATACGTCCAGATGGTTCCGATCTCCATCAACTCACCCACATGTCTGGAAGTGGGATGGGAGTTGGGAAACCCTCATGGTCACCTGATGGGAAACGCATCCTCTTTCCTTCATCACAGGGTCCGGATTCGACTGCGTGGTATGAATATGTGGATATTTATGTAATCAATGTTGATGGATCGAACCTTAAGAGGCTTACACAAACTGGAAATAACGGTAGCCCTGTTTGGTCGCGTGATGGAAATCGAATCATTTTTCACTCTCACCGATCTGGCAACTCGATACAATGGCGGAACAACCGCGAGATATATGTAATGAGAGCCGACGGTTCGAATGTACAAAGGCTTACCTTTAATGGGGTATGGGACTCACATCCACAGTGGTGACCATATCGAATTTTTTCAACAGATTTAATATTCGGTTCTGTCGCATCTAAATTAGATAAAAACTAAATATCTATTTGTTATTTGGGAAACCCATCACTCCCCTTCAACCTCTCCATCTCCAAACTAATCTTCTTCTAACACCCCCACCTTAAATCCCACTAAAAAAGTTGGCAACTTGACGGTCAACTTGCCAAGTTAATTTCCTTAGATTTGTATATATACAATAGAAATAAATACAGTGGAGTATTTTACCATATGTTGTACAAAATGCTATAGCTAACATCCAAATAGAATAAAAAATAAATGATTGTCATTATCAATGGCTCCGTTGGAGTAGGAAAAACATCAGTTTCAAGGGAGCTTCAAGAAAAATTCAATAAATCAATTATGCTCGATGGGGATTATATTGGAGCTGTTCGCCCCTTTGAAATTTATGACCAATCAAGAATTAATTATCTATATAAGACTCTTCAACATTTAATTGAATTTCATATTTCTAATGGTTTTGAACATTTTATTATAAATTATGTTTTTGAATCTAATAGCTCTCTGAGTAATTTAATTCATCTTTTTGATAAAACAAACCTTGAAGTAAAATGTATTTGGTTAACATGTTCTGTCGAGGAACATAAAAAAAGAATTTTATCAAGAGAAACAGATCAAAAAGATTGGGAATTAAAACGATTTATTGAACTTAATAATATTCAAAAAAAAGCAAACAATATTGGATTCATCGGAGAGAAAATTGAAACTGATGGAAAAACCATTAAAGAAATAACTGAAATCATATGGGATCATATACATCAAAAAACACCATAGCACATCGCATAATAAAGAGCTGAGTTTAAAAACAAGACTTTTTAGAATGCTGTTTTAAAGAGAAGCACAGTTACCTCCCCTTCAACCTCTTCATCTCTAAACTAATCTTCTTCTCTACAATCCTACCATAACCATAGTAAAAGTGGCTATGGAACACAAGTTTGCTTTTCCACGATTAAATTTTACATTATCTTGCATATGAATAT
>PVMK01116401.1_pt1 | contig 11031 bp, 10 predicted proteins | sample 1853481 | NCBI WGS metagenome assembly PVMK01 (sample SAMN08533507, study PRJNA380276) | Marine sediment metagenome, whole genome shotgun sequencing project. | reverse complement strand
GCCGAGTACTTGAATATCGATTCAGTATTAGTCCGGTTGTTTTTTGTGCTCTTCGCGCTGAGCACCGGATGGGGCTTTATCGTCTACGTCATCCTGGCAATCTTAATGAAGGACGTCAAGCCGGTTGCCAAGGCGAACTCTTTCGATGAAGAAGAAATCATCATTAAAGATGCTGCCTAGCTCTGGTTGATCTCCTGAATTCCAGGTTGCCCCTGGTTAGCAACCAGAGATCAGATTAAACGGCCGCTGTTAACCGCAGCGGCCGTTTTTGTTTGCTCCCGGCTTAGGAGCTCAATACGATATCAGGCTTGAGATCGTGATGTAGACAACGGGCGGCGATGAAGGCGAGGCTATTCTCGGTTAAAGCCCGCGCCGTGGCGTTGGTAGCCTCAATCTTATCCAAGAAGTTTCGCTCTAAATGATCCCAATCTCCCGATTCAATAACTTCATCTTTATCGCGGAAATAGTCAAGAATATCTGACGGGTGTGGGCGCTCCCGATCGATTTCCGGATCACCCCCTTCATGTTTGGCCGAAATATTGGACACATGATCGGCTAGGTCAATCAACTCATCACGGCGATTGTAGGGCTGGCGCACGATGCTTTTCCAGGTTTCGGTAATATGATGTTCAAAACGCACCACATCCTCAAATCCCAGATCCCGGCGAAATTGGGCCGTAATCTCCATCGATTCATTGTTGATCGAGTTGCTCCAGTTAAATCCTATCAGGGGTGAAGTGCCATCATCACGAGCGAACAACTTGGCTCCCAACAGTGTCCAGAGTGCCGCATAGGGATTGTCGTTCCCCATAAAGACCGATATCTTAAACTCAATATCGACGCCAATACGGTAAAGCAAATATCCGAGTAAGACCGTGCCCGGGTTGATATTGAGAACTTGCTGCACCCCGTAGTTGGTGTAATAGTAGAGGAATTCATCGAGCCAGAGCAGGGCATGCGCATTGGGTTGCCCGATTCCGCCAAAGTAGCCGGCAATCGTCTCTGGTCCACCGAGGTGTATATTGGAGCCATCAGTACCCTTTGTGTCCAGCGTTTCGACATAGCTAGCGCCAATAATTGCCATAGCGGCCGCAAAGGCCGGTAGATCTCCGTCGGCTTCTTGCTCGCGCATTTTGCGCACTCGGATAAAACGACCGGGCATTAATTCGCGTCGTTCAATAGCCCATCGGGCCGCCGCCATGAGCCAGGGGAAGTATTGACAAGCACTGACTTCTAGGGTCACCGCTAAATCGGGATCGAAGAACATCTCCATAGCCCGGTTGCCAAGTACATTTTGACGATATTCATCAACGCCTATAAATGCCCCAGTGTCGCGTTGCCGGATAAGCCAGTCCAGATCTGCCAGGTATTCTGGTTTGGTCGCTGAAAGCTTTCGTCGCAGGTTGTCAGGTTGTCTAGCTTCGGCCGCCTGGCGATTGATCTCCTCAGGCGTGCCATATCTAGCCACCACCTGCAAAAAATCGTTAATCACCCTGCTATCGGGATCTAACAATATACGATTGATTGATTCAAGTCGTGAATTGGGTATTATCAGTTTCCTTCTCAGTTCTTCTATCATTGCAGATTCCTATGTCATCAAGGAGAGAAGTTGGTCGAACTCCTCGTCCTTCATGCCAAAATAATGCTCCTTTTGGGGAAATTCATTTGCCGTTACTTCCCGGACATACTCTTTTAGTCCATTCAAAATGACCTGGCCTGCATCACCATATACCTTGGCCATTCGCGGCTTAAATTTGGGATAGAGGCCAAAAAGATCATGGTAGATTAACAACTGTCCATGAGCATCGGGACCGGATCCCAAACTCATAATGATGGTCTGCTGGGCTTCTTCCGTGATAAGCTTACAAAGTCGGTCCGGGATAAGCTCTAAAAGAATACAAACTGCTCCGGCCGATTCCAGGGCCATCGCATCGTCAAATATCTTCTTTGCCTGGAGTGCGCCTTTTCCTTGAAGACGGAATCCACCAAGAGCGCTGGCGCTTTGTGGTGTTAGGCCTAAATGGCCAAAGATAGGAATACCTGATTGGTAGATGGCCGTTACCCGGTCGGCCATCTCAGCGCCACCTTCCAATTTGACAGCATCACAACCCGTTTCGGCCATGAAACGACCCGCATTACGCACGGCCGTTTCTACGCTGGGTTGGTAGCTCATATAAGGCATATCACCTATTACGAAAGTGTCAGGCGCGCCACGGCGAACAGCCTGGGTGTGGCGAATCATATCGTCCATCGTAACCGGTAGTGTGCTATCGTAACCCAACATGGTCATCCCCAGGCTATCGCCGACCAGGATCATATCGACACCGGCCTGCTCCTGAAAGTACGCTGTAGGATAATCATAAGCGGTCAACCATGAAAGCGGTTCACCACGCGTGACCTTGGCGAAAAGGTCTGGAAGCGAAGTTTTTTTACGTTCTGTCATAAATTTACCCTCCTCATATAAGGGATGAGCGATAGTCGAAATGTTAGAATAAGGCGGCGGACGAATAATGCATCGAGCTCTTTTTAATGAGCTGCTAGATGTTTAGACATGATTGCCATTAAATCAAACGCCATCATCTTTTTGTTTACGCCGCCTGCAGCAAACGATACAAGGTTCTTTGGGCCAAGATGTCACTGCTTATGACACCGCAGACGCCCTCGGCCGTCGTGACCGGCATCGCCGAGAATTCATATAGTTCCAACTTCCTGACTGCATCTAGAATGCTTTCTTCGGGACAGGCAGTTATTAACTCACGACTCATTATCTCTTCCAGGCACATATCGTGAGCACAAGCGATGGCGGAGGCGCGAGTAATATCCCATTCAGTGATTACCCCGCACAAATCGCCTTTTTGGCATACGACCGCTAGCATATCGCCTTTTTCGGCGACTAATAATTCGGCGGCATCTTTAACGGTCCGATCGACGCTTATCGTTGGAATTTTTTCCATAACGTCGGCTACTGTGCGGTGACTTTCACTACTGGTGATGCGATTAATTCCGATCTGTTCGGCCGCTTCGCAGGGTAGTGTATCGGGATTGGCTACCAGCAAATCGACCAGTTCGACCATGTTCCGGCGAATGACCCGCTTAAGTTGTTCCGCGGCCGCCGTGCGTCGTTGGCTGGCTAAGGCAAAAAAATCAGCCTGATGTTCAGCCAGCCAATTATCCACAGCACGCCGGTCGCCCAGCAGTGAGTCGGGTATCCGTAAGTGCTCAGGAGTCTTAATAAGGTACTCCTGCGCGGCGTAAATCACGCCGCCAGAATTGACCAAAAAATCGGTGGCGATGAGAACGCCTTTTTGCCAATAAACGCTGCGTTCCATCCTGGATCGGGCGGCTTTTCGCACTGGATCGGGTGAATAGGTATTTGCACCTTCTACGATGAGTTCCCACTGGCCCATACGGTCAACGGTCATGGAAGGGTTGGCCTGGTCATCGACATCAAGGTAGTTTGCGATTGGAGCGGCCGGAACGACGCAGTAGGCCGATTCACGTAATAGATCATCCTGACCGGTGGAAAATTTTATTCCCGCCCGGCACAATTTTTCAGGATCGTTAAGAAAGAATGGTTGGATGACATCGCCATTCTGTTTTTGTTGGGTTAGCAACTCGGAGACTGGAAGGCCATCCTCGTGAAAAAGATAACCCGAATGATCACTGATGCCAGTAATTCGCGGCGCCTGGGCCGGATCATCACCGGCAAGCAAACGAGCGACATGGGCGCCGACGGCGCCAAAACCTTGAATGAGCACGGTTAACTCTTCTCTGCTGGGGACTCGTAGGTTAGCGAACTGGGGTAAAATGCTAAGGCGTTGCATTTCAGGCAAAAGGCTTTCGATGGCCACGACAACGCTCTGGGCCGCACCCCCTAATTCGTCAATACAATTGCCACCCATATCTGTCGTCTTGGAGAGGGTACAGTCAAGCCCATTTTCAATGGCAATCGTCTTCATATCATCGTCATTGGTGCCGACATCTGGTCCAGGCAGATAGATCTTTCGGTAACGAAAGATGAGGTGGGCAAAGCCACGGATAATTCGCTCCCTTTCGTCCGACCTTATTTTGACAGGGGCAACGATGCCACTCTTACCGCCACCGAAGGGTAAATCGGCGGCCGCATTTTTTAAGGTCATTCCCCGGGCCAGATTGTAAATAGCAGCTGGCGTGACCTCGGGCAACATCCTGATACCGCCCATGGACGGCCGGCCCATTGAGAGGTTATCGACCACCAAATAACCACCAATTTCTAGGGGACTGTCTTCATCCCACAGGCAAACAACCAGATGAGGACCTAAATTGTCAGCTTGTATGCCCATGCGCAACAGATGATCTACGTCAAGTGGTCCAAATTCCAGGAAGGCATAGGGTCCTTGGCGACGCAGGCGGTTCTCCCAGGTCCGCTCTGGAAGCGCCTGTCTTAAAAAATCATTCATATTATGGGGGATCATGTTTTTAGCTCCGTCTAATTACCAACCTCTCGCGGTGAAGTTAGAATCAACCACGGAGGTTTGAAACTTAAGCTAGTATTTTAGAGTCAGTGGCTCTAAACGAGCGGCTCGAATCGAGCTTGGAAGAATCGTAAGTATTTGGGCTCGTGAACCATCTTAAGTCCTGAAGTATCCTGCCGACTGTCATAAACTGCCTTGACTGACTCGGCCACGACATCCATATGAGCCTGGGTATAGACTCGGCGAGGAATGGCCAGGCGGGTCAGCTCCAAGGCCGGATAGCGGTTGCGGCCGGTTTCCGGATCTCGACCAGCACTGACGTTGCCTCGTTCCATGCTACGAAGTCCTGAATCGAGATAGAGTTCGGTCGCTAAAGTCTGGGCCGGAAAATGTTCTTGAGGTATATGTGGATAAAAAGTTCTGGCATCTAAAAAGATGGCGTGGCCCCCTATCGGTTGCACCATAGGAACACCCCATTCGGTAAGAAGACAACCTAGATAGCGGACTTGCTCCACTCGGCTACGAACATGGTCGTCGTCCACCGCTTCCTTAATTCCAATAGCCAAAGCTTCCATATCGCGGCCGGACATACCCCCATAAGTATGGAGGCCTTCATAGACCACGACCAGGTTGCAGGCCAAATCAAATACATCCTGATGATTGACGGCCAGCCAACCACCGATGTTAACTAGATTGTCTTTTTTGGCGCTCATCCAAGCGCCATCGGTGTAGCTACAAAACTCTTGCAGAATAGTCGCTATGGGCACACCGGCGTAAGCCTTTTCTCTCTCTTGAATGAAAAAACAGTTCTCAACCATACGGGTCGCGTCAAGGTAGATACGAATCCCCTGCTGGTCGCACAGGTTGCGCAATTCTTTAACATTAGCCATGCTGACAGGCTGGCCCCCGCCCATGTTGACTGTGCCAGCCAGGCTAACGTAGGCGATATTATCCGCGCCAACTCGTACAATTAACGCCTCAAGTTTGTTTAAATCGACATTGCCTTTAAAGGGGTGGGGGTCGGCGGGATTGTGAGCCTCATCGATGATGACGTCGACAAATATGCCCCCGGCTAATTCTTGGTGAAGCCTGGTGGTGGTGAAATACATATTACCGGGAATGTATTGACCTGGCTCGATCAAGGCCTGGCTAATTAAATGTTCCGCCCCACGACCTTGGTGAGTAGGAACTACGAAGGGATAGCCATAGGTAGATACAATAGCGCTTTCAAGATGATAAAAATTGCGACTACCGGCGTAAGATTCATCACCCATCATTAAACCGGCCCATTGACGATCGCTCATGGCGCTCGTGCCACTGTCTGTCAATAAATCGATGTAGACATCGGCCGACGAGAGTAAAAAGGTGTTATATCCGGCTTCCCTTATTGCCTGCTCCCGCTCCCCGCGGCTGATCATGTGGATTGGCTCGACCATCTTGATCTTCCAGGGCTCTGCCCAGGAACGACGGCCGAATTGTTGCCCCATCGTACGGGGTTTAATGCTGGCCATAATTTACCTCCTCAAAGATAACTCAATACCAAAAGGGAGGCGGTGGTTGGCCATTTTTCCCTGCTGGATACAGGCGACCGTTTGTCCTTTAGACAGGTAAAGGCAAAGATGTCGTCGACTTAATTTCAGCGAGCACCAGGCTGGTGTAGATGCGGGCGACTCCGGGCATGGGTGTAATGCGTTCGACTACGAAATGTTGTAGTTCCTGGCGATTACGAACAACTATCTTTAGTAGATAATCAAACTCCCCGGTAACATGAAAACACTCAAGCACTTCTGGCATTCGGCTGATGCGTCTACGCATGGCCTCCAACTCTTCAGACTGGTGTAGCTGCAGGCTTATGCTAACAAAACATACCATATCGTATCCGACCTGGACCGGGTCCAGCAAGGCTACGTACTGGCGGATGAGCCCTTGTTCTTCGAGCCGCTTTATGCGGGCGTGGGTGGCTGGCGGTGATAAATTGATCCGCCGGGCCAATTCCACATTGCTAAGCCGGCCGTCGTCCTGCAACTCGCGCAAAATGGCAATGTCCAACTCGTCCAACCCTAATACTTGTGAATATTCTAACATTATTTATCTTCCTAAGTCAATGATTATTCTAGATAATAGCATATACCCCGAATATAATAAAGAACTTAGCTATTATTACCGATATATATTCTGTAAAGCATTAGGTGGGTGAGATCAAACCGAATATTCGAAGGGGCTACTCTGAACTGAGAATAATTGCTTCAGTTTTACCGATACTCAGGCCGGGGTATAATTTTGGCATGGCTTCTCTATTTCAGAAATTGCGAACCCTGGTCCGGGCCACTTTGCATGAGATGGCCGATCAGGCTATTCAGAAGAGTGACCTGGCCGTTTATGATGATTATATACGCCAGGCTGACCGAGAATTGACAGAGTTCAAAAATACAATCCGGCCCATGATTGCCCAAGTGAAAACCTCGAAACGCCGCAGGGAAAATTTGGCAAATAAGGCTGCTAAACTAGACTTCATGGTTGACGATTTTTTACGTCAGGGCAAACAAACCGAAGCCATGGTTACCCAGAAACAGTTACTGTCAACACTTGAGCTGGTGCGGACTTATGATGAATCGTTAGAGCGCCAGGTTTCGGCGGCCGAAAAGTTGGACGACGTGAGAATCAAGCTCGAAGGACGGCTGGCCATTGCCAAACAGGAGCGAGAGGAATTGGCTTTTTTATTGCAGCTAGCCAAAGCCAAGGAGATTTCGGCCAAGGCTATGCGCTCGCTCGATTCCCTGATGGGTCAAGGTGACATCGACGTATCCCGGGCTGCTGAAAATATTCGCCGCCGTTTGGATCATGCCGATGCTACCTGGGAGGTCCAGGCCAGTGGTTTGGATAATCAGTTGGATGATGCCATGCATAGCCTGGAAGTAGAGGCTGAGTTGGCCGCACGTATGGAACGGTTGGGCATATAATCCGCCTTCCGAGCTTAATCCCCAAGTCCTTATGAATGTTGCCCTCGTCCATGATTGGATGAACCAGATAGGTGGAGCCGAGGATGTGCTTGAATCCCTGGTTTCACTGTATACAAAAGCGCCTGTTTATACTTCCCTCTATGATTCCCGGCGAATGCCCGAATCATGGCGACAATGGGATATTCGCACTTCCTTTATTGACCGTCTACCCTTTTCGCATAAGAAACAACAGCTTTATTTTCCTCTCTATCCGACCGCCTTTGAACAGTTTGATTTTAACGATTTTGACCTGGTTCTGAGTAACAAGAGTGGCTTTTGCCACGGGGTGATCACTGAGCCAGAGACCTTACATATCTGTTATTGTCTTACTCCAACTCGCTATGTTTGGCGCTACCACCAGTATGCTGAACAAGAAAATTTAAGCCGGCTGGTGCGTTTTGGCCTGCAACCCTTTTTAACTTACCTGCGCATGTGGGATCGGATGGCCGCCGATCGGGTGGATCATTTCATCGCCATATCGGATGAAGTGCGTGGGCGAATCGCCAAGATTTATCAACGAGAGGCGCCTATTATTTATCCACCTGTAGATACCGGCCGTTTTGAGCCATCTTCGCAAATTGAGGATTATTATCTGGTCGTTGGCCGGCTGGTGCCCTACCGACGACTTGATATTTTAATTGAAGCCTTTAACAAGATGGGACAACCCCTGATTATCGCTGGCCGTGGGCGTGACAAAGAGAGATTGACCGCCATGGCCGGCCCCAACGTAACATTTTTGGGGTACGTCGCCGATGAAGCTTTGCCAGAGTTGTTGGCTCGCTGCCGGGCCTTCATGTTTCCTGGTGAAGAGGATTTTGGTATTGCGCCAATACAAGCGATGGCAGCTGGCCGACCTGTTATTGCCTACGGTGCTGGCGGGTCGAAGGAAACGGTTATTGCAGGCACTGGCTGTTTATTTGCTGAACAATCTGTACCTGCTATTATCGAAGCTGTCGAAGGATTTGATCCAGATAGCGTGAGCCCGGCATTTATTAGAGCTCACGCTGAGACATTTGACCTTAGCGTTTTTAAGAGGAATATCTCCTCTTTTGTTGAACAGAAGTTGGCAGAACATAATCGGTCCTGATGGAATTAAGAGGATACTGGCAAATATTAAAAAGGCGCTGGCTGTTGGTCATTATTCCCACGGCCGTTGTCTTAGCAATCGGACTGATTACATATGATCCTGCCGGTCCTGTATATAATGCCGGCGTTCGATTCATCGCTGGCCAAGCGCCATTAGCGGGAAGTAACATCTCTGACGAGCAACGACTTGCCAATTGGAAAACCTCAGAGTATGTGGTTAATACGCTGGCTGACTGGGTAAAGGGCGGTCAATTCGCAGCTTTGGTCAGTGAAGATTTAAAGGATCAGGGCATTGAAGTGGCGCCAGGCTCGATTGTGGCAGGGACAGCATCGGATAGTACCCGCAGCATGATGGTTCTGTCCATGAATTACCACGATGGCCTTCAGCTGGAACAGATTATGCAGGCGGCCGCCCGGGTGCTAATAGAAGAAAATGACCAGGGACTGCCTCAGTTGGGCGGAGAAGCAGCCGAGCTTGTACAGCTCGATCCGCCGATTGTTAATCAGGTCCCAGCGGGCATAACCAAACAATTAGAACTGCCTTTACGCATTGTTTTGGCTCTTGTGGCTGGAGTTGGTCTGGCATTTTTAGTCGATTACCTGGATCCAACAGTTCGTGGACGAAGAGAGCTGGAAACGCTTGGACTGGTGGTTATAGGCGAGATTCCAAAAAAATAGACGGCAATTTGGAAAACAGGCAAGGAGTGATACGTGGAGTTTGGTGACTATCTGCGAGTAATAAAACAGCGAGGCTGGGTGATTATCCTATTGGCCTTGCTAACAGCCGCGGCCGCCTTTGCTTTTAGCCGGATGCAGACACCAGTCTACGAATCCAGCTTGAGAATGTTGGTCCAACCGTCCCGGACTGATTTTGGCCAAGCTCAGGCGGCCAAACAATTACTCCGCGGTTACGTCCAGTGGATCCGCAGCAGCTACCGGGCAGCCAAGGTAATTGACGATTTGCAACTTGATATGACGCCCCAGCAACTGTTAAGTGATGTTGAAGCGGCTTCCGATGAATCGAGTTTTGTGATTCAGTTGAATGTCGAGAATACCGATCCGGACCTGGCCAATGATATCGCTCGTAAATGGGGTGAGATATTTATACAATGGCGCGTCGACGATAATGCCACGCAGCGAAAAGAAGACCGGGTTGGTGTGGAATTTATCGACAATCCCCAGGCTGGTTTGAATCGACCCCAAACGAAAATCAATGTCGTGGCCGGCGCTGTGTTTGGAGCTCTGGTTGGCGTTATTATCGTCTTTGCTTTGGAGTGGTTAGAATCTGGCGTCGTTCGCCGTACTGAAGATATTGAACGTTATTTAGATATCCCGGTCATAGGTTCGATTCCGGGCCAATAAAGAGCGTTGGTTATCCTTTGAAGAATGCCCTAATAAAATTCCAGAAGAGTGGATAAATAATTTACCATGTCCTTAATCACCCTTACAGACCCTCGTTCACCCGTCAGCGAAGCCTATCGCACGCTGCGGACTAACCTGTCTTTTTCGAGTCTGGATGAACCGATAAAGACTTTAGTGGTCACTTCTCCAGCCCCTGATGAAGGCAAGAGTACGACGGTAGCTAATCTGGCTGTGACCATGGCTCAAGGCGGCCGGCGGACCATCTTGGTGGATTGTGACCTGCGGCGGCCGGCCCTGCATACTTTGTTTGGTTTGAATCCAGAGCCAGGACTGACCAATTTGTTATTGGATGAGGATGGGGAAGCTAATTTGCAAAGCTCGGAGGTCGAGGGATTACAGATATTGACCAGTGGACCTCTGCCGCCGAATCCGGCCGACCTGCTAGGCTCGCAGAAGATGGATCGGGCTATTGAGCTGCTGATAAATCAAGCCGATATCGTTCTCTTTGATGCACCGCCGGTCGTTGCTGTCACGGACGCTGCCGTTTTGGGGGCTAAGGTGGATGGTCTGTTATTGGTCATAAGCGCCGGAAAAACGCGTCGAGAACATGCGGAACGGGCTAAGGCGATGCTAGAAAAAGCCAATGTACGTATCCTGGGAGCGGCGCTCACAAACGCGCCAAAAGACAGTGGCATGGGTGGATACTACGGCTGAGAAACTAGCCTATTCCTTTGAATCGCTTACCAAAGGACTGAATACCCTCCGATTGGCTTTGCCGCGTCCGTAGTTTTACCTTGACCTCCTCTGCTCAAATTACTGTGGGCTTTTTGTTGTCGGTATCATAAGTCCCCTAAAAGTCTGCTTTCGCATTTCCCAGCACTGAAGAAAAAACCCATTGATTTCGGTGTGTCACAGTCCAATATTGAGCGAAAGATACGGTTTCACAGTTGATCCCAGGTCACTACCTCAGTAGTCCAAATGGCCTGTCGTGATTTTGGGAATAAATACTATACTACAAAGTTTAGTGGCTGGATTAGTAGGGTGCTTATTTTAATCGACCAATAATACCTGATTAAGAGACAAATATATCCGGCCGTTTCTAGCTGAGCTTCTGAAAATGGAAAAGCACG
>PVMK01178967.1_pt1 | contig 11032 bp, 7 predicted proteins | sample 1853481 | NCBI WGS metagenome assembly PVMK01 (sample SAMN08533507, study PRJNA380276) | Marine sediment metagenome, whole genome shotgun sequencing project. | reverse complement strand
AGTAGTGTCCACCTAATCAGGGGAACATTGCGGCAATTATTTAAATAGCCATCCTGTCCGCCGAAACCGCGAAAACCGTAAGCTTAAACTGTAAGCCCAGATTCCACTGGACTTAACCTTTGCGCTTACGGTTTTCGCGTTTCGGCGGACAGGATGGCTATTTAAATAACTGCCGCAATGTTCCCCTGATTAGGTGGACACTACTGACGGCTCTGTGAAGGATGCCACCCTGCCCGTCCGAATTCATAATTATGGCTCCAAGGTGCTCTGATCCTTGAAAACTCAAGAGATCTAGTCATGCCAGTTTGCCAAAGTCGGACATTATGGGCAGGGTTTTCCACCTGTAAAGCCGGAATGCGAACATTTAAAAGTGCAATTGTTATGCTCAGCCAGTCTCATTTTCAAAAACCGGCTTTGATCGGAACGGAGGAGTTTTGCCTAAAAAAGGTCAATCTTTTCTCTTGACTTTTTCCTGGTGCTCTTCACATTTTCCCATCTCAGCTTCGGGGCATCTTCGGTCGCCGCTCAATCGCGAAGTCCTCGCAATGGTTCACCATTCCTGTGGCTTCACTCAATCGAGTCAACCAAATCTGGCCCAAATCTGAGCGTCACTTCTGCGAAGTTATTTTTGCGCGAACCCTTAGGGTTCTGTTCGCCAATTCCAATGAGTTATTGATTTCCAGACCCTTAGAAAATTGTGGAAGTTTTGTGTCGTGATTCCAACCACGCTTCGACATCGCCCAAAACTTTGTGGTGTTCGGGCTCATTAAATATTTCGTGATACAGGCCATCGTAGATCTTGAGCGTTTTATCGACGGAACCAACCGTATCATGAAGCATTTGAGCTCCATCCGGATCCACCAGTCTGTCTTCACTGCCTTGCGCAATCAAAATCGGCAATGTAATCTTGGACGCGTTAACTTCAGCACGCTTCATTGCCTTGAGGAGTTCAGCGGCGAGCCGAGCTGTAATTTTTCCTGTGTACACCAGGGGATCATTGAGATAAGCCTTCACCACTTCCGGATCCCTGCTCACACCGTCTGCCTCTAATGCAAGCAATCCGAGTTTGGGCATCAAAGGAGAAAATAACTTGCCCGCTAAAATGGTAACCGATGAGATATTGTCCGGGACTTTGACGCTTGGCCCGGAGAGAACCGCGCCTGACAGTTCATCCTGATGATCGAGAAGAAAAATTGAACTGATCAGACCGCCCATGCTGTGCCCGATCAGAAAAATCGGCTTTTTGGGTTGCCAGTCGCGAATCATATGGGAGAAGTCCTTGAGGGTATCTGTAAAATCCTCGAATCGCTCCACGTATACCCGTAAGCCATCGGATTTGCCATGTCCGATGTGGTCGACACCATATATGGCATAACCCAATGGAACAAAATGATTGACGAGGTTCATATACCTTCCGCTATGCTCTGCGAGGCCATGTACAATCAATAGCACAGCTTTTGGATCTTTTTCAGGCAGCCAGCACTGATAATAGATTTTCAGGTCTCTGATCCCTTTGAAGTCTCCTTCCTGATGGTTCATCATTTACCCCCTTTGCTACCGTTTCAATCTATCAGAATTCGTAGTCTTTGTAATGTAAACTATTAGCTTCGTTAAGTAAAGTAGTGTCTGAACGAAAATCCAGGAAAATGGCTTTTAGTTTTGTCTTAGTTTTGTTCGGCCTTTTTGCCGGTACAGGGTTGCTTTCACGGTCTGGTTTTCATATAATATCATCTAAGATGGCACCCATAAACAATCCTGTTAAATTCTTTGCTGTAGCGCCAAAAGGCGTCGAAACCCCTCTGGTTAATGAACTGAAAAGCCTTGGAGCCGGAGAAGTAAAACAGTCGAGATCAGGCGCCTTTTTCGAGGGAGACCTTGAAATGGGCTATCGGGCCTGTCTGTGGCTGCGAACCGCAAACAGGGTACTCTTGCCCATTGCGAACTTTCGGGCCGAAACTCCGGAGGATCTTTATCGTGGGGTGCAAAATATCCCCTGGGCAGAGCATCTCAATCCGAACGGTACCCTTGCTGTTGATTTCAAGTCTTCCCGTTCCAAAATCAATCATAGCCATTATGGGGCGTTGAAGGTAAAAGACGCCATTGTAGACCAGTTTCGTGATCAATTTGAAAAGAGGCCTTCAGTGGATCGCGCCAGACCCGATGTCAGGGTAAATGTTTATCTTCTGGGAGATGAAGCTACTGTCAGTATTGATCTTTCCGGGGAAAGTCTTCACAAACGAGGGTACAGGACAGGGGCGGGGGAGGCGCCGCTGAAAGAAAATCTGGCTGCCGCGATTTTGATGTGCGCTGGCTGGCCGGAAGTAGCAAGAAGGGGAGGGGGTTTGATTGATCCAATGACCGGCTCCGGAACCCTGCCGATTGAGGCTGCCTTAATGGCTTCCGATTCTGCTCCTTCTCTTTTGCGGGAGTATTTCGGTTTTCTTAACTGGAATGGGCATAGACCGGAAATCTGGGAAAGACTTCTTAAAGAAGCCGAAGAGAGGAAGTCGGCGGGTATGAAGAAACTTCCACCTATTGTGGGTTATGACGCTGACTCAAAGGGAGTTAAGAACGCTGTTGCCAGTTTGGAACGGGTTGGATTGAGAGGTTTTATACATTTTGAAAGGAGGGAATTTGCCGCCTGTGTTCCTCATCCTAAAATGAAAAATGTTCCTGGAATGGTGGTCTTGAATCCGCCTTATGGAGAGCGACTCGGGGAAATCAGAGAGTTGAAGCCGCTCTACGCAAGCATAGGCAGACGTCTTAAGGAGCATTTTAGGGGATGGAGAGCGAGTCTTTTTACCGGTAATGTGGACCTGGGAAAAAGGATGGGTCTTAGGGCGGAAAAGAAATATTCTCTTTTCAACGGGGCCCTTGAATGTAAGCTCTTGAATTTCAGAATCGAGCCGGAATGGTTTGTGGAGACGGAACATCGCATCTTCAGACCTGAATTGGCCGAAACCCTTATAAAACCTGATCCAGCGGCGGAGATGTTTGCCAATCGTCTGCGGAAAAACCTGAAGAGGTTTAGGAAAAGGTTTAGAAAGGAAAACATAACCTGTTTCAGAGTTTATGATCAGGACCTCCCTGAGTATGCAGTTGCTGTTGATATCTACGGAAAATGGGTTCATGTCCAGGAATATAAGGCCCCGAATACGGTTGACCCCGAAAAGGCGGAAGCCCGACTGAAGGATGTGCTCTTGGTTCTGCCTGGTCTGCTTGACACCCCCAGGGAAAATATTTTCTTAAAAGAGCGTAGACGTCAGAAAGGCAAGGCACAGTACGGGAAACAGGGGGCGGATGGGGTTTTCCACCAGGTTGATGAAAAAGACTGCAGATTCTTAGTGAATTTTACCGATTACATAGATACCGGTCTATTTCTTGATCAAAGGATAACCCGCTCCATGATTAGAGATCTGGCCGCGGGGAAACGATTCCTGAATCTCTTTTCCTATACTGGAACTGCAACGGTTTATGCAGCCAAAGGGGGTGCTAAATCGACAACTTCTGTGGATATGTCCAAGGTCTATTTAGGGTGGGCAAAGAGGAATCTGGCCTTGAACGGTTTCGGCTACAACCGGCATTTTTTTCAGCATGCCGACTGTCTGAACTGGCTTAAGGGTACAAGGCAGAGATACGATCTCATCTTCTTTGACCCCCCTACCTTCTCAAATTCAAAGAAGTTAAAGATGGTCTTTGATGTCCAAAAGGATCATGTGAAATTGATCCGGCTTGTTGCAGGGCTGCTGGAAAATGATGGAATAATTCTGTTTTCCACTAATTACCGCAAATTCAAGATGGATCTTGCCAGCCTAAATGAATTTCAGGTTGAAGACCTTTCAAGGGCAACGCTGCCGCCCGATTTTGAAAGAAAGCCTAAAGGACACCACTGCTGGAAGATTACGAATTCAGGGCTCATGCCAGAATAACTTACATAAATCGTTATATAAATCCTTGACAAGATGTGGGATATGAAATATCGTCTGCTCTACTACTGGAAAATAACAGAGGCGGCATCAGTAAACAGGGCGGATTGGCTAAAGGTAGATCCCCTATAATGTATTGAGTTTCTTTTGAAATTACGATAGACAGTTGCGAAGGTGTTATATCACAACCGGGAATGTTGTTATTGATTTGAAGTTGCTGTATTTTAGCGGTGGGATTAAAAGGAAGATCGGCTTTTTCACTGCAACATTTCAAAAGAAGGAGGGCGTAACATGAACAAAGGGGATTTAGTAAATGAGGTGGCCAAGGTTGTTGGAACCAAAAAAGAAGCCAAGGCGGCAGTGGATTGTGTTTTTTCAAGTATTACCAAGGCCTTGAAAAAGAAGCAGAAGGTCACGCTGATCGGTTTCGGGACATTCAAGGTTGACAAGAGGAAGGCGAGAAAAGGTGTAAATCCGCAAACCGGTGAAAAGATCAAGATCAAGGCAAAGAGGGTCCCCAAATTTGTGCCTGGTAAGGCCTTAAAGGAAGCTGTTTAGCGCGAAACATTTAGATCGGATTTCATAAACGCCCTCATTGGGAATAGGTTTTCCGGTGAGGGTGTTTTTTTATGAAGGAGACGATTTATGAAGATTGCCGTTAGTGGCAAAGGGGGCGTGGGTAAGACTACCTTTGCCTCTTTCCTGATCAGGGCCCTGGCAGACGAGGGAAGAAAGGTCCTGGCTATCGACGCAGATCCTGATGCAAATCTGGCCCAGGCCCTCGGGGTCAAGAACAGCGATGAAATCGTGCCGATTTCACAGATGAAGGAGCTGATTGAAGAGAGGACCGAGGCCAAGGTGGGGAGCATGGGATCATTTTTTAAACTGAATCCCAAGGTCAATGACCTTCCCGACAGGCTGTCCGTTGAGGTTGATGGAGTAAAGGTGATGGTCATGGGCGGCGTAAAAGCAGGGGGGGCAGGGTGTATATGCCCTGAAAGCACCCTTCTCAAGAGGCTCGTTGGCCATATTGTATTGGCCCGGGACGAGGCGGTGGTCTTGGATATGGAGGCGGGTCTGGAGCACTTGGGCAGAGGAACGGCTATGAACGTGGACAGATTAATAGTCGTTGTGGAGCCTGGCAGACGAAGTATTGAGACCGCCAATCAAGTACGCAGATTAGCCGGGGATATCGGTATCAAAAACTTGAGTTTTGTGGGGAATAAGATACGATCGGAAAAGGACAGGGACTTTCTTTTAAATGAGATGCCCGATTTCGAATTCCTTGGCTTTATGCCATACCGGAGTGAGATCATTGAGGCGGATCTTGATGGCCTCCCCCCCTTTGAAAAGGACAAAGAGTGTCTTGATATAGTTAAAGCGATGCTCGAAAAATTGCGTGATTAAAGGAGAAGTAAATATGGGAAAAAGAATTTATAATTTTAATGCCGGTCCAGCTGCATTACCTTTGTCTGTGTTAGAGGAAATCCAGGCAGAGCTTCTTGATTTCAAGGGTTCCGGGATGTCTGTCTTAGAGGTGAGCCATCGTTCAAAGTGGTTTGACGATGTTATCAATGAGGCTGTTGAAAGAACGGAAAGGCTTCTTGGTCTTGGCGATGATTTTCATGTCCTGTTTATCCAGGGGGGGCGCCAGCCTGCAGTTCTGTATGATACCTATGAATTTAGCGTTAGAAGGGAGGCCTGTAGATTATATAAATACGGGCACCTGGTCAACCAAGGCAATTAAGGAGGCTGAAGTTCAGGGAAAGGATGTCCGTGTAATCGCATCTTCTGAAGACAAGGGTTTTTCATATATCCCAAAGGAGTTCACCATTGACCGGGATGCTTCATATCTCCACTTTACTTCAAACAATACCATAAAGGGTACCCAGTGGGCCCAATTCCCTGATGCCGCTGGCATACCCCTTGTCTGTGACATGTCTTCTGACATTATGAGCCGCCCCTTTGATGTCGCTCCTTTCGGGCTGATCTATGCAGGGGCCCAGAAAAACATAGGACCTTCGGGTTCGGCTATGGTCATTATTAGAAAGGATATGTTGGAAAGAACGCCGGATAACCTGCCTGCCATGATGAAATACACCACTTTTTCCGGGAAGAACTCCATGTTCAACACACCCGCCTGTGTGGTTATTTATACGATCAACCTGGTCCTCAAATGGCTTGAGGAGACCATGGGTGGTCTGGATAAGATAGAGCAGATCAATCAGGAGAAAGGGTCCATCCTCTATGATTTCATTGATCAGTCCGGGTTTTACCAGGGAACTGCAGTCAAGGATAGCCGTTCATTGATGAATGTGACCTTCAGACTTCCGAATGAGGATTTGGAGAAAAAGTTTGTGGCAGAGGCCCTTGAAGAAGGTTTCGGAGGGCTCAAAGGGCATCGTTCGGTGGGTGGTTGCCGGGCATCCATATATAATGCCACAGGGATTGATGCAGTGAAGGCTCTGGTGGGATTTATGTCTGAGTTTGAAAGGAAAGAGGGGTGATCGATTTTGGATTGGGGATTTTGGATTTTTGGATTGCGAGGTGACAGGTTTTGAGACGGACCAGGATCGCTGAGATTATAGCGGCTGAAAATATAGGTACCCGGTACACTGTTATGGGCTGGGTGAGGACACGCAGAGATTCCAAGGGAGGATTTTCTTTTATTGAAATCAATGATGGGTCATCTTTGGCCGGTATGCAGATAATAGCGGATCAGGAATTGGCAAATTATGGGAGTGAAATCCTTAAATTGCAGACCGGATGCTCGATCAAGACGGTGGGTATCCTGGCTGCGTCCCCGGGCAAGGGACAGAAGATGGAGTTGAAGGCCGAAGAGATAGAGGTCTTAGGATGGGCCGATCCGGATGTTTATCCCCTTCAAAAGAAACGGCACTCCTTCGAATTCCTGCGGACAATTGCCCATCTGAGACCGAGAACCAACACCTTTGGGGCTGTGGCGAGAGTGAGGAACGCCATGGCCCACGCTATTCACACCTTCTTTCAGGACCGGGGTTTCATCTACCTCCACACCCCTATTATTACGGGGAGTGACTGTGAGGGCGCAGGCGAAATGTTTAAGGTAACCACCTTTGATCTGAATCGTGTGCCCGAGAAAGAAGGGAATATTGATTTTACAAAAGACTTCTTTGGCGGCCAGGCAAATCTGACGGTAAGCGGGCAGTTGGAAGCAGAGATCTATGCCCTTGCAATGGGCGATGTATATACCTTCGGGCCCACGTTCAGGGCCGAGAACTCAAACACGTCGCGTCACCTGGCTGAATTCTGGATGGTTGAGCCGGAGATGGCCTTTTGCGATCTTGAAGAGAATGCGGCCCTTGCCATTGAATTTCTGAAGCAGATATTTGCCTCGGTTCTGGATAACTGTATGGAGGACATGGAATTTTTTAACCGCTTCATTGACAACACGTTGCTCAAAACCCTTGAAACCCTGGTCTCTCACGATTTTGAGATCCTCACTTATACCGAAGGGGTCGATATCCTCAAGAAGGCAGAGCAGAAGTTTGAGTTTCCTGTGGAGTGGGGCTGCGACCTCCAGTCAGAACACGAGCGTTATCTCTGTGAAAAGGTCTTTAAAGGCCCGGTAGTGCTGATAGACTATCCAAAAGAGATCAAGGCCTTTTATATGAAGATGAACCAGGATGGGAAGACAGTGAGGGCAATGGATGTGCTGGTGCCCAAGATCGGTGAGATCATTGGGGGTAGCCAGCGTGAAGATGACCATGATGTACTTTACGAGAGGATCAAGGAGGCGGGCCTAAATACGGACGATTACTGGTGGTATCTGGATCTGAGGAAATTCGGCTCGGTTCCCCATTCCGGCTTTGGCCTGGGATTTGAGCGTCTGATCCAGTTCGTAACAGGTCTCTCCAACATCAGGGACGTTATACCCTTTCCGAGAACCCCTGGCAGTCTGGGCTTCTAAGCCTCTGCTCCAAGAAAGTATATCGTTTCCGGGTCTTATCATTTTTCACCCCGATTGCTAATGCCTTCCGGGTGCCAACCACTATCACAAGCTTTTTTCCTCTGGTAATTGCCGTGTAGATCAGGTTGCGCTGCAGGAGCATATAATGCTGGGTAAGGAGGGGGATAATGATTACCGGGTATTCAGAGCCCTGTGATTTATGTACTGATACCGCATAAGCCAGAACAATCTCGTCCAAATCAGTAAAATCGTAAGGAACATTTCCGCCGTCAAAGGATATGTCTACTTCGCGCAGTTCCGGGTCGATACGGGTGATCCTCCCAATATCTCCGTTAAACACCTCTTTGTCATAATTGTTTTTGATCTGCATCACCTTGTCTCCCGTACGGAAGGCCCGATTGCCACGGGTAACTCCATCTTCATTGGGGTTGAGTTGCCTTTGCAACTCCAGATTGAGATTGCCGGCTCCCACTGTACCCTTATGCATCGGGCTAAGCACCTGTATGTCGTTGACCGGGTCGAATCCGAATCGCCGGGGCACGCGGTCGCTAACAAGCTCCAATATGATTCGCAGTACGTTTTCAGGGTCTTCCTGCTCTATAAAATAGAAATCATCCTTGGGTCCGGAAGGGGTAGGGCAGGGGAGCAGGCCGTTGTTGATTTTGTGGGCGTTTACGATAATCTGACTCTCTTTGGCCTGACGAAAAATCTCATTCAATCTGACAACCGGTATTATATCTGATGCAATAATATCCCTTAACACATTCCCGGCCCCAACAGAGGGGAGTTGATTTACATCACCCACAAGGATGAAAGTCGCCTTAAGAGGAATGGCCTTCAAGAGATGATACATCAAGATTGTGTCGATCATTGAGGCCTCATCCACAATTATGAGGTCGCAGTCGAGGGGATGTTCATCATCTTTTTGAAAGCCCCCCTTCCTAATGCTGTACTCTAAGAGTCTATGAATCGTTTTGGCCTCATAACCGGTTGCCTCAGACATTCGTTTTGCTGCCCGGCCGGTTGGCGCTGCTAACATGATCCTGACCTTTAACCCTGAAAAGATTTTCAACAGGGCGTTGATAATCGTGGTTTTCCCTGTTCCGGGGCCTCCGGTGATGACCATTATCTTATTTTCCGAGGCGCTCCTTAGGGCCTGCACCTGGTTTTCGGCCAGGTCAATGGAGAGCTGCTTCTGGACCCACGAGGCCGCTTTGCTCGAATCAAAATTTCTTATTGATTTGGGGGCCTTTAAGAGGGCCTTTATCCGTCTGGCGATTCCGGTTTCGGTGACGTGAAATTTGGTGAGATATACTCTATTGGTTTCTTTGAGTTCCCCGGTCCTTTCGTTTATCTTCTCGACAACGATCTTTTTCTCATTCGCGATGGTGTCAACGGCCTTGACTATTATTTCACCCTCTACCCCGAGGATTTCCTTACATTTATCTATGAGTGGTTCAAAAGGGAAGTAAACATTCCCCTCGTCTGCAAGCTGGTGGAGCACATAGAGTATCCCGGCCTCAGATCTTAATTGGGAATTTTTGTCAAAACCCAGCCTTTCCGCAATATGGTCAGCCGTGACAAAACCTATGCCGAAGATATCTGTTGCTAAACGGTAAGGGTTTTCTTTGACGACCTGGATAGACCGGTCTCCGTATTGTTTGAATATCTTTGTGGCGTAGCCTGAGCTGACGCCGTGGCCCTGCAGGAAAAGCATGACGTCACGTATCTCCTTTTGGTCATCCCATGCCTTCCTGATCATCTTGATTCGTTTTCTGCCAATACCTGTGACCTGCTCCAGTTTGTCAATCTCATCTTCTATAATATCCAGGGTCTGCTCCCCGAATGTTTTTACGATCCTTTTTGCCATAACAGGCCCGATACCCTTGATAAGACCGGAACCCAAATATTTTTGTATGCCATAGACCGAGGCCGGCACTGTTGTCTTGTAGTGTATTATCTTAAACTGTTGTCCATACTTGGGATGATTGGTCCATTCGCCCTTCAATTTGAGGATTTCCCCGGGAGTGGGGGCCATGAGGTTTCCCACCACGGTTACGAGATCGGGCCGGCCGTACACCTTCAACTTGGCGATGGTAAACCCGTTTTCCTCATTGGTGTAGGTTATTCTTTCAATCTGGCCTTCCAGGTCGGTAAGCATGTAGTAAGCTCCGTTTCAGGCGTTCAGAGGTCCCACGGCTAAGGGAATTTTATACAGGGTTGAGAGGTTCAAGGTTAGCTTCACAAATTAGGGCATTTGATCAAAACATGCCATTATGGCAAAGCCAAATATATCCGAACAGATAATACATTTGAAAGATCAAAAGTAAACAACAAAATGAAATATTTGAACCCGCCTTTGTTCGGCCTTGACCTTTTTATTTCAATAGGATAATCTTTAAAAAATATATTCGAGCGGGATTAATTTAGCCCTGCCAGGCTCGAAAACCCCGGCTGAGGCGGGGCTCAACTGTTTGACGATCTATGAATAAAGGCCGGACCGTTATGTTTTTGAGTCACATCTGTACGTTACCCTCAAGAGGGAAAGAACTATTATCCTGGGCACCCGGGATGCGGTTTGGAGAACGCCGTTTAACCCGTCAGTTCTTGCATGGGTGTTGGAGTCCGGTCTCAAACGCCCACGGAAGGGCTGCTTACTGGTTGAATGCGGCGTTTGTTTTGTTTGTTATTTGTTCTGCAGTGGCTGTTGTATACTTCACAAGCGGAGTAAGAGATAAGCGGATCCAACCAGTTATTTCGCTTGATCAAAAAGAAGATGGCAAACCTGCCCAGCTATACAAGGTTCCCATGCCTGAGAGGGAGGCAGTTGAGCCTGCGCCCGGTTCCTCATCTGATACTGTTGCCCGCGAAGCGCCGGCCAAGGGGTATTCCAAACTCCCGTTAGAGTCGATTGCCAGCCCGGCTGGAGATGCCTACGAGCCGAATCAATCATCCCCCACCCAAATCGGGAAACAGCCCGTTAAGGAAGTCGAAAGAGGAGGTCCGATTGCCACCCGGGAGGATGTAGATTCAAAATGGTCACCAGGTCAAAAGGCCGGGGTCCAGGAGATTACGTCTGGTCCAGACGTAACGGCAAAAGCCGAAAAGGGAATTTCTCAGGAGGAAGATCAGGAGTCTCTCGAGGCAGACGCAGAGA
>PVMK01118486.1_pt1 | contig 11032 bp, 7 predicted proteins | sample 1853481 | NCBI WGS metagenome assembly PVMK01 (sample SAMN08533507, study PRJNA380276) | Marine sediment metagenome, whole genome shotgun sequencing project. | reverse complement strand
CTTTTGGCCAGTCGTTCAAGCCTCTTGAGCTGGGCGGTTTTTAAACCACCGGTATTGCCGACCAGTTTACCTATTTCTTTTCTCCCTGGGAATACGTTTGTCGCCCACCCGGATGGTCACTTTAATCCTGTCGAAGTATTCAAGTAAAGGAATGGTGAACTTCCTGGAAAGACCGGTCATTTCCTTGAATACCGGGGTGTCGATCTCGCCTTTTACGGCAAGGAAATCGGTCAGCTTTTTTTGCAGTTCTTGCAAAGGGGGAGTATGGAAGTAGAGGTCCTCTTTGACCTTGACCAGGATATTGTCGCCCACCATGAGAGCGAGAACTTCCTTGATGAGCGACTGTGGATACTTGCTGAATGCAGCCAGAACCTCTTTTATGGTGGGCGGCGCCAGGGCGGCTTTCCGGTAAAAAGATTCCATATCCTGCCGCAGGGTCTCTTCTTCTTCCTGTAAGGAAACCTGGTGGCCGGTAAGTCTGATTATCGCCTGTTCCTGGGCGATCTTTTGTTGTTTGAGCAGATCATTCAACAGGTATTGAAAGAGGCGCGGGTCGAGCCCCCTGTAAAGACGGGATCGTGATTCTTCTTTTGAGAGGCCTGGTTTGAGAGGGTTCTGTTCGTGGTATGCCCCAAGTTCGGCAATGAATTTTTCTGCCAGGCTTTGATAGATGCCTCTGTCAACCATGCGCTGTTTTTCCTGCTCAATAACCAGGATTTTACGGGCTGACAGCGGTCCTTGCAGAATTTTTTTCAGACGCTTGCCGAAAACCCCCATTTTGACAGCCAGTTTGTCAAAGGTAAGACCATTATAGGAATTTTCCTTCAAATGCAGCTGCACCAAGTCTTCCGGGTTGTTCTCCCTGTAAACCTTAAATATTTCGCTGTTGGTTTTACGGAAACGACGCCGTTTCCGCGGCGCACCGTTAAAAATCACGCCGCCGCCGATTGTCGAGATGGGCGAGTAACTGCGGACAACATACCTGTCGCCGGGCCAGGAGCCAACCTGCTCCTCAAGTAAAAGTTGGACGTTGGCCCTGCTGCCCGGCTCCAGTTCCTCATCATCCAGCAGGACGATGCGGCCCATGATTTCCGCAGTGCCGATATGAACACGCACCCGGGTCCGGTTCTTGAGCTGTTTCTTATTTGATTCCAGGTACAGAAAATGGGCATCCAGCAGGTAGGAGGGCTGCAGGCAATCCACCGAGGCAGCCATATCGCCGCGGTTGATAGTGTCCCTGTCAAGACCCTGGACGTTGATCGCGGTCCGGCGGCCGGCTTCAGCCTCTTCGACATCCTTGTTGTGTACCTGTATGCCCCGTATCTTGCCCATCTGTCGGCCGGGAAAGAACATCAACTCTTCGCCGACCTTTATGCGGCCGGAGATGGATGTGCCGGTGATCACCGTGCCAAACCCCTTCATGGAGAAAACCCTGTCCACAGGCAGACGAAAAGGGCCATATGCTTCAGTAAATTCAGAGGAGGCAATCAGTGCGTCAAGCGTCTTTTTGACTTCTTCAATGCCCTCACCGGTGGTGGACGAAACTGTCAAAATAGGTGCATCAGCCAGGAAAGAGTCCTCAAAAAATGTCTTGATTTCATCAATGACCAGCTCAAGCCACTCAGCTTCCACCATGTCTTTTTTGGTGATGACGATCAAACCCCGTTGCAAGCCAAGCAGCCGGCAAATCTCGAAGTGTTCCCTGGATTGCGGCATAATACCTTCATCGGCGGCAATGATAAAGGCTACCAGATCCATGCCGGAGGCGCCGGCCACCATGTTTTTCACAAAGCGTTCATGGCCGGGCACATCAATGATGCCGAGACGGTGGCCGCAGGGCAGGTCAAGATAGGCAAAGCCCAGTTCAATGGTAATGCCCCGCTCCTTTTCCTCCTTGAGCCTGTCGGTATCAATGCCGGTCAGCGCCCTGATAAGGCTGGTCTTGCCATGGTCAACATGACCGGCGGTTCCCAGGATGATCTCACGCATTTAGGACCATCCTCCGGTAAGGAATGGGTTGTTCTTCCTTTCATGCTCAATGGTGGACTTTTCTCCACCATAACCGTGGCCGGGCCAGACAATGGTATCAGGCGGCAGATTCAGCAGTTTTTCCTTGATCGAGGTAAGCAGCTCTTTGGTGTTACCACCTGGAAAATCCGTGCGGCCCACACCTCCTGCAAAAAGGGTGTCCCCGGTAAAGAGGTTTGGCTTGGCATAGAGACAGATACCGCCCGGCGTATGCCCCGGAGTATGGATTACGGATAAGCTCTCTGCGCCGAAAGAAATGGAGTCGCCATCCTGGACCTCCTTGTCAACCGGTGGAGAGGCAGGCAGGCCGAGCTGGGAAAAAAACTGTTCAACCTGTTTTTGACTGAAGAAGGCGGCATCAGCTGCATGCATGACAATCTCGGCGCCGGTGGCGGACTTCAGCGGGCCATTGGAGCAGACGTGGTCCGGGTGGCCATGGGTATTAACAATATATTTTACGGAGACGCCTTCCTGGTCGCAGGCTGCCAGAATTTCGTCTTCATTGCCGCCCGGGTCAATGATCACCCCCTGCCTGGTTTTTTCGCAGGCCACTATATAGCAGCATACTCCCATCATGCCAACGGTCATCTGTTTGATCAACATATAGTGTCCTGTTCTTTGAGGTAATGGTTAGCGCCTGAATCCGTCAACCGTCTTGTTTTTAGGATTCTTTTTTTACCGGCAGTTCTTTGATAATATTTTCAAGCACCTCATCAAAGGCCTTGGTTGCCACGGTGCCGGCCCCGGAGGATAGATAGGGTTTGCCGGCATCGCCGCCCATGACAACGCGCGGATCCATTGGCACCTTGCCAAGAAAACGGAGGCTGTATTCCAGGGCAGTCCGCATGCCGCCGCCGGACCCAAAAATATCCACCGGTTCATTGCAGTGCGGGCAGATAAAGCCACTCATGTTTTCGACAACCCCGAGAATCCTGATTTTTACATGGCGGCAGAAGCTGATTGATTTGCGCACATCCGCCAGGGCAATTTCCTGGGGAGTGGTGACTATCAGGGCGTTGACGTCTTTTATGGTTTGGGCGACAGAGAGCGGCTCGTCACCGGTTCCCGGCGGCGCATCGATCACCAGGTAATCCAACTCGCCCCAGTCAATGTCACCGATAAACTGGCGGATTGCCTTTATTTTCAGGGGACCCCGCCAGATAATCGCCTCGTCGCGGTCCTCCATCAGGTATTCCAAAGAGATCACTTTCAGGTTGTCATTATATGTCATGGGCGGCAGGAGTTTAGGCTTCTCATCTTTTTCCGTGTATAGCTTCTCTTTCAGGTCGAGCATGCGACAAATATCCGGGCCATGCAGGTCAACATCAATAAGGCCGACCTGATAGCCTCTCTTGGCAAGCCCCAGCGCCAGGTTGGTTGCCACGGTGCTTTTACCGACACCGCCCTTGCCGCTCATCACAAGTATTTTATGCTTTATTTTACTTAAGGTTGATTTGAGCCCGAGATCCTGCATGGTTTGGGCAACCTTAGCCGCACCACATGAGCCTTCCTTGTCATCACTCTTGCTCGGGCACGTTTTACATGCATCTGACATGGTTAATCCTCCGAAAACGAACGAAATAAATGATTATTAAACCCGGTGTAACTATATACAGTAATGCATGTCTTTTTAAAAGCCATGCAAAGAAGATTTTTTAAGTTTCTATAAAGATTTATCCGGTAGAGTCCTGCTTTATGCTTGATTTGTCTTGTGGGTTTTAGGTATGTTTAGTGGAATTACAAGGACTTTTATAATTATTTTTTGGGCGGATTTTATTACAAAAAACTCTGCCACATTATTTTTTGCGCGATAGTTACTGATTTTTGGCTGCAGAGGTAAGACAATGGATGATTTTGACAGGCGGATAATTGAAGAGCTCAAGGAAATGGAAAGGCAGATGGGCCGGATGTTAAGGAATACGGCGCTGACCAGGATGATGCCTCTCTCGTCATGCAGTGAATGGGAGCCTGCGGTGGATGTATATGAGACCACCGATGATATCATTGTTTATATGGATACGGCAGGTATCGACATGGACAACCTGACCGTCATTGCTGAGAAAACTAAAGTTATTGTCGAAGGACGGCGGGCCCTGCCGAAAAGGGGCAATATCTGTTGTATCCATCAGTTGGAAATTGAACTGGGCTGCTTTAAAAGGACCATGTCTTTCCCGGTCGCGGTGGCAGTCTCAAGCACCTCTGTAAACTGTAAAAACGGCATTCTGGAGATCAGGCTGCCCAAACAAACCCCAAGTTGTTCTGTTCCATAAACGAGTGTCTGTCCCGAAATCCCCATTTATGGACGGGCACAAATTAAAAGTCTGCGGAGTGGAATCTTATGGCTGACAAAACAGCTTCCCCTAAAGAACAAGAAAAAAGCGTCAATCCTGTTGAACTCCCTATCCCTGAAGAGTTACCCGTTCTGCCTCTGAATGATTTTGTGTTTTTTCCTGGTATGGGTTTTCCTCTGCAGATATCCAGCGAACCTTCCAAGCAGCTGATTGATGATGCCCTGCTGAAAGACAGGCTGGTCGCGGTTGTTTCCTATAAAAAAGGTGTGGATAAGAAAAGCGAGGCTCCCCCTGTTGAAAATCTTCATTCAGTTGGGGCCGCCTGCTATATCCACAAGCTCATCAAGGCCCAGGAGGGGTTCTATCAGGTAGTGATGAGCGCGGTCAAAAAACTCAGGATTAAAAAGTATACCAGCCGGAAGCCTTATTTAAGAGCCAAGGTTGAAGTTCTCGAGATGAAGCTGGAAGAGGACCAGGAGGTAGAAGCCCATGTTCTTAATCTGCGCATCCAGTTTAAAAAAATGGTTATCCTTTCCCAGCTGCCGCCGGAGCTGTACATGACCGTAATGGCCATAACGGATCCATTTCATATAGCCTATCTGATTGCCTCCCAGTTAAATCTCTCACTGGATGAGGAGCAGGCCTTATTGGAAATCAAGGATCTGAAGCCTCTCTTGATGCAGGTGGCAAGCGATCTTGCCAAGCGTCTGGAAACCGTTGAAATGAGTAACGAGATCCAGAAAGCTGTCAAGGATGATATGGACGAAAAGCAGCGGGAATTCTTTTTAAGGCAGCAGTTGAAGGCCATCCGCAAGGAGTTGGGCGAGGATGAGGCGGAGGGTGCTGACCTCAAGGAACTCAGAGAACGGGTTGCTGAGAAGAAGCTGGGGGAGGAACCCCGTAAGGCGGCGGAAAAAGAACTGGACCGGCTGGCCAGGATTCACCCGTCCTCACCGGAATATACGGTATCCAGGACCTACCTGGAGTGGATACTGGACCTGCCCTGGGAAGAATCAACCACCGACTCTCTAGATATCGAACAGGCCCAACGCAACATGGATGAAGACCATTATGGACTGGAAAAAATCAAAAAGCGGATCATCGAATTTTTAGCAGTCCGTAAACTCAAACAGGATATGCACGGGCCGATCCTCTGTTTTGTCGGACCGCCAGGGGTGGGCAAGACATCGCTCGGCCAGTCCATTGCCCGGACCATGGGGCGGAAATTTGTCCGTATCTCCCTGGGCGGTGTACGTGACGAGGCTGAGATCCGCGGCCACCGGCGGACTTATATAGGTGCCCTGCCCGGCCGTATCATCCAGAGCCTGCGCAAGACCGGATCCAACAACCCTCTTTTTATGCTTGACGAGATCGACAAGCTGGGCATGGATTTCAGGGGAGACCCGTCGTCCGCCCTGCTTGAGGTCCTTGACTCGGAGCAGAATTTTTCCTTTGCCGACCATTATCTGGAAATACCCTTTGATCTCTCCAAGATAATGTTTATCACCACTGCTAATATTTTAGACTCCATCCCCGGGCCCTTGCGTGACAGGATGGAGGTCGTGGAACTGCCCGGTTATACGCAAGACGAAAAGCTGACGATCGCCAAGCGGCACCTTATAACGAAGCAGTATGAGGCCCATGGCATTACCGCCGATGATCTGGAACTGACTGATGATGCGATCCGGACCATAATCCGCTCCTATACCAGGGAGGCAGGGGTCCGCAATATTGAACGGGAGTTGGCTGCCATTTGCCGGGGGGTTGCCAAGGACATTGTTGCCGGCGCCACGGGCAAGACCGTTGTCGGCCCTGAGGAGTTGCAGAAATATCTTGGGCCGATCCGTTTCTTCCCGGAGACCAAGGCCAGAACATGGGGGCCGGGCTTGGCAACCGGCCTGGCCTGGACCCCGGTGGGTGGTGAGCTGCTTTTCATTGAATCTGCCAAAATGACCGGCAAGGGCGGCCTGGCGCTGACCGGTAAACTGGGAGATGTCATGAAGGAATCGGCAACTGCCGCCCTGACCTATATCAGGTCTAACGCCGAGCAATTTAATATCGCCGACGAGATTTTCGCCCAGACTGATATCCATATCCACGTGCCGGAAGGAGCCATTCCAAAGGATGGTCCATCGGCCGGTGTTGCCATGGTGGTTTCCCTTACCTCTCTGTTAACCGGCCAGACGGTTCGTAAGGATCTGGCAATGACCGGCGAGATAACCTTGCGGGGGGATATACTGCCCGTCGGGGGCATCAAGGAAAAGGTACTGGCTGCCATTCGGGCCGGCATAACCGATATCATCCTGCCCCATCTCAACGAAAAGGATGTGATTGAGATCCCGGAAAACGCCAAAGAGGGAATACAGTTCCATCTCGTACAGGGCATCAGGGAAGCCCTGGATATCGCCCTGGAAAAATAAAGGGTAAAACGTAAAGATGATCAGTGTTCTTCTGAAGCGCACCCTGTTGCTTTAATGCCTGGAATGTTAATGGGTTGCGATGCTGATATGGCAACATTGTATTTGGCTACCATATGAGCCGGGAAATAACTTCTCTTTGCCTGGCGCAATCCCGGGATGCCAAGGTCCTGTTCACGGTTGACATGCTTAAATCCTGATAAACCGTATTTGGTAAACCACTGGTTGATGAGTTGACCCAGGCCGGGAATGTTCCCCATGGCCTTCTCGAAATGCCAGACAGCGGTGGAGGAGTGCAGTTCCTCGGCAATGGCATAGGCCTGGATTTCCCCGTTTATCCTGATGGCACCCCCTAATAAGCCGAAATCCTTAAAATGGGCAAAGACCTCGGCAATGGCATTGGCCTCATTGCATAAGCCGGGGTTCCGTCCGCAGTCCCTGGCCTTACACCAGTTGTGCTGCATGGATTCACATGCAGCGATGAGTTCGGGTGTCAGAGGAGTATATTCACAGCTGTAATTATTTAAACATTGTTTTATCTGGTTACGTTTTTTCGCATATCGGCGGCCTGCCAGCTTTGCAAGATCTGCAACATTGTACACATAGTCAGCATTGCCCAAATCTTCGAAAATCCTGAAGCCGGCTCTTTGTATAGCCATTGCTTGTTTCTCGGGTATGCGGATGGCGCCAACCAGAATTTCGCCGAGTTCCGAAACTATATCCTTGAAAGCCGTATTTCCGAGAGGGGGGCCGAACAGCAGGTATTTCCTTTCATTTTGCACTGCTGCCTGAATCAGGAAAACCAAAGAATTGTCTATTTCAGTTAACCAGACAGGTCGTGAAGGCTGCCAGATAAAGAGGTTGGTAAAGGTATGCTCGGAGATTTTCGTCGGGAAACGATGCAGAAAATTGCTGACAAGGTTTTTGTCAGCCAGGGTTAATGGTCGGATTTCAGGCATGGTGAGTAAAATTAGGCCCACTCTGTAACGGGTGAGCCATTAATAATAAGAGTAAAAATCCTGAATACCTATACATGCAAATAGTTTGAAAAGAAAGTTAAAACTGTTCCCCCTTGATGTTCTTTACCATTCTATAATTATCACAATAATTACGATTATTAAATCATGAAAGGCCCCTTTGTTTCAATTCTTACCATTTTGTATTACAATCACGCAGTTTATGGAAAATCATCCAGCTGTAAGATAGGCACGTCCGAATGGTGGAATTGTTTGTTGTCAGTGCAGCAGATGTATAAATTTATTTAATGTTATCAGTATTATGAAAGTTATTCTTGCAAAAAGTGCCGGCTTCTGCATGGGGGTCAGGAGAGCCGTTGAAACCACCCTTGATATCATCCAGAAAGAGGATACCGGTGTGGCAACCTATGGTCCCCTGATCCACAACCCCCCGGTATTGAACCTGCTGGAAGAAAGAGGGGTGCGCATATTAAAGGAAATCCCGGCGCAGGAATCCGGCACGGTAATCATTCGGGCGCATGGTATTCCGCCGATCGATAAAACCCGGCTTCAGGATGCCGGTGCAACAGTGGAAGATGCCACCTGTCCCCATGTTGTAAAGGTGCAGGTCATCATCAGAAAATACCAGAAGCAGGGTTATGGTACGGTGATCATTGGCGACCGGAATCACGCTGAAGTTGAAGGATTGATGGGGTTTGCCGGCAGCATGGGCCGGGTTGTGAGCAATGAGGAGGATGTCAATACTCTCAGCCTGGAAGGGCCTTACATCATAGTCAGCCAGACAACCCAGGACGAGACCGTATTTGAAACTCTCCGGTGCATGATCCTTGACAGGTTTCCGGATGGCAAGGTTTTTAATACTATCTGTGATGCGACCCATAAGCGCCAGGAAGAGGTGCGAACGCTGTGCAGCCAGGTGCAAGCCATGGTGGTGGTGGGCGGCAAAAACAGCGCCAATACCCAGCGGCTTGGAGAGATCGCCAAGGGTATGGGATGCCCGGTTTACCTGGTGGAAACTGAAGACGAGCTCGACATAGAGTCCCTGGCACAATATGAATGCATCGGGGTGACCGCCGGGGCATCAACGCCAACCTGGATGATCAACCAGATTATCCGTATCCTTGAGGCAATTCCAAGTGAGGGCGGCGGCAAAATCCGTCAATTTATCAACAAAATGCTCTGGCTTCTGCTGGCCACCAATATCTATGTGAGCCTGGCAGGCGGTTTTCTCACCTATTCCTGTGAACTGTTGCAGAATACTGTGCCCCGGGCCAGTCATTTCCTGATCAGCTTTTTTTATCTTTTTGCGATGCATAACTTAAACCGTTTTACTGACCGGAAAGAACAGAAGTTCAACGATCCGTTGCGGTCCCTGTTTTACGAGAAATATCGCTGGCCCTTGCTGGTGACCTCAGCTTTGTCCCTGGCTGCCGCATTGACCCTGGTGTATGAACAGGGCAGGCCGACATTTTTGCTGCTCACCGGCATGAGTATTTTTGGAATTCTCTACAGCGTCAAGATCATCCCGAAATCGTTGATCCCGGTGATGAAAGTCAGGGGATTAAAGGAAATACCAGGATCAAAAACTTTTCTTGTGGCGGTGGCCTGGGCTTTTGTCACTACTTTCATACCGGCCTGGAGCGACAGCCACCAACCGGATATGATGACCCTGGGGGTCCTCTTCTTCGTGCTGCTGCTTGTTTTTGTCAGAAATGCCATGTTTGATGTATTCGAGGTACAGGGGGACAGGATTGTCGGCAAAGAGACACTGCCGGTTTTTATAGGCGAGAAAAAAACCATTACCATTCTCAATGTTCTTATGGGGGTCCTGCTCCTCTTGCTATTTATCCTGCCACTGCTTAATTTGATGTCCGGGGTCGGGTTCTGGCTGATTCCAGGTATAATTTATCTTATCGGCTTATCGCGGCTTTATGATAAAGGATATATAAGCCAGGGGCCCCGGTTGGAATTCTGTTTGGAAACAGTTTTTTATCTGATAGCCGGATTGAGTTGGTTGTCCGTTCAATAAGTTTTTGAAATAATAAGAAAATAAATTTTGTCGGCATCGTAGATAGGGAACGAAGTGAGACTTCGAGATAAGCGAAGACTTCGAAAGCACGATGCCGACAGGTATTTCGCACGTAACTAACTGATATCATTAGGCCCCGTTGATGACTACGAGACTTTTTACGAATGTATCAATTTTGATGCTGTGCAGTACTAATTTGGAGTACACCGATGCTGGGCTGGTTTAAGAAAAAAAATAAAGATGTATCCACGGCAACATCCCCACAGGAATATCCGGCCGGAGAACCGGCTGATCATCAGGCGGTTTTTACGGATGAGCCGGATGCAGCCATGTCCCGGGAAGTTGCGGATGCAGACACCCCTACCGAAAACATCCAAGGACAAAACCCCGCATCGGCAGAAAAAGAAAGAGGGCTGTTCAAGCGTTTGCAGGAGCGGTTGGCAAAAACCAGGGATTCACTGGTCACCCGTTTAGATCAACTATTTCTCGGTAAAAAGGAAATAGATGCAGTACTGCTTGATGAACTGGAGGAAATTCTTATTACCGCCGACCTTGGTGTAAGTACAACCATGGACCTTCTAGATGACGTGCGAACCAAGGTATCCAGAAAGGAACTGAGCGATCCACAGGCATTAAAACAGGCACTGAAAGATAAGATCCTTTCTTTTTTTGAAGGGTATGAGCAGTCGTCTGACTTGCAAAGGCCGGAGAGCGGACCCTTTGTCATTATGGTGATTGGCGTTAATGGGGTCGGCAAAACCACCACCATCGGCAAACTGGCCCATAAGTTTGTTACATCCGGCAACTCCGTTTTATTGGTGGCGGCCGATACTTTCAGGGCGGCGGCTATTGATCAGTTGAAAATCTGGGGCGCAAGGGTTGGTGTCGATGTGGTGGCCAAACAGTCCGGTGCCGACCCTTCCTCTGTTATCTATGATGCCCTGGATTACGCAACACCCAGGGGGTTTGATATAATTATCATTGATACGGCCGGCCGGCTGCATACCAAGGTGAACCTGATGGAGGAGTTGAAAAAGATCAAGCGGGTGATCGACAAAAAGGTACCTGGAGCACCCCATGAAATTATGCTTATCCTTGATGCAACCACCGGTCAGAACAGTATCTCCCAGGCAAAACTCTTTAACGAAGCGGTTGACATCAGTTGCCTGACCCTAACGAAACTGGACGGTACCGCCAAGGGTGGCATTGTGGTGAATATATGCCATGAAATGAAGGTGCCGCTCCGTTTTATCGGAATCGGGGAGAAAATGGAGGACTTACGGGAGTTTG
>PVMK01123629.1_pt1 | contig 11038 bp, 10 predicted proteins | sample 1853481 | NCBI WGS metagenome assembly PVMK01 (sample SAMN08533507, study PRJNA380276) | Marine sediment metagenome, whole genome shotgun sequencing project. | reverse complement strand
GTTCGCGCGAACCTCTTGAACGCAAACGGCGAGGTGTGGCTCAGTGTGGACCGCGAGCTGCACTTCAATCAGCGGCCGCCGGACCCGTCCCGGGTTCGGGTTCCGGTCGTGCACACCGCGCCGGACGGCTCGCGAACCGTCGAGTACATGGAGCGCGACGAAGCCGCGCGCCGTGGTCTCCAGCCCGAAGGAACCGGCAAGCCGGATGCAGCCGGCTCGGATCGGCAGCGCCCGGCTGCGGCGACGACGCCCGACGGGGATGTAACCGCCACTCGGGACGCCCAGGAGTGATGACCCGGCGGAAATGGCCCGGGGCGATCCGGCTCCTCGAGCTGACGCTTTTGGGCGTATGGGGGTTGCTGGGAAGCTCCAGTCCCGCCGGAGCGGACTGGACGGCCAGCGGCCGCTTCAACTACACCGATCGCCTCTACGGCTTCACCGGCTTCACCGGCACCGCGGTCGCGCCGGTGCGCGAGGCCGACGTCCAGGTGTACGACCTCAACAACCTGGCCATTCTCGCCTCCGGGGCGACAGATTCGAGTGGAGACTTCTCGATTCTGGTGGTCGACGCCTCGACGCGAGACGTCGGCATTCGGGTGCTGGCCAGCACGAGCGCAAACGGCCTCGCTGAATTTCAGCGTAGTCGACGACAGGAGTGGCGATGCGACGTACATCTATCACGACGTCGCGACCGACCAGTCAAGCCATGGACCCAGCGACGACGTGAACTTCGGCAGCATGACGATGCCGGCCGCGATCGGGGAACGTCGGCACCACGGATTGGTCGTCCCAGGTCTTCAACAGCTTCGACATGGCGCTGTTGGTGGCCGACTGGATCGCCGCGGTGGATGGCGCCCGCCCGTCGGCCCTGCTCACCCTGAGCTGGAATCCGACCAACGGCCGGGGCGGCTCGTTCTACACCAGCGGCGCAAACCGAGTCTCGCTGGCGGACGACGACGGCTACGACGATCCCGAACATCATCCACGAAATCGGGCACTACATCGAAGACGAGTACGGCGAGTCCCGAAACCCCCGGGGGCACCCATTTCATCATCGACGACGACCAGGACCCGCGCCTATCGTGGAGTGAAGGCGTCGCCACTTTTTTCTCGAATGCGAGTCTCGAGCTGGCGGGCCGCCCCCGGCCGGACCTCTACTCCGACCGGGACAGCTTCGGGGCTGGCGGCGGTGGCGGCTTCGCGTACCAGCTCGAGTCGGCGGTGAGCGGCGGCAGCACCAACGAGCGAGCCGTCAACGCGGCGCTCTGGGACATCATCGACACGGCCTCCTCGCTGGATGGCTCACCGAGCTCGGACGACGATCCGATGTCCGATCCGCACGCCAACGTCTGGTCCGTGGTGGAACAGATGCGGGTGGATACGCCGGCCAACACGCAGCTCGAGGATTTCTGGGCGATCTGGTTCTCGCTGGGGCTGGGCAGCCAGCTCGATCTGGAGAACACCTTTGCGGCGCACCAGATCGACTTCGCGACGGACTCCCAGGAGCCCAACGGAACACCGATGGCCTCGACACTGCTCAGCGTTGGATCGGGCTATCAGGAGAACACCTTCTACCGAAGCGGTGCCGTGGCGGGGGGCGACGAGGACTGGTTCCGCTTCTCCGCGACCAGCGGGAGCTACTACCGCGTACAGGTCAGTGGCTCCGGTAATCGGATCTACGGCCGACCGGATCCCGAGCTCTTCCTGCTGGATCCGAACCTCGAGCCACTGGCCTACAGCGACGATCCCTACGACACCTCTCTGAACGACCAGTCGAACCAGGCCGCCCAGGACATGGACGAGACGGCACCGAGCATCCTCTTCCGCGCCGCCGCCACGGGCGATCACTACCTCTACGTACGCCATGCCTCGTTTCCGCTGAACCTGGACGGCCGCTACGGCACCTACCAGATCCAAGTGGAGAGCGCCGGCTCTCCGACACCGACCGTCAGCGACGTTGCCGCCCAGCGTATGCTGCCGGGCCAGTCGTATCAGGCGTTGGTGAGGGGCTCGAATTTTGCGCGGGGCGCGACGGTGACGCTCCCTGATCCCGGCCTCACGGCCTCGCAGGTGGATTGGATCGCGCCCAGCGCCCTGGTGGCCACGATCGATGTGGGCGGCGGTGTGGCGAATGGCAGTTATTCGCTGACCGTTTCGAACCCGGGGGCCGGCTCCCACCTTTTCGGCTCGGCGGTCGAGGTCGACAGCGCGTCGGCGCCGCCGGTGGTGATGACAGAGGTGGATCTGGATCTCTTGGTGGACAAGGTGGAGATCCGAAACCTCGGCACCACTTCGGCGGTTCTCACCGGCTGGGAGATCCACAGCTACCGGCCGAGTTGGCCGCCCGGTGCGTTCACCTGCCCGACCTTCACGTTGACCGCCGGAGCCACGGTCGTCGTCAGCGAATTGGCTGGGACGGACACGGCCACCGAACTCTTCGACCCGGGCCCGGACGGCGGTTTCAACTGGCCCTGGGAAAACGGCGTCGGTGGCGGCGTGAGCCTGGTGGACGACGGCGGCCGCAACGTCGACTACATCCGCTTCGTGGATTCGTTCGTGGATGAACACGAGGCTCCGCTAGGCAGCGGGGGGGCTGTGGATGCAGCCGGAACTCCTCTCGCCGGCCACCGGCTTTACGCTTTCCCGCACGGCGCCCAGCTCCCTCTACAGGAGCCGCTTCGGCCTCTCGGCCGCGAACCCGACGATGCCCACCGGGGCCAGCGGTCGAGAGAACGCGGTGGACGCCTGGGAGGACAACGATGCGCCGCGCCGCGCCAAGCTCTTCTCGACCAACGGAACGATCGCCGATCTCGAGATCAGTCCGCGCCCCAGCGGCACGGACGACGACTGGTTCGGTTTCGCGATTGCGGCCGGCGACGCGGTCGACTTCGTCGCCACCTTCAGCCACGCGAGCGGTGATCTCGACATGGAACTCTACCCGCCCGGCGAGGAGAGCACTCGGATTCTGTTGGCCGAATCAACCACCGACGACGAGACCATCGCGCTGACGAGCGCGCTCAGCACGACCCATGGCGGGGGCGTATACAGGTTGCGCGTCTACGGCTACCTCGGCGCGGTCAATTCGTACAGCCTGACCGCAGCACCGCCCCCCCCACCGACGCCGACCGCCACACCGACCGCGACGCCAACAGCAACGCCCACAGCAACACCGACTGCAACCCCAACTCCGACGCCGACGGCAACCCCGACCTCAACACCAACCGCGACGCCAACCGCGACGCCAACAGCAACGCCAACCGCCACACCCACTGCGGCACCCACAGCGACGCCGACCACCACACCAACCGCGACACCCACAGCGACGCCAACCGCCACACCAACTGCGGCACCCACAGCGACGCCGACCGCCACACCAACCGCGACACCCACAGCGACGCCGACCACCACACCAACTACGACGCCGATCGGAACGCCGACCGCCACACCAACCGCGACACCCACAGCGACGCCGACAGCCACACCAACTACAACGCCGATCGGAACGCCGACCGCCACACCGACTGCGACGCCTACGGCCACGCCGACCGCGACACCAACAGCCACACCGACTGCCACGCCGACGCCCCACTCCATCGATCACTACAAGGTGTACGGCCTGGACCCGGAGATCGTGTCGATTCCCGACGTCCTACTGGAGGATCAGTTCGGCATAGGGCTCGTAGACCTCACGAGCCTCGGAAAGGTGGGGTCCCCGGTCAGCAAGGGGATCGCGCCAGATCCTCCGTCGGGCGATCTGCTCCGGCCAGACGAACACCTGGCCTGGTATGAATTCTTCGAGGCGCAGGCGCCCCAGTTTGTCCGTGTAAAGAACCCATTCGAGAGCGGGAACAAGGGTGCTATTTGGGATGTCGGTGACGGTCGCTTCCTACTGGTGCCCGCGATCTTGGACGGCCTGGGCGTGATCGAACTCGGACAGCACTGGAAGTGCTACGACGCATTCGCTCTATCCGATCCGGACGTGACCGTGAACCTCCTGGATCAATTCCACCTGGAGCTCAACGTCGTCGTGGGGCCGGGGCGCTACCTGTGCACTCCGGTAGAAAAGAACAACGAGGGGCCACCCAGCTTCCCGGATGAACACCTGGCGTGCTACGAGATCGTCGATCTCCCTCTGTTCGAAGGTCACGACCTGGAAGACCAGTTTGGAAACCATCAGGATCAGGTGGTCGAGAACCCCGAACTGCTTTGCGTGCCCTCGCTCAAGTACCTTCCAGAGCCGGCGACCTGGCTGCTGCTCGCCGCGGGAGGCCTGCTGCTGTGCGGGCTCCACCGCGTGAGCCAGCGCTGAACGCTCCGCGAATCGCGCGTGAGGCGGGGCGCGGGACCCAACCGGGCTTCGAGCCAGCGTCGTCTCAGGGGTTCATCGCGTAGGCGTCGCGCAGGGCGTAGACGTGCTCGTCCCACACCTGCGCGCTGCGCGCCTCGTCGACGACGGGCCGCCGGATCATCCGAAGGCAGTGCTCGGCCTGGGCGCTGCGGGTACTCGGCTTGCCGTGCAATTCGACCGCGAAGCGCGAGAAGTCACGCACCATCACGTCGAAGATCTGATCCACCAGCACGCGGTCGATCGCGTAGATCTCGGCGTTCTCCAGCACGAGCTGCGAATAGACGGTCAACGTGAAGAACTACCCCACCGCCAGCAGGAAATCGATGTCGCGCGTCTGCGCCTCGTCGGGCGTGGCCTGAGCCAGCATCTCCTTGAAGACTTCGACCTGCTCGCGAAAAACGTTCACGTTCGGGAGATCGAAGCACGCGAAGGCGGGCACGTAGTCGTGGAAGCGGATCTTGCCGAGGCCTCGCGTCGGTCCCTGGCGGAACAGGTAGTCGTCGTTGGCGGGATCGTCGCGCCGCGGGATCTCGGGAAGCTGCGCCGGCGCGAAGAAGTAGTTCGTCATGAACTTGACGATCAGCGCGATGTTCACGTGCACCGTGCCTTCCAGCTTGGGGAGGGCGCGGATGTCGCGCGTGGCCATCTCGAAGTAGGTGTCCTTCTCGAATCCCTTCGCGGCGATGACGTCCCCCAGGTGATCGACCACGTCCTCACCCTGGGTCGTCACCTTCATCTTGACCACGGGGTTGTAGAGCAGGTAGCGGCGGTCCTCCGCGGAGGCCGAGCGCATGTAGTCGGCGGCGCGCAGCGCCACCAGCTTCATCGCCACGAGGCGCGCGTAGGCGTCGGTGAAGAGCGCCTTGACGTGCGGAAAATCCGTCACGTGCATGCCGTAGAGTTCGCGGTGCACGGCGTGGTGGATGGCCTCGTAGAAGGCGTGGGTGCAGATGCCGATCGACGCCCAGCCGAGGTTGAACTTGCCGATGTTCACGGTGTTGAGCGCGGTGTTCCAGGCTTCGTCGCCCCGCGAGAGGATGTCTTCGTCGCGGAACGGGTAGTCGCGGAGTTCGTACTCGGAGACGAAGTTCTGACCGTGACAGACGTTCTGCAGGCACTCGTAATTCGGGTGCTGCGAGTCCGCAGCGAAGAAACCGTACTCTCCGGCGTCGGTAAACTTGCCGAAGGTCGAGACGAGGGCCGCCTCGTTGCCGTTGCCGATGTAGTACTTGCGGCCGTTGGCTCGGTAGCCGCCGTCGCCCGTGGGCGTGAACGCCATCTCCGTGGAGTAGAGGTCCGCGCCGTGGGCCTTCTCGGAGAGGCCGAAGGCGAAGATCGCGCCATCTTCGAGCAGCTGCGCCGTCCGCTGCTTGAGCGCCTCGTTCGAACTCATCCAGATCGGCCCGAGGCCCAGCACCGAGACCTGCCAGGTGTACCAGTACTGGAGGCCGTAGAAGCCCAGGATCTCGGCGAACTCGCAGATCCGCCAGGTGTCCCAGCGGCTGTCCTCCGCGCCGTAGCCCGAGGGCGTGCACATCGTCGCGAAGATCCGCTTCTGCCGGACGAAGTCGAGAAAGTCCGCATACCAGACCGCGGCGTGGTCGTCGTCCTTGAGCTGGCGCTTGCCCTTGCGCTCGAAGAAATCGATGGTCTCGAGCATTACCTCCCGAGAGCGCTCGTCCGGGTACTTGCGATCGTGCTTCTTGGGTTGGAGGAGGATCATGGCCATTCCCCTTCTGATTTCGCTCGTTCGTCGTCTCGGCCGCACGTCCGTAGCGGCCGCGGCGCTGCCTGACGCCCAGCAAGGGCAGGACAGAAGCCCGCGCCAGCGCCAGCGTCAGTGTGGGGCCGTTGGCCTCGCTCGCGCCAGGGCCGCCCAATTGAGCCCTTCTGCCCGAGCCTCGTTCGCAGCACGGGGATCACTTCCCATGATCCGCTCGATGCGGGGTCTTTTCCGGTGATCCGCTCTACTCGACCGAATTTCGATGATCGGTCATTGCCAAAACGCGAGCGGTTTTGCCTACCATCGACCGTTCTCGAGCAGGACTCTGCCGCATGGCCGCGAAGTCGAGCATTGAATGGACCGAGCTGAACTGGAATTCCAGGACCGGTTACACCAAGATCTCGCTGGATTGCAATAACGGCTACGCGGAAACCGAGCAGGGGTTCAGCATTTTGAAGGGACTGGTAATCGCCGCACCTCGGGAGGCCCGGGCGGGCCGCCAGAAATCGCCCGGCATGTCTGGCGGCGGGGACAACCGCCGCCGCGGCTTACCAAAGCAACTCATCGATGACTAACACACAACCTTCTACGCGCACGCGCAATGAATCGACGGCGTGGATGCTGGTCTTTGCTGCCTGGCTGATCGCTAGCGCCTCGGCGCTCGGTGCGCTGTTCTTCAGCGAAATCATGCAACTGCCGCCCTGCTCCCTCTGCTGGTACCAACGCACCTTGATGTTTCCGCTCGTGGTGATCCTGCCGATGGGGCTGTTCCCCTTCGACCAGAAGGTGGTCCGATACGCGCTGCCGTTGGCTGTGGTCGGCTGGCTGCTCGCCGCCTTTCAGATGCTGCTGGTCGCCGGCATCGTTCCCGAGAAACTCGAGCCCTGCACGCAGGGGGTCCCGTGCTCGGAAACCGTGATCGAGTGGTTCGGCTTCGTGACAATTCCGCTGCTATCGGTCACAGCTTTTTCAGCCATCATTGCGCTGTTGGTTCTGACCCATTTTCGAGGTTCCGAATGAAGCAAAAAGCGCTGTTTATCGTCGCCGCCGTGGTTCTGCTGCTGGCGTTCGTAGTGGGCGCATGGGTATACAAGAGCGGAGAGACCGACGAGCCCGCGCAACTTGCCGATCCCACTTACACGCAGCTCGTGCGAATGCACTCCCCTACGCTGGGCAAGCCGGACGCCAAGGTGCAGCTCGTCGAGTTTATCGACCCCGCGTGCGGGGCCTGCGCGAACTTCTATCCGCTGGTCAAGAAGATCCTTGCCGAAAATCCAGACCAGATCCGCCTGGTGATGCGCTATGCGCCGTTCCACAAAGGGTCGGGCAAGGTGGTGGCGGTGTTGGAGGCGGCCAAAAAGCAGGACAAGTTCTGGCCGGCACTGGAGGCGCTGCTGGCGTCACAGGCCGACTGGACAAAGCACCACATCGCGCACGTGGATCGGGTTTGGAAGCATCTCGCAGGACTCGGCCTGAACCTCGAGCAGCTACGGACCGACGCGAAAGACCCCGCAATCATGCGCGCAATTGCGCAGGATCTCGACGACGCGAAGGCCCTCAGCGTCAACAAGACACCTTCGTTCTTCGTGAACGGCCAGCCGCTGTTGGTTTTCGGTTACGAGCCGCTGAAAGCGATGATCGACAAGGCCCTGGGTTCCGCCCAGCGTTAGCGTCGTGAAACAAGAACGTTCGCAGCGCCGCCCCGTCGCAGCGAACGAAGGCTGGCGGCGAGGCGCGCGGTCGACCCGCTTCAGGCTGTGGCAGCGCGCGGGCTGAAGCGGCGCCACATCATGAGCAGCCCGAGCCCGAGCAGGATGCTGGCCAGCAGTGCCAGTGGATTGCCGGGCGCCCGTCGATGCCGCAAAAGGATGGCGGGCCGCGACTCGAGACCCTCGATCGCGAGCAGCGAGCCGTCGGCCAACTGCTTCGACCGACCCGGCGTCAGCGCGAACGCTTCGATGTCACCGCCGCTGGCGTACTGCACGCGCAGCTGGGCGAAGGCGCTCTGACCGGCTTGCAGCGGCGGGTGCAGATAGAGCAGCTCGACCCGTGCGTCGCCGAGCTCGCAGGCGCCTTCCACCTCGACGTCGCAGCGATCCTCTCCCCGCGCGAGCCGCAGCGTCGGTACGCTGTGCGGGCGAACCAGCAGCATGAGGTCGCTCCCCAGTCCCCGCGACAGCGGCCCGTTGTAATAGACGACCGCCTCGGACGATGAGCCCTCGGCGTCGCGCATCTCCACGCTCGCGCGCATCTGCTTCATGCTGCCGTCGGGATTGGGCTCGACCTCCAGACCCGTGACGCGCGCCTCGCGGCCGTCGCCGAGTTGCGTCCAGCTCGGCCCCAGCATCACCCGGTCCAGCTCGGCGCCTCCAATGCCGCCGACACCGTGCGCCAGCAGCCCGACCAGGAAAGCGACATGGATCACCGCCGGCGCGTAGAAGCGCGGCGCCCGGATTCCCGCGCGCCACTTCTTCGCGACGTTCTGCCAGGTGGCGAGCGTCGCATTGAGCGCGTAGAGGGTCAAAACCAGAAGCAGCAGGTAGAACCACAGGTGAACGACGGACACCGGAGCGAAGAAGGCGAGCATGTCGTCCATCGCGATCGATGCCGACGCGCCGTCGCGCGTGGACGCGAGCACGATGGATCCGATCGCCAACAGCAGCACCGTGGCCTGGCCGCAGATCACCCCCAATCCCTGAGAGGACAACCACGCCGTACGGCTCGTGCCAGTGCGGGAGCTGTTCGAATCAGAAAGCATGGCTCGACCTTCCGAAGAAGAAGGAGGTACCCACGTAGGCGACGATCACCCAGACAAAGCCGACGATCGCCAGTGCCGGCCGCACCCACGGTCGCGGGAAGAGCGATGGGGTGAGGTGCAGGTGGATGAAGCTCGCGTAGTGGAACCACAGGATCACCGACCAGATGATCTTGACGTCCCACATGAAGTAGGCGCCCCACGCGACCACGCCCCAGAAGCCGCCGCAGATCATCGAGAAGGACCACAGCGCGAACCCGTTCAACGCCAGCCGATCGATGCGCGCCAGCCAGACGGGGTCGCGATCGCGAAACCACACCAGCGCGGCAGCCGCGGCAGCCGCCCAGACGCCATAGGCGAAGAACGAGAGCGGCACGTGCAGCGGGTACCAGAGGGTGCGCATCAGGGGCGGCGGAAAACTCAGATCGAGCGGAAACGACAGCGCGCTGAGCATCGCGATGCACACCAGCGCCAGCAGCGGCACGCTGTAGAGCCGAACGTCGTGCCAGGAAACGGTCGTGACCGCAGCCAGGGCGAGCGCCGCCGCCGAGAAGGACTCCATCTTGTTGGTCAGGGGAAAGAACCCGATCGCCCAGCCCCGGCCGAGCATGGCGCCGAAATGAATCACAACGCCTAGCCCCAGCAACCAGAGACCGATCCGGGGGACGCACGAGACAAACCACGAGCGCGGTCGCGTAGCACGCGAGCGCGGCGTAGAACGGACCGGCCAAGGCAAACGGGGGCGACATCGAGGCCGCTGGCGATTTCGGGCATGGGTCTGCGATTCCACCGAAGAAACTGAGAAGTCGCCCGTCCGCCGCCGCGGTGCATTCGCGATTCGATCGGGTCCCCGAACTTCGGCCGAGACTCTACAGAATCCGACCGGGGAGTCTGGGCGCCCCGCATCGGGAAGTCACCCGCTCCCGGGAAACGGATCTTCCCCGATGGTCGGCTCTACGGGAGCGAATCTCGATGATCGGTCATTGCCAAAACACAGGGCGGGTTTTCGATCGCCACGCAGCCTGTTTTCCGATCCTCTCCGGCAGCCTGAGTGGGGTACCCAACGGGCATTGACCCCGAAGGGGGGGAGCGGCACCCTTCAGGGGCCAGCGCGGCCGACGGTCCAAATGGGGTCGGCGCCGCTGGTCGCCACTCGAAGCCAGCGTTCGCTGGATTGGAGTCCGTCATGTTCGGAATCGGAACGACTGAGCTCCTCATCCTCTTCGGAATCGTGATCGTCATATTCGGTGCGCGGCGCCTCCCAGAACTCGGCAGTGGTCTCGGCAAGGCGATCAAGAATTTCAAGGCCGGCGTTTCGGGCAAGGATGAGATCGACGTGACCCCGAATCAGGACGAGGTCACGGACGGGGACCGCGACAACTGAGAAATCCGGCCGCCCTCGCAGATCTCTGCGAGGGGGACTAGAAGGCAGATCCGAGAAGCGAGTCTGCCGGCGTCGCAAAACAAATCCACCAGATTCGCCGGCTAGGAGCGTGACCCCAGAATGGGGTCGTGCGACGCCGCAAAAGCTTTGGCCGAAGGCCAACGCGCAGCCAGGAGCATGACCCCAGAATGGGGTCGTGCGACGCCGCAAAGCGAATCCGCAGGATTCGCCGGCTAGCGATCGAACGCTTGGAGTTCGAAGCGGCCCGCGAATCGGGGTAGATCGGTCAGCACGGCCTCGAAGGGAACCCAGCGGGTGTCCACCGCTGCAATCCGACCGGCGCGGCGCGCCTGGAGTGCATCGAGTTCAGCGGGACTGGATTCGCGCAGGATGCGCTCGGGAACCGCGGGGCCCAGCGGGATCGGGGCCCGATCGATCTCTCGGCCCGTCGTGTCGAACAGCCGAATTCCGAGACTCTTCTGTGAAGCTCGATCGGAACCCAGCGCGCCGCGGATCCGACCCGAAACCACGTAGATCGAACCCGCAACCGCGTTGTCCACCCAGCGGCCGGAGATCTGGTCGGCCTCGAATCCAGCGCCGCTCCAGCTTCCCGCTGGCGCACGCGCATCGCTCGAATTCGACGCGAGCCCCCCGACGAGTGCGACGATCATCATCAGAAGGATCGCTCCCCAGCCCGCGATCTCCGAAATCCAGTCGGTCCAACGCACGCTTGTCGGCTCGTCGCCGGCCATCGCGACGGCGATTTTCACGTGGGGCTCGGCGCGCGCTCCGTCACGCGCGGCAGAGACCCGCGGGCTCTTGGATCCT
>PVMK01134601.1_pt1 | contig 11040 bp, 13 predicted proteins | sample 1853481 | NCBI WGS metagenome assembly PVMK01 (sample SAMN08533507, study PRJNA380276) | Marine sediment metagenome, whole genome shotgun sequencing project. | reverse complement strand
GCCGGCTTCAAGGTACTGGTTCAGCCCTTGTCGGCAGTGGTCCATCATGAAGGCATAACTTCCGGTACGGATACCTCCAGCGGCATCAAAAAATACCAGCTTATTAACCAGGAAAAGTTCATAAAGCGCTGGCAGGATGAGCTTAAATCCCAACCGGAGAAAATATCCAACCCCGATGACCGTTTAAAAGTACACAGCGCCAGCCAGCACCGCATCCGGGGGCGGATTCTGTTCGTAGATGCGACCACACCGGAGCCCGATAAAGATTCCGGCAGTGTGCGCCTGACCAACCTGATGCAATGCTGCATGGATTTAGGCTACGGCGTAACATTTTTTGCAGACAACCGTGCCTATGCGGGCAGCTATACCCGTGACCTGCAAAAAGCGGGTATAGAGGTCTTATACAATCCCTGGCTGGACTCTTTGCATGACTTTTTCCGCGACCGGGGCAATGAATTTGATTATGTATTTATCAGCCGGCATTACATTGCCATTAACTACGTGTCCCTGCTCAAGCGTTATTGCCCCGGGACCCGCTTCATCTTTGATACGGTGGACCTGCACTATCTGCGTGAGCAACGTCTCGCCGAACTGGAGCAAAGCCTGCCTTTGAAACACACCGCCCAGCAAACCCGCAAAGCTGAGATGTCGGTTATCAAGGCATCGGATGCAACGCTGGTGGTCAGCACGGTGGAAAAAACTGTGCTGGCAGAGGATGCGCCCGGTGAGAAAGTGCACGTATTATCCAATATCCACCAGGTGCCTGGACGTGATAAAGATTTCACAGATAGAAAAGACATTTATTTTGTCGGTGGCTACCAGCATCCGCCGAATATCGATGCAGCCTGCTGGTTTGTCAATGATGTCTGGCCGTTAATCCACGAACAATTGCCGGAATTAATTTTTCACCTGATTGGCAGCAAAGCGCCTGAACAGGTACGTTCCCTCAGCGGTGACGGTGTGATATTTCATGGTTTTGTGGAATCAATCGATCCATTTTTAAGTAGCTGCCGCCTGGCAGTGGCACCTTTACGCTACGGCGCAGGCGTAAAAGGCAAGGTCAATATGAGCATGGCTCACGGCCAACCGGTGGTTGCGACACCTGCTGCGGTTGAAGGAATGTTTGCAGAACATGAAAGGGAGTTACTGGTAGCTGAGGATGCGGAATCCTTTGCCCGTGAAGTCGTCAGGTTGTACCAGGATGAGGAGTTGTGGAACCATCTCTCCGATGCTTCGGTGCAAAATGTTGAAGAACATTTCTCGCTGGCAGCAGCACGCGAAAGCCTGACCTCACTATTCGACTCGTTTGCCGACTAACCCTGTTCTGTTAACCTGCGGGCTTCAAACACATTGGGGATTGTATTCAGACGGCTGAGTAGATCACTGAGCTGCTGATAATCATTCACCGTTACCTGCAGGCGAATATTGACCTCATCGTTGTCCTCATCCATGCGGCTATTGATGTCGGTTACCGTCACATCCGAGCTTGCTATCATCGATGAAATATCCCTGATCAGCTCACGCCGATCATAGGCACTGAGCAACAGGTTGACCCGATAACCTGAATCCACCTGTTTTCTCCAGCGGACCTGGATCAGGCGGGGGTTCACTTCCTTCTTCCAGCGGAGTACGTTGGAGCAATCATTACGATGAATCGTCACACCGCGGCCGACTGTGATATACCCGCAAATCGGGTCTCCGGGTACCGGCTGACAACAGCGTGCCATGGAGGTCATCAGGTTGCCCACACCCTCAATGATGACATCGCTGCCTTCTTTGCCTTTCCGTTTGCGACGGCGTTTGGGTGTGCGGGTCACCAGGTCTTCCACCGTTAACTCAACATCCTTGACCTTGTCACGCTCAACCGCATGAACAACCTGGCCAACGGTTAAATCACCATTACCCACTGCGGCGTAGAGATCATCTACGGAGTTGAAATTAAACCTCTCCGGCACACTCGCCAGATCAGCGGCCAACAGGCCGAGGCGCTTGAGGTCAGCTTCAACCAGTTCTTTACCCTGGTGCAGATTTTCCTCATGACTTTCACGCCGGAACCATTGACGCACCTTGGATCGCGCCCGCGCACCGTGGATAAAACCAAGACGCGGATTAAGCCAGTCACGACTGGGCCTTGGATGTTTGCCGGTAAGGATTTCAACCCGGTTGCCGGTCTGCAATTGATGGATTAATGGAACTATGCGACCGTTGACCTTGGCACCCTGGCAGCGATGGCCGACCTCGGTGTGGACGTGGTAGGCAAAATCCAGCACCGTCGCACCCAGCGCCATGTCGAGCACCTTGCCACCGGGTGTCAGAACATAAATACGATCTTCGCCGGCTGCGGTCTGGAAACTATCCAGAAGGCTTTCATCATCCAGCCTGTCCTCGCCGGAATCCAGCAATTGGCGCATGATGGCGATCTTGTTATCGAAGGCCGGGTCGTTCGGACCGCCCTCCTTGTAACGCCAGTGCGATGCGACACCGAGCTCGGCGTGCTCGTCCATTTCATAGGAGCGAATCTGGACCTCTACGACCTTGCCTTCGGGCCCGATAACAGCCGTATGCAATGACTGGTAGTTATTGCCCTTGGGCATGGAGATGTAATCATCGAACTCACCCGGAATGGGCTGCCATAATGAATGCACCAACCCCAGTACGCTGTAACACCCGGGCAGATCATCCACCAGCACACGCACCGCCCTGACATCAAACAGCTCGTCAAAATCCAGGCCCTTGCGCTGCATTTTCTTCCAGATGCTGTAAATATGTTTGGGACGGCCTTTGACCTCGCCCTTGATGCCGGCGGCCTCAATGGTGGTTTCCAGCTTCCCGATAAACGCGCGAATAAAACGTTCCCGGTCGGAACGGCGTTCATCCACCAACGCCGCAACACGGCGATAGTCTTCAGGTTGATCGTAGCGGAAAGCCAGGTCCTCCAGCTCCCACTTCAATTGCCACACACCCAGCCGGTTGGCCAGTGGTGCGTGAATTAACATGACTTCCCTGGCCAGGGCTACCGCTCCTGATTGCTGGTCTTTCGCACGCCGCAACTTCACTAACTGCCAGGCCAGTGCGATCAACACCACGCGGACATCCTTGATCAGTGCCAATAACATCCTGCGCAGACCTTCGGCGCTGTGGCCGGTACTTTCGGGGACGTGCTCTGATTCGAGTTTTATCAGGTACTGCAGCTGGTCCAGCTGATCGTTGACCTCACGGGATAAGTCGGCACGGATAGGCTCAAGGTCTATACCGCATTTGGAAGCAACAAACAGCATCGCGCAACTGACCGTATGCGGATCCGGTGACAGACCTGACATCACCTCCAGTAATTCCTGTAACAGGGACATATTGTCCCGGGTTTTCAGGGTTCCCTGCCGCAAGCGATCGTATAGCTGCAAACACTCATCGGCCGGACTGCCGACCGAATCGTGATAGGCCTGTAACCAGGCATTCAGTGCTGTGTGGGATTCAGCTGTCATAGTCAGAATATGTTGTGCTTAAGGTGCAATTTTGCAAGCTATCGGTACTCCCTACCAGTGCCGTAGGGCACGCTCCTGGCCAATTTTCTGCCAGGCTTTTTGCAAGCGCTGGACAGATACTTTTGCACGGGTACCAAGTTGCTGGGCAAATATCGATACGCGGAACTCCTCCATCAACCAGCGATACCCATCGACATTTTCATCGTAGTCCCGGCCATCCTCCAGCAATTGCAGATACTGCTGCCAGAAGGGTGCAATCTCCTGCATTCTGACGGCATCCCGGTGCGGGTCTTTTTCCACGCTTGCCAGACGGATGGACATGGCTTCCAGGTAACGCGGGTAGTGTTCCAGCCTTGCCGGTGGTAATTCATGCGTGAAACCTTCGTAGAGCATGTCATCAAGCTGAGTGCGCATATCGTTATATACATCCGGCCGGTGATGGTAGTAGGTATCATCCAAAACGTTAGTGATTTCACTCCAACTCTTCAGGGCTTTATCCAGATGACCTGATTGCTTGCGGAAACGCTAAGCCAAGCTCGGAACGGACACTCTCCAGCAGCGCCTTGAATGCGATCTGGTCACGAATACCGGCGGGACGATTTCCGGCAACCAGCACCAGGCTACTCTCCACCAGTCCATCGATTAATGTCTCAGGTGAGCCCGCTGCACTCCAGGCGATCAGACTCGTCGCACTTAAACCATGATGTTTACGCAGGTCGCGCAACTTGCTGCCCAGCTGCAATGCCAGCAGACGTAATACGCCGTGATGGTGCTCCAGTGTGGCCTCTTCAGCCGTATCGAACATCCGCAAACCAACCGCATCATCCTGGTCAACCACGGCCGGCCATGCTTCGGTGCTCTGGCCACTACCATCTTTGGTAAGTTCTGATCCGGGCAGATTTCCAAATACCCAATCGGTCTCATTATCACGCTGGTGCTCTGTGCCGAGACGCTCCATAAACTGGTGCTTGGCCTGTTGTCCGAATTGTTGCTGTAACTCGGTCAGGTTCCTGCCAACGGCAATACATTTTTTGTTCTCATCTATAACTTCTACCCGGAAACGCAGGTAATCAGGTAACAGACTTTCATCGAATGCGTCCGTTTCGATTTCAATACCCGTCATTGCCTTCAACGCTGCGGCCAGCGCGGGTAACAAGGGTGCCGGAGATTCATTTCCTAATCGCTCAAGTGCAGCTTCAGCAAACTGGGGCACCGGGTGTAAGTGCCCGGCGTTGTGGCTTGGGCAGGTTTTTGATCAGGGCAATGATCTTGTCACGCAACAAACCGGGCACCAACCATTGCAACTGGCCATCGACTAAGGTGTTGAGCCGCTCCAATGGCACCACCAGGGTCACACCGTCGGCCGCATCACCCGGCTTGAACTGATAACTCAAGGGCAGATTCTGCACACCAATTTTGATTGAATCCGGATACAGGTCGCCCGGCGCGTCTCCGGCCTGTTCCTGCATTAAAACATCGTGACCGATATAAAGCTGCTGTCGACCGGACTTACCGAGCTGTTTCAACCATTTTTCGAAACTGATACTGTCACAAACATCTTCGGGGATACGTGCATCAAAAAACTCGAACAACACGGATTCATCCGCCATCACGTCATGTTTTCTGCGCTTGTGTTCCAGCTCTTCAATTTCTTCACGTACTTGCTGGTTGTTTTGCAGAAAACCGGCACGGGTATCCAGTTCTCCGCGCACCAGTGCACCTGTGATAAAAATCTGACGTGCTTCCTGCGGGTTGATCCGGCCGTAATTTACCCGGCGTTTTTCAACGATCACCAGACCGAACAGCGCCACCTGTTCCCAGGCCATCACCCTGCCTTGCTTGCGTGACCAGTGGGGGTCGAAATAATGGTGTTTTAACAGGTGGGTAGCGGCTGCTTCTATCCATTCCGGCTTGATAGCAGCATTGGTACGGGAGTAGGTTTTACTGGTTTCCACGATCTCTGCAGCCATCAGCCATTGTGGTCGCCTTCCAAACAGGCTGGAACCCGGAAAAATATGGAACGTCCTCGAACGTGGGCCCATATAGCCGTTATCTTCTGGATTTTTGTTACCAACGTGACTTAACAGACCAGCCAGTAAAGCCTGGTGAATCTGCTCAACGGTGGCCGGTTTTTTGCTGAATGCGAGTTTTTCTTCACGTGCCTGCTGATAAAACTGGCGATTGAGATCAAACCATTCATTAACCCGGGTCCAGTTCAGGAACTCACGTTTACACAGCTTGCGAAACTGGCTGGCTGATTTTTCTTTGCGTTGTTTTTTGAGGTATTGCCATAACTGCAGGAAATGCCATGAAGTCAGAATTATCATCCTCAAAACGGCCATGGGCCTCATCAGCAGCGGCAATGGCATCCAGGGGACGCTCTCTCGGATCCTGGATGCTTTGGGCCGCGGCCAACACGATAAGCTCATGCAGGCAGGCCTTTTTTGAACCCTCGATGAGCATACGCGCCAGGCGTACATCCAGTGGCCAGCGTGCAAGTTGCCGGCCCAGGGGTACGGGTTGACGTGCTGTATCTATTGCACCGAGTTCGAACAACAGGTGATAGGCATCGTTAATCATCCGGGGTGCTGGCGGATCCAGAAATGGAAAGTCTTCAACGGTCCCGAGGTTCGAAGTCAACATGCGCAGAATGACCGAAGCCAGGGAAGTGCGCAGAATTTCCGGCTCGGTGAATTCCGGTCGCAGATCAAAATCAGCTTCGCTGTATAAGCGGATACAAGTACCTGGACCGAGACGACCGCATCGCCCTTTGCGCTGGTTTGCAGAAGCCTGTGAAATCGCCTCGATCGGCAAACGCTGAACCCGGCTTCGATGCGAATACCTGCTGATTCGTGCAAAACCCGTGTCAATCACGAAGCGAATACGCGGCACGGTCAGAGATGTCTCCGCTACGTTGGTACACAATATGATCCGACGTGCGGTGCCCGGGTGAAACACACGACGTTGCTCCGCAACTGGCAGTCGCGCATATAAAGGCAGAATCTCAGTGTGGCGAAAATTCTGCCTTTTCAGGTAATCACCCGCTTCCTGGATTTCACGTTCACCGGAGAAAAATACCAGCATGTCACCACGGGCATCAATACGGCTCAACCTATGCACGGCCTTGGTGATGCCAGCGTATAGATCACGGCTTTTTGCCTGTTCGGCAATCTGGCCAGTGGCTTCATCCTCATCCAGTGGATGGTATTCAATTGTCACCGGGTAACTACGGCCCGAAACCTCGATGACAGGCGCATTATTGAAATGACCGGCAAACTTTTCCGTATCAATGGTCGCGGAGGTAATGATGATGCGCAGATCAGGGCGGCGTTTTAGTAACTGCTTCAGGTAGCCAAGCAGAAAATCGATATTCAGGCTACGCTCATGGGCCTCATCGATGATGATCGTGTCGTAGGCATTCAGATTGCGATCATGCGTAGTCTCGGCCAGTAGAATGCCGTCAGTCATGAACTTGATAATGCCGTCTTTGTTCAGCTTCTCGCGAAAGCGAACCTGGTAACCCACCACATCACCCAGTGGCGTGTTCAACTCCTCCGCCACACGGTCCGCCATAGCCTGGGCGGCAATCCGGCGCGGTTGCGTACAACCGATTAATCCGCGCACACCGCGACCGGCCTGCATACACATTTTTGGTAGCTGGGTGGTCTTGCCGGAGCCGGTTTCGCCGGAAATGACCACTACCTGATGTTTCTTTATCGCAGCAATGATGTCATCGCGCCGGTCAACGATCGGCAGTATTGGATCATATGTTATTGCGAACCCCATGACGGCGCATTATCCCAGCGCATGGCCTCGCCTGCCAGCAGTACGCGACTGGCGACAATGCATCCAAGCCTGCTTATAATTCAGCACTGAATCAAAAATTACTTTTTCTGGATTCGATATGACAATAAATTTTCGTAGTGACAACGAAACCCCCGTCGCAGCCGCCATCATGGACGCCATAGTTGAGGCCAACCAGGGCGCCGCCTGGGCTTATGCAGTTGACAAATGGTCTGCCAGGCTGGACCAGGCTTTTTCGGACCTGTTTCGTACCGAAGCGATAGTGCTGCCGGTCTCAACAGGCACCGTTGCCAATTCGATTGCACTGGCCACCGTTACGCCACCGTGGGGGAGTGTTTATTGTCATAGCGGTGCACATATCCAGAATGATGAGTGCGGAGCGCCCTGAGTTTTTCGGCAATGGCATGCGGCTGGTTCCGGTAGATGGTGAGCAGGCAAAACTGAACCCCCACCGCACTGGAAAAGGCCATTCACGCCAACGAAGGACATGGTGTACACAGCTACAAACCCACAACACTAAGCCTGACCCAGGCGACCGAAGGCGGAACCGTGTATTCAATTGATGAGGTCAGCGCATTGTGTGAGTCCGCCCATGGAATGGGACTGAAAACACACATGGACGGTGCCCGCTTTGGCAACGCCATCGCCAGTCTTGGCTGCCATCCGGCCGAAGTCACCGTTGAGGCCGGTATTGATATGCTCTCTTTCGGCGCCAGCAAAAACGGCTGCATGGCAGCTGAAGCACTGGTAATTTTCGGCCACCCGCAATGGCGTGAAACCGCAGAACGCCTGCGTAAGCGCTCCGGCCACCTGCTAAGCAAGATGCGTTATATCTCAGCCCAGTTACTGGCTTATATCGAAGACGACCGCTGGCTGAAATGGCTAGTCATGCGAACCGGCAGGCAGCGAAGTTCGCCGAAAGCCATAGAAAACCATGCCGAAGCCAGCTTGGAATACCCGGTTCAGGCAAATGAAGTATTCATGAAATGGACAATGGAAGGCTTTGACCAGCTCAAATCCCAGGGTATCCAGTTTGAGGTGTGGCCAGGAAGAAATGACTTGGCACGTTTTGTTTTTGCGCATTCGACGAGTGATGAAGAGACCGACATATTGGTTAAATGCATGCGTTAAGTCAAAAACCTCTTAACAATGTTGTTTACTTACTGTTTTCGTGATTTTGTAGAAAAGGTTTTTATCCTCCACAGGCAGTATTGACATTCCATACTTCATAAGTACAATGTACATATGAATAAGCTCAAATTCGAGTGGGATAAAAAGAAGGACAAATCAAACACCAAAAAGCACGGTGTCACCTTCGAAGATGCTCAAACTGTTTTCTATGACGAGTATGCTCTCCAGTTCTTTGATCCTGAACATTCCGAAGATGAAGATCGCTTTATTTTACTCGGCACAAGCTTTAAATCTAAAACCCTCGTAGTTTGTCACTGCTTTAGAGAGGAAGAAACAAAGGTGCGGATTATCTCCGCAAGAAAAGCAGATAAAGATGAACAACAGGCATATTGGAGTGAAAGAAAATGAAAGACCATTATGACTTTTCAAAAATGAAGGGAAGAAAAAACCCTTATATTAAATACCTTAAACAACCAATTACTATGCGCCTGGATTGTGACTCCGTAGACTACTTTAAATCCTTATCAGAAGAGTCAGGTATTCCGTATCAAACACTAATTAATTTATATTTACGTGATTGTACGATGAACCATCGTAAATTAAAAATGCAGTGGAAATCTTAAAATATTCAAACAATTAGGGAGCTCTGAATTAGAAAAATCTCTCGTTATCCTTGCAATTTTAAAACCACACTTTGAATTTGCAAGGATCATGAGTTCTTTAAAACAACGCCCTCATTGCCTCAATAGGATATACGTACTCAATCGCACCCAAAGGCATTCTATTTAACTTACCAATAATGCCCGGTATCGCATGACTATGAACACCGCCCGCATCCTGAATATGATATTTGTAATTGAAGGCCAAATCGTTCATTGAACCAAGCACACTTCTATTAACTGTTTTCGCATATCCCAACTCTTCATACTCTGACATAATTTTTTCTATAACCGAAACTTCGAAGCATTCATCTGCCAACACACACTGCAGCAAATTCTGGAACATATCACCAAGGTTTCTGACATGTGCCCTTGAAACACCGGCGGCGATAAAATTGAAAAGTGTCTAGACATAGCAAAAAGGATACATTTTCTACCACCCACATATATCAGATTGGCGTGCCAAGAGCCCAAGTAAGAAAATTTAGGTTCAACTTCACATAGATCCGCTTTCTTTAAGCCCATTTCTTTTTGGAGTTTGTTTGTGCAATGAATTAGTTGCATGGATCAAACGGCCTCACGTTAAGATAAACGCCCCAGAAAGTGTTAAGCCTGTTTCCCAAAGTGCTTTTCCAGGAACCCTATCGCCAGTTCTTTCCCTTCATCGGTAAACACAACAGACTTTTGTTTCCCTACCGGGTCACCGATCCAGCCATTTTGGTGGAGAACCGCCAATAAGTCCCAGTCCATGCCTTTCCAGGCGCGCATTATTCCCGTGTCATCTGAAGCAGTGAGTGACAAAATGGCTAAAGCAACTTCGGCCAGTTTTTGTTGATCAATATTTTCTGGGAGTGTCATTGAAAAAGCCCTCGGTTAAACCTTAGAAGATTTCCAATCGAATTATTTATTATGCGGCCTTGGTCACGGCAGCTTGTGTTTCTTTGCTTAGTTTGGCGTCAACAAAACAACTGGTCGGATACAGGTAATCCTCACCTGACTCGTCTATTACGCGAATTTGATCGATCTTAGCGGCATCTGAGTCCGAAAGAGCCTCATAAATTTTTCGTATTTCAAGCGATATCGGGTAATCTGAGTTTTCTATACAAATCACAAATTTTGTGTTCTTCATAACTTAATCCAACAAGTATTTAATCTTATATTCCCTGCGACCAATGTCTGCTTCCCCGTACCAGTGTACCTCTGCTGCTCACATCGCTCCATCTTCGATATAAAAACCCAAGCTTTAGCGCTTCAAGCGCTTTGATAGGTGTTGTGCGTAGTTGACATGAATTACTTTTGTTCAGCTTGATTGACCAATTCCGGTAGTCCTTCTTGGCGTCGGCGATCAATTATGTAGTTGACGTATTTTTCTCTGTTTTCTCTGTTTGCGGGAATCGACTGAATTCGTGAAAGCCAATAATCATTCCAGGTTGCTTCACCGGCATTTGGCGCTTCTCCATTAGTTTCTTCTACAATTCTAGGGTCTACTGAGTATGTGAAATATTCCTGCCAGTTTCGTAAAGTGTCCTCCAGTATGACATTCCCCTTCTCGTCATAATGGCTATCAACAAAGGGTTCCGTATTGAAAAGGCTACAGCCGTTCATAAACACTCCAATAAATAAAATTAAAATCAAGCACTTATTAATTTGTCTCACTGTACATGTTCCTCTATGGTGAGCCGTTGGTAGAATGAATACAGAACCCGCAAGTTAAATCCCTGAATCCTGAAAGAAATCGCAATGGATTAAGTGAAGGGGCCCAAATATTCGCTCCATCCCCCCAAGGTTGCACATAGTTCAAAGTACCGCCATTAATTCCAATAGCCCTTAACGCAGCATGTTGCGTTAAAGCGGGACTATTAAGCACAAAACTTGAGCCCCTTGGTAGTCCGTAGTACCGAGCTGCATTAGTCACCGTTAATGTCCCCTGGCTCTTCGCAATAATAACCATTGGATGATCTACC
>PVMK01167963.1_pt1 | contig 11043 bp, 11 predicted proteins | sample 1853481 | NCBI WGS metagenome assembly PVMK01 (sample SAMN08533507, study PRJNA380276) | Marine sediment metagenome, whole genome shotgun sequencing project. | reverse complement strand
TTCGGGCACAGCCGGATTAATCTGCTGCTCGAGTTGAATATTCATGGCCTCAGCTTTTTCCCGGAATAATTGGACGGCGTCCTCCAACAGCTCACCCGGCAGCACCGATTCATATTTTAAGGGACGGTTTTTAGAGGAGTACAGAATATTTTGGACAACATCCGTGATATCGAAAATGTTTTTATTGACGATACCCCAGCCCTTTCTGGCAAGTTGCATATCGCCGTCTTTAAAAGCCTCGTCCACAACATAGGCTCCGCCCTGCAACCCTTCGAGAATATTTTTTATCCCATGCGATAGCAGAGCGATGGATTGGCCTAAAATCATCAGCTCTTGGCGATCTATTTTTACCCGGGTAATATTGGTGGCCATTTCGATGACAGCCGTCACGTTGCCGTTGTCGTCCAGTATGGGGGAGGCCTGAATGAAAATTTGGCAGATTTTCCCATTGGACAGCCGAACCGTCTCCTCGGTAATGTGAACGCGCCTGTCCTGGAAAGTTTTTCGAACGGGACAATTGGGGCATATATCCGGTGAACCTTTGTAAACGGCGTGGCATTGTTTTCCGGTTCCATCACCGAAGTCCCGCCTAAAATTCTCATTAATAAAGAGAATTTTAAGGTCACGGTCCTGAATCGAAATATAGCAGGGAAGATGGTCAAGTATATGATCAAGATCCAGTCCCGGAATGTTTGGTAATCCGGTTGGCTTATTACCGGAGCGTCTTTTTTTATCGGACATCATCTGATTCACCTGAAACCCTCACGAAAGTCACTATAACCAAAAGACAATCAAAAATCAATTCTCATGATACCGATGGGAGGGCAACGTCAAAGTAAATCCTAAACCGATCAGAAGGATTTATAAAACACTAAAATCCCAAATCACAAGCACCAAATAACAAATGGTTCGACAGGCTCACCACCCTGAGCAACGTCGAAGGGTAAATCTCAAATTTCAATATCCAATGACCAAAACACCCGCCGCAGTTGTACCGTATCGCTTCACAACCCTTTGTCCGCCAGTGATTATGCTATAGCCACAAACGCCGGCGGACCACGTGTTTGGAATTTTGAATTTGGGTCATTGGAATTTGTTTGATATTTGGTTTTTGGTGCTTGGAATTTCGTAATTATAAAAACCGATTAAATGGATTAATTTCTTTATTTCAGTTAGTTATCTATTTAAATGATGTGGCCCTGCTCAAATAGGTCTTGAATTTCAATTTTGCATGTTGTAGATTTTATAATCTTTTTTTAACCTTTTGAGAAGGGAAGGTATGACGTGAATGTCAAAGAACTGATCGATCAATTTAGTTTGAATGTGGCTGCGGGTCAAAATGGCCTTGACCGCCAAATTCAGGGCGGGTATTGCGGAGATCTGTTAAGCGATGTGATGGGCAACGCCCCCATCGGTTGTATCTGGCTGACCGTTCAGACCCACCAGAATATTGTCGCCGTAGCTGTTTTGCGGGAGATGGCGGCAATCGTGTTGAGCGGCGGTCATGAACCCGATCAGGAAACGGTCGATAAAGCCAACGAAGAGGGAATCCCGATTCTGATGTGGCCGGACACCGCTTTTGATCTTGCCGGACAGGCTTACAAAACCGGCATCGTCAACGCCTCTTAGTATCCTAATTATAATTTATCTGGATTAGGCCCTTATATCGCGGCTGGTATCCGATAACTATTTCTATTCCTAATCAGGATGCGTATAGAAACCCCATGCTGACAAAACTCGAAAAAAAAATCATCGCGTCAATTCAGCAAGATATTGCGGTAACCGAACGGCCCTATTTGGAAATTTCAAAGCAGCTGGGGATATCGGAAAAAACCTTGCTTGAAAGCCTGCAAAGTCTTTGCGACCGGGAATTCATACGGCGTTACGGTGCCACCTTGCGTCACCAGAAAACCGGCTTCACCGCAAACGCCATGGCCGCCTGGCAGGTTGATGAAGATCGCATCGATGAGGTCGGCAGCAAAATGGCCTCTTTCCGTGAAGTCTCCCATTGCTACCGGCGCAATCCGACGGATCGATGGCCGTATAATCTTTACACCATGATTCACGCCAGTGATGAAGACGCTTGCCGGCAAACCGCCCAAGAAATGTCAAAAGCGGCCTCGGTCAATAACTACACCCTTCTTTTCAGTCGCAAGGAGTTGAAAAAAACATCGATGGTTTACTTTCCTTCAGAGGAGTAACACTATGGATAAAAGAGATCTTGTCAACGTATTTGACTATGAGACCGCTGCGCGGGCAAAATTGCCCAAGACAGCTTACGATTACTACCGCAGTGGTGCCAATGACGAAATAACCCTGCACGAAAATCACGCCGCCTATGAGCGCATTAAACTAAAACCCAAAGTTCTCATCGATACCAGCAAACGGGATCTAACGACCACAGTGCTGGGACAATCCGTCTCGATGCCGATATTGGTTGCCCCCACGGCCTTCCACCGCATGGCCCATCCTGAGGGTGAAGTGGCAACCGCCCGGGCAGCCGGACAGGCCGGCACCATTATGATGCTAAGCACCCTGTCCACCAGCTCAATTGAAGAAGTCCTACCTGAAGCCACTGGCCCTGTCTGGTTTCAACTTTACGTCTACAAGGATCGCGAGGCAACCCTATCGTTGGTTCAGCGCGCTGTGTCATCCGGATGCACGGCCATCGCTTTGACCGTTGATGCCCAGGTGTGGGGGCGTCGTGAACGTGACATCAAAAACCGTTTTCGCCTGCCCAAGGGTCTGTCCATAAAAAACCTCATGCCGACCGGCAGAGAGCAATTTCCGGACGAAAAGGCCGACTCCGGTCTGGCAGCCTATGTGACGTGGCAATTCGATCCAACCCTCGCCTGGAAAGACGTCGAGTGGCTGTGCTCAAAAGCGGAGGTACCGGTGCTTCTCAAGGGCGTACTGCATCCGGACGATGCGCGTATGGCAATCGAACACGGCGCGGCCGGTATCATCGTATCAAATCATGGGGCGCGTCAGCTCGATACGGTTCCGGCCACCATCGAATCCTTGCCCGAACTCCTGGAAGCCGTGGACGGCAAAATAGAGGTGTTGATTGACGGGGGTATCCGTCGCGGTACCGATGTTTTTAAGGCCCTTGCCCTGGGAGCGAAGGCGGTCGGAGTCGGAAGGCCTATTATCTGGGGACTGGCGGTCGATGGCGAGCAGGGCGTCAAGCGTGTCCTGGATATCCTGCGCAAAGATTTCGAGTTGACCATGCGGCTTTGCGGCTGCGCCACGATTGGAGAAATAAATAAAGACTTTATTTTTTAAGATGGCTTCTACTCCGGACAGACACTCGACCAACGGCTGACTCTAACACAGCTATTTCTCCTCTCGGCCGTTTGCCTCCGGTCATCATTCTTTCTTCTTTCAAGGCCTCCGTTTTCAAAGTAATCTGAATCATAGATCTGGCGTCTTTCTTCTCCGCAACGGCGATCCACATACGGATCCCTGACTCTGGAATCTTTTAAAAATTCATCTTCTTGCATGATTATTCTCTCCCGGCCTTTTTAGTGTTGTGTGCAGGAAATGACCTGGCCCCCCGGTTGTTGAAAATTATTTCTATACAATATCAGAGCATTAATTGAAAGCTATTTATTGAATGTACGGTGATAGCCCACATATTCTTCTCATCAATCCCTGGATACACGATTTTGCCGCTTACGACTTCTGGGCCAAACCGATGGGACTTCTTATGATGGCCTCCCTCTTACGGCACCATGGAATTTCGGTATCCTATATTGATTGCCTCGATCGTTTTCATCCCCGTGCGCTCCAGAGCAGTCCAGCGGCCAGATATGGACGTGGGCCCTATTTGAAAACCCGTCTTCCGAAACCTGCCGGGTTAGAAGACGTCCCGCGCTTTTTTTCCCGCTATGGAATTAAGCCGCAGTGGTTTAAAGAAGATCTTCTCAAACAAAAGCCGCCTGATCTTGTGCTTGTAACTTCGCTGATGACCTACTGGTATCCCGGGGTTCAAGAAACGATAGATTTGATCCGTTCGGTCTTCCCACAAACACCCGTCGTGTTGGGGGGCATATATGCAAGATTGTATCCGGAGCATGCCCAACGCCATTCTGGTGCCGACCAGGTGGCCCTCGACCCGGCGGAAAAAAGTTTATTTTCCATTGTGCGACACTTTACCGGTTGCTCGATTACTCCGGCCTTTAATCCGGACAATCTGGATTCTTACCCCTACCCTGCCCTGGATCTTCAAAGCCAAATTGGCTATGTTCCGCTTTTAACCTCACGGGGCTGTCCCTTTAACTGCGCCTACTGTGCTTCCCGGTTACTGCAACCCGAACGTATGCTGCGAAGCCCCGCAGCGGTTGTTGAAGAAATCAGGTTCTGGCATCAGTCATATGATCAGAGCGATTTTATCTTATATGATGATGCCTTTCTGGTGAATGCCGAACAGCATGCCCTTCCAATTTTGGAGGAAATTATCAACGCCGGTCTCAAGGTTCGCTTTCACACACCGAATGCCGTTCACATCCGGGGTATAACCGCGCACACCGCACTGCTCATGAAAAAGGCCGGTTTTACCACCCTGCGTCTTGGTCTGGAAACGGCCGAATTTAATCACCGGCGGGTGATCGATAACAAAGTATCGGAAGAAGAGTTTGAACACGCCGTCGGCTGCTTAAAGACGGCCGGATTTAAGAAAAAACAGGTCGGTGCGTATTTACTGACAGGACTACCCGGTCAAGAATTGACTTCCATCGAACATTCGATCCATACCGTAAAACAGCTTGGTATTACACCGGTTCTGGCACATTACACCCCCATTCCCCACACGGCGCTGTGGCCGCAGGCCGTAGCCGCATCCCGCTATGATCTCGAAGCCGATCCGGTCTTCACCAACAACGCCGTCATCCCCTGCCGGAAAGAACCGTTTCTCTGGGATACGATCACGCGCCTAAAAGAATTGACTTCTGCATAAACAATAGAGATTTAGGTGTCAGGACGGATGGAGGTTTCACGCCTACGGGCTGGAAGGTGTTCTGTGTTCAGGTTTCAGCTTCTATGTTTTTTTCCTGACACCTGACACCCTGAGATTTGGTACTTTGGATTTGGGATTTTAAATTTTATAAAACCTTCTCATTCAACCGTTATGAGATTTAGCTGCAGGTTACCTTGACATTCAATTGTTGGTGTTTGATCTTTTAGTCCAACAATGGTAACCAGCTTCATTTGAAAATCAGAAAGGAGACCTGAATCAATGCTCACAGTGAAATCTGCTGATCTGAAAAAAACTAAAATTGATACGTTGGCCGTACCCGTCTGCGAAGATAAAAATGTTTATGATGATGTCAGCTTAAAAGCAGTTATTAAAAAAGCGTTTCGTCTCAAGGAGTTTAACGGGCAAAAGGATGAGACGGTAACGCTTTACAATTTACCTGAAATCAAGGCCAGACGGGTAATTTTTTGGGGGCTTGGAAAACTTGAAAAAATCGATCGGGAAACCCTTAGAATCATGGCCGGTAAAACTGTAAAAAGTTGCCTCCAAAAAGAGCCGACCAATCTCTGGTTCGCGGTGCCCGAAGCCAAGCTCAATGGTCTGGAACCATCGGCGGTTTTAAAAGCAATGCAGGAAGGCGCTTATCTCGGCAACCACCTGTTCGACAAATACAAGGGCGATAAAAAGAAAAAGGCCCTCAAGAAAATCAATTTCCGGGTCGCACCCCGTGCTGCTAAAAAATTACGCCACCTTTCCGACCGGGTGACCGCGGTCTGCCAGGGAACCACTCTGGCCCGGGAATGGATCAACATCCCAGCCAACGACAAGACGCCGGAGAAACTAACCCGTTCCATTGTCGGCCGGGCCAAAAAAATGGGCCTGACAGTTCGGGTGTTAAATGAAACTCAATTGAAACAAAAAAAATTCGGTGCCCTGCTGGCCGTGGCAGCCGGCAGTCAGAGCAAACCCAGCCTGGTAACCCTGGAGCATAAAGTTCCAGGAGCCAAAAAAACCATTGCCCTGGTGGGTAAAGGGGTCACCTTTGACTCCGGTGGCCTTAACATCAAAACAGGCAATTCCATGGCCGCCATGAAATCAGATATGTCCGGTGCGGCGGCGGTGGCCGCCACCTTGATTACCGCAGCTAAAATCAAGCCCAAATTAAACATTATCGGTATCATTCCCATCGTTGAGAACATGCCGTCAGGAAAGGCAACCCGGCCCGGAGATATCATTCGCAGCTTTGCCGGGAAAACCATTGAAATCTTGAACACAGATGCCGAAGGGCGGTTGATTTTAATAGATGCCATTTCATATGCTGTCAAAACATACCAACCGCAATTCTAATTGATGTGGCCACCCTGACGGGAGCCTGTGTGGTCGCCCTGGGTGAAAAGATAGCCGGCGTATTCGCCAACGATGAGGATCTGGCAGGCGCCATCATTGCCGCGGGAGAAAGAACCCACGAACGCTGCTGGCAGATGCCCCTGCCTGAAGATTATAGGAGCTGCTTAAAAGTGAATTCGCGGACATGAGCAATATCGGCAGCACCCGCTGGGGCGGAGCCATAGCGGCAGCCTTGTTTCTTTCTGAGTTTACCGCCGACACCCCCTGGGCTCACATAGATATTGCCGGTCCGGCTTACAGTAACAAGGCAAGTGCCTATTGCGGAGCGGGTGGTACGGGTTTTGGAGTAAGATTGCTGGTAGAACTATTCGACAAGCTATAGCGGAACCTTATTCTGACAAACGCTATAGGGGTTCCGGCTTGATTATTTTCAAGACTGTGTTAAGATTAATATAATCACTAAAGACCTGCCCTTAATTGGCGGGTCGGTTTCGTTCTAAAGGAAAGATCCGGGACCTTTGGGAAATGTTCATTTTTGGCAGAGGTCTCGATCCATTTGTCATGGCGACAACCGGTGGTATGGAACCATGAGAATTTTTTGAAAGGAGGATGTCACGATGGCCGATGGTGTTGTAAAATGGTTTAACAGCCGAAAAGGCTACGGCTTTATCGAACAGGAAGATGGACCGGATGTATTTGTTCATCATTCTGGAATCAATTCAGACGGGTTCAAATCTCTTAATGAAGGCGACCGAGTTACCTTTGACATCGAGGACGGTCAAAAAGGTCCTTCAGCCGTAAATGTAACTGTAACTTAAATAATTATTTCGATTAACATTAAAAGGGCATTCCAGGTAGTAAAATGGGATGCCCTTTTTTTGAATTGATTTTTCGGATTCGAATTTTTGGAGGTTAAAAGGGATTATTCATCTCCAAATTAATCGGGCCACATAACCATATAACTATAACCTCACTTTTATGGATTTCACATGGCCATCCAGTCCTTCGAGTTCGGCCAGACGCATCACATCGGCGGCCTCTTTTTTAAAGGCTTTCTTTGAATAGTGGATAATACTGGTCTTTTTAATGAAATGATCCACGGAGAGGGCCGAAGCAAACCGCGCTGTGCCGGCGGTGGGCAGCACATGATTGGGGCCGGCAATATAATCTCCCACCGCTTCAGGCGTGTAGTGCCCCAGAAATACGGCACCGGCATTGCGAATCTGCCCTATATATTCAAAAGGCTCGTTGATTTGAAGTTCAAGGTGTTCCGGTGCGATCCGGTTGGCCAGTTCAACGGCCGCAGCAAGATTGTCAACCACCAACACGGCGCCATACCGTTTTAAAGATTCCCGGGCAATTTCTTTGCGGGTTAAGGTGGCAAGCTGTTTGTCAATCTCGGCTGCCACCGCCGTTGCCGTCCAGCTCGAATCTGTCACCAAGATAGCCGAGGAGAGCACATCATGCTCGGCCTGGGACAACAGGTCCGCAGCGGCATATTCAGGGGCGGCCGAACTATCGGCAATGACCAGGACCTCGCTGGGTCCGGCAATCATGTCGATACCGACGGTACCGGAGACCATTTTTTTTGCCAGGGTAACATAAATATTTCCGGGGCCGGCAATAACATCAACCTTGGGAATCGTCTCCGTACCGTACGCCAGGGCCGCGATGGCCCAGGCGCTTCCCACCTTGTAGATGTCTTTTATCCCTACCTTTTTAGCCGCCGCCAGCAAATAGGGATTGATCCCGCCCGCTCTGGTCGAAGGTGTTACCATAACAATTTTTTTTACACCGGCGATTTTGGCCGGAATGGCCGTCATCAATACGGTGGAAATCAGCGGTGTTTTACCGCCCCTGGCACCGGGCACATAAACCCCTGCGACCTCTACCGGGTTGACCAATTGCCCCAGCATGGTGCCGGGTCTTTGGGTATCGATCCAGGACTGTTGCACCTGCTTTCTGTGAAAATTCTCTATCTGCGAGGCCGCGCGATTCATGGCCCGCATAAAGCTCCGATCCAATTTCTTTAAAGCCGCGCCCATCTCCCGAGCGGTGACTTTTATCGAACCAACGGTCAATTTGGGGGCATCAAAACGGTTGGCATATTTAATGACAGCGCCATCGCCGTTACGCCGGACATCGTCTATAATCTGCGAAACCACTTGATAATCTTTTTTCTTGAAATTAAGACCGCGGTTGACAATAGCGGATACCTTTTTTTCGGCCGCATTTGATGGGTAATGGTAGATTTTCATTGACTGTTTCCTAAGTTTAGTTTCACCTTCACAGGAATTTATGTTGATATTTCAATTCATCCCAAATTCGAATTCTCAGTTTCAAATGCCAGGAAACAAGGTTCAGAGGTTCCGGGTTCAACGTTCAGGGTTATTTTTGAACCTCTGAACCCTGGAACCCTGAACCTTCTAACCTGAACCTTAGTAAAGCCAACAGATCAGTTTGTCAATAACCCCCTCTGGAAATTATGAGTATCCCCTATATATGAATGTTGACATGCAGGTAGTGATCAGTACATAACCTCATATTCAATTTAACCTGCCCTAAGGGCCATATTTAACGGAGGGTGACACGATGGCAGACAGAATCTACAATTTTAATCCGGGGCCGGCAGCGCTTCCTCTTAGCGTGCTCGAAGAAATTCAGGAAAACCTTTTGGATTTCCAGGGATCCGGCATGTCAATTACCGAGATCAGTCACCGGTCCCGAGAATTTGATGATGTCATTAAAGATGCGGTGGCTCGAACCAAACGGTTGTTGAACCTGGATGACAAATTTGAGGTGCTTTTTATTCAGGGAGGTGCCAGTTTGCAGTTTTGTATGATCCCCATGAACTTTTTGCCGGAGGGTAAATCGGCAGACTATGTAGATACCGGCACCTGGTCCACCAAAGCGATTAAAGAAGCGCAGCTTCAGGGCAAATCCATACAAGTGGTGGCCTCCTCCGAAGATAAAAATTATTGCTATATCCCGCAAAACCTTACGTTCAATGATGATGTCGCCTTTGTGCATCTGACCTCCAACAACACCATCAAGGGAACCCAGTGGGCTGAATTTCCCGACACCAAAGGTGTGCCGATTATTTGCGATATGTCATCGGACATAATGAGCAGACCACTGGATGTTAATCGATTCGGTATGATCTATGCCGGCGCCCAAAAAAATGTCGGCCCAGCCGGCGCTTGCCTGGTGATTATCCGCAAGGACCTACTGGACTGGATCCCGGCCACGGTGCCGACCATGCTGAAGTACTCCACCTTTGCCGCTAAAAACTCTATGTATAACACGCCGCCGTGTTTTGCAGTCTACACCGTGCAGCTCGTGCTGAAGTGGCTGGAAGAAACCATCGGTGGTCTGGAAAAAATGGCCGCCATAAATCAGGACAAGGCGCAACTGCTCTATGGTTTTATGGACGGCGGCGAATTTTACCGGGCAACCGCAGAAGCAGACAGCCGGTCGCTGATGAACGTAACCTTTCGCCTGCCCAACGAAGATCTGGAAGAGCAATTCATCAAGCAGGCCCTGGCAAACGGCCTGGGTGGTCTCAAGGGCCACCGCTCGGTGGGAGGGTGCCGGGCATCGATTTACAATGCCGTCTCGCTGGAAGCTGTGGAAGCGCTGGTTGAGTTTATGAAAGCCTTTGCTCAAAAAAACGGGTAGCAAGGGTAAATGTTACGGAACTATAACCCCAAAAAAGGTCTGCGCTAATTGAATTTATCTGATCTTACCCCTTCGCTATGTAGGAGCGGGGTTTATCCCCGCCCGGATCGCATCGGGAGAGATGAAGATCCATCCGGCCAAAGGTTTTGGTGGCTTCTACAAACGCCTTTCGGGCGGGGATAAACCCCGCCCCTACAAAAAAGAGATCGTTTGCCTTCGTTTTAGTTATAAATCCAAAATATTAACCGTTCACATGTCATTTTTAGTTTTACTTGACATTACCGATGAAACCGAATTATTGTGTGTATCACTACTTTGTATCACCACTGATTTTGTAATGCTTGATTAATCTTTTGGAGAAAGAGAGGAATTTATGGACAAAATTTTAAGAATCAACATGGGAGCCGAGGGTGGCCCAGTAGCCAAAACTGAACCCATCGGTGATTATGCCGGTTTAGGTGGCCGCGCGCTGACTTCGGCCGTTGTAGCGAAGGAAGTACCTCCGCTATGTCATCCACTGGGCGAAGACAACAAACTTATCATTGCACCGGGACTTTTGAGCGGTTCTGTGGCGGCCATGTCCGGGCGAATCTCGGTTGGATGCAAGAGCCCTTTGACCGGCGGTATCAAGGAAGCAAACTCCGGCGGACAAGCCGCCCAGATACTCGGCAGGTTAGGTTATGCCGCCATCGTATTGGAGAACAAACCCAGGGAAAAAACCCTCTATAAAATTTTTATCAATAAAGATGGCGTGGAGATTAAGGAAGACAACAGTTTAAGCATGCTCGGCAATTATGACCTGGTTGATAAAATGATGGCCGAATACGGGGAAAAAGTCCACTGCATATCCATCGGACCGGCCGGCGAAATGAAAATGTCCGCCGCATCGATCGCGTTTACGGATATGGAGCAACGCCCCACCCGGCATGCCGGCCGTGGCGGCGTAGGGGCTGTCATGGGGTCCAAAGGCGTAAAGGCAATCGTGCTCGATGATGCCGGAACATCTGCCCGCGCCCCCCAAGATCCTGATAAATTCAAGGCCG
>PVMK01126225.1_pt1 | contig 11043 bp, 10 predicted proteins | sample 1853481 | NCBI WGS metagenome assembly PVMK01 (sample SAMN08533507, study PRJNA380276) | Marine sediment metagenome, whole genome shotgun sequencing project. | reverse complement strand
CGTAAAAGACCGCCTGCGGTTCGTAACTAAAATCAACGTGATACCTTGGCGCCGTCTGCATCAGATAGAATCGCGGAAGAAGCGCGTTAAGCCATTGAGAATCGGCCAGCTCGCTCGGTTCCAGAGCGAGATTACTGGTATAGATCGACGCCAGGGCTAAATCGAATTCGAAATCGGCGCCATTCGCAGATATCGAGTATCCAAGCAGGAACAGGACCAGAAATTTTGCCGGGCTGATATTACTTCTGACCGTAATCATAATCGTAATAGCTCGCCGCACGGCTTCTGCTCGGTACCGGAGTCTTGTTCAAAACGATTTGAATCGACGAATGCGAATGAGCGAGCATTTTTAATATGGCACCTACATCACCGACGGTCGTGCGCCCAGCTTCGACTACAACGAGCGTATAATCCGCCCGTTCAGCCAACACACAAGCTTCTGCTGTCAACAGCACGGGCGGCGAATCCATCAGGACAACTGTATCGGGATTCTGCAGGGTCTCAAGTAATACCTGCATCCGCTTCCCTGCAAGCAACTCTGTCGAGTTCGCACGCGGTTGACCAGCCGGCATAAATCGCAGACCCGGCTGGTCCGTTTTCAACACTACGTCATCCGGGCACCCTTCACTTTCCATGATAAGTTCGAGCAAACCAGGGCGATCGTCCTGGCCCAATACAATCGAAAGATTTCGGCGCAGAGGATCAGCGTCGATCAGTAAAACGTTCGTCAATTGCTCCTGCGCAATGCTCGCTGCCAGATTAAATGCCACAAAAGACTTTCCAGACCCGGGCATACCACTTGTAACCAAGACGACATGTCCTCCAGTATCCGTATTCGCTTGTGGATCAAAAATTTTTGATAATAAAGGCCGCTTCAGGAACCGAAACTCACGATTCAGTGCGGGGTCATCTGTCACGGACAACAAACCTCGCCTATGGACATCATGGGTTGAAACGATGTCGCTTTGCGCCTCATTGCCTTGGTCAGGCCGATCGTCATCAGAAGACGTACGCGGCGGCGTAGCCTGATCGGGACGCTTAACGCCCGACTCCTTGTCCATGGCATTAACTGCCTTTTCAACGATACTCATAATTTTTACTCATCCGATCATTCTCGCAATCTGAGTCGCCATATCGGCACTCGCCTGATCGAAAACCAATATCGTTACGTATACCCCAATCAAAACAAGAAATGCGCCGGTTAACGCGGCCACCTCGTACTTCGCCTTTGTCTGCTCATCGGGAGAGTACACCCGGGTAATCGCGCCAAGGACCGGCACATCGAAGAGTTGCTCCAACCGTCTGGTAGAGTAAATTACCGGCGACACAATACTTAAAAGCAATGCGACCCCTATCCCCACAACCAAGGCCACAATTAATCCTAACGTCATGAAAAGTTCTCGATCCGGCCCGATCGGTGCCGTGGCCAGCGTTGGCGGTTCAATGAGCCGAAACTGCATTCCGGTGTTGCTCATTTCAGCATCCTCAGACAATCGCGCCGTCTGCAACCGCTCCAGCAACACGCGATGCAGCGACTTATTTTCGTCATAGGCTCTATTGAGGCGGGCCAATTCCGCTTCAATCATAGGAATCGTGTCAATCTTTTGCTGCAGGTCATCTACGATTCTCTTTTGATTCGAATACTGCGAGTTCAACTGAGACAGCTCGAGCTCGGCCTGATTCGATTGAATCTTTAACTCCTGATATACCGGATTCATGTCCACCGAATCGATCCCGGGACCGCTCGTGTTTGGCAGCCGTTCGTTCGCTTGGTTACGCAGGGTTTCCAGGCGCTCCTTGGTCCGCACAACATCCGGGTGTTCTTCGGTAAATGACACACGTAACTCCGCCAGCTCTGCTGTCAGCATGGCGATTTGCGGCGACGATGCTCCGCCAGACGGATCGGTATTCATTAAACCAAAGGTATTCATTAAACCAAAGACGGGCTGCTCCCCCGCCAGCTGCCCGACCAGATCTTCGCGCCGCTGTTTTGCCAATCGGACTCGCAATTTAATCGTCTCGAGGCTCTCCATTTCCTGTTGCAGCTGCGAATAGTAGCCTCCGCTCTCGCGAGGCATCTGGCCTACATTGCGCTTCTTAAATTCAGCCAGCCGGGCCTCAGCCTCCGTGAGTAAGGTTTCGTACTCGCTTAGCTTTCTCTCGAGAAAACCCTGCGCCGACGCGGTATCACTACGATTCGCACTAAGCAAGCTTTCGATAAAAATGTCAATTAGCACCTCGATTACTGCATAGGCGACATTAGGATCCGCATGTTCAAAAGAGACGGTCAATATTTGATTTCTATCTAAATCCAACAACAAACCACTGCCCAATTTACGAATTAACGCTTCAGCCTCAGCCTCACTTGGGTCTCCCAGATCGTAACCGGACCTCTCGGCAATTTTTTCCAGCGTCGGGCGACTCAACATCGAATCAATGAGTACATTGACTTCGAGCAGCAAATCAAACTCGGTGATCAGTCCATCAAGGACGTGCTGCAGGTTATCTTCGGTGTCGAGATGTAAGCGGGCCGAAGACTCATACACGTCGGGCATCGACAACACCACAAACCAGACCCCCAGACACGATATCCAGGCCAAGCCAATTGCGTGCCACCGAAATCGCCATGAACCGCGAAAATGCTCCCTGACTTCGGCGATCAGTTCTGCAATATCGAATCCATCAGAATTTTGTCGATTGATCAATGCAGTCAGTGCCCGCTAAAATCGTGACTCCGGTATGATCAGAACGTCACCCGGCATCATCATTATATTCTCAGAAATCTTACCCTTGTTGATAAGATCAAATATTCGAACTCGTATTTCCTTCGACACGCCACCATAACTTCTCACGATCTTGGCACGGTTACCCGCGGCTCCATCAGCGAGTCCTCCGACCTCAATTATGACGTCAAGAAGCGAGATATCATCGCGATATGGGATCGCTCTCGGTTCAACCGCCTGTCCGATTACTCGAATTTGCTCACTAAAGGTGCCGACAAATCCGGTGACAATAATATTCACCTGTGGCGTCTTGATGAATTTAGACAGTTCGACTTCCATGTCGCGCGACAATTGTGTCGGTGTTTTTCCGACTGCCTGCATATCCTCAATCAGCGGTGTAGAAATTTTACCGTCCGGACGCACAGGGACCGAAGTCGAAAGCTCTTCATTTCGCCACACAAAAATTTCCAACTGATCACCGGCTCCAATCCGGTAATCGGTCGAATGAGCACTGCTGTCAAGTGATTCCTGATCCGCGCTGTCACTCGACACTTGCTCGACAGACCTAGATGACGCGCATGCCGCCAGAAATGCGGCTATCATCAATATGACTGGCAGGGTGTAGGACATTGGCTTATGCATATCTCGTTTTCCTGGATTCGTTTTTCGACGAACAGTTTTGTCACTTTGGTATAGATGAAAGACGTCTCCGGTGCGGCCATTTAATCCTGGCGAAACTCCGGCGCACTGACGACTGTGATTCCCTCGAAACTTTGCAAGCCGGTTCTTCGATTCTTTACGCGGCTTATTATTGTGTCACGAGATCTGGAAGCACCTGGCGTACAATCCCGCTCTGAAATTATCCCCATAGCCATCGCCTCAATTCCGTAAGCGACTTCACAGATCTGAAAAAGTCTAGCCCGTCAAAAAACACGGTGGCCCCGTCCAACAAACCCGCTATATGAAGCTAGATACATTATGAATAATATACTATAAGGACGTAATTATAATATAGTATTTCATCACACTCATGCGTTCCGACCCGACCGAGCTCAATGACTTACCCGGAACCCGTGCCAATATACGACTCGATTGCACGCCATCCCCGCTCCAGTCGTGTCTCAAGCGGGTGCGAAGAGAACGGATGACGCGCCGCGAACACAGCTCGCCCGGTGTGCCGACCGCCTGCGTCATGGCGATTATGACAACAATAATCACAGGATCTTCGGCAGCGCTGGCCGAGACCCTTCATATATACCCGGGCGACAGCTTCGAAGAAGCCGTCGAGAATCTGAGACCGGGAGACACGCTCAACGTTCACGCGGGTACCTATTCCGAGTCTAACCGAATCAGCATAAGGGCTATCGGCACAAAATCGGCGCCGGTGGTTATCCGTGCCGCCGATGGGGAGAAGCGACCCCATATCACGCGTCCGGCCAATGCGGCGGCACAAAATACCATCAACATCGAGGGGGCCGAGCACCTGACGATCGCCGGATTGGAGATCAGCAGTAATGGAGGAGATGGCGTTCGGCTAACTGACCGGCCAGCACATATCACACTCGACGACCTGGTCATTCACGACGTATCGGTCGGCATCAATTTCAGAAGCAGCATGCACGACATCGTTGTACGACGCAGCCGGATATTTCGCACCAACAACACGGGAGAAGGAATCTATGTGGGTTGCGACCATGGCCAGTGCATCGTTAGAAATGCATTGATCGAATACAACTGGATTTATGACACACTGGCGGCCACGCAGGGTGATGGAATCGAGATCAAACCCGGCTCTCACTCCAATATCATTCGCAACAACGTCATTCACGATACCCACTGGCCGTGCATACTGCTGTACGGTACTCAAGGTAAACCTCGCAATATCGTCGAAGGCAATCTCATGTGGAACTGTGGGGACTCCGGCATTCAGGCGGCGGCGGATGCCGTGATCCGTAACAATATAGTCCTCGATAGCCCGGATATAGGTTTCAATTCCCGACCGCATCAGGGCATATCGCCGCAGAATCTCGAATTTGTCCATAACACCATCATCGGTGGTGACCCATGCCTGTATTTGCATGATTGGAACCGCAAGACTGGCCTGATTTTCGCGAACAATGTTGTTTACTGCGGCAACAATCCCTCTCGGGTCGGCAGGCTGGGAGGCGTCGCGGCTAGCGGCAATGTGTTTTTACCCGGTATCCATGAATTTCCCACGAACACCTATACGGTGGGCAATTCGTTGGAGAATGATTTCACTGATCTAGACAACCGCAATGCGTACCCGGGTCCGGAATCCGCACTGCTCAATGCCGGAGACGCGGATTACGTCACCGAACTGGATTTCAACGGCAGCCGGCGACAGGGCCGGGTCGATGCCGGGGCGTTTTCCCGGTCAAGGGAACACGGCCCCGGACTGGACACACCGATCGGATTTCGGGACCCCGGCGCAAGAGCCGCTGTCGAAGCAACCGGCCGCAAGTCGCCACCACCGACCACGGAAAACGGCAATGCCGCGAGCCCGCTTTGGGCGCTACTGGTCATCGTCGCTATGTACCGTCAAGCCGACCGCCGGCAGCGTGCCCCGCATTTCAATGTCAATTATTCTGCCGTCCTCCGGAACCGGGCGGGCAGCAAGCCATGGCGCACCACGAATTTATAGGTCAGGTGGCGCACGAGCAATAACGGCGGCATTGATATCCAATGCAACCGGATATAAAGCAGCAGTCGCGCCAGATCAGTCATAACACTCGGCCGGTCCGGGTGTTGCGGGTACAGCGCCCGTGGAACCAGTCGGTCCATGATCCAAACGATGATCCCCAGCGGACCTTTCCTGGCAGCCGCTTTCAATATCGCAGCGGGTACCGGAGTGTCAAGGAATCGGTGTGTATAGCGAAGCGCATAGAACAGGGGCCGGCTCAGGTCCAATAGCTCGGCCCGCCGCAAGAGATCGTCCCAGAATTCAGCGTCCTGGCCCGAAAAATGCCGCAGCAAAATATCGATATCGACCAGATCGCGCAGGGCATCGGCCAGATCTGAAGCGAACATCAGGTGCGTCATCGCGTGCAGAACGATATCGACAGGAGCCAACGCGCGGAATCGCGATCCAGGTATAGCCGACGCCCTTTCGAGCAATCGCGTGGCTGGTGGTTTCAATCGCGCGGTTCGCGGGATGATGTTGTGGTGCAGGTCGACTTCGACTTCGCGCTCCGCGTGCACCATTGGCGGAATTTCGTGGGACCAAACACGATAGAAATGCTGGTCATAATCCGAGAGTTTCGCGCTGTTCCAGTTCCGCTGGGTCAGACACGTCTCGGCAACATCGAGATCCTGCTCGGCGACGAGCAGATCCACGTCGGCGAAGTATCGGCCAGCCGCGTTCGGCAGATTCAGAAGCAGGTAGGCGGCACCCTTTAGCGCCAGGATCTCGATGGATGGATCGTCACTGAATGCCCATGCGATCCGGTCGAGTTCCCAGCGCGCCAGCCGCGCCCTCGTATCAGCGCCAGCCAGCGCGCTATTGAGTTGCTCGGCGGCCGGTGCCGGAAACCCGTCAATCAGGTTTTCCTTATCCAACCGGTACGCCAGCAGACCCAGTAACCGTACACGGCGCGCCACACGCAGGGTAAGGTCGAGATCTGTAGCCGACATCCTGGATACGTCAGTCGGGCTGGATAATGCGATGCCCAGCAGCCGGAAAACCTCTGATGCGGGCGCCCCGCTGTTTCCCGCGCTATTCATCGGCCAGCCTGCTCAACGCGCCGGTTGCCTCTTCCAGGTCCGAATAGACCATCTGGAAACATCGGGAATTCTCGACAATCTGGCGAACAGCGCAGAACGCGGGCTCACCGAGGTATTCGTAGTTAAAGGCGTTGCTCGCGAGCAACATAAAAGCATCGGCCTTCGGAATCTCTTCGATAACAAGCTTCGCCCGGTCAGTCCATTGCGGAAATACGACCCACCTGGCCGGCGCACCGGTTGCAGACTGCAGTATGCTCTCGGCCGGTGGCCGGACATGCGCGACGGTCCCCTTACGTGTGTTGTAAATCGTTGGCCCGAACACCGCATCCGGTGCGAACGCTCTGATGACCTCGATAGACTCGTTTTTCAGTGGCATCGGTCGTGGCAGCGGAATGAGCTCCTCCGCACCGGGTCGTATCAGCCCAAACTCGTCGGAAAACAGACGCCAGCCCCGGTGAACCAGGCCGGCGCATAGCGTCGTCTTGCCGTCGCCGGGCAATGCCGGCAAAAGCATCGCCTTGCCGCCACGTTCTACGACCGCCGCATGCAACATCAACAGGCTGTGCGAGCGCAGCGCGATAACGAGGTTGATGCCCCACTCCAGTACAGCCAGCGCCTGATCGGCCGGCAGGTCTTCGTGGGGGGCACGCCCGTCAACCTCGAATCGCACGAGTTTCGGACCCGCGATGATGAACTTCCTGCGTTTCTTCAGGCAGGCATGAAAACTGAAAACCCGTTGCTGGTCGAGTAGCGGATAGTCACGATACATCCTGAATAGCGGTTCGAACAACTCGTCGACGTCAGCGATGATATGGGCCTCGAACGGACCGATCTGCGTCGCGATTCCCGATGTCTCGAGCTTTGCCCGGAATTCTGCGAGTGACAAGTCGCCGATCGTTTGCCGATTCGACGTCACGATCGCTCGACCAGGCCGATTTCTTCCAGATGCATCAGCAACTGATCGATTTCAGCAATAAGTCCTTCGTCCAGCACTCCATCTTCGTCACCCGATAGCTCGCGGACGACCTCTGTCGTCGATTTCGGCTCGACCAATATATGGGTGAGCAGGACCTCGCTCGCGGCGTTGAGCAGATGCGTTTTCCCGGATGGGCGATGGAATGCAATGAAATCCTCATCCCATTTAGCCCAGAGGATGTCACCTGCTTCCGAAATCCACCTGGTTCGGTCAAGGGACGAATGCGGTTGGTTCAAGATGCGATGTCTCGGATGATCCTTGCCAATTGGTCTGCCGATCCGGAGACCCACTGCGCATAGCATGATACAGATTCAGACTGGAAAATCCGGCTATCGGACGCAAATTTATTTTCCCCGGTCGGCGGGTACCGGACGGATGTGTAGAGATAAGAACACGAACTGACCAGGTCAGTTCGCCGCTGATTGACCCCGTTCAGAATTCGGTGATGTCGGCGTGGGCGACGGAACTGAGTGCAATGGCCGAAACGAGCATGCCCTTCGGCACATAATTCGTTTGCCGCCATGGCCCGGTACGATTTCTGTAATTACCGATACCGCCGCGTTTGCATAATTCGTCTGGCGACATTTCATGGCTCCCCTGGTTCGCTTCACGAAAGTATCTTCGGGGCATAATCGCCGAGACGCTGACATACCCGTCGGGATCGACGTCGACGGCTTCGCCGTCACCGTAGGCCGAATCGACAAACCGGTAATCCAGGCAAGCGTCCGGCCTTCTGCATCTATAGCACTATCAGGACTGCTCGCGGAGATCATATTGCTGGACCGCGCCAGCGCCGCACCGCTTTGCAGGGTCAGGATCATCGGCATCGCCGCGACCGCACCTTTGAGTACCGCGCGTCGTCCCCTCACGGCGCCATCATCTGCGCGGTTCTTTTGGCTTTCGACGGAATCTTGTGTTTGATTGGCCAGTTTTTCTATCATGATAAGTTCATACCTTTTCTGGCGTACCTGCATGCAGTCCCCGTAGGGTTCTTCGTTCGCCTTATGCAGCCGGGGCTTAAATACCCTCTGATTTTATTTGCAGTCACACTTCAAACTAATCTTGCCAAGAAAACAAATTGACAGTTTCCTGCTGCTCAAGTGTACATTGAAATCAGGCAGGTACCAATCGAAACGTGAACTGATTTCGCGGTTATGTTAGGAACATTCGACACCCGATTTCGACTACAGGCCAGTGACTACGCGCGACTTTCCATAATCTGGGAATCTGCATTCTTCCTCATATTCCCGACCTGTTTCGATTCCGGCCATATGGCCGGAGCCCCCCGGACGCGAAATACCCGTTTCAGGATGCCCGGGTCACGGACATGCACACCTATGGCACACGACAAAAAATCCTCGTCAGTGTTCTTTTAACCGGGGCACCACCCAATAGCAAACAACCGTAATACGTCAGGCATCTTTCTATCAAACGACAATTCACCTATATTTGTCGTCAATTCCGATTAGGGGAAATCGTGTGTCATTCAAAAAATGCTTCCTGGGGTTTCTTACGTTACTGATCATCACGGGCTGCTCGAACGTCTACGATGTATCATATGACTACGAAGAGAGTTATCCGATCAGCGCGCTGAAAACCTTCGACTGGCTTCCACTGGCAAACAAGAAGCAGGACCGTGGCGATGCGATCAACTTCGAACGTATTCAAAACGCTATCGTCGCAGACCTGTCATCGAAAGGCCTGACACAATCGTCCGTCGAGCCGGATTTCCAGATCGAGATCCTGTTCGGCGCCAAAAACCGTGCACGCAACAGAGGCCGGTCACGCGGACGGGGGTCACGCGGAGGGGGGTATCGCTACAAAGAGGGCTACCTCAGTATCGATTTCGTCGATCCGGGGACCGACGGGCTGATCTGGCACGGTACGGCCCGGGCCGCCCTGGAAATGGAATTTTCGCCCAAAGAATCGGAACGAATCATTAACGAAGTTGTCGGCGAAATTATGCGGAAGTTTCCGCCGCCCGGAGCGAAATGAGGCGCCGTTATCGGGCGAAGTGGGCCGTCTGATCAGTCATCCAACATCGCCAGAATTTGTTTTGTCCTCTTTTCCATCAACGGTCGATCACCCCGCGATTCGACGTTCAGACGCACAACCGGTTCCGTGTTGGACATCCTGACGTTGAACCGCCAGTCCGGATACTCGAAACTCAGCCCATCCGTCTCGTCGATCGTGTCCGCGCCAGGTCCATAGCGCTCGCGAATGGCCGTAAGCGCTTGCTGTGGATCGGAAATCTTGCGATTGATCTCGCCACTGACCGGAAACCTTTCGATCCGATCAGCGATCAATTCGGACAGCGGCTTCCCTGTCGCGGACATGATGCCTGCAACCAGTAACCATGGAATCATCCCGCTGTCACAATAGGCGAAGTCCCTGAAATAATGATGCGCACTCATTTCGCCGCCATACACGGCATCTTCCAGGCGCATCCGCTCCTTGATGAAGGCGTGCCCGGTCTTGCTCTGTACCGGCACGCCGCCAAGGCCAGTCACTATATCCTGGGTATTCCATGTCAAACGAGGGTCATGAACAATCTTGCTGCCCGGATTGAGCTTTAACATCGCCTCGGCCAACAGGCCGACGATGTAATAACCCTCGACAAAGCTTCCGTTCTCATCGAAGAAGAAGCAGCGATCGAAATCGCCGTCCCATGCAATCCCGATATCAGCCCCCGTGCTCCTGATCGCGTCTGTCGTCGATGGACGGTTTTCGGGCAGCAGTGGGTTGGGTACACCGTTGGGGAATGCACCATCAGCATCATGGTGTATTTTAATAAGTTCGAACGGCAAGTGTGCTTCAAGGCGATCGATGACCGCACCCGCCCCACCGTTACCCGCATTCGTCACGATTTTCAGCGGCCGCAATTCTGTCACGTTCACATATCCCAGCAGGCGCTCAATGTAGGCCTCTGAAACATCGGCAGTTTCTATCCGCCCCTTTTCTAATGCAAGGGGTATATCGCCTCGAGCCACCAGATCCCGGATCTCGATCAGGCCGGTATCACCGCTGATCGGTTTGGCCTCCTCCCGAACAAATTTCATGCCGTTGTAATCAGCGGGATTATGGCTGGCAGTTACCATAATGCCGCCGCCGACGCCAAGATAATCGGTCGCGAAATAAATCTCTTCGGTCCCGCACTGACCGATATCCGAGACGTCGACACCAGCGTCCATCAGGCCATCTGACAGGGCCGCTACGAGCGCCTTACTGGAAAGCCGAATATCGTGTCCAACGACCACCGTAACCGGTTGAATATAGGCCGCATAGGCTCGACCAATATCCCGGGCCAAGTCTTCATTCAACTGGTCCGGAACACGGCCCCTTAAATCATAAGCTTTAAAACAACTCAGATCGCGTGACATAGGCAACGAATCCTCGATTAGTCTGTTCGGCCTTCGCGGCCATACTTGTCCTCGAATCGAACGATATCGTCTTCACCCAAGTAATCGCCCACCTGCACCTCAATGATATGAAGTAACTCGGTCCCGGGGTTTTCGATACGATGCTTCGCACCGAGTGGAATAAATGTATGTTCATTGACTTCTAAATCGAAAACAGTGTCATCCAGCGTAATCCGGGCAACCC
>PVMK01141339.1_pt1 | contig 11044 bp, 16 predicted proteins | sample 1853481 | NCBI WGS metagenome assembly PVMK01 (sample SAMN08533507, study PRJNA380276) | Marine sediment metagenome, whole genome shotgun sequencing project. | reverse complement strand
TTTGAAGATCCCAAACTTGAGAGGCTGCAGGAAAAGATCGCTTCTGATTTCGGGTTTAGTATTGTTGACCATAAAATGGAATTCTACGGATACTGCAGGGATTGTAAAAAATAATGAGTACTAATTGTCTGTTGTGCCATGACAATTAGTACTCATTATTTTTTACAATCTTTGCAGTATCCGTAAAATTCCATTTTATGGTCAACAATACTAAACCCGAAATCAGAAGCGATCTTTTCCTGCAGCCTCTCAAGTTTGGGATCTTCAAACTCAATTATGGAACCACAATCAAGACAGATCAGGTGATCATGGTGTTCATCTTTTGAGACCGGTTCATATCTTGTAAGCTGGTCAGCAAATACCCTTGCAGTTGCAAGCCCTGATTCCGCCAGGAGTTTGAGTGTTCTATATACAGTTGTGGAACCGATCTCTTTATGTCTCTTATTAATTTTTCTATAAAGATCTTCTGCTGTTATATGGTCTTCACACTTAAAAAACTCGGAAGCTATAATGTCTCTCTGGCGGGTAGACTTGAAGCCCTTCTGCTTCATAAAAGTCTTGAGACGTTCCTTTTTCTCTGAAATTTCCTTAATCATTATTATTTATTTTTAAAGGGGGATTAAATATCGTGATATATTTTTTTAACAGATATCCCGGCCCTTTGTCAAGGAAATTGAAATTCAATTTCAAAATGGTATGTACTTATAAAAAAACCCCGCCGGAAGTTATTCTAGCGGGGTATTGTGATTCATTGAATCAGACTAACCTAATCTTCGAAGGTAATAGCCTCCGAAGGACATGTATCTGCTGCCTCCTGGCAATCACATGTATCACATTTGTCTTCTGCCTTGACAAAGGCCTTTTCATCATCACCCATCTCAAACACCTCAGGACATAACTCTACACAAGTAGCACAGCCTGTACATTCATCATAATCAATGACTGGTTTCATGATACACCTCCTGGAAAAGTTAAATGTTACGCTGATTACTCAGACACACTGGTTGTGAAATACAGACTTAAACAACATTGTATCATAAAAGTACTTTATGCCACCCTAATCTACAGGTGTCACTATTGCCATCACTACAAGTCTTTCCCCTTTGTCAGCACTGAACCCGTGTTGGACCATGGGATCGCAGGGAATGCCTGTTTTTTCATCAGCCTCAAAACTCTCATCGCCTACAGTGAATGTCCCCTTTCCTTCGACGACATACATCAAAAGCCTCATGGGCGCCTTGTGGGGCTCAAGCTTCTGCCCGGGCTCAAGACACATCAGGGCAATCCGCATTTCCGGTTTATCATCAAGCATTTCCCTGGATATTTTATCCGGTTTAAAATTTATTAACTTCTTAAGATCAAGAACCTCCATATTCCCTCCTTTTTATCAGGTTTACTCCTCAGATAATGTAATCGCCTCTACCGGGCATATGTCCACAGCTTCTTCACAGTCACAGGTGCTGCACTTGTCTTCACCTATAACATATGCCTTGGCATCATCCCTCAACTCAAATACCTCCGGGCATACCTCCACACAGGAGCCGCAGCCAATACATTCGTCCCAATCAATTACCGGTTTCTTCATATAACTCCTTTCTCAGTTTCTACTTTGCATGTATAAGTTTACTATGTATTTTATCTCTAATTTCACCAGCTGGCAAGGAAGAAATAAACAGCAGTTGTAACAACCTGCACAGCCTGTGAATTGTGTCATTACTCATGGATATATAATAGTAATACGGATGGATTAAATATATGAGATAGGTCATAGGAAGGATAAAATCTCTTCATCCTTCCTATTTAATCCGGAAAATGCAGATGATCCCAAATACATTTTCCGCTTTAAGAGGTTATTGCGGGCTGCAGGCTACAATCCGCACAAATGCCGGGCGATTTAATCCCTTTACATAGACCGGATATTCCCTGATGGCAAAGGGCAAAATCATATTTGAGAGGATCTTTTGGGTCCAGTATTTTCAGCGATTCGGTAATTTCTTTGGCCATTTTCCAGTCAGGTGACTTCCGGCTAGATAATCCCAGGCATTTGGAAATCCTGGCTATATGAGTATCAAGAGGAATAATCAGTTTTGAAGGAGAAATCCTGTCCCAGATACCAAAATCAATGTCTTTGTTTCTCACTACCCAGCGAAGAAAAAGGTGCATTCTTTTGCATGCGCTCCCGGTTTTTGGTGAAGGCAGGAGCTGCTTTAAACCAGGGGGCCTGATGTTTTTTCCATAAACCGGCGTAGTATCAATTGCTGTCATAAATTCTATAAAACCTGTCAAGGCATTCCTGATATCATCATGACCGAATTCAAAATGGCTGTAAAAAAGACCTTTCAATGACCCATACTTTCTCAGTGCTTTACTCATTATATATATGAGACAGATAATGTCCTTCTCTTTGTTAAACCTGTAACTGATATCCTTAAGATGTTTTGAATCTTTCTTCAGAGAAAAGTTTGAAATAAATTCTGCTGGATGCTTTGCCCCTGGTTTGAGGATACTTTCTATCACAGGCTTAAACAGATCCACCCTTCCATAGGCAAAACAGGATGAAATAAAGGCAGCCACCTCAATATCGTCCGGATCACAGTATCTGTGAGGGAAATTCTATTGGGTCATGCTTAATACGGCCCTTAAAATCAAAGTCTTTATAGAATCTGTCCAGGGTCTTTTTAAGCTTAAGCATTGGTTAATCATAGCACAGCAAACTTTCATCTAGAAATAAAAGCTTTGACTGTCTGATTATTTCCAATTATAATCATGCTATGCTGGAAATTATACAGGCCCTTCCATTGACGTTTATCCCTCTTTTTGTAGCCATGGACCCTTTCGGGATGCTGCCGGTATTCACTTCTCTCACAAAAGAAATGTCAGTCAAAGAAAAAAAAGACGTAATTAAATTATCAACGCTCACGGCATTAGCAATAAGTGTAGCGTTTGCTTTTATAGGTGATATTATATTTAAAATTATAGGGATTACAGTTAATGATTTCAAAATTGCAGGCGGACTGTTATTGCTCGTATTCGCAATTACTGAACTCACCGGAAGAGGAGAGGGCCTCAGGAAAACACATGAAGTAGGGATAGTACCGTTAGGGGTCCCTATGCTTGTAGGACCTGCTGTACTGACAATAATGATAGTTTTAATAGATAATCATGGGGTGATGCCGACAGTCATTTCACTTATCCTGAACCTGATAATTGTTTTTGTAGTATTTAGTGCTGAACAAGGGATAACAAAAATTATAGGGAAAAATGGCTTGGTAGCAATATCAAAAATAGTCATGCTTCTCCTTGCTGCCATAGCAATAATGATGATCAGAGTAGGTATAGAATCATATATTAATTTATAATTATGACCAATTTTGCTGATGACCGATACTGCTTTGTATGCGGTACTGAAAACCCCTATTGGGCTTAAACTTGATTTTGACTTTGATGGAAAGACCATAAGAACAGAATATACTCCCCCCAAAAGAGCATCAGGGTTATATGAATATTGTTCACGGCGGAATTGTATCCACACTGCTTGATGAGGTGATGGTCAAAGTTGCTATTGAACTTGGCAAACCAGCAGTGACCGCTCAGATGGATATACGTCTTAAAAAAGCGGTCAAAATAGGAACCAAAATTATTTTCTCCGCAGAAATAACAAAAGAGACAAGGAAAACCCTGGAAGCCTATGCAAAAGCAACTGTCAACGATGAAGTAGTAGCAGATGCAAGGGGTAAGCTGGTAAAGGTAGAATTAAAAAAGAAGGGTTCAAGGGGCCAAGGGGTCGAGGATTCAAGGTAACTGCAAAATCAAATTCACTTGATTTTAATCATTAATATTTAAACAATCTCCCCTAACCCCTCTTTCCTAAAGAGGGGAATAAATCTCTTGTATTCCATATTGGTATAAATTAATTTAAGTTTGTTTTGATCTTAACCCCTCGACCCCTTGGCCCCTGACTTTATTAGTACTTTCCCTCAAAATAATCCTCCAGCACCTGCCTGTGATCAAAGGTAATGTCCTCTGGAAGATTATCCCTGGTAAATATGCCGATATCTTTGGCATCATCTGCTGCCTCCGGAGTGCCTGTTGCAGTGGCTATAAACATGGTTGTGACTGTATGGTGTCGGGGGATCTCTGCCGGGATCTGAGTATGTATGAAACTGCCTTACAAGACTAACATCAAGACATGTTTCTTCCTTTGCCTCTCTTATGGCGGCAGCTTCGAGAGTCTCACCATAATCAACAAATCCACCGGGAATGGCCCAGCCATAGGGAGGGTTTTTTCTATTTATTAAAATTATTCCCCCATCAATCTCGATAATAGCATCAACAGTTATAAGGGGGTTTTTATGCGAAGATGACATATAAGGGTTTATTGTTCCTTTATGTTATCAAATTTAATATCGATCTCTTTTTCAGGAGATATTGTTGAGATTGCATGCTTATACACAAGTTGATGGTTGGTCTGTTTCAGCAAAATGCAAAAGTTATCAAAACCTTTTATAGTGCCCTTTAAGCAGTTACCGCTCGTGAGAAATATGGAAACAGGGATTTTCTCTTTTCTGACATAGTTAAGAAAGAAGTCCTGAAGTTTTTGGTTTTGATTACTCATTAAGCAGCTCCTTTTGTATGTTTATCAGTCAGGGACACGGATAATAAATTTAAATATGTTGTTAGAACTTTGTACCTGAGTAGTTACAATTCATTTAAGGTTAATTAAATTCTTTAAGAATTGCAACAGTGTTTATAACCTTTTCATAAATCTCTTCTGCTTTATTGATACCTGACATATCCACCCAGTTTATATCCGGTTCCTTATTAAACCAGGTGAATTGTCTCTTGGCATACATCTTTGTTCTTTTCTTTATAAGCCGCACTGCCTCGGTCATATCAATTTCTCCATTAAGATAAAGACCAAGTTCCTTGTATCCTATGGCCTGCATTGCTGTTTTACCCGGACCCATTTTCATCAATTCTTTAACCTCTTTCAGCAGTCCCTTTTCCATCATTGCATCAACTCTTTCCTCAATAATCCCGTAAAGCTCTTTCCTGTCTCTTGTCAGTCCTATCTTAATAAATTCATAAGCCGAGGGTTTTGTTAAGCTGCTCCTGATCTGAGATATTTTTTTCTTTTCCTTAAGAGAAACCTCAAGGGCCCTGATAATTCTTCTCCTGTCATTAGGTTCAATACTTCCGGCAGTCTCCGGATCAACCTTGACCAAAAGGTTATATAAATGCCCTGACCCATGTCTATCTTCCTCCCTTTCCAGCTCCTCCCTAAACGATATGTCTGCTGAGGGGCCTTCAAAAAGACCTTTTGTTAGAGAGCTGATATAAAGTCCTGTACCTCCTACAATTAATGGGACCCGATTTTTTCCATGCAGGTTATCAATTATAAGAGACGCCATTTCCTTAAATAATCCTGCGCTGAATGACTCTTTTGGAGAAAGTATATTTATTAAATGGTGAGGCACAGCAGCAAGCTCCTCATCGGATGGTTTTGCAGTGCCAATATCCATATGGCTATATACCAGCATGGAATCAGAGCTTATGATCTCTGTGTTTAATCTCTTCGCAAGGAGAAGAGATAAACCTGTTTTACCAACACCCGTAGGTCCAAGAATTATAATAACTTTATTCATGGTTGATCGAATTATATCATTTAATATACATCAGCTTCTTACAGAGGATTCTCCCCCAGTTAATATTGTGTCACGTTGTCATTCCGGCTTGACCGGAATCTAACGCGTTAAGACTCCCGACAAGCGGGAGTGACAACTATTTTTAAATGCATATACTGATTATGCATCTTAAATCTATAATAAAATGTGTTATGCTAAACTTCATTTTATAATCATGAAACAATTAATACTGATAAGAAACTTTAATTATTTTGGCTTAACCATTGTATTATTGATTGCGCTGCTTTCAGTACCACAGATATGCACAGGCGATGAGGATTTTGACAGATGGCTGACAGATTTAAGGGCAGAAGCCATTGCCGAAGGCATCTCACCAGAGACCCTTGATATTGCATTGAAAGATCTCAAACCGATTCCACGTATAATTGAGCTGGACCGGAACCAGCCTGAGTCTAAACTCAGCTACTGGAGCTATCAGAAGCGTGTTGTTACAGAATCACGGATAAAAAAAGGCGCGCTGATGCTTAATACTCACCGGGAGCTGCTGGAAAAATTGAAAGAACGTTATGGAGTCCAGCCCCGCTTCCTTGTTGCAATTTGGGGACTTGAGACAAACTTCGGTTCATATATCGGCAAGTTCTCTGTAATCAGGTCCACTGCAACTCTTGCACATGATGCCAGACGGAGCAAGTTCTTCCGTACAGAACTTTTGCACTCTTTAAAAAGTATAGATGAAGGACATATTAGTTTTGAAGACATGCTCGGATCATGGGCAGGCGCAATGGGACAGCTTCAGTTCATGCCTTCCACTTTTACAAGACTGGCTGTTGATGAAGACAATGATGGCCGCAAAGACATATGGCACAGCCTGCCTGATGTATTTGGTTCAGCTTCCAATTTTCTCTCAAGTTATGGATGGCTTCCCGGATACACATGGGGAAGAAAGGTAAAACTGCCTCAGGAGATTGATCAAAGTCTCATTGGGACTAAAACAAAAATGACTCTTGATGAGTGGCAGGAAACTGGAGTTCGTAGACATAATGGTGAAGACCTTCCTGCTGCGAATATTAGTGCCTCACTTATCCAGCCTTCAGGCAGTAACGGCCCCTCATTCCTGGTTTATCCGAATTACAAGGCAATACTCAGGTGGAACCACTCACACCTCTATGCACTTGCTGTATGCCGTCTTGCTGACAAGATCGCATATAGAGCTTCACTTGAGAACATAGTTCAACAGTAGTGCAACATTGCTCAACAATCGTTCAAAACTAGCGCAATCGAATTAAGCAATTGTTGAGCAACCTTTGAGCAATTTTCAGCAGAGTTCGTTACGTATTGTCCACAATACATGTTCCTCTGATAAAAACTTTCTTTATATCAATACCATCCAGAACCAGAAAATCAGCCTGTGCCCCTCTTTCAAGCTGCCCGGTTATGGCTAATGATAAAATATCTACATCATCAATACCTGCCTTCTGAAACATTAGTAATTCTTCATGGAAAGATAAACCGTAAGGAATAAAATCAGGTCCGGCATCACTGCCTGGAAGAATTTTCACACCTTTATCATGAGCTCTACTAATTGTCTTCATATGATTTTCGACAGCTCTGTCAATATTGTCATGTGACTCCTTTGACTTTGATATTTTTTTCAGACTGGCAAACGCATTAATGGTCGGAACAAATGCTATCCCCTGTTCCGCCATCATTGCGATAGACCTGTCAGATGCTTCAAGTCCATGAATTAAATATGACACTCCTGCATTAACAGCATCCTCAACAGCCTGCTCTCCATTTGCATGACACGCTACATCCAGGCCCCCTGACTTTGCATAATCTACGATGGCTCCTAAATCATTGAGGCTGAATCCCCCATCCGATATTTTATTGTTGTCAGGATTATAAATCCCTGAATTGATGATTTTTATAAAATCAGCGCCTGCTTCCAACAGTTTATCAATAAGTTGCTCTGCCTCCCTGACAGTCTCTACTCCCTGACCAATATATTTGCCATAACTTCCCTGCTTATAAATTGCATGTCCTGATGATTTTATCTCCAGACTGTTTTTGACTGCATCCTTAATCTCTAATGAATAGAGGTTCTGTGAACCTCCATTAAAAACTGTGGTGATGCCATGTTGATTAAGTGTATTGATTATCTCATTCTGTTTTTCATGGTCTTTTTTAAATAAATGGAGGTGATAATCACAGAAACAGGGAGTAACTGTGTAAGCAGTAAAATCAAGCAATTCTGCAGAATTATCAAAGACGGATAAATCGTTAATATCAACAATACACCCGTCTCATTACTCTTAAAGCCTATGCCAGGTTCAAAGCCCTTTTCAGTCAGAATTGAATCTGCTTTAACGATATAGTCGGATACAGTATTCACAATTGCTACATTATATCATCTTGCAGGAAGCATTGAAGTAATAATTGAAAATGGCAAAGTGGACCCCTCTTCCCCGCTTTCTTCCTTTCCAGTATAATTCATCTATATGGCTGTCCGGTGTTCATACTGCAACAGGGAGTACGATATAACCCTGTTTGAATTTGACAGGTCCATTACCTGTGTCTGTGGAAAGACCGTTACGTTTAAACACGAACAGATGACAGGTGAGGCGCTCATTGCACGGAGATCTGAAGACAGGAAGGTCAGGGAGATACAGAACATGGCCGATCGGATCGCTTCTCTAATTGTGGGCAGCGATTATCCTATGATTGATATTGAGATAGAAAAGCAGAAATTGAAGAACAGGATTTCAGAACTGTTTCCGGAGAAGATAGGTTTATATGATCTGATTTACGAACCGAGGTTCAGTAGGCTGAAGGAACAGTTCAGGGAGTAGTAAGTAATGAAAAACGCTAATCTCTGGGGTCACGTCTTATTCCGTGCACTGTCCTTGTGCACAAAGAGAGTAAAATCGTAAGGAATCTTGTCCTGTCTGAGGGATACATTGGGCGATAGATTTTTTACTGCAAAATGATAAATATCTTCAGGATTACTGTAATGCAGCTGCACATCTTTATGAGGTTCATGAGATGAAAGGGCATTAAATGCAATTGCCTTTTTGCAATGCTGAAACAGTGTAATCAGAGTATTCTTAATTACCAGATCTATTTCGCTGACTTTTAAATTAAAAACACCACAGAGAAATATGTAATCATAATCTTCATCGAGGGCTTCTCTGTCTATATCAAAAACTCTGAAATCTATTGCAGGATATTTCTGCTCTGCATGGCGGATGAGTTTTTCATTAATGTCAAAGCCGTAGTATTCCACCTGCATCCCCATCTCCATTAAGAAGCCGTAAAAATCGCCCTTACCGCAGCCGAAGTCAAGGACTTTACTGTTCCTTACATCTCCCACTTCAAGCATTTCCTGATAACGCAGCACCTGTCCTCTTGATGACCAGCCCACAGCATCTGATCTGTCACCATGCATCATCAGTTTCCGGTCAAAAACAGAAATGATATATTCTTTTGATAACTCATCCATGATCAGTCACTAACGTAGTGTATACCGGCATGATTCAGCATGTCGTACGATTTACAAAGTAAAAAAACTCGTCTTTCGTCATTCGTGACTCATCAATCGTCAATCTCCTTGCCCATTTCGTCGATGAAGCCAGATTTTTCATCATAACAGTTTGAGATAACTTCGGTTGATCCATTCCCTCTCGCGAATTAACGCAGGGGGATTTCACTGAAGTTATCAACGCTCCAGCCATAAAGGCTAGTTGTATTTTTTCGCATGGTAATCGTTGCGTTCTGATAGTCCACCGGCTTACCTTCAGCTTTCAGCGGCCGCAGAGTAATCAGCTGTATGTAGACAATATATCTTTTGGGCCCCATGTACTGGCGTGCGCCAATGGGTTCCTGCTCAATATTCTGAATCTCAAGCTTCACCACCTGAAGGTCTCTCGTTTTAAAATATGCATGTATTGCATCTCTAACATGATGCTCCGCTGGCTCAGGAGAACATCCTGAAATATACAGGAGCAAACATAAACCCGCTATCGTAAATGCACAGCACCTTGAGATTAAGCGAAAATAACGGGTCAGTCCCTTTATTTCAATACCCTTGCTCATCCACATCGCTTATTATAATTCAGTGAATGGTTTCAGGTCTATCAATAAATGAAACGGGGGCAACCCTTGAAATTGTCGATTTATAAGCAATCAGCTGTCAGCCTTCAGCTTTCTGGGACCAGTCAATAGGAAAGACGAGATTCCGGCACACCGGCCGGAATGACAGAATCATGGGAGGTGTCAGGTTTAATGATCAGCGCGTTAATTATTATTGATACTTTGTATCTAGTTTTTCTAACTCTAACAGGTATTGTTCTTTATTAATTAACCAGGTCTGATTTCTGACATCAGGTAAGAGCAATTTAATATGAGGCCTTATGTCTATTCCATATGTATTTAATAGTGAATAATTTGCCTTGTCCAGCATGAGTACACAATAGTAGGTGGTTAAAATTCTCACCTTTGCATGTCTCCTTAATAAATAACTTCTTCCTGAAAGTGTGTTTAAAAAATATCCTGAATACTTGTATAAATTTTTAAGAGAAGGGCGATTCATTCCCTTTTCATCGAAATGGTCGTTCATGGTAAACCACAGGTAGAATGTCTCCATTATTGATTCAATAATATCTGATTCATTTTCTAAAACATCTTTTATAAGATTGATACGCTTTATGCCAAGGACCCTGAAGAAGTGCGCCATATTATGATACAACGTGTAAAGAGATTCGGTTTCACCCACTATAAGAGGAGGACTGGAAGACAATTCTTTAATTATCAATTGAAACTGCTGATATGTACCCCCTTCCAACTTATAGGCTGTCACGTATTCCTGTGAATCAAGATATGCAAAAAATGCTGTTATCCGACGCGTTATTTCTTCATAGCTTACTTGTTTTTCTTCACCTGTAATTTCCTTTGGAATATTCCCGAAAACCTCAATAAGTTTGTCTTCAGGAATAACCGGCTTCTCGATAACCTTCAGCTCATCTCGCATTTGCGTTCTGGCAGTTTCAATTTCTTTCTTGTGCCATTTCACAAAAACGTTATAGCTAATATAACTGATCAGCCCGAGAAGCAAAATAATAAGTAATATACTGATGAATCTTCTCATGTTCAATAATAAATTATCATTACAGAAATATGAAAGGTCTTTTTTTCCTGGAAGAAGAGGAAAAAGAATTACGAATTATGAATTACGGCATAATTACGAATTACTGACTGCCAATTACAAATTTTTATAGAGAATTAGGAATTACGAGATCGGATTGTTTTTTGAATACTTCCAATTATTTTCAGTAGTTCTTCACATTCGTTCAGCAAGGAATGAATATCTTTTTCAGAGAAATAGCCGCTGTCTTTTAAAAGTC
>PVMK01125825.1_pt1 | contig 11044 bp, 8 predicted proteins | sample 1853481 | NCBI WGS metagenome assembly PVMK01 (sample SAMN08533507, study PRJNA380276) | Marine sediment metagenome, whole genome shotgun sequencing project. | reverse complement strand
ACTCAGGTTCCTCCCCTGGAACCGTTATTTCTCCGTACAGTGCTTCATATTTGTTGACGTTGTCCATAAGTGCCAGAGCGAACTGTTTTGCGTGGTTGGGTGATGTGATGACCCGCGAAACCACCTTCCTCCTGTCTCCGGGCAGGTGCATCATAAAATCGATTATGAACTCGGTGGGCGAATGCATGATGGTGGCTGCGTTAGTGTAGCGGCCTGTTTCCTCGCCTGGATCGATGTGGATGACAGCCTTCTTTTCATCGGACATGGGAACTCCTCCTTTTTTAGAGAATAGCAGGGAGTAGAGGGAAATGGAAAATGGAAAGAGGGAAAGGGGAAAGAAATGTTCCTTCGGGACGTAACGGTGTACCGGAGTGTCGGTGTGTCGGGGAATAAAACTTATAGGAGCGACGGTGTACCGGTGAATATTCCAATGCGCAATGATATTGTGAACTTTCTCCGATACCCCGATACCCCGTTACGCCGATACCTGGGTCAGATAACGCGTGAGCCTTCCAGCCAGTTGTGCTCCTTCCCGCTGCACACTGCCTTTACAATAATATCACCGCCGGAGTCCTTGGCCCGGTGCATGGCTTCTTCAGCGCAACGGACGAGGTCTAACGCTTGATCACAATCACCCATGAGGGCTAGTCCGACGCTGAAAGTGAGCTTTTCCGGAATCCTCCATATCAGCTTTTCGAGGATTCTGTTGAGGGTCTGCGCTGCCTGGTCCAGGTCGGTTTCAGGGAGGATAAGCATAAATTCATCACCATCATATCTGTAAGCGCTATCAATCCCTTTGCGGATGGAAGCCTGGATGATGTTGGCGATGTCCACGAGGACATCATCTCCTTTAAGATCACCATAGGTGTCATTAAAGCTCCTAAAATTATCCAGATCGAGAAGAACCACGGTAAGGTCTTTTAAGGTCCTGGATTTCCGTCGGATCTCCCTTTCCAGGTTCTCGTAAAGGAACCGCTGGTTAAACAGCCCGGTTAAGTGATCGGTCCATGATAAAGATAGTAGTTTCTTGGCCTGAGCGGCTTGGGTGATGGCACGGTCCAGGTATATTTGTGTGTTCCGTTGGTCGATGTCCTTGGGCAGGGCATCGAAAGCTCCCATCCTGATCAATGCTGCGTCACGGGTACTGCGTGCTCCGCTGTGAAACGCCACTATAGGCACGGAGTTGTATGCCGATCTGCTGTGGCTTAAGAACTGGATGATATCAGCCCCTTCTATTTCAGTATCTATGAGGATCAGGTCCCCTCCCAGTTCCCAAAAACGGGCTTCTTTTGCCGGCATTTTCTTGAAATGCTCAAACTCCAGGCCCCGCGCTTTGAAATAAGCGAGGATCGAATCGCACCTTTCTCCGGGCTCCAGGATGCACAGGGCCATCAGTACGTCTATGTTGTGGTGATGAGTAGACATTAATTTAGAAATTCTGATCATATATATACATTGACTTCAACGACGTAATCCATTTCTGTGCAATTGGCAAGCACATCTTTGGGGGAACATGGAAACGATTCAAAATTCAATATTCAAAATTCAATAAGAAGTGCAATTTGCCACGTTTCTCCAGTACAGTTGGGAGATGATGTTTTTCTTGAACCTTGAACCTTGAACCTTGAACCTTGAATTTTGATTTAAAACGCGTTTATCCCGGAAAGCAGGTTCTCGTCATAAAACCGGTCAATTTCAGTAAACAGTCCAGTCGTTTCCCTGTGCGGATCGAAAAGCTTGTTCCGGGCGGCAACGGTCTTGGCCATCTGGACGATAGGGTCATTTTCGTTCCCCTCACCGCACCGGGAGATCTCGTCTCTGTGCGGGAGGTCCGCCGCCGCAGGGGTGTTTATTTTGCCGAGCCTGACAAGATCATTGAGAGCTCTTCCGAGCGGAGGTCCCCCCCCTGTCCATGGTTCGGCCGCTGTGGCGGCTGCCAGTGGATGCACCTGGATTATGGATCCCAGATCCGTTGGAAAGAGAATATCTTCAAACAGGCCATGAGGGGCATCGCTCATCTCATTGAACTGCCGCCCATCAGGATTCATCGGGCTCCGACTGAATTCCAATATCGCTTCCGTGCCAGGCTGCAGATCAAGGGGTCTGCTGTCGGCTTCTACAGGCGTGCCTCCAACAGTATTGTGCCCTGGGAGCAATGTATGCTGCTGCCCGAGATTATAAATTCATCAGTGAAGGATCTACGGTCCTGGATCAAGGACAACAGTGCCTCCCCGAAGCTCCGATCGTGTGAAGTCGCGCTCAGTCCAGTAGACGGAAGTTTGACCCTTCAATGGATCTTTGAAAAATATAGTGGAAAAAACGATGCGGTCCGGGCGGTCATGGATGACATGGAAAACATATTGGTCGGCAAAAATGTTCACCTGGCAGGTCAGGCTGCCCATGACTCTCACATGGGAACCATCGCGACCAGGGGAGGGAGCCTGCCTCTTGAGGTTGGCGGGGTCCGGATGGCGGCTTCTCCGGGCACTTTCTTTCAGGTCAATCCGGACGTTAATTCGATCCTGGTAGAAAGGGCCCTGGCACATCTGCACTCCATGGGCTCGTTATCTCTCCTGGATCTCTACTGTGGGAACGGCAACTTCAGTCTGCCCGCTGCGGCTGCCGGGGTGAAAACGGTTGGTGTGGAATCTTCTTCCGGCGCCGTACTTGACGCCTTGGCAGCATCAGGATCAAATAATCGTTTCATCGAAATGGATACTCTCCGCTTCCTGGCACTAGACAACGAGGAACCGGATGCCATTATCGTTGATCCCCCCCGAACAGGTCTGCCCCGGGAATTGGTCGATTTGTTGGGCGCGAAACGTTCTCCCCTCCTGATATATATTTCCTGCGAACCATCCACTCTGGCCAGAGACCTTGCCCGTTTGACCATAGCCGGGTACGTTATAAATGATATTGAGCTCTTCGACATGTTTCCCCAAACCTTTCATTCGGAGACGATGGTCGTGATGAAAGGTTGATGACTTCGCAAAAAGTCATCAACGCGCCCCGTAAGGAAAGCGAAAATGACATTTTTCGCTTTCCCCAAATTAATATTGGGCCACAAAAAACCACGAATGGACTTTTTGCGACCCTATCAAAGGGAAGGTACCGATGTCTGATGACCGCACGGACCCGAGAAACACTTTCTCCCATAGTGCCGATCGATACCTCATCAGTGCCGAACATCAGTCCGGTCCGGAACTCGAGATGATAAGGCAAATGGCTTCACAGCAGCTCCCCGCCGTAACCGTGGATGTGGCCACGGGGGCGGGCCATGCTCTCAGGGCAGCATTCCCCTTTTCAGGGTACTGCACTGCGCTGGATCTGACCTTCGAGATGCTTCAGGTGGCGAGAGAGCACCTCACCGGTGCCGGGCTTACGAATGTTCAGTTCGTTCAATCTACCGCAGAACACCTGCCCTTCGCTGAAGGTGCGGTTTCTCTGCTGACTTGCCGCATTGCACCTCACCATTTTGAGTCGATACCCGGATTTCTCAATGAGGTAACGCGTGTTCTTGAATCTGAAGGACGGTGTGTCATCATAGACAGCATTGCTCCCGAAGAAGCAGACAGTAACCAGTTCATAAATGAGATAGAGTGGTTGCGCGATCCCAGCCACCGCCATTCACATACTCTCAAACAGTGGCTTAACCTATTCAAAAAGACAGGCTTTACTGCGATATCGGTGGAGCTGTTTGAGCGAAAACATCCGTTCCAGGAGTGGGCCGGGCGTACGGGCCTTGATGAAAATGGGGTCAGAGCCCTTGAAATAAAGTTCCAGAAGGCTTCACCTAATATCCGTAAAAAGTTCAAGGTGCAACTGGATGATGAGGGAAGAGTGAGCTCCTATACTGATGAGAAGGGGATATTTTTTCTTAAAAAGAAGTAGAAGTTTAGTACCCAGTACCCAGTACCCAGTACCCAGGCAAAGCCCGTGTGTGCGTAGAGCGTGCGTGCGTGGTAGCGTCAGATCTTTCGCTTCACGCTATACGCATGTACGCACATACGTGTATATAGACCACGACTCCCGTTAATCAAATGAGAGGCCAACCATGTGCCGATCCAAACGATATCTCGTCATTTTCCATTTTCTATTTTCCATTCTCTTTATATTTCCTGCCTGTGAGCGGACGATAGAGGAAGATGTGATAAAACCCATTGAATCGATGTACGGGCAGAAGGATGTTGCCAGAGCACTGGCAGCGGAGTCCAACGTGCGCACCGTCAGGGCGGCTCTGATGAGGTACCCTGCCACTTCTCCGTCGAACCAGTATCCGGGCGATATGGATATCTACGATTACGGGACGCTCCGGGAGGTTCTGGCCGACGAAAACCTTCCTCCAGATATGACCGAGCTAATGTGGGATGCGGGTTTTGGGGTAACATATACATCTGACGGATACTCGTTCACGCTCCAGGTCAAGGCTCTGACGACGGGGAGGGAGACGATAACGGCGACTCCGAATGGGGTAACGAAGAACTAGTACACAGCACGCAGGACGCAGCACGCAGAAGAAGATCAAGATCAAAACACCTGGAAATTAAGGATTCAGGCTGAACATTAAACAAGCCGGGCGTTGACCGCCCGGCTTGTTATTCCGTTCATTATTTTCAGTTTTTAACGGTTTATTACTGTTCGGCTTGATGGGTTCTCCGCAGTACGTTCTGATTTTCCTCCTGCGTGCTGCGTCCTGCGTACTGGGTGCTGCCCCTACAACAGTTCCTCATTAACCACTATCCTGTCTCCCATCTCATTTTTGAGAGCCTGGACATAGCCATTAAGAACATCCTTTTCTCTCTGGAACATGAGGGCACCTTCTATCATGGAGCGGTTCTCGTTCAGCTCTTCCTCGCTCGATTCCACAAAACTGTCCAGTACAATGAAATAGTGGCCCTGCTCCCCACTGGCCACAGCAGCCTGGCCGGGTTTGGAAAGGGAGAATGTTGTTTGAATGATCTGCTGAGCATCGATGATCTCAAACAGGGATGTTTCCATGATCGTGAAAGGTTCCGTGGTTACGACCCTCTTTTTAAGTGATGCGGCCAGAGAGTCGATGGATTGTCCGTCGGTATAAGCCGAAAGCATCTCACCGGCTTTTTCCCGCGCGATTTCCATGGCCTTTTTGATCAACAGGCCACCTTCGACCTGGTCACGCACCTGATCAATTTCCGGCAGGTGGGAATTGTTTCTCTCAATTGTCTGGAAAAGGTAAAGCTTTCCGTCCCTCTCGTAAATGTCACCGATCTCCTCTTCCTCTGTATCAAAAGCAGCTTCGAGGAGATCCTCCGGCAGCTCCATGGTCTCCAGGGCTGAGCCGCGGGAGAAAAGTGGAGTTGTGATAGTCATGAGGTCCTTTTCTCTTGCCAGCTCTTCCAGGGGACGGGCAGAATCAAGGACTTCATCCAGTAGATCATCAGCCAGATCGTAAGCTTGCTCGAAGATATTCTCACGTTTGATCTGTTGCTCTATGTCATCACGTACTTCAGAGAAAGGCACGAGCCGTTCCTCTTTTGCTTCGACCACATTGATGACCTCGAAACCATTTACTGTAGGTACTGGATCACTGATCTCGTTCAGTTCCAGATTCCGGACGGCGTTCCGTATAGGCCTGTCCAATTCATCTTCCTCCAGAAAACCCATGTCGCCGCCATTTGCGATGCTGTTAGTGTCATCGGAATATTCTCTGACCGCCCTTTCAAAGGAGATCTCACCTTCCCGGATCATCTGAACGACATCTTCCGCCTTGACCCGGATCTCGCTGATGGTCTGAGCGGACGCTTCCAGCGGTAGAGAGAACAGAATGTGCTTGAGGCGGTATGCGGCGGGTTCGGTGAACTCCAGTTCCCGGTCTTCATACCAGTCCTCCATCTCCTCTATGGCTACCTGAACCTGGTCTTCCAGCTGGGAGGGATCGACCACCGCTATAGTCTGTCTGAATGTTTCGGGAACTCTGTAGAGCTCAAGGTTGTCCTCGAAAAAGTCCAGCAGGTCATCCTCGCTGGCCGCCGGGACGTTGCGCACGAAATCGTTGGGACTCAACGGGATCACCTTTGCAACAGCTTTACGGGTGAGGAGTTGAAGATTGTCCTGTACCTCCTGGGGAGTGATCACCGCAGTTATCTTGATGAGCTCCATCACCTTTGAGAGGATAAGATCGCGTGAGACGGAGGCTTCATAAGTTTCAGGAGTCATTCGGTTGAGATCCAGGAAGAGTTGATACTTCTGGCGGGAAAAAAAACCACTCTCCTGAAAAGCTGAGACGCTGGCGATCTGCGCGGCTATTTCTGAACCGGACACCTCCAGATTCATTCGCCGGGCAGCCTCGTACAGAAGATATCTTTCCATCAGAGCATTGATGGCCTGTGTCTTGATGTCGAGAAAATCGAGGGTGGCTGAGTCCAGGTTAGCATATACTTCGCGGTAGGATTCAAAGAGGGTGTTATAGATATCCCTGTATTCATTGTAGGGGATCTTTATATCGTCAATAGTCATTATGATAGTAACGTCCCGGTTCGAATAGGAACCCACTCCCCAAAACGAAAAAACTATCACGATACCGAAGAGCATGAACTTGATAACCCACGAACCGACATTTTTCCTCATATACTCGAGCATCTGTTACTTTCCTCCCTGAATTCGGCTTTTACTCCCACGGGATCTCTTGAAAATTCACTACGGTCAGTTCCAGCCACAACAATATTATGTGCGTGATATAGGGCCGGATCTTCCGTCGGAGTTTAGCAATCGGACATTATAAGGGAATGGGTACTTTATGCAAGAGAGAAGGACCATAATGAAATGCATTCCAGACGCGGGGACACGGTGACGCGGGGACGCGGAGAGAAATGATCTCTCCCCGTGTCTTGTCCTCCCTGTGTCTCCGTGTCGAGCGGTTTCCTTTTGACCATTACGGTTCCCATCGTAAAAAAGTCAAAAATAATGGGGTTTTGTGGCGATACGGGCGTTGAAATGAATTTTTTGTTCTGCTAATATCGTTTGGTTGAATGGTCAGGCCGTACGTACCTTTGCGGCGATCAGGCCAGGGTCCCTTTTTCCCGGGGGCGGGGTGGAACTTTTTCCATTTGCCTTGCCGGACATGGATTATTTTCTTGACCGGCAATGAACTGCTATTGAGGTAAAATTATGTTTCTGAACAACATCCTTGGATTAATGTCAAACGATCTGGCTATCGATCTCGGCACAGCCAACACTCTCATCTTCGTCAAGGGAAAGGGTATCGTCACTGATGAGCCTTCTGTTGTTGCTGTCAAAAAGGATGCCAAGGGTAATTCCCGCGTCCTGGCGGTGGGCCGTGAGGCCAAACAGATGCTCGGCCGTACACCTGGCAGTATCGTAGCCATAAGGCCCATGAAAGACGGTGTCATAGCCGATTTTGAGGTGGCGGAGGCGATGCTAAGATACTTTATACAAAAAGTCCACAACAGGAGTCGTCTCATCAGGCCCAGAATCATTATTGGCGTGCCGTCAGGCATCACCCAGGTCGAGAAAAGGGCCATCAGGGAATCTGCCCAGGAAGCGGGAGCCAGAGAGGTCTATCTTATCGAAGAACCTATGGCGGCGGCCATCGGAGCCGGTCTTCCCGTCTCGGAGGCTACAGGGAATATGATCGTAGACATCGGGGGAGGGACGACAGAGGTTGCGGTCATCTCGCTCCACGATATCGTTCTGTCCATCTCGGTCAAGGTCGGGGGTGACAAGATGGACGAGTCCATCGTCAACTACCTCAAGAAGAAGTACAGTCTCCTGATCGGAGAAAGGACGGCGGAACAGGTCAAGATTGCTATAGGTTCCGCCTATCCTCCCAAAGATCCTGAAACCATGGAGGTCAAGGGTCGCGACCTCATCGGCGGTGTCCCCAAAACCCTCGAGATCAGCAACAAGGAAATCTTCGAAGCTCTGGATGAACCGGTAACCCAGATCGTCGAGGCGATACGGAACGCCCTTGAGCGAACGCCCCCTGAACTTGCGGCAGATATCGTGGATAAGGGGATCGTCCTTGCGGGCGGCGGCTCCTTGCTTAAAGGACTTGACATCCGGCTAAGGGAGGAGACCGAACTTCCCATCATTATTTCGGAGGAGTGCCTCACCTGTGTTGTTAAGGGCGCAGGCATGGCCCTGAGTGAGCTGAAACTTCTCAAACAGATCTCCCTCAGGGAGTAGTTCCGTGTCTTCATCGGGCAGCCCCATGCGCGATTTTCTCATGCGCCACAGGGAAGGGCTGTTGTTGGTGATCTTTGTTCTTTCCTCCATTCTGATCATTTCCCGACAGGTCCAGGACCCCACCGGTATGAGCTATTTCCGGAGGAGTGCCATTACGATCGCGGCACCGTTCCAGAGCGGAGCCAGCGCTGTCATTGGGGGCGTGACGGGTGTTTGGGAGGATTATCTTTTTCTCTTCGGCACAAGGGCGGAAAATACGAAGCTCCGGGGAGAGGTCAACCAGCTGAGGGGCGAGGTGCAGCAATTACGGGAGGAACTTTACAGAGCAGGACGTCTGGAGGAGTTTTCCGCCTATCGGTTTGAGACCGGTTTTACCGGGATGGCTGCCCAGGTTATCGGTGAATCGCCTGATCCATGGACACGTACCATCATAGTCAACCGGGGGGCCCAGGACGGTTTGAAGCGAAGTTTGCCGGTTGTAACCCCGGACGGCCTTGTGGGAAATGTCATTGAAACGTCTGACCACAGCTCCATCGTACGCCTTATCGTGGATCGTTCTTCCAGAGTTCCTGTTCTCGTAAGCCGCTCCCGGGCGAGGGCCATCCTGGAGGGAGAGAGCTATAGTACCTGTCAACTGAAATATCTGGATCGGACCGAGGACGTTCAGCAGGGTGACATTGTCATAACCAGCGGACTTGCAGGTATTTATCCCCGCGGTATAGAGGTAGGTACGATCACCCAGATCCTGGTCAAAAACCATGGGCTCTACCAATATGCCAAAGTCTTGCCGAAAGCGACCATTAACCGTCTTGAGGATGTTTTGATAATCCGGACAGACCAGGGGACGGAGGGCGAATGAGGTTTTTATATTTTCCGGTTCTGTTTGTAGCCGCCCTTATTCTTCAATCAGCGGTCATCCCTGTTATCCTGCCCGACTGGTTCGTTGACGGTTTTGATCTTCCGCTGATCATCGTCCTTCATGTAGCCATGTCCAGTGGAAAAATTCCGGGGATGATGACTGGTCTTGTGGTCGGGTATCTTCAGGATGCCATGAGCGGTGGTGTACTCGGTTTCAACGCGATTTCCAAGATCGTAGCCGGTTATATGGGGGGATACCTCAAAGAAAAGTTTTTCGCTCGAAGCATGGTCCACAGAACTGCCTTGGTGGCCGGTGCTGTCTTTATGGCACTTCTGGCCAAGGTCGCTATTCTTGCACTTTTTGCACAACCACATCCATCCCTGCTCTCGACCCGGTTTTTCTGGGGTTTTGCCGGCAACACTCTATTTGCCCTGTTGATCCATGCTCTACTGGATCGTTTCGAGACAGTTTTCGGGATCAGGGCGGAAGAGGAACTGAGCCTGGGAGACTGAGCTGTGGATCCACTTTCAAAAAGGTCCGGTGATCCACTGCCCGGTATCGAAAGAAAGATCGCCGTCACTATGGCAGCCTTCACCCTTATTTTTTCCCTGCTTCTCCTTTATTTCTGGAGACTTCAGGTCCTGGATCACTCCCTTTACCAGAGGCTTGCTGACAACAACCGGATCCGGCTCATCGACATGCCGGCGACGCGAGGTATCGTCACTGACCGCAACGGTGTGATCCTGGCCGACAGCACTCCGGAGTATACTCTCGCCCTCATACCGGAGGATATGGAAAACGACAGGAAGGCCGAAATATTATCATTGGCTGACCTTCTTGGGCGGGATGGTGCTCAGGCCGTTGTACGGTTTGAAAGGAACGCCACTAATACGCCGTACAGCGCCATCAGGGTTTTTGAGCACCTCGACCCCAGGGAAGTGGCCCAGTTCGAAGTACAGCAGGATCGTTTCCCAGGGTCTCTCCTTATGGTAGTGCCCCGCAGATTCTACCCTTATGGAAAGATCGCCGCCCACCTGTTCGGGTACGTCGGGGAAATATCCAGGGAACAGCTGGACTCCGAAGAATATCCCGGGACGAGGAAAGGGGATACAGTAGGCAAGTACGCCCTCGAAAAGGCTTATGATCAATATCTGCGTGGAAAGGATGGAGGAAGGCAGGTTGAGGTGGATGCCAGGGGCAGGGAACTGAACATATTGGGTGCCACTGAACCGGTCCCGGGTGCAAACGTTGCGCTGACGTTGGATATCCGCCTGCAGAAAGCTCTGGAACTGGAACTGTGGGAAAAGAGAGGAGCCGGTGTGCTCATGAGCGTTCAAACCGGTGAGATCCTCGCTATGGTCAGCAGGCCGGCTTTTGACCCCAATGAATTTTCCATGCGCCTGACCAATGAAAGGTGGAAAGAGATCGTCCGGGATCCGGGACATCCCATGCAGAGTCGAGCCATGCAGGGAATGTATCCGCCCGGTTCGACCTTCAAGGTCGTTACAGCCATCGCGGCGCTCATGGAGCAGAGCATGGATCCTGATGAGACCCTGTTCTGTTCGGGCGGGTATCGTTACGGTGGTAGGACCTATCGCGACTGGAAGCGCGGGGGGCACGGTAAAGTAGATCTTCACAAAGCGATCGTCGAATCGTGCGACGTCTATTTTTACCAGGCGGGTGAGAGAACGGGAATCGACGCGCTTGCGCGATGGGCCTCTATTCTGGGGCTGGGCAGGGCTACTGGTATAGATATCCCCGGTGAAAAGGAGGGGCTGATCCCCTCTCCGGACTGGAAAAAAAGAGCCAGGGGGGAACCATGGTTTCCCGGTGAGACCCTATCGGCAGCTATCGGGCAGGGCTTCGTTCTTGTGACTCCTCTTCAGCTGACATCTCTGTATGGAACCATCGCGAGAAGAGGAGTTCAGATGGATCCTTACCTCGTGAGACGAATAGAGGATGTCGCTGGAAACGAATTGTACAGACGTGATCCTACTGTGA
>PVMK01116929.1_pt1 | contig 11044 bp, 9 predicted proteins | sample 1853481 | NCBI WGS metagenome assembly PVMK01 (sample SAMN08533507, study PRJNA380276) | Marine sediment metagenome, whole genome shotgun sequencing project. | reverse complement strand
CTCAAACCGCTTACATCATCAATCCCTTCAATGGAGAACCGATTGTCTACGTACCCTTGGATCCCTCCGAACCCTCGGATCCGCTCAGGCCGGCGGCTCTCGGCGATTTCAATCCCGTGAACAACCTCTACTATGGGCTTGACTTTGATGACGCACCAATGACTTTCATCATGGTGGTCGCATTCCTCGAATGAAAAGCGACCCAGCTTGGGCCAACCGTCGATGACCTGCATACACGCACGTTCGTCAAAGGCAAGTAAGCGAAGAAGTAACGACGCGACGGCAGGAGCGGGAAACCGCCCCTGCCGAGGGGCGGAATATTCCGCCCTTCGGTGAAAAAACAGAGGGGGACGTTCGTGCAGTACGTGCATAACTACTGAATGAGGTCCTTCTCATCCGGCTTTTTTACCTTATTTATATCCAAATTGAGCGAAAACGCTCAATGTATGTGAAGGAGTCGGGTCTCCGTTTGACTCTTGCAGAAAAGCGCTTGGAGCAGGAGTAGACCTGCTATCCTTTTTAATGTCACAAGATATGACGCTAGATGTCTCTACCTTCCTGCAAAAGATATCTGTTATTGATCTTAAGTTTTAAATAACTTCAAATAGTTCGGGTAGATTTTCATGTCTTAATTGCACGTTGGGTGGTTTTTTGAGGAGGATTTTCATCCCTACCGGAGACTGACATGTAAGCGTTATTATATGAAATTATACCAAAGTACTAGGAAACTTCACATTACTTTAAGCTACACTTTTCCCCTGAAGAACATGCTACCTCATTTTGTGCTAGGAGCTTTAGGGTCGATAGTGTGAATTAAGGGAATCTAAACTCTCGCATAGATCGAGGTGAGTTCACATTTCTCATCATTATATGCATTTTCATCTTTTATCATTAGTTTCTCCCTATTAACTGTTCACCCTCCGAACCTCACAAACTCGACCTTTAAACTCTTTGCAGATAGCGGCGGCTGATTCTTTTCAAAAATCCTACCAAAACGGTGGTTTTTTATATTGACAGCCACTTGATTGGCATTATCTTGGGTTATCTTGACATTTACAGACTGTGCAAGAATTGAAAAGATAGATTGTGCTTCTGGTTGGTCATCACTCGATAAATGGCCAGGTCCGTCAACTAGTTAGAGTCTCCTAGTTGCAGAGACAACCAAGAAGTTTTCGACAAGAAAAATGGTGGGGTTTTCTTCACCATTTGAATTACTTAGAAGGAGATTACCCATGAGGTTAAAAATTCAAATAATTATTCTTACTACTATTCTTGGATTGACTTTGACACAGAAGAACATAATGGCAGCTGGTGGGGGTGTGACAAGTAGTCGGCCATCTTCTTCGATCTCCTCTGATTTTGCGAAAGGCCAAAAGGCGGTGAAGGCCAGTGATTTTCAGTCAGCTGTTCGCTACCTCACCAAAGCAGTCAAGAAAAACCCCAACAATGCCGACGCTCAGAATTTGCTTGGCTACAGTTATCGTAAGCTAGGTAAAATTGATGAGGCTTTCGAACATTACAACCTGGCGTTGAAATTGAACCCCAAGCACCGTGGTGCTAATGAATATCTGGGAGAGCTTTACTTAGAAACTGGTCAACTTACTAAAGCTGAGGAGCGACTAGAAGTACTGGATAAAGCCTGTATTCGGGGGTGTGAGGAATATGATGAATTGAAAGAAGCCATCGACAACTACAAAGCTGAGAGAAAGTAGGCAAAAGAGGAGGGCTGATGAACACATTTAGCAAGGCTGTCGTCGTGTATAAGCTGGAGAGCTCTCTACTGTTTTGATCACCGCCATTTCTTCTTAAGTGAGAATAGGCAGGCACTCAGTGAAATTATTGATGTCACACATGCTGTCGAAAATTTTTTCTAGTTGCACATTATTTTTTCTCTTAAGCTCGGTTAACAGCCTCACAGCACAACCTCTCAAGGTTGAACCTAAAGATGAAAAACTCTTAAACGGAGAACCTCTCATATATCGGCTAGAACCTGAAGCGAGGGGTGGACAAGCTTACAAACTCGTTTATCTTGTTAACGACCATGTTGATGTGGTATGGAGATTCAAGACTGATTTTAATAACGAATTGGTTTTAACTAACAAGTTTATTGAAGAGAACCGTTTCATTAATCGCGAAGACAATGTAGTTATCACCGAGGCAAAATATTCGAATAGACCGGGAGTGAAGTTCAGATGGCGGACCACTCTTTCACCCTCGTCATATCGCCTCGATTTTGTCCTTATAAATCCAGAAAAGAGTAGGCAGAAGTTCCACTACGGTTACATTCAGCTAGAGGCTTTTGGACAAAACACCAGGGTCACCCATGTGGCGTACTTTGATTTTTTTGGAGCTTTCATTTGGGTGCATTACCCTTGGTCGGGCGGCATGTCAGACTTTTTGCGATACATGGCCCGTTGGGAACAGAAGGCCATCATTCTGTTCAGAGAAAAATATGTCGGGCAAAGAGCAAAATAGATTATCTGGTTTATATCAACTACTCAAAGTTTGGTTTGGCAAGTGGTGTTGCCCTGAATTTAAACTATCTGCTATGTATGTTTACTAGCTGATATTCATAAATATTTTCCATATGTTTATCAGATGTGCACTCGGATGACCACCTTCGAGGTCGGTAGTATCTGAAGCCCTTACTTGTCCCTCGGACTCAAAATTACATACTTTAATCCACACTTTCACTTTTTAGAACTAGCCACAATATCTTGGTTTAAACTAAGAAGATGCGGAGAAAGGGTGGGGTGGTCAGGGAAAGCAGAAGTTTTTTGAGAGCTTTCGACTGTCAACGCACCAAAGACGTATTCAAGGGTATGGGACCCGAGGCGTTTTTGTGGCATGGGGGTGGTCACTAATCCTATTGAGCCAGACTCCCATCCACACCATCCATTCTCCTAAGGTGGCGCTCTGTCCCTACACCTCTCCGCCTGATGTGTGCGCGTGGACATGGAAAATATGTTTGATCTCAATTACTTATCACATACCTAAGCTCCCGCTCCCTCTTTGCCATCCACCAAGTGATAATCCCGTAGTACTTTGTGAAATACCCCCTCGATCCGCTCTATCACTGGCTAAATCTGCATTTACTCAAGGTCCGATAATCACGATTATGTAAACTTCTTTCCTTTCCGCACGCTTTGCACAAGCACAGCTAAGTGCTTGAAATCATTAGATCGCACTTCAGGGGGTAGAAAAGGAGTACCACTTAGGGGGGGTGTATACCCGTAGATTCACTCATATAAGGCGTTTCTACGTCCCTGCCTGTCTTCACGATTCACCATCCTCTTAAAACCTCATTTCGAGTAATTCATGCAACTTAGTTGCACGCTTAATGAAAATACAAGCTGCCAACAGCTAGGGCTTACTATTTAGAGCAGCTGATAGGCGAAAATATAATTATCAAGAACATTTTAAAACTTACTCTTCTGCACTTGAGTAAGAGGCTAGCTAGAAGGGGAACTCCTACTCATCCATGGGGCAGTACTCCATCTCGCCAATGGTATTCTCCTGGTCGCTGTAAGCCCTAGAACAGTATGCAGCATCATCATTGTCTCGATACCTACACTGCTTGCAATCTCTCTTGTTCCAGTCTGTAGTGATACGATCTTTGATTGGCTCACTACTGGTAGCGCCTTTTATCAACTTTTTCCAACTCTCGTAGCAGTCATGCTTTGAAAAGGTTCCAGGAACGGTACACTCCATTCCACCCAACCCATCAGGTTTTGCCAAAGAACAGTCAAAGCAAGGTTCCTCACGAACAGGAGTCTCTGGGCTCCTAACGGGAGCATCAGAGCGACTAGTGAGTGCTCCAGGTTCACCTGGAGAAGATTCTTTATCCCTTATACTCTTTTCCTCCTGCAAGCCCATTTTATAAGAAGAAGACTTCAATGAATGAAATGAATTGGAGTCTTCTTCTTTTTCTGGTTTTAGACTACTTCTACTAGACTACTGTAGACTTCTTACGCCGACAAATACCGACATCTTCGGGGACAGAATCCGACTTTTCTTGGGACAGAATCCGACAAATCTCATATATCATCCGACAAACGCATCTAGTGCTTCAGCGTTCTCAACCTCATAGGTTCCGTGTTCCTCGTCCTTAAGGGCCAGACTGTAAACAGGCAGCACGTAAACCACCCACTTCTTCCCCTCAGCTTTCATCTTTTTCTGATCCCACTCCACTGGCTTGATGAGAAGGGCGTGCCTGAGTTCTCTGAGGATCTCGTTCATATTCCTTCGATCCACTCCAGCAGCTTGTGCGATTTTCGTATTGGTGGCTTCCACCTCTGCATATGGCACCTTGTATGTTTCAATTCCTTCACCTTTGACCTTAACCCAGTTAGCCTCCTTCTCCACCTTGCTCACCAACCCACGCATAGCGAAATAGACAGATATGGCAGACAACGAGAGTTTTTTGAAGTGTCCTTCGTCTATAAGCTCTGGGTACATCCTGATCGTGTTTGGGTGATCACGGGGGAGCTGCTGGATTCTGTAATTATACTTCTGCTTCATCGGTTCTCTATAGGCCACCCAGAACTCAAACTCCGGTGTATACTCTGCCAGGTCTTTTAACCCTCTGCTAATGGTCTTTGCATCTACCCCAGCTTCCCCTGCCATCGTTTCTACTTTGGGTAGGACTCACCATACTGATCGGCATATCTGTGAACCAAAAGATACACCCGCTTAGCGGCTTTAGGCATATCGGACCACCATCCAGTGTGAACCTTGTTTTTGTCATGTCGGTTAAAAGGTTTGAGCTCGTCGTACTTGCTTCTCTTTGCCACTGTCAGTCCTCCTCTTCATTTCTTGCAACCAAAATCAATGAACCAAATCTATCGATTATGCTTGAAAAGGTATGTGACCATTCTAGGTGGAAATCTTGAGCATCAGAGTGAAGCAAGTTGGGTGCCAACGAAACTGCCAGACTTAGCATGACCCCTAATACTCAGTGGTCACATACTTAAAGCCTAATCGAAAGTGAATAAGGAGTTTTGTTGTAATGATCACAAAGGCGAGGTGGGGTGGTGAGGCTGTCCTGCCAAGGCAGGTGGGGGTTCCAATTGAAGGTTGGCGGTCTACTCCTTTTAATAACGATTTGACTTCACTCGGAGCATCAAAAGAGTTGGAAAAAATGGAAATAATCCTGGGCGTAGAGATGGATTCCACCCTGATAATTGTGCGGTTGGTGTAAAATCCCATTGGGTTTCCTCCTTTGGCTAAAATGGGGTTCTACATCTACCACATTTTACTACGCTATTGGAGGAGGTTTTTATAAGTATCGATTAATCAAAACCACAGTCAGAAAGTATATGAGCTTGGTCTGGCTAGATAAGACTAAGGGGCGAGAGGTAACTAGTCAATATAGCGCGGGGCTGACAAGCAGTATTGGGAATCTAGAACCTGTAAGCGACTCTCAGGTAGAGCACATGGACATCGTAGTCTTGCGGAAAGGTGCCCATCAGATAAGCACCATTGGAGTTGCCACCTGGGTCAGTAGGAACATTTGTAAACCCATCCTTGTTGTAGTCGTCATAGTCGAACTTCTCATACACATAGCCAAGGGTAAACAGACAAGGTTTCCAGGCTCTGTAATGTAATTTGGTCTCCAGGATGTGAAGTCTGGTCTCATCCACGGTGTTGAAATCATCAGTATCTACAGCGGGGGTGTAAAACTCGATCTTGCCATCCACGTCGGAAAAGGAATAGGAGATGTCAAGGTCGAGTTTTTCGGGAATGAGGACAGCCTGCACCCCCGCGCCCACGGTGTTGACAATATCCTTGCTTCTGGAAAACCAGTCGGCGTCCACTGTTGGCGTGCTCGGTACTTCCCCGAAGTCCTTCTGTCGATTCTTGTAGTATTCGTAGCTGTAAAAGGCATGGAGATTCAATCTATCCGATACAGTATAATCTGTCTCGAAGGTGAAGATGTAGTGTTTGTCCTCGAGGAGCCCGTAGGGCGAGTCATCGAAATCGTCCTCTCCGTAGGTAAAAGAGCCGCTTAATACCAAAGTTTCCAGAGGATAGGCCGTGGCCTGGAACTGAAACCTGTCCCTGGTCATGTCTGCCTCATCATATTTCCTCAGCCCCGGCAACTGCTCAAGATCTTGGCCGCTCTCGAGATATACATCATAATCATAATCATCAATGTCTCTATCAGTCCTTTCGTAGGAAGCCCTGAGGTCCAGCCACGAGAGGAGATTGGTATCAACCGAACCGCCGAATATGTGATCATCCTGTCTGTTTACCTCCCTGTTGGTTCTCTTTGTCGGCTCATAGGTGTACATGCTGAGTCTGGTTTTCTTGAACACATCGAAGCCCAGGTCTCCCCCTGCAGTGGTTTTTGTGTAGTTTGTGGGGAGGTTTACAATACTGGTGGCACCAGGGGCATCCGGAGTAACGAAAAAATCATCAGCGGGCACAAGACCGGGAAAATTTATCTGGTCTGTGTTGTTATCGTAGTCGAAGTATCGGAACTTACCCCTTACATGCATAAATTGCAATGGCCTCGAGGTGAGCAGGACGTGGTAAAGGGAGGTGTTCACCTCGGCATCAACGCTTTTTTCGGGAAGACTGTTGGGGTCCGAGGCATCTTCACCGGAAGGAGTGGTGAGGGCGGTATTGGTGGTGTAGGGCACCAGATCATCATCCTGGATCATCCAGCCCCACGAGGCAGTGGCAGAAACCCTGGTCTTGAGGGGAATTTTCATGTATGAGCCAGAAACCGACACGTTGTGATAGTGGTTGTCCGGGGCAAGGTCTATCAAGCCCTTTGATGGTTGCCCCAAGGCGTCAGTTGCCCTGAAGGGGTTATCCCAAGTCAGGGTGTCGGTGTTGTTTTCGAACAGGGAAAAATAATAGCTAACATTCACATAGAATGGTTTTTGGGCGTACTCACCAATGAACTTCACCTCCGTGGTGTCATAATCTATGGGCTCGGGTATCTCCACGGCATCATCAAGGCCAAATGAGCCGAAAAATGGTCTGCTGCCATCCTTGTGTTCCCTGCCAAACTCAACCCGGAAGTTCAGTGGATCATATGCCGCCACCTCAGCGTTCATCTCTACTCTTTTTCTCTTGAGATCGATATCCACGGACTTTGCGTTGGCTGAGAGTGCATTTAACCGGTTCGCACGGTTCGGGAAAAGGACATCTTGTTTGGTGCCCCTCAAGGTCAGATCGTCGCTGCCGGTTCCGGAATAAATCGTCTCGGCATCATCTGCAAACCTGTGGGGAATTTCATCATAGCTGGCCTCTATTTTGAACTTGCCGTACCTGCCGCCTTTGGCATTGTAGTACTGGTCGTCTCTGCCTATGTTCTTGCCGGTGGCCTCAAAGAAGTACTCATCTTTCTTCTCGTATTTAACCTGCAGATCTCCGTAGACGTCCTGATCCAGGTCCCTGTATTCTTGAGCCTTTGCCGAGTCATCCTTGCCATCAGTGATTCTGCCGGTAATTCCCATCTCACCCGACAGAGTATGGACACCTTTGTCCTTGGCAAGTAGAGTAACACCCACAGTATCGAGAGCAGCTGAAATATCCTTTTCGGTACCTATGAGAAAACCACCCCCCAGTTCTTTGGGTAACTCTATGAGAATCAAATGGGTTAGAGCTCCCGCCGGAGGGTGTTTAATCACATAGATCCCCGGCTGTTTTTTGAGCATCTCCATCTGTTCGGAGGTGAGCTCTACTACCTCACCGGAGTGAAGGGTCACCGGAACCGCCATGGCTGGCATTGAAAAGAAAATGACGAGTAAAAAGCCCACCGCCTGCAAAAGCACTGAGCGATTTCGAGACTTGGACATAACCTTTATCCGTTATTCGTTATACGACTCAACGATTTGACGATTTCTACGAATTGCCTGTGAGCTATGAGCTTTGTTTTCCAATCCTGTAGGAGCAAGCTTCGCTTGCGATATTCAACATTCCAATATTCCATCATTCCGCCATGCCATGCTCTGCCCTCTGCCCTCTGTCTTCCGTCCTCTGACCTCCAACCTCTACTACCTCTCTATCTCATCAGACTCTTCCCCGAGGGATGGTTGCTGCCATGTATCTGGACGTGGCAGTTGAGACAGGCGCGGTAAAACCCCCTGTTGTTTAGTACACGATATACCGATTGACCTGAGTCGCTTGCGCTTCTCGCTTGAAGCTGGCTCGAGTGCCCGACATTGGAATGACATCTCTGGCAAAGGTACGGCATCTTTGCTTTTAAAAGAGGGGTGCGGGGGGAGCCGTGAGGCGTATGGCACGTGAGACAATTTTCTACAACTGGGGGATGCTCCCACAGTAAGGGCCCTCGCAAATTCGCATGGCACTCAAAGCACTTCAGGTTGGAGTATTGGGCGTCCACCAATTTGTCCGCGATGGTACCGTGGGAATTGTGGCAATCTGAACACTCCATTTTCCCTTCCCGTATGGGGTGATGGGATTGCCTCAGTAACTCAGCCCTTATCCGTTTATGGCACTGGGTGCACACCTCGGTCTCAGTGGGCTTGGAGAACCCCTTGGGATATTCTTGATGAGGATTGTGGCAGTTCGAGCATGAAAGCCCCCGGCCTTCATGGGTGCTGCCATGCCATAAGACCAGCTTGCCCTTGGTGTGACATCTGAGGCATGGCGCGTTTTTCTCTTCTACCGGGGTGGCTGACTTTGGGCTCAGAGAAATAATGGGACCCTCGCCCTCCTCCTCGGCATGAATAGCGCCCGGGCCATGACAGGACTCGCACTCCTGCTTTGCACCCGGGGTCCTTGGGTCTCCTTTAACGGCATGGTAGTTTTTCATGTAGCTATCGTACCACTCTTCATGACACTCCATGCAGGTTTCGGAGCCTACATATATCCCTTCTCCTTGGGCTCTTTGCGAGGTGGTAATCAGTACAGACGCAAGAATGATTACAGAGAAGAGGAGAAACTTCTTCGCCATTGAGACAGCCTCCTGAACTTAGCCCTTCTTCGTCGAATTCTTCCGAAGGAAATCGCCACAGTTACACTAATAGTCAAAAGCAGTGAGAGCGCGAACACAAGTGTTACCAAGAAGCGGTCGCGGAATTGACGCAGCACTTGTACATGCGACTCCATGTCAGAGCCATAAGCTGCGGTGGCGATAAAGCAGCCGCCACCACCCCAGTTGCTCGAAGTAGTGGTGCCAGTGCTTGAGCCGCTCGAGGAAGACGTCCCGAGGCCGGAAGGATCTACTATGACGCCGTTAGCCACTCCATCATCGTCTCCTGTGCCACCATCTTCCAGGGTAAGGGTGACCTGATCTCTGGCGGGATTAAAGGCAGCGTTGCCATTGTAGTCAGTCCAACCAGCAGTATCATTGTACTTGTACCACCCATAGCCGTCCGCTGCCGGAGATGGCAGGAAGATTGTAACTGTGGTTAGAGAGCCAGGAGAGGAGACCCTGACTTCTATCTCCAGCAGTCCGTAAATCAAGTTATCCGGCATACCAAAGCTGGCGGGCATGGTGGCTGGATCGATGAAACTTACCCGGGTGAAAGCGCCGCCATTGTTTTCTCTGATGCCGAATGGCTCGCCGGCAAGCGTTCTCATGGTGAGCACATCGGCAGGAAAACCGGTTATGCCGTTGTCATATATTGTTACAGAAACTTGACTACTTGCCTGGAGACCGCCGATGTCTTCCGCCGTCAGCCGAAAGGTCAGCGTTGCCCCGCTGAGATCTACTATCGGGGTAACAAAGGTCGGCTGAACTGCACTGGCGTCAGACAGGGTTACAGGGGGACCAGCCGTTTGGGTCCACAGGTAAGAGGCTATGCCGTCATCCGGGTCAGTGGAATTTGAGCCGTCCAGAGTGACCGTATTGCCCTCTTCCATTGTCTGGTCAGGACCGGCGTCGGCCCACGGTGCTGCGTTTACCCAGCTTACATTTACGATAGAGGTAGCTGTTGACTTCAGACCACCTGTGTCTGTGACGGTCAACTGGAAGGTGAGCGATTCACCGCTTGGCCCAACATTCGGGGCGGTGAAAGTAGGCGTAGCCGCTGTGGGGTCAGACAGGGTTACCTGGGTCCCAGCCAACAGGGTCCACTGGTACGAGACAATACCATCATCCGGGTCGGTTGAATTTGAGCCGTCAAGCGTGACCGTAGCACTCTCATATACCGTTTGGTCAGGGCCGGCATCGGCCGTGGGTGGCAGGTTTATCCAGGAGACATTGACAATACAGGTAGCGGTGGATTGCAGACCGCCGCCATCGGTAACGGTCAACTGAAAGGTCAGCGATTCACCACTCGGCCCAACATTCGGGGACGTGAAAGTAGGCTGAGCCGCAGTGGTGCTGGACAAGGTTACAACCGTACCACTTGTCTGTATCCATTGGTAAGAACCGATGCCATCATCGGGGTCGGTTGAATTTGAACCGTCCAGGGTTACCGCATCACCTTCATTTACTGTTTGATCAGGACCAGCGTCGGCTGTGGGCGGCGCGTTACCATTGATTACATTCACAATACAGGTGTCGGTGGCTTCTAGGCCAAAGCCATCTGTAACCGTCAACATGAAGGTCATGGCTGCCCCTCCGAATCCTACCACCGGGGCAGTGAATGTAGGTTGAGCCGCCGATGAGTCAGACAGGGTAACCACAGGCCCACCCGTCTGCTCCCACAAATAAGAACCGATACCATCATCCGGGTCGGTGGAATTGGAGCCGTCGAGCGTGACTGTATCTCCTTCATTTGCTTTTTGATCGGGCCCAGCATCTGCCGCGGGCGGAAGGTTTACCGAAGAGACCGTGACAATACAGGTATCAGTTGATTGCAGACCGCCGCTGTCCGTGACCGTCAACTGGAAGGTCAGCGACTCACCACCTGGTCCCACATTCGGGGAGGTGAAAGTGGGCTGAACCGCAGTGGTGCTGGACAAAGTCACGGGGGTACCACCTGTCTGGGTCCACAGGTAGGACGCTATGCCATCATCCGGGTCGGTGGAGTTGAAACCGTCCAGCGCGACCGTAACACCCTCATTTACTGTTTGGTCGGGCCCAGCATCTGCCGTGGGTGGCAGGTTGATCCAAGTT